>Ga0306921_10007620_pt1 | contig 11389 bp, 8 predicted proteins | sample sta12Cox44000080_FD_203760 | JGI IMG/M metagenome (GOLD analysis project Ga0306921, IMG submission 203760) | Lab enrichment of tropical soil microbial communities from Luquillo Experimental Forest, Puerto Rico - statoxic.12C.oxic.44.000.080 (v2)... | ecosystem: Environmental > Terrestrial > Soil... | reverse complement strand
TAGGAGTGGGGTTTGGCGAAGTAGGTAACAACGACCTCGTCGATGCGGTCGCGGGTAGCCGGATCGAGGAGCTCACCGAAGTGCACGCGATTGGGCTGGAGGTCCGCCGCGTGAGCCAGCCGCAACATAGGTTGCGCGATGCTTGCCGCCTCAGTTCCCGAGAGCCGGACCACACCGATACCACCGCGTCCGGGAGGGGTGGCGATGGCGACGATGGTATCGTCCAGGTGCATGCAGCTCGATTATTCACCACAGAGGCACGGCGACCCAGAGGAATTCCGATCAGAGAAACCGCCTCGCCCATCTTGCAATCCCGTGAACAACACGCAGCCCATCGCTCAAACTCTAACCTAACCTAACGAAGAACCACCTAGCGCGGAACAAAACGCCTCCTTGCTGGCGTGCCTCCGTGTTTCTCTGCTGAATCTATCTCCGCCGCCGCGACGGCGCGGGTGCGGGCGGCTTGCCCTGATAGTCCTTGGGGTAGACGACGACGTAGCGTTCCAGCGCTTCGCCGGCGCTTTCGGTGCGCAGGTCTTCCAGGTCACGTAGAGCAAGATGCACAAGGCGGCGCTCGCGCGAGGACATAGGTGCGAAGGCGTAGGGCATCCCGGTCTGGCGAACCTTGTCAGCCGCATGATTCGCCGACAGACGCAATTCTTGCATGCGTGCCGAACGGAAATTTTCGCAGTCGAAGATAACTTTGTCATGCTCGTCGGGTGCGAGGCGAAGCATCTCAAGGGCCACGTGTTCGAAGGCGCGCAGCAGTTCGCCGCCACGTTCGAGCACCAGCGGGCTGTCGGCGCCGGAGAGCTCGACCTTGATCTCGGGCTTCGAGAAGTCGTGATCGCCCGCGGGCGGATCGACCATGATCTTGTAGCGCAGGCGGAAGTCGCCGGTGGAGATGATTCCGTTTAACAGTTCGCTGATTTTCTTGGCGGCGGCAATCTTGTCGGTAATCGGCATAGCGGAGAGTCTGTGCCTCTATTTCGCGGCCTTGCGGGCGCGCTTTTCCACTTCGGCGCGCATTTCCTTGCCCAGGCCGGTGTGGTTCATTACGTACTGCTGAATGATGGCGATAACGTTTCCAACAACCCAGTAAAGGCTCAATCCCGAGGCCAGCGACCAACTGAAGAAGCCGAGCATGAGCGGCATCATGATGGTCATCATGCGCTGTTGCGCCGGATCCATGCCGGCCGAGGGCGTCATCTTCTGCACAAACAGCGTGCTGATCACGATCAGCACAGGCAGGATGAAGAGCTTGTCGGGCGAGGACAGATCGTGCAGCCACAGGAACGGCGCATGGCGCAGCTCGATGGCGACCCCCAGCATCGAGTAAAACGCGAACAGGAAGGGCATCTGAATGACGAGCGGCAGACAGCCACCGGCGGGATTGGCACCTTCCTTCTTGTACAGCTCGGAGATCTCGGCGTTCATGTCGGAGCGGCGCGGATCGCGCAGCGGATATTTCTTGTACTTGTCCTGGATGGCCTTCATCTGCGGCTGCAGTTTTTGCATCTTCAGCGCCGACTTCATGCTGGTGATGCGTAGCGGCAAAAGCGCGAGGTTGATGATCACCGTGAGGATGATGATCGACACGCCCCAGTTGGGTGTGATGTGGTCGTGCGTCCATCGCAGCCACAAGAACAGCGGACGCGCGATGATGCTGAAGAAGCCGAAATCGACGGCGTGAGTCAGGTCGGGGCCGCCGGGTTGCCCGTTCAGGGTATTGGCGTGAACGGTGGCCAGCACGTCCAGCGCTTTGGGGCCGACGAAGATGCGCTCGCGCGTGGTGCCGTCCACATCGCCAACAGCGGCGCCGAGCACCTCGACCCTGGTCAGGTTGTTCGGATCGGGCCTCGCGAGATCCTTCGGAACCTGAATCGCGTTGCGGAAGGTGACCATCGCTGCCTGAGTGGGAAGGTCAGGCAGGAAGATGGTCGCGAAGTACTGGTCCTGCGGACCGGCCCACTGGAAGGGACCGCGCAGTGTGTTGCCTCCGCTGATCTTCTTGGCGGTGAGCCGCTCGACTCTGTCGCCGGCAAAGTAGTCGATGCGCGCCGAAGCCCACGAGGGCGCCGTGCCCTGATCGCCGAATCCTGCGGGCCACGATGGATAGGCTTGCACGGGCTTGCCGTTAACGGTCACGAGGGTTTCCAGCCACACGACGTAGGAGTGGTCGAAGCGAAGCGTCTTGTGAACGCTGACCGCGCCGTCGGAGAACAGGAAATTCAGTTCACCCGGAACCGCAACCCGCGCAGTGGGAGTGGCGACGTACAGTGCCGAGTTGATCTTCGTGCGAAGCGCGTCGTCATAGGCGAAGAGACTCAGCGGCAGCCCGAGACTCACCGTGGCCGGATTGACCAAGTCCAGCGGCTGGCCCTTCTCGTCCTTGTACTTCTTGAGGACCCACGACTTCACCTGCGCGCCGCGATTCGTGAAGACAATGCGGTAAAGATCGTTCTCCACCAAGGTTTCAGCTTCCGCGGCAGCCGCTTTTGCGGGAATTGATGTAGCCGCTGGGGTTTCGGCGTTCGTGGTGGCAGCCGAACCAGCAGGAGCTTGTTCCGGTGTGGTCGCGGTTTGCGCCGGCTGGTTTTGCGGCGGCGCGGTCGGCGGAGTTGGTTTCTTGAGGAAGACGAACTGGACGATCAGGATGAGCGCGAATGCCGCCATCATGATGAGCAGCATGTTGCTCTGTCCGCCGGGTTCTTGCTGTGGATTCCTATACTCGGGCAAAGTGACGTTCCATTTAGTGGCGGTTCCGGGGCTGTGAGTTCGCTCCAGCGGGAGCTGACGTAAGGTAATCGCAACCATGCGTGTCGCTGCGCGTTTCCATGGGTACAGGATCGTAGCCGGCGCGCGCCAGTGGATGGCAGCGAAAGATTCGTCGGACAGCCAGCCACGAGCCCCGTAGGGCCCCGTGGCGCTCGACAGCCTCCAGGGCATATTCCGAACAGGTAGGAACGAAGCGGCAGGCGTGCGGCAGCACCGGCGAAATCCATCGCTTGTAAGCGCGCAATGCGAATTGAATCGCTGCCTTCATTTCTGTTCCGCCCGTCTCGCTCGTTGTTCGGGGTGCGCTCCGCGAGCGCGCTGCAGAGCCAACTGTAACCCGCGGGCCACTTCACTCGCTACGTCGCCGAAGGACATCTCGAGCACCGACTTGCGGGGATGAATTACCACATCCACGGGCGCTTCCAGCTGAGGCCACGAAGTGCGGACCGCTTCCCGCATTCTCCGTTTGAGGCGGTTGCGTTCGACTGCGCCGCCCAGCGCTTTGCCAACAGTGAATCCTACACGGAGCGAGCCGCCGGCAGCAGTGTCAGCTGCTGAAGTCGTTCGCCGCAGGAAGAATACCGTCATATTTCCCATAAACTGTCGCCTACCGCCCTCGTAAACACGCTGAAAATCGGCGTGTCGCAACAGGCGTCTCGTCTTGGGAAATGCTCGGCTGGCAGAATTCACAAGCTGCAGGCGCACCCGAATCCCAGACTTGGCACCAGGCACAAAGCAGGACGCGGTAACGGCTCCTCGCACACCAAATTACCTTTGAGCGGAACTTGTGAAAGTGCGTGCAGATACAGAACGGCAGCTACTCGCGGAAACCGGGCTTCACGGAGACGCGCTTGCGTCCCTTGGCGCGGCGTCGCGAAATCACCGCTCGTCCGCTCTTGGTCTTCATGCGAGTACGAAATCCGTGCGTCTTAGAGCGACGACGACGGTTGGGTTGGAATGTGCGCTTCGGCATGCGAAACTGCGCTCCTCACTGGGAAAATAGTCACAGGGACAAACAAAAAGTATAACGTTCGGGACCATTGGCTCGCAAGCGCAGGCAAGAATGGGCCGCGTGCTGCCAGCTCGCGCGTTCGGCCGTTTGTCTTCACGCTCACTGCGATTTTGTTGCGTAACGGGTGCAGAAAATTTGTGCGCGCCAATTTGCACCATGAATGCGGCAGAAAATTTTTTTTTGCCAGTAACATTCACGAAATCAATCACTCGCGACGCGCGTGTCGTGTCGCAGGGCAATCACCATCTTGTGCTGCGGATTTTTCGTGCTAGGATGCCATGGCAGCCACAGAGAAGACATTTCACTCACTCTCTCATGGAATGCTGTTTCTCGCCGTGGCCTCTTCGGTTACGGATCTTAACTATCTCCTGAATCGTGCGGTGGATTGTGGCCCTGGTGACTTTGACCCCCACAAAATCCTAGTTGGATGCGATTCGAGGCTTTTAATTGCCTCCGGGTTGATTTTGCTATGTCTTATTTCGGAACTGCTTCACCCAATCCCTGGGTGCTCGTGCTGGACGCACTCGAAAAAAAAATCAATCGACACTCCTACGAGACGTGGCTCAAGCCGACACGCTTCAGTCATTCGCAAGGCCCGACTCTCTTCGTCCGCGTGCCGAATCCCGACTTCTGCCACATCGGTGAGAAGTACGGCGACCTGATCAGCGAGGCTATCGAGAACCTGGGTCTTGAATTCCTCGATGTCGAGTTCGTGACCGACGAAGAGCAACGTCCCAGGAAGAACGAACGCCGCCCGGAAGGCCGCAGTACGGAGGTGTTGGCGGAGCTGTCGCCAACCGGCGAGAGTAGTGGCACGAGTCCTGCTCGGCAACAGCGCTTCGATTGGGACGGTGCCTCGCAGCTGAATCCCAAGTACACCTTTGACGGTTTCGTCATCGGATCGGGAAACCAGTTCGCTCACGCGGCGGCACGCGCTGTGGCGGAGCGGCCATCGAAGGCGTACAACCCGCTTTTCCTGTATGGCGGCGTCGGCATGGGCAAGACCCACTTGATGCAGGCTATCGGCCACGAGATCAAGAAGCGTCAGCCGGAGATGGCGATTTGCTATCTGTCGGCTGAGAAGTTCACCAACGAAATGATCAACGCGTTGCGGAACAACAAGATGACCAGCTTCCGCGACAAGTACCGTAACATGGATGTGCTGCTGGTGGACGATATCCAGTTCCTCGCCAGCAAGGAACGGACGCAAGAGGAGTTCTTCCACACCTTCAATGCGTTGCATGAGTCGCTGCGGCAGATCGTGATCGCCAGCGACCGTCCGCCGAAGGAACTGGCAGAGATCGAGGACCGGCTGCGCAGTCGCTTCGAGTGGGGATTGATCGCCGACATCCAGCCGCCCGATCTTGAAACCAAAGTGGCGATCCTGCAGAAGAAAGCGGAGTCGGAACGCGTCCTGCTGCCCACGGACGTGGCCCTATACATAGCTTCGAACATTCGCAGCAACGTGCGCGAATTGGAAGGCGCGCTGATCCGTCTGACGGCCTATGTCTCGCTCACTGGCGGCGACCTGAGCATGCTGACTGCCCAGGAAGTGTTGAAGAACCTCATCGACTCGCAAGTCCGGAAGGTAACAATCGAGTCGATCCAGCGTGCGGTATCGGATCAATTCGGCTTGCGCCCGGCAGAGATCAAGGCCAAGAACAACTCGCACTCGATTGTGTACCCGCGGCAGATCGCCATGTACCTGGCGAAGCAGCTCACCGAGGCGTCGTTGCCGGAGATCGGACGGCAGTTTGGCGGTAAGCATCACACGACCGTGCTGCACTCGGTGGAGAAGATTACAGAGGCGCGAAGGACCGACAAGGATTTGAACAGGTTGCTCAACAAACTCACTGAGGTTCTGGGTGGATGAACCGCGCACTCAGCGCGGTTTTTCACTTTAGGAGCAGGTTTTCCTTGACCCACACTGTGGACGAACTGTGAATGACGTGGAAGAGGGGCAACGATCAGGACGCGGTCCAAGATTCCGCACAAACGCCGGTCTATCACGCCGGCGTTTTTTAACGTCCCGGCAATGGCGGAGGCCTTGCGCTGCTGCGGTTTCGGTCCTGATTTCCACTTTTCCGGTGGGTCTACGGTTACTACTGTTTTGTAGGATTTTTATTTGATATAAGAAATTGAAGAAGTCGCGAATTCTTACACATCCTGACATGCGCCATCCCCTGCGATACAACCAGGCGCCAGGACGCGACTCCAAGGCGGACGATATGGCTGCGGAGGCAACCGGAGCGATCCAAGGAACTGCGATGGAAATCAGCGTCAGCAAGTTCGAATTGCTGAAGGAGCTGACTGCCACACAGGGAGTCGTGGAACGCAAGACAACGATCCCCATACTCTCCAATTTTCTTTTCGAAGCGGCCAATGACCGGCTGACCATCACCGCCACCGATCTCGATCTGAGCCTGAAGACTTCGTGCGCCGCGAAGATAAAGCACGAAGGCGCCTGCACGATTCCCGCGCGCAAGCTATACGACTACGTGAGGTTGCTGCCCGATGGCGACATATCCATCAAGTTGCTGGAGAACCATTGGGTGAACATTCGCTCGGGGCGCTCGAACACCAAGATGGTCGGCATGGCGCGGGCGAACTTCCCCGGACTGCCGGTGTTTCCGTCGACGGGAAGCGTGAAGATTCCTGCGCAGACGCTGCGCAGTATGATCGGACGAACGATTTTCGCGATCTCCAATGAAGAATCACGGTATACGTTAAACGGCGGGCTCATGGTGCTGAAACCGGAGTCGATCACCATGGTTGCCACCGATGGCCATCGCCTGGCGCACATCGAGAAGACCGGCGAGCAGTTCGACGTATCGGGCGAGAACAAGACGCTGATTCCCAAGAAGGCGATGAGCGAGTTGTTTTCGTTGCTGCAGAACACAGAGGTCGGTCACGTCGAGTTCGCCAAGGACGAGTCGACGCTGTTCTTCCGCATCGGCGAGCGGCTGCTGACTTCGCGCCAGTTGACCGGACAATTCCCGAACTATGAGGCCGTACTGCCGCGCGACACCAGTAAGTCAGTGGTGGTACACGGTGCTGATCTCAGCACCGCTATCCAACGCGTGGCCCAGTTCGCCGATGAGCGTTCGCGCGCCATCCGCATGAAGCTCGACAAGAATGAGCTGAAGATTTCGTCGTCTTCGACGGAAGCCGGCGAGTCGGAGGACTCGATCGAGACAGCGTACGCCGCCGATCCGCTCACGATTGGTTTTAACTCGGAGTACCTGATCGACTTCTTGAAGGCCCAGAGCGCTGGTGAAGTTCGTCTGGAGTTCAAAGACGCCCAGTCGGCCGGCCAAATGCGTCCCGAAGACGGCAGCGACGATGGCTTCAAGTACCGCTACGTTGTGATGCCGATGCGGATTTGACTCCTCTTCGGAACATCGAAGGCGGCACCTGCAATTGATTCCTGAACTGACGTCGGAGCGTCTCACGGTCACCAAAACCCACACTGTGCGCGATAGCCGCTAATTTCCCAGACGTTTCGGCGAGCCTGGCCTGCGCGGCTTCCGTGCGCAGGCGTGCCACAAACCGGGCTGGTGTGGTATCGAGTTGTTGCTTGAAGACGCGGGCGAAGTTGCGCTGGCTCATTCCCACCCGGCGCGCCAGGACTGTCACAGAGAGATCGCCGTCCAGATGCTCCGACATCCAGGCCACAAGCTCGCGAATCTGCTGATGGTCCGCGGCCTGGGCCGCGAGCTGCGAGCTGAACTGCTTCTGACCACCGTCACGCCGCATAAACAACACAAGCCGGCGGGCGATTTCCAGCGGCAGTCGGTGGCCATGGTCTTGTTCAACCATGGCCAGCGCAAGGTCGGTACCTGCAGAAACACCGGCGCTTGTCCACACATTGCCGTCCTGCGTGAAGATCCGGTCACCATCCACGGATATCCGCGGATAGCGCCGGGCCAAGGTGTCAGCCAGCTCCCAATGCGTTGTGGCTCGGCGCCCGTCGAGGATGCCCGCGGCGGCAAGAACGAAAGCCCCCGCACAAACCGATCCGATTCGACGAGTGTCGGTTGCGCGGTTGCGCAGCCAGTCGAGCAATCCCCGATCAAGGCGAGATTGAGCTGTCTCGGTGCCGGCTAAAACCAGCAGAGTGTCTGCACGACTGTGCCAGTCTCTCCACGACCTGCCGCCAGTGACACCAAAGCCGGACGGCGTGATGAATGGCCCGTCGCCGCCAGCGAGCAAGACAACCTCGTAGGCAGGTGATGCCCGCTGCCTCGTGCGTAGCAACGCCATCGAGGCCCGCGTGAACACGTCCGCCGGACCTGCCAGGGTCATTAGGTTGGTACCGGGAAGCACAAGAAGAACAATCGACCGTGTTGGCCATTGTTTCACCGAAACCAGTTGTTCCCGAGCAACACCCATAACCAACAGATGCCATTTGCGGCAGGAAGCAGCATGAAAACTGCTAGAAAATCGCGCCGGAAGTTTGGCCGAAAGCGAGGCAAAGTTGTCCGTTCAAACGGACGTCCGCGAAATCAGATGGCTTATGCGGAGGATGGAATTGATATGAAACCACAGAAGCTGTTAATAATCGGATTTCTTGTTCTGATCTCCGTCAGCGGCGTGTCGGCGCAGAACACTCTGCCTAACCCGAACGATAACTCTTGCTGGTCGAGCCTCGAGGCTCTGCGCGCCTGCCAACTTCAGGCTTACAACGCCGAAGCAGGCTACGCCCAACGCTGCACTTCTTATCCTGAATATCAGTGCGCACCCGTAGAGCAGCCGAATCCAGAGAACGCTAGAGCGCAAGCAGACAAAAACAAGGGCGCAAAAACAAGCCACGCACGCAAGCCGGGTTTGAAGCCGCTGGTTCCATCTGAGAGCGGAACGCAGACAGCTAGCGCGAAGTAATGGCCCGAAGCGCTAGTAACGGAATACCCCGGCTCACGACCGAGTTGGGGGCATTCCTGTTTTCCCGGCCATTGGACAGGGACAATCACTATTCGTACGCCAGTGCGTCGATTGGGTCCTTCTGCGCGGCCTTGAGCGCAGGATAGACGGCTCCGAGCAACGAGCCGATGATGGCGATGATAGCGGCGCGGGTGAGCCACTCTGGCGTGATCAGGATGGGCAGCGTCTGAAACTTGTAGCGCAGCGCTATGCGCGCCAGGTAGCTGATCGCGATCCCCAGGATGATACCGCCCATGGCAATGAGCAGCGTCTCGCGCAGAATCACGTTCACAATGTAGATCTTGCCAGCGCCGAGCGATTTCAGGATGCCGATCTCGCGTGTGCGCTCCATGACCGCCGCATACATCGCCTGGAAGATGACGATGAAGCCGATGACCATGGAGATCCCGATCACCACGTTGATGAATGTCGAGAATCCAGGAATGCTGCCCGAGGTCATCAGGCTGAGGTACTCCTTCAGCGAGTGCACGCCGTACTGCTCCATGCCGGGAATGCTCTTGATCTCATGTACGACGGCTTCGGCATGGTTGGGGTCGTCGAGCTTCACGTAAAAGATCGACGCCTTGCCTTGTGCCCCGATGATGTCCTGCAGGGTAGCAATGGGCAGGAACTTGCGCGCTCCCTTGCCGTGCTCCACGATGCCGGAGACTCGGAATGTGTGGTTTAAGAGCTCCACGGAGTCGCCGACCTGGAGGCGCTTCGAAGAGGCGACGTAGTCGTCGATAAGCACGTCGTTGGGATCCTGAAAGGGCCCGCCTGCGATGAAGCGGAACGGACCTCCCATCGCTTCGAACGACGCGAGATCAATCCCGTCGATGACTTCCACCGTGCCGCCGGTTGAAAGCTGCGTGACGACGGGCGCGACCGCGACTACATGGGGGAGCTGGCGCAGTTTGTCGGCGACTTTGATCGAGACCGGCGCTCCACTTACGCCCATCAACAGGGACGATCCTGGAGGCTGCACCATAATGTCGGCGCCAATGCCGACCTGGCGATTCTTGGCGTCGTTGAGCATGCCGATGGAGAGCCCGACGATCAGGAGGATGAGAGTAACTTCAACCGCAACTGCGACAACGCTGATGATGGTGCGAAAAGGACGATGCACCAGGTTGGCAAAGATCATCTTGTTCATGATTTGCTTTTGATTGTATCGAATTGGGAAGGACCGCGTTCTTGCGCGATGCCGCGTTGGGCCGCGACACTAGAATGGAATCCATGACGCCCGAAAGCACCACATGGAACTCGGAACTCTATCAGTCGAGCCATGCCTTCGTGTGGGAATTTGGCCGCGACCTCTTGGCCATGCTCGGGCCCAAGTCGCACGAGCGCATCCTCGACGTTGGATGCGGTACCGGACAGCTCACCGCGGAAATAGCGAAGTCGGGCGCTGAGGTGATCGGTCTTGACCAGTCGCGCGAAATGATCGTAGCAGCGAACGCCAACTATCCCAATCTGCAATTCGAGGTGGCCGACGTTGCTGCGGCCCAGTACGACAACGAGTTTGACGCCGTCTTCTCGAACGCTGCACTACATTGGGTCCGCAATCAGCAGGCTGCGATCGCCGCAATCGCCCGCGCGTTGAAACCCGGCGGACGGCTGGTGTTCGAGATGGGTGGTCGCGGCAACATCCAGCAGATTTGGAACGCCGCCGTACAAGCACTCACCGAGATGGGCGTGCCGAACCCGGAGAAGCTGTCGCCGTGGTTTTATCCGACCATCGGCCAGTACGCACCGATGCTAGAAGAGCGCGGCCTGACGGTGATGTTCGCCGTGCTGTTCGACCGTACAACTCCATTGGAAGGCGGCGAAGCAGGTCTAGGAAACTGGCTGGAGATGTTCGGAACGTTCGCCAGCGACGTGCTGCGGCCGGGGCAGCGGAACGAGCTGATGAGCCGCATCGAAACCCTGGTCCGTCCGGCGCTATTCCGGGAAGGCGTCTGGACAGTCGACTACAAGCGCCTGCGCATGGTCGCGGTCAAAGTGTAGGTACGTGGTGGCGCAACGAATCGCAAACTCACCTGGCGTCGTGTTGCTAGCGGCCGCACCACGTCTTACGCGGGGGTTTTTCGATCGGGATGCGATCACCGTGGCACGTGAGCTTCTGGGCAAGCTGCTGATCCGTCGAGAAGGTAGGAAGCTGCTGGCCGGCCGCATCGTCGAAGACGAAGCCTATCTCGGCGCGCTCGACCCCGCAGCCCATGCTTTCAACGGACCGACAGCGCGTAATGCAGTGTTGTTCGGCCCGCCGGGACATGCGTACGTGTACTTCATCTACGGCAACCACTATTGCACGAACGTTTCGTGCATGCCGGAGGGTGAAGCGGAAGGCGTTCTGTTGCGCGCAATGGAGCCGGTCTGCGGCGTGTCGGAAATGGCGAATTTCCGGGGAATCGAACTCCCCGAAGAACCGCGAACTTCGCAGCTGCGCCTGCTCTCGAGCGGCCCCGGCAGAATGTCAGAGGCGCTCGGCATCACGCGCCAGCGCGACAACGACAAGGACCTGACCGATAAGCGTTCGGACTTGTGGCTGGCCGACGATGGCTATCGCGCGGAAGCAATCGCGACGAGTAAGCGAATCGGCATCAAAAAGGCGATCGACCAACCTCTACGATTCGTGATCGCCGGCAACCCCTTCGTGTCGGGTCCGCGGCTGCTGTA
>Ga0306921_10007618_pt1 | contig 11389 bp, 9 predicted proteins | sample sta12Cox44000080_FD_203760 | JGI IMG/M metagenome (GOLD analysis project Ga0306921, IMG submission 203760) | Lab enrichment of tropical soil microbial communities from Luquillo Experimental Forest, Puerto Rico - statoxic.12C.oxic.44.000.080 (v2)... | ecosystem: Environmental > Terrestrial > Soil... | reverse complement strand
ATTGTTGCCCTTAAAATATCTGCCTCTCACAATTGAAATTATCCCGGCCCTATGGGACATAGGTGGTCGCGGGTGCATAAAGGTTCGAGCAAGAAAAATGCGGCAACCCGTCAATTTGTCATAAAGAACGAAGGCCTCAGCCCAATGCTTGGTTCAGATCCGCGATTAGGTCGTCGGGATCCTCAATCCCGACCGAAATGCGAATAAGCGCGGGCGTGATACCCAGCCGCAACCGCTCCTCTGGCGGGATGTCCGAATGAGTCATCGCCGCAGGATGCGACGCGAGCGTCTCCGTACCACCCAGGCTGACTGCGAGCTTGATCACCTTAAGCCGATCCAGGACGGCAAAGGCTTCGGCCTCACCTCCCCTCACTTCGAAGCTGAAAGTGGAGCCTGGACCCTTACATTGGCGCTCGAAGACCGGACGATCGGGATGGCCGTCGGGCAAGAATCCGAGATACCAGACCGACGCGACCTTCGGATGAGTATCGAGAAAGGCTGCGACCTTGCGTGCGCCTTCCGCCGCGGCCGTCATTCTGAGCTTCAGGGTCTCCAGTGAGCGCATCAGCAACCAACCGGTATGCGGATCGCACATCGTGCCCAGGATCGTTCGCATGCCACGGATCGGTTCGAGTATCGCGGCCGCTCCTGAGCATCCTCCGGCAATCAGGTCGGAATGACCGCCGACATATTTAGTAAGCGACGCGACGACCAGATCGGCGCCATGTGCCAGGGGGGTCTGATAGATCGGTCCCAACATCGTATTGTCAACGACGATAAGCGGCCGCTTGCCGCCCCGACCGTGGAGGCCGGCTACGATCTCCCGGGCATGCTCGAGGTCCACCATTCCGTTTGTGGGGTTTGCTGGTGTTTCGATATAAAGGGCCGCAATCGGTCCCTTGCCGCGCGCCGACTCAACGGCTTCTTCCATCGCCTTGTTGCCGCCCTCGCTAAGAAAGCCGATCGAGGTCACGCCGAATTGCGGCAGGATCTTCTTCAGTAGGAAATCGGTGCCGCCATAGACGGGGCCCGAATGAACGATCACCGTACCCGGACGCGCATAGGCCCAGAGCGTGGTCGAGATCGCCGCCATACCCGAGGCGAAGACGAGACTGGCGTCGGCCTGATCCCAGATGGCCAATCGGTCCTCGAGCATCTCGAGGTCGGGATTGTTGATCCGGCTATAGATTAATCCGGGCTCTTCATTCGGGCGCTTTTGCCGCAAGCCGTAGGCCAGTTCGAAGAAATCCTTCCCGTCCCGAGCCGATCGAAACACGAAGGTCGAGGTATGGAAGACCGGCGGTTTGAGCGAGCGCTCGGACAGAAACGGGTCGTAGCCATAGCCCATCATTAGGGTTTCCGGTGACAGAGCGTGATTCCCAAGAAATCTATTGTGCGTGTCTGTCATGAGCGTCGCTCCGATTTGCATTTGAGGAAGAAGCTGGACACACGCAGCGTTCTTTCAAGAACTCCGACTGGCAAGCAGCAGGTAGCCGGGAATTCCCGGTGCAAGTGTAACCGCAGACCTAATTGACAGCATTTCAGCGGGTCCTGGCGGACCCGTGCAGCTGCTCAGGAGGAGCGCCTTGAGGCAATTCTGAGCAATCGCCGATCGCCCGATTGACGACGGGAAGGCGGGCACAGCGTCGCACCCCGCGAAGATCCGAGGTCTATTCCGCCGCGGCTGCAGCAACGCCCCAAAGCTCGGGTCGCAGTTCCTCCCGACGGTCGGGAAACGCCAGCGCGCAGAGGAACGTGACGATCGCCAGCGCCGCCATCACCAGCGTCGCCGTCGCCAGGCTCCCTGTGCGTTCGTGCAGCGACGCCACCATCGGCGCCGCAGCCGCCGCGCCGATGAACCCGACGAAGAACCGCACTGAATACATCCGGGTCCGCAGCGCCGGCGAGATGTAGCGCGCGGTCATCGTCTCGTTCACGGTGACCTGGCCGAAGATCGCCGCCGCGACTATCGCCGCGAAGGGCAGCACCAGCCAACCCATCCATAGCCGCGCTCCACGGGCCCGAACGGATCATCCTTCGGTTGAAGCGCCCTGTCCAGGGCCGGGCTCTCGAAGAACTGGGTTGGGGTCAAGACGTCCCAACGGCACTAACCGTCTCAAGTCAGTCTGGGGGCGTCAAGACCCGCTCTCCAAACCGCCACCATGCTCCGCCTCCTTTAACCAACGCGGCAAGCGGCGTAAGCTTGCTTTCCCGCGGGAGGCGGGTCCGGGGCATCGCCATGGATATCGCCGAATGGCTGCGTCGGCTGGATCTGGCGCAGTACGTCGAGGCTTTCGCCGCAAACGCCATCGATTGGTCGGTGCTGCCGAGCTTGACGGCAGACGATCTCCAGGACATAGGCGTCGCCGCGGTCGGGCACCGCCGCAAGCTGCTGAATGCGATTGCCGCGCTTTCCGAGCCAGCGGCGACCGCAAGCGTCCCGGCACCCCAATCGACAATTGTGCGCGGCGCCGAGCGGCGGCAGCTGAGCGTCATGTTCTGCGATCTGGTGGGTTCGACCGCGTTGTCGGCGCGGCTCGACCCCGAAGATCTGCGAGAGGTCTACGGCGCCTATCACACGGCGGTGGCCCAGGAGGTCGGCCGGTTCGGCGGCTTCGTCGCGAAATACATGGGCGACGGCGCGCTGAGCTATTTTGGCTATCCGGAGGCGCATGAGGACGACGCCGAGCGCGCGGTGCGGACCGGCCTCGCCCTCGCCGAGCGGGTCGCGCAGCTCAAAACGCATGCCCGGCTCGAATCCCGGATTGGTATCGCGACCGGGCTGGTCGTCGTCGGCGACCTGATCGGCCAGGGCGAGGCCCAGGAGCGCGGCATCGTCGGCGAGACGCCGAACCTCGCCGCCCGCATGCAGGAGCTGGCGCCACCTGGCGGAGTCGTGATCGTCGAGGGTACCCGACGGCTGCTCGGCGACCTCTTTGAGCTGCGCGACCTCGGCGCGGTCGCGGTCAAAGGGTTCGCGGCTCGCGTCCCTGTCTGGCAGGCGCTGCGGCCGAGCGCGGTCGAAAGCCGCTTCGAAGCGTTGCGCGCCGGCGCGCTGACGCCGCTCGTCGGGCGGGAGGAGGAGTTGGAGCTGCTGCTGCGCCGCTGGCAGCGCGCCACGGCGGGCGACGGGCAGGTCGTATTGCTGTCGGGGGAGCCGGGCATCGGCAAATCGCGGCTGACCGCGGCGCTGCGCGAGCTGCTGGAAGGCGAGCCGCACACTTGGCTGCGCTATTTCTGCTCGCCGCACCACCAGGACAGCGCGCTTCATCCCTTCATCGCGCAGCTCGAACGCGCCGCCGGCTTCGCCCACGACGACAGCGCCGAGGCGCGGTTTAACAAATTCACGGCCCTGATCGCGCCGGGCGCTCGCGATCGCGACGAGGTTACGCTGATCGCCGATCTGCTGTCGCTGCCGAGCAGCGCGGCAGATCTCGACCTAACTCCGCAGCACAAGCGCGAGAAGCTGCTCGCGGCGCTGCTGCACCAGCTCGAAGACCTCGTCCGTCAACAGCCGGTGCTGATGGTGGTCGAGGATCTGCACTGGATCGATCCCAGCTCGCGCGAACTGCTCGACCTGACCGTCGAGCGGGCGGCCAGCCTGCCGGTGCTGCTGATCCTGACCTTCCGTCCGGAATTCCAGGCGCCGTGGAGCGGGCAGCCGCAGGTCACCGCGCTGACGTTGAATCGGCTCGACCGGCGCAGCGGCGCAGCGATGGTCGAGCGCATCGCCGGCAATCGCAAGCTACCAGAGTCGCTGGCGGCGGAGATCGTCGAGCGGGCCGATGGGGTGCCGCTGTTTGTTGAGGAGCTGACCCGCGCGGTCATCGAAGCCGGCGCCGGTCCCGGCGGCGAGGCGCTGGCCGGCGCGGCGCCGTTGCCGTCCTCCGGCGTTCCCCCGGCATTGCATGCCTCGCTCGTCGCCCGGCTCGACCGGCTCGGCCCGGAGGCGCGCGAAGCCGCGCAGATTGGTGCGGTGCTCGGCCGCGAATTCTCCTATGAGCTGATTGCACGCGTAGCGCAGCCACAGCGGGCGGAGGCCGATCTGCAAGCGGCGCTGGGCGCGCTAACCGGCGCCGGCCTGTTGTTTTGCCGCGGGGTCGCGCCGCGGTCCTCCTATCTGTTCAAGCACGCGCTGATCCAGGATGCAGCCTACGAGACGCTGCTGCGGGTGCGCCGCCAGGAATTGCATCGCGCCGCGGCGCAAACGATTGCCGCCGACTTTTCGGCACTCGCCGAATCCCAGCCCGAATTGATCGCCCGCCATTGGAGCGGGGCGGGCGATGCCGAGCGCGCGTTCGCGGCGTGGCGCAAAGCCGGCGATGTCGCCTGGTCGCGCAATGCCTTTGTCGAGGCGCGCGCCGCTTATCGGCACGCGCTCGACAGGCTCGCCATGACGCGGCCGTCGCCGCAGCGTGACACAACGGAACTGGAGCTGCTGATGGTCACGACCTCGATGATCATCGCAACCCTGGGGTATGCCTCACCCGATCTGGCCGAAACCAATGCGCGGGCAGAAGCTCTCGCCGAAAAGACCGGCAATCTCGGCCATCTCGCCGAGCAGATTTATGCTTCATTTTGGGCGGCGGTCATCGCGGGCAACTATCCCTCCGGCATGGCCTTGGCCGATCGATTACTTGATGTCGCGCGGCGCGACGGTGGCGCGTTCACGCGCGGTCTGGCGAGCAGCGTGCAGTTAATAACCCGCTTCTATATTGGCGATCTGATGGGGGCCGAGGAGTATTTCGTCGCGGGCGAAGCATTCCTGTCGGATCAGGGTCTGCGCCGATATTCTGGCGCTGCCCGGACACTCTGTTATGCCAGCTGGAATGCCTGGATCACAGGTCGGGCCGACGAGGCACGGGCGCGGATGCGCCGCGCCGCCGCCACGATTGAGGACGATGCATACGCCAGGGCCGTCGTACAGTTGATGTCCTCATACCTCCATGTGATGCTCATAGAGCCCGAGCAAGCGGCGGTCCTATCGGCGCAAGGCATCGCGACCACTGCCGAGCACGGATTTCGCCAAGTCGCCTGGTGGATCCGGATGTCCCACGGCTGGGCGCAGGCGCAGCTGGGTCACCCCGACGAGGGGGCGAGCCTAATCCGCGAGACGTTGACTCCCTATCGCGCGGTCGGCTCCCTCTTTTTGGTCCCAGTGTTCCTGACCTTTCTGGCCGAAGCGCAAGCGCTGGGCGGCGCGCCGGCCGAGAGCTTGCGGACGCTCGACGAAGCGCTGACCCTGAACCCCGATGAGCGGTTCTGGCGTCCCGAGACGCTGCGGGTGCGCGGCGACATCCGCCGCCAGCAAGGCGAGGAGGAGCTGGCCGAAGTCGATTTCCGCGACGCGATCGCACTGGCGCGGGAGATGTGCGCAAAAGCCTGGGAACTGCGCGCCGCGACGAGCCTGGCGCAGCTGTGGCGCGATCAGGGCCGACGGGCCGAGGCGCGCGATCTGCTCGCGCCGGTCTACGGCTGGTTCACCGAAGGCTTCGACACCGCCGATCTGAAAGACGCCACCGCGCTGCTGGCGGAACTGGGCTGACGCGGCTCTCGGGTCAGCCTACGCCGCCATGGCGTCTTCAAGGATCATGGCGGCGCATTTTTCGCCGATCATGATCGAAGGCGCGTTGGTGTTGCCGCCGGGCACCTGCGGCATGATCGAGGCGTCGGCAACGCGCAGCCCGTCGACCCCGTAGACCTTTAGCCGCGGATCGACGACCGCGTCGACCTCGCGCCCCATCCGGCAGGTACCGACCGGGTGCAGGTTAGAGACGCCGCGCACCCGGATCTCTTCGATCATCTCGTCGTCGCTCTGGCATTCGGTGCCGGGCAACACCTCCTCGCCAACAAACGGCTTTAACGCCGGCTGTGCGGCGATCTTGCGGCTAAGCCTTGCGCCGTAGATCAGCGCTTGAAAATCGTAATCGCTGGCCAGGAAGTTGAACTGGATCGCCGGGGGTGCGAGAGGGTCCGGGGTTTTGAGCCGCACCCAGCCGCGTCCATCCGGGCGCAGATGCACCGGGCTAAAGGTGAAAGCAGAGAACGGATGCGGCTTGAGGCCGGTACGCAGCCGCTCCATAGCGCTCCAGCCCGACATGTTGATTTGCAGATCGGGCTGCTCGAGGCGCGGGTCGGAACGGACCAGCGCCCCGGCATAGATCCCGGCATTCGACAGATGACCCGAGCGGCTGACCGCATATTGCATCGCCGCCTTGAGCTTGAGCGCCGGGCTCATCGCCATGTCGTTGACCGTGATCTTTTGAGGGCAACGCCAGACCAGATAGGTGTTGAAGTGGTCGTGCAGGTTTTTTCCGACGCCGGGCATGTCCCGGACTACGGGAATGCCGAGCTCGCCGAGCAGCTCGGCGGGGCCGAGCCCAGAAAGCTGCAACAGTTGCGGCGAGCCGTAGACGCCACCGGAGACGATAATTTCGCCTCGCACTCGCGCGGTCATATGCCCGCTCGGCGTTTGATATTCGACGCCGACCGCGCGGCCGTCGTCGAACAGGATGCGGGTGGCGTGCGCGTTGGTCGCGACGGTCAGGTTCTGGCGGCCGCGGGCGGGGCCTAGATAGGCCCGCGCCGAGCTCCAGCGCCGGCGGTTGGTGGTCGTCGTCTGATAATAGCCGACACCCTCTTGCCGAGCGCCGTTGAAGTCGTTATTGGCCGGGATGCCGGCCTCGATGGAGGCCTTGACCATCGCGTCGCCAAGCGGCGTGCGCACCGGGTTCGAGACGTGCAGCGGCCCCCCGACACCGTGAAACTCGTCGGGGCCGCGTTCCTGGTCCTCCGCCTTCTTGAAGAACGGAAGCACCGAATCCCAATCCCAGCCCTCGCAGCCGCGCTGGCGCCAGCCGTCGTAATCGGTCGAGGTGCCGCGCATATAGACCATGCCGTTGATCGAGCTGGTACCGCCTAAGACCTTGCCGCGCGGCTGGTAGAGGGTGCGGTTGTTGAGCTCCTTCTCGGGCTCACTCTCGAACATCCAGTTGTAGCGTGGGTTGGCAAAGGTCTTGGTGTAGCCGAGGGGAATGTGGATCCACGGGTAGCTGTCGCGACCGCCCGCTTCGAGCAGCAGCACGCGATAGCGGCCGGATTCGCTGAGACGTCCGGCCACGGCACAGCCCGCCGATCCGGCGCCGGTAACGATGAAGTCGTAAGTGTCGTCCGCCATCGTCATTCTGATGATCCCCAGGATGCTCGGGGGGACGATAGCGAAGCCGCCAGGCATCGTGAAGTGTGGGCTAACTACAGCGAAGCGTTGCCCATATCGGCGGAGCGCGGCACCTACCGGCTCATATACGGTCGCGCGGTCAGACCGCCGGCGGGAGCCGACGCGGCCGGCGGTTTTCGCCGATCGCCACATAGGTAAAAATCGCCTCGGTCACCTTCCGCGTTTCGTCGGAAGGCAGGTCCCGCCGCCAGGCTTCGATGCGAACGGTCATCGAGGTGCGCCCCGTTCGGATAAGCTCGCCATAGCAGCTGACCTCGTCCCCGACGACAACCGGCTCGTGAAAGACGATGGCGTCGACGGCCACCGTGGCACACCGCCCGCGCGCTCGCTGGGTCGCGAGACTGCCCCCGGCGAGATCCATCTGCGCCAGCAACCACCCGCCAAAGATGTCGCCGTTCGGGTTGGCATCGGCCGGCATCGCAATGACGCGCACCAGCGGCAGCCTCCGTGGCAATCCGGCAGGTGGCCCCGTCGCGGCTGCGGCTCGCGGTGTGGTAACCTGTGACATCTCAACTAGCTTCCAAACGGAGACGACAGCGGGGAGGGTGACAACCGGAATGGCGTATACATATAGCACGTTGTTGGTTTGTTTCCGGGCTTCCCGGGTGGAGATAACTATGTTCATTCGCGCCAAGCAGAGCTGGTTCCGGCGAGTTGCGGTTGCCGCGACCGCTCTGGCGACGGTCGCCTTGTGCATCGGGCCGCTCGCGCAGTCGGCCACGGCGCAGGTTTATCCCGGTTATTCCTCGGCGCCGTCGCAGACCTATCCTGGATATTCTTCTCCTGGGTATTCCGCTCCTGGATATTCTTATCAGGCGCCCACAGCCCCGACGCAGGGCTATGGCGGCTATGGTTCTTCTGGCGGCTACCCCGGCTATGGTTCTTCTGGCGGCTACCCGGGCTATGGTTATTCCGCAGCCTATCCCGGCTATGGTTATTCCGGAGCCTACCCCTATTATCCATACCCCTACTGGGGTTGGGCTGGCTGGGGTTATCCGTGGGGTTGGGGCTGGGGTTGGCCCGGGATCACGGTGGGTTTCGGCTGGGGCTGGGGCGGCTGGTGGGGCGGTCGCGGATGTTGGAACTGCGGTTTTCGCGGCGGATTTGCTCATGCCGGCTTTCAGGGCGGCGGCTTCCACGGCGGAGGCTTCCACGGCGGAGGCTTCAGCGGTGGCGGCTTTCACGGCGGTGGCGGCTTCGGCGGGCACCGTTAGCCCTCGCGGATGATCGAACGGACGGCGCTGGCCGCCCACCTTGACAACATCCTGTCGGACGCGACGATCCCGGAACTGCCGAACCATTACCGGGGCAAAGTTCGCGACAATTACGACCTGCCGGATGGCCGTCGGATCATCATCGCCAGCGACCGGCTCAGCGCCTTCGACCGGATCATCACGTCGATCCCATTCAAGGGGCAGGTGCTGACCCAAATCGCCCGCTTCTGGTTCGATGCGACAAGCGAGATCTGCCCGAACCACGTTATCGAATATCCTGACCCCAATGTGCTGGTATGCCGTCGGCTCGCGGTCATGCCGGTCGAAGTCGTGGTCAGGGACTATCTTACCGGAACCACGGCGACATCGATTTGGTCGATGTACAAGGCCGGACGGCGCGAACTCTATGGCATCCGGTTTCCCGACGGCTTGCGCGAGAACCAGAAGCTGCCGGCAACGATCATCACGCCGACCACCAAGGCTTTCGATGGGGGCCACGACGAGCCGCTGACGGCCGACGAAATCACCCGCCGGGGCATGTTGACGCAGCAGCGATGGGGCATTGTCTCAGGGCTGGCGCTTGAACTGTTCGCCCGCGGGCGCGCGTGCGCCGAGCAGCATGGTCTGATCCTCGTCGATACCAAATATGAGTTCGGCTTCGATACGGCGGGCCGGATCATTCTCGCCGACGAAATCCATACGCCCGACAGCAGCCGCTATTGGATCGCCGAGAGCTACCAGCACCGTTTTGCCGCCGGCCAGCCTCCCGAGAGCTTGGACAAGGACTTCGTGCGGCGTTGGGTCAGCGAGCGCTGCGACCCCTACCGGGAACCGGTCCCGGAGATCCCGCGCGACGTCATCCTTGAGGCAGCCCGGCTCTATATCAGCGTCTTCGAGACCATCACCGGTCAGAGCTTTGTCGTGCCGGAACCCGACACGCCGCCTCTCGCGCGCATCCGCGCCAATCTGGCACCGTATTTCTGAGGCGCCGCGATGCTCGAGACGACGATCGCCGGCTCCTTGCCAAAGCCGGCCTGGCTCGCCAAACCCGGGATGCTGTGGGCACCGTGGCAGCTCGCGGGAGAAGAGCTGACCGCGGCCAAGCGCGACGCCACTTTGCTGGCGCTGAAGGAACAGGAGGACGCGGGGATCGACATCGTGACCGACGGCGAGCAGTCGCGGCAGCACTTCGTGCACGGTTTCCTCGAACAGGTCGAGGGTGTCGATTTCGGCCGGCGGGTGACCATGGGCATTCGCAACAACCGCTACGAGGCGCTGGTGCCGACCGTCACCGGATCGCTCCGGCGGAAGGGAAGCGTCCACGCCGTCGAGGCCGGCATCGCTCGCGCGCACACCAAGCGGCGGCTGAAGTTCACTCTGCCCGGGCCGATGACGATCGTCGACACGATCGCCGATGCCTATTACGGCGACAGGGTTAAGCTGGCCATGGCGTTCGCCGGGCTGCTCAACGAGGAGGCGCGCGAACTGGCGGCGATCGGGGTCGATGTCATCCAGTTCGACGAGCCCGCTTTCAACGTCTACACCGACGCGGTGCACGAGTGGGGGACCGCGGCGCTGCACTGCGCCGCGGAGGGTGTTGCCTGTAAGACCGCGGTCCACATCTGCTACGGCTACGGCATTAAGGCAAACATCGAATGGAAGGCCAGCCTCGGTCCGGAATGGCAGCAATATGCAGCGATCTTTCCGGCCCTGGCGGCGAGTCGGATCGATCAAATCTCGGTCGAGTGCGCCGCGGCCAAAGTGCCGATCGAGCTGCTCGGGTTGCTCGGCGGCAAGGATGTTCTGCTCGGCGCGATCGATGTCGCGAGCGAGCGGGTCGAGACACCGGAGGAAGTCGCCGCGACAATCGAGCGGGCACTCGCTTTCGTTCCGGCCGGGCGGCTCTTCCCGTGCACCAATTGCGGCATGGCTCCGATGGCCCGCCCGGTCGCGACCGGCAAGCTCGCTGCGCTTGCTGCGGGCGCCGCGCTGGTCCGCGGGCGCATCACCGGTAAGACCGGCTAAAAGGGAACCGTTCCGATAACGGTCGTGCGGTGCATCAGCCGCCGCTCTGGCAGCGCGTAATCGCAAATTGCCAAATGCATCGAGCTGGTGTTGTCCCACATCAGCAAATCCCCGACCTGCCATTTGTGCAGGTAGAGAAACTCGGGACGCACGCAATGAGTGTCGAGTTCGGCGATCAGATCGACCGCCTCGCCTTTCGGCATGCCCTCGATGCCGACGCATTCGCCGACGGTGACGTAAAGCGATTTCCGGCCGGTGTAAGGATGGGTGCGCACGATCGGGTGCGCGATGTCGGGGGTTTCCTCGAGCTGGGCTTGGGTCAGTTTCGGGCGTGGACTGTCGGCGACGCGCCGGCGGGCCGAGTAGCGGTGGATCGCCTTGAGGCCGGCGAGGCGCTTCTTCATGCTTTCGGGCAGCGCCTCATAAGCAGCAATCGTGTTAGCGAAAACGGTGTCCCCTAGCGGCCGGCCGTCGCGCTGCGGCACCTCTTTCGCATAAAGCAGCGAGCAGCGACTCGGGCGGCGCCGGTAGGAAGTGTCGGAATGCCAGGTGAAGCCGGCATCGGCGAGCCCGATATGCTCGCCGCGGTCATCCTGGATATTCGAGATCAGCAGGATCTCCGGGAAACCAGGAAGCAGGTATTTCCTGACAATATGAATTTCGAGTTCGCCGAACCGGCGACTGAATTCGATATGCCGCTCGTTTGACAGGGTTTGCCCGCGAAAGACGACGACGATGTTGTCGCGAAAGGCGCGTTCGATCTCCCGGAACGTCGCCTCGTCGAGGTCTCGCGCCAGATCGCAGGCAATTTCGGCGCCGCAAGCGGCACCGCTTTTCGTGACCGCCGGCTTCATCTCTTCTCTAACCCCCGATCTTCACATGATCTTAAAACATCTCGCGTCCGATGTCGGTT
>Ga0306921_10007616_pt1 | contig 11390 bp, 11 predicted proteins | sample sta12Cox44000080_FD_203760 | JGI IMG/M metagenome (GOLD analysis project Ga0306921, IMG submission 203760) | Lab enrichment of tropical soil microbial communities from Luquillo Experimental Forest, Puerto Rico - statoxic.12C.oxic.44.000.080 (v2)... | ecosystem: Environmental > Terrestrial >... | reverse complement strand
TAACTACGGCCCCGATGAATAGCGCCCGCCAGTATGATGCCCAAGTGCGGCTGAACAACGGAAATGTTCTAGCGGTTGGGGGTTTCGATAACAACAACAATACCCTACTTGCAACGGCGGAGGTCTATAAGGCGGGCGGCTGGACACTCACCAACAGCATGGCCGAGGCCCGGCAGCAATTTCCGGCCGTTGTGCTGAGTTGTCCGACCACCATCCCTTGCCAATGGAACGGAAAAGTCCTGGTGTCAGGCGGACTGAGCGGTAGCACCCTGCTGGCGGGTGCCGAGTTGTACGATCCCTCAACGGGAACATGGTCTCCGGCAGGTTCGCTCTCCGTGGCTCGGTACGGCCATACCGCCACGCTCCTGAAGAACGGAAAGGTATTAGTGGCTGGCGGTGGTACCGCCGTCAGCGAACTTTACGATCCGGTGACGAACAGTTGGTCGACGACTGGCAGCCTCAGCACGGCTCGCTATTTCCACACCGGGGTACGGCTGAACACTGTGCCAAACATTGGGAAGGTGCTGGTTATCGGGGGCTTAGTGGGCACTGCCGCCACCAATTCCTGCGAACTCTATGATCCTTCCAAAGGCACATGGAGCAACGTGGCCAGGACCAACTTCGCTCGTTACCTCAACACTGCCACCCTCCTTCCGGACGGCAAGGTATTGGTCGCTGGTGGTGCCAGTGGCAGGTTCCCGGTAAAGTCAGCGGAAATCTACGACCCAACTGCCAACACCTGGACTTTGACCGGGAATATGACGGCGGGCCGTTACGCTCACACCGCCACGCTCCTTACCGATGGCACGGTTCTGGTGGCGGGGGGAGAAGGGCAGTCCATCAGCTGTGGAAAGGCGTGTACGACTTACATCCCATTCGCGAAGGTAGACATTTACAACGAAGCTGCGGGCACATTCACCCCCGCCGCGGGGCTACAAGTCACCGACGCCGCAGGACACCGGCCGATGCCGCTGGCATATCACTCCACGACCTTGCTGGGGAGTGGACGCGCCTTGACGGCTGGCGGCATTAGTACAACCGCTCATTGTTGTGTGGCCGTGAACAACGCCGAGGTCTATACGCCGCTGACCTTCACGTTCTCGGCAGCCAGCCTGAATTTTGGTCTTCTGAAGATCGGACTGAGCAGCGCCTCGCAGACGGTAACCGTAAAGAACGTCAGCAGCCACGCCGCGACCATTGGCAGCGTCACCCCGAGCGGTGACTATTCCCAGACCCACACCTGCCCCACTACTCCTATCCCGCTCAAGCCGGGAGAGAACTGCACGATCACGGTTACTTTCAAGCCGACCCGGGCGGGAACCCGACAGGGCGCCGTGACCCTCAAAGACAACGATCCCGGCAGCCCCTCGCAAACCATTGCCCTGACGGGTGTCGGAGAAACCTTGGCGCTGGGATTCTCACCCCCAAGCCTCAATTTCGGCACTGTTCGCGCCACCGTAACCAGCTTGCCGCAGAACGCGACCGTGACCAACGACAGCGCAGTCCGGGTCAACATTAACGCAATTTCTATTTCCCTGGCAGATGGAACATTCACCCAAACCAACAACTGCCCGGCGACACTGGAGGTGCAGCACACCTGCACGGTCACGATCGTGTTCACCCCGCCCGACGTCTTTACCTATAACGCGACACTGTCGATCGCCAACAGCGGCAACGGTACGGCACAGCTTCCACTAACGGGTACAGGCGCAGACGGACCGTGATGGCGATGGCAGGGACATCAGCGTTCCAGCAATTGGCCAGTAGAGAAGAGGATGACCGAAAGCATCGTAAGTGGTGAGAATCGCTTAGAGCCTATCGACGGTGCTCTGATTAAAGCCGCATCCGGGTCTGCGCGCCCGGCTGCGATTTTGAATAGTTTGCTGCAAATCACTGCCAATCAGTGTGAATGGGCGGTGATTCTGGCCCGTCATTGCTTCGGCCCGGGGCCCTGGGTGGCCGACCCGTATCCGATGGGATGCCGATACCGCTGTCTCTTCCGCACGACGATTCGGGTTCTTGTCGCCACGGAGTGCGACAAACACCAGCGCAGGTGATTATCGGGCGTACATTCCGTAAATCAAGATGCCCCACGAGGACGACTTCAGCCAGCAGCATTCTCTTTCTCAACTGCGGATTGCAGGATAATTGTCGGCACCCTGAATCTCGCGCACAACAGTGGGGTGAACAAATGGCAGCCAGTTTGGATCAAACCGAAGCATTGAAACTCATCAGCGACTGGTGCAAGTGGCTAATAACACTTGAAACGACCGCCGTAGGTGTTGTGGCTGCTCTGGCCAAGCAGGATTCTGAATTCACTAGCTCCTGGTGGACAAGATGGGGCTGTGGGATAGCCGTGGTGTGTTTTGTGTGTTCAATTGTCGTTGCGGCAGCAATATCCTCAAACATACCCACGTCAGTGCAAGACGTGAAGCCTGGAGAGAAGATTTGGGATCGGTGGATCTATGTGGTGAACAAAGCTGTTTGCCGAATGCATTTTGCCGCGAACCTTCTGTTTGGATTGTTCGTGATAGGCGTTGCAGCATTTGCCAGCTCCGTACTCGCTCTCATCACGCGACGTTGAGCACCAGGAGAGGTATCGCCGGTTAGCGCCAGACGAATCGGTCACCGGCCTCGAACGTTCGCCCTTCTTACACCTAACGGACGTCACGCTCTACGGTCGACTATTCTTCCGCATCTTGGATATTTCACCGGCATTGGCCGCCTTCGTCGCTGTTAAAAACCCTATTCGTCCACAACCCCGACTTGCCCACAAACGGTCTAAAGCACCTGGTACATAAGTGATGGTGTTGCTCTGGCACGTCAGTATGACTTCAGCCGTCGGTATTCTTTGATCTTCGCCGTTGTTTGATCTTTGTGTATTACAATAATTATTGGACGAGTTTCGGCCAGGGACGCCAGGGCGACGAACCACTTTTCCTCGCGGCAGAGGGAAAGCAGCTAGTACGTTGGGAGACCCCCCGGCTCTGCCGGGGAGGCAGCAAAAGTTTGACAATCCCAGCGGTATGCTTCTCGTTTCCAAATGCCAGTTGTCGGCATGCTGCTTGGAGCTCGTGGTTTTGACTTTGGGTCGCGATAAGGCCCCTTTGAGGGGCCCGCGACCCCTAAAGCCTCCGGCTCTGCCGGAGGATGCTTACTGGTGCAGGTCTCTGACGAGAATCAGCGGCCACTTCTCTCCATCCTTTCGTACCTGCGCCCCCTGGCCTTGCCCGGTGTGTACTGCTCGCGATCAGTCATCAATCTTCTCCGTGACTCACTGATGCTGCTGAAAAACCGGCTTCCGCACGGCCTTGTATCGGTGCACGACTTTAGTCGTGGCGAAGAATCTATTTTTGTCACCCCGAGCGGCCTTTAGTCCGCGAGGATCTACTCTTCAGACTCTTCCTAAGCCTCTTACCAGCGCATCAACTGCGTCACCTGAATGAGATTGCCGCAAGTGTCGTTCAGCTTGGCGATCCTCGAGGCCGTCACGTCCGTTGGTGGCATGGTAAACTCGGCGCCGCGCGCTTTCATACGCTCGTAATCGGCCTGCACGTCATCGGTGAAGAACATGGCCGCCGGCTGGCCTTGCTGGAACATTGTCTGCTGGTAGGCTTTGGCCGCAGGGTTGTTGTTCAGCGCTAGCTGCAGCTCCGTGCCGTCCGGCTCTTCGGGCGAGGCCACCGTGAGCCAGCGATACGGTCCCTGGCTGAAGTCGGCTTTCTTCACGAAGCCCAGCACTTCGGTATAGAAGCGCAGGGCCTTCTCCTGGTCGTCGACGAACACGCTGGTCAGTTTGATCTTCATTTCGTCTCTCCTTGTGCGCCGGTTCGTAACTGTGGCAGTGGTAAAAAAGTGGTGAAACGAGGTTTGCAAGCCTAGTCGCTTAAAGCGGTTAGCAAACGACATGGGATAAATCATCCTCTGTTGGTTCCAGGATTCATCCCCGCCTAGGCTGAGCGCACGACGTTGCGCCTAAGAGTTGCGTAAAACCGTCGATTTTGACTATGCTCACGCTATGCCGCCGTATCTGTCACACCTGTGAACAACTCCTAACCACCGCAGCCAACTCAATGCGCCGTCACGCGACGGACATGCACAAGGCCATTTTCCTCTTCCAAACTGACATAACTGAAGAGGAGTGGACAAGTACAAAATTCGCCTCATTGCGTCGTTCGATGGTGCACAATCAGCCTGGGATGCCTACCGTTCGCATCTCAAGAAGCACGGCATTTTGCCCGTAATCCTGGCACCGGACTCGGAACATCGACTCAAGCATTGATTCATTTCATCTTCAAGGTCTGATATACGAGTAAGGCGACCAGCAAGCGGCTCTATGGCTTCTAGTCAGCAGGTACGATGTACCACGTCACCCACTCTCCGGCCGATGTCGGAAGCAATGGCGCTCGAACACAGTCTCGGACTCACTTGCGATCCCGGCGCTGGTTCGTTTCGCAGCCGTGTTATTCTCCCCCGCTTTAGGGCTTTGGGGCTGGCGCCGGCTGGGTCTGCGCTCCGGCCGCAGTATTGGCTGCTACCCATTGTGCATCGGTGAGGTTCCATCCTCCGCCTAACGCCTTGTAGAGTTGGACAATGACCAGCCGCCGGCTGATCTCCGTCTGGTTAAAGGATTGTTCGGCGAGATAGAGTCGCTGCTTGGCCTCGAGAACATCGAGTCCGCTGGCTCGCCCATTCGTTTCACGCATCGACATAAGCCGGACTGCATCTTCGTTTGCTTGCACAGCTCCGCGCCTGCTCGGCGCGGACGGCGTCTAGTTTCTCGCGCGTAATGAGCGCGTCGGAAACATCCCGAAAAGCATTCAACGCCGTCTGCCAATATTGCGCCCTGGTCTGTTCCCAGGCAGCGATCGCTTGACGTTTCTGGGCTGTAATTGCCCCGAAGGTGAAGATCGGGCCGGAGGCAGACCCGGCAAGACTCCAGGCGTTCGTCTTGCCAAGGGAAAGATTTTCAAGCGGGGTGCTCAATTTACCGAAGAACGTTGTGAGGCCGAGCGACGGAAAGTATGCTGTCTGTGCCACGCCGATCTGCGCGTTGGCGCTGCGCATGGCCTGCTCCGCCGCCAGTACATCAGGTCGTCTCTCCAGCAGGGCCGAAGGCAATCCGGCAGGGACGTCAAGCGGGACTTGTCCGGGAAATCCCGCTTTGGTTTCGACCGGTCCTGGGTTCTTCCCCATTAACACGCTGAGCTGATTCTCCTTCAGGGCGATTTGCCGTTCCAGTTCGGGGATGGTACCGGCGGCATTCGCCAGATCGGTTGCGGCGCGCGACACCTGCAACTCATTCCCGATTCCTTCTTTCTGTCGCCGGGTCACCAAATCAAGAGTCGACGTAAAGGATTGTTTGGCCTGCGTCGCGATTGCCAATTGTTGCCTTAGTCCCAAAAATTCGAAGTACGCCTGCGAGACTTCGCCGGCCAGTGTGAGCATGACTCCGCGGCGGGCCTCTTCGGATGCCAGGTACTGCGCCTGAGCAGCCTCATTCGTGCGCCGGATTCGGCCCCACAAGTCCGCCTCCCAGCTTGCGCGCCCTATGGCCAGAAGGAATCCTTGAGCTCCATTCGGAATGGTGACGGGACTGTAGATGAACTGGTTATGGCCGTAACTGGCATAGGTCGTGTAACTGAGCATAGGGAAGTACTGCGATTTGGCCTGCGCACCCACCTGTCGTGCCTGTTCGACGCGCGCGACCGCAGCCGCCAGGTTGTAGTTGTTGTTCAATGCAGTCTTGATCAGCTCCGTCAGGGTGTCATCGTTGAAGAGTTGCCACCACGGCAAGTCGGCAAGCGAGGCTGGCTGGTCCGAAGCCGAGGGAGCCCGATAAGTCGCCGGCACGTTTACGTCCGGCCGTTTGTAGTTGGGACCCATCAGGCAACCCGATTCAAGCAGCATCAAGGGGCAAAGAAGGACCGCCACTGCAAGAAGAATCCAGCCGTTTCGTTTCGCCGCAGCGGAAGAGTTAAAGATAGGACAGCCAATCGACTGGTACAGCGGCTCGCCCTTCCCGACGAACGAGCCCAGAAGCCTGGCGCTCAGCGTCCGGAATGAGAACCTTCCTGTCGATGATGAGCTCATAATCCCTTCCTTCTTCACTATCGTGCCGGACTTACTCGGTAGTCTTCGGGCCGATTGTCTTTCTGTGTACCTTCCGTCTTCTTAAACTGTTCCTGGTGCCCCGGCGAGCTCGGGATTGGGAACTTCAACTCGAAAAACGATGGCATACAGCACCGGTACGAAAATCATGGTCAGAACAGCGGCAAAGGCCAGTCCAAACATGATGACCGCCGCCATATTCGCGAAGAAAGGATCCTGCAGGAGCGGAATCATTCCAAGTACTGTTGTCGCGACTACAAGAAAGACCGGCCGCAACCGATTTACACCCGCCTGCAGGATCGCTGCATAAGGCTTCTTCCCTTGCCCCATCAGAATGTAAATCTCCTCGACTAAGACAATCGAGTTCTTGATCTGTTCGCCACCCAGGGCAAGCAACCCCAACAGAGCCATGAAGCCAAACGGATTGTTCGTGATCAGAAGTCCCGCCACCGCTCCGATTATCGCCAATGGTACGGCCACGCAGATCACCACCGTGGCGCGAAATGAATTGAAGATGCACACCACGATAAACACCATGGCCAGTACTGCTGCCGGAAGCTGCGAGGCAAGAGAGGCGCGGGCCTTATTGGAATCCTCATACTCGCCACCCCATTCGCGCGAATAGCCGGGCGGCAACTTGATCTCAACTATTTTTTGCCGCACGGCGTTCAGTAATACGCTAGGCAGAACGTTACGCGCATCGGCAAACACAGTAATGGTCGGCATGCGATCGCGGCGCATGACGATGGGGTCTTCCCATCCGACCTCGACGCCGGACACAAACTGGCGCAGTGGAACCATCCTGCCGGCGACCGGGCTCCAGATTTGCAGGTTGTTGATTTCGTTGACGTCGCTTCGCTCATCCTTCGGCGGACGAGAGACGATTGGCAGAAATCGCGCGTCTTGCGGGAAAATACCTCTGTCGCCGCTCTCTGGCTCACGGTAGAAGCCAACCACGCGTCCATCAAAGCCGTCTTGCAGCGCCCGGGCCACGTCAACGCGAGTGAGGCCACTGCGGTGCGCCTGGAGTTCCATTATCTCAGGACGCACAACCTTTTCTCGCTGACGCCAGTCGGTGCGCACTCCCACCGCTTCGGGGTGGTCGTTCAAGATATTTTGAGCCTGGTGAGCGAGGGTGCGCAGTATGTCAGGATCGGGACCACTGAACCGCACCTGGACACGTCCGCCGCTGCCAGGGCCCAGTTGAAATTTCTTAACACTGACGTTGGCGTTCGGGTAATTCTCTTCCAGGTGTTTCTGGATCTTGGGAACCAACCCATCGATTTTTCTCCAGTCATCAAGTTCGACCAGGAACTGAACGTAGCCTGTGTTCGGCTGTTCGGCAGAGTACAGCAGCATAAAACGTAGTGCCCCTAGGCCGACAAATGACGACACGTGAGTAACGCCGGGCTGGGCCAGAAGGTACCGCTCGACCTCGGCAGCGTACGCCTCCGATACGCGGATATGAGTGCCGGCCGGGAGAAACGTGTCCACCATAAATTGCGGCCGTGTCGCGGGTGGAAAGAAACTTTGATCGACTTTCCTGAAACCGTACAGCGCCAGGACGAACAGTAGGATTGTCGCGACCAACACCACGTATCGAAAGCGGAGCGCCATTACCAGGAAGCGACGGTAGATCAGGAAAAATCGGCCATCGTGCGCATGTTCCTCGGTATGCCCATCGGCGCTGGGCTGGAGAAAAAGGTACGCCAGCAGCGGAGTGACCGTGATCGCCGCCACCCAGCTGATAGCCAGGGAGATGAATATGACCCAAAACAGGGAACTGAGCATCTCGCCGGCTGAATCCTCCGATAGTCCGATGGCCGCAAAAGCCAAGACTGCAATGGCCGTCGCTCCGAACAGCGGCCACTGGTTGTGCGCGACCACTTCGCGAATCACTCCCAGCTTGTCCCTGCCTGCTTCGATTCCAACCTTGAGTCCTTCGGTGATGACGATCGCGTTGTCGGTGAGCATGCACAGGGCGATGATAAGCGCGCCAAGAGAGATGCGCTCCAGCAGGAGACCTCCCTTGATATACATGACCAGAAAGGTCCCGATGATGGTAATAAACAGCACGAAGCCGATAATGAACCCGGGCTTGCGGCCCATCGCAATCAGAAGCACCACGAAGACAATCGTCACCGCCTTGACCAGATTGAAGGTGAAGGCTCTTGTGGCTTCGGTGACCTGCGTTGGCTGAAAGTTGACGTCGTGGATCTCGATGCCGACCGGCTGGTTGCGTTTCATCTCCGCGAGTTTTTGCCGGACTCCGTCACCCATCGTCACGACGTTCCCGCCTGGCGCCGTGGAAATGCCCAGCCCGATCGCGGGCAGGCTATCGTAACGGAACAGGCGGCGCGGCGGATCTTCGTAACCACGCTCGATCGTCGCTATATCTCTCAACTGTAGCTGGTGGCCCGAGCTATCCGATCCGATGATCAGGTCGAGCATTTCTTCGGCCGACTTGAAACCGCCCGTGGGATTAATCACGACATATTGGCTGCCGATGCGCACACGTCCGCCGTCGGCCACCACATTTCGCGCATGGAGTTGGCCATAGATCTGGTTTTCGTTAATGGTGAACTGCGAAAGCCGCACCCGTGACATTTCCAGGAACACGACTTCCTGCTGCTCGCTGTACAGATCGACTTTGGCGACACCGGGCACCAATTGCAACTCGCGGCGTACTGCATCCGCGTAGCGGCGAAGCTCGGGCTGGGAGAAGTTTTTGCCGGTGATCGCCAGGAAAATGCCGTACACGTCGCCAAAATCGTCGATCACCATCGACGTGCCCTGTACCGAGGGAGGCAGTCGGGGCTGCACATCGTTGACCTTGCGACGAAGCTCGTCCCAAACCTGGGGAATTCTGTCCTTGTGGTATTTGTCTTTGATGTGGACCCTGACTAGCGACCGTCCGCGCGAAGACTCCGATTCGACATAGTCCACCTGGCCCATTTGCTGGCAGGCGTTTTCGATGGGGTTCGTGACTTCCTTGGCCACTTCCTCGGGGCTGGCCCCCGGGTAAGGTGTAACGATCAGGGCTTGCTTGATCGTGAACTCCGGATCTTCAAGGCGCCCGAGATTCCTATACGCATAGATCCCACCGACAAGGACGATAAACAGCAACGCGTAAATGATCCTGCTATGTGTGACGGAGTATATGCCGGGGTTCATTATTGGCTGCCTCCCAGCGCATCGCCCAGATCGCGAACCTTCATCCCTTCGCGCAGGAACGGAGCACCAGCCACAACAATTCGTTCGCCGGGCTGCAACCCTTCGACGACTTCGATGTATTGCCCGGTGGGCGCCCCAATCTTCACCTGCTTGTGATGGACCGCTTTGTCCCCGCCGAGCACCCACACTACCTGCCCTCCAGTCTCCTGCCTGGAGATCGCCTCAATCGGCACCAGGATGCGGTTGCCCGAACTGGGAGCGGTTCGAGAAGTGACGGTAACGTTAGCGGTCATGCCGGGAAGCGCTGTGATGCCGGGTGAGGCTTTCATGGCGAAGCGGGCCTGGAAGATCTGTGTCCTTGGGTCCGCTATTTGAGCAACCTCCTTCAGGTGTACGGGAAACTGTCGCCCCGGCAAGGTGCTCAGTTCCGCGAAACTCTGCTGAATGCTGGCCCCACGACTGTCGGCGGCCATGAACCCTTCGGGCACGTCCACGACGATGTCGATTTCGTCAGTGTTCTGGAACCGCACTACCGGACTGTTGGGCACAATGTTCTGGCCCTCATCGACAAGCCGCTGGGCGATGACGCCGGTATAGGGAGCACGCAGCGTGCTGTCTCCAAGTTGAAGGTTCGCCTCAATGAGACGGCCTTCGAGCCCCCGGACTGTCGCTTCCTGTGCCTTCTGATCGTCCTGGGCAACACGGTAAGCGGTTTGGGCCTGATCGTAGTCGGAACGGGACACGGCACTGGAATCCACCAGCCGCGCGAAGCTCTCAGATTCCGTCTTTGCGTTCGCTAGTCTCGATTCGGATCCCCGCAACAGCGACCGGGCCGCGTCGAGTTGGCCTGGCCTTCTGCCGGGCTTGAAATTCTTCCTGGCGGAGTTGGGCAATTGGAGCGCCCTTGGACACTTTCTCTCCCTCTTTGACGGGTATTTTGGCGAGCACGCCGGGCACTTGAAATGCGAGGTCAACCATTCTCGACGCTTCGACCTTTCCGGGGAAGGAGCGCACAATGGCGTTGCCACCGGCCGCCACTTTCATGGTCTTGACGGGTCGAGCTTCTTCCGTAGGAGCTTTGTGCTGTGACGAACACCCGAAGATGAGAGAAAATGAGAACAAAGCGACCGGCAACCCCAGTCGCACTTTCCCGATAGGCATCGAAGCCTCCGTTTAGTCCCCGGAAAACGCGGCCCATGTAGGAATCCGATGACAACTGCTGCTTTCCGTGACCGGGCGGGATTAGATTGAAGGTTTCATTGAATCCAAAACAGCCGGTGTAATTCTGATCTTTTGAGAGGGTCCAGACATGACCTCCTCATTTCCGGAGCCGCTGTCCGACGCGGCCCCAAAGCTCATCGGGCAGGAATCGATGGCGGTCGGTACAGACCGACACTTTAACTGGGTCACAGGCGCACCCGTGGGAAAAACTAACATGGAATCTGAGACCAAGCAAGATTGGCATAGCTGCAGTAGTCATTGGTTGCGAGACCCGCAATGAAGGAACTTGCAGTTCGAAAAACAGACCGTTAGCTGTGAGCGGCGGAACCTCGATGAGCAAGGCTTCGTACCGCCGTCCAAGCCCGCCCTGGACGCAATTCGCGCTTGGTCTAATCGGCGGCTGGTCAGATGTGTTCACCTTGCTCTCCATACGCGAGGTCCCGCCAGCGCCGACATTGCCTCACGCCCACCCGACGATATCAGTACAACACCAAAAACTCGTGGCTCATGAGGACCCGGGTTGCGGCGGCCGTACAGAGAGCAGTACGGAAACCCAGCGAGTCGAAGGGTAATGCTCGCAGATCACAAGAAACGCGAGCATCAGGGGCACACCTATAAAAGCGCCCGGAAGTCCCCACATGAAACTCCAGAAAAAGACTGAAAACACGACCGTGAAGGGCGAAATGTTGAGTGCTGTGCCGGAAAACAGCGGTTCAAGATAGTTTCCAATCACGACCTGCATGACTGTTAGAGAGAATAGAATGACCAGCGGCATCCGCGAAGGCCCAAACTGAATAACTGCAAATAATGCCGGAAGAATCGCAGCCACGAATGATCCGAAGAACGGAATGTAGTTTAACGTGAATGCTATGACGCCCCATGCA
>Ga0306921_10007614_pt1 | contig 11391 bp, 11 predicted proteins | sample sta12Cox44000080_FD_203760 | JGI IMG/M metagenome (GOLD analysis project Ga0306921, IMG submission 203760) | Lab enrichment of tropical soil microbial communities from Luquillo Experimental Forest, Puerto Rico - statoxic.12C.oxic.44.000.080 (v2)... | ecosystem: Environmental > Terrestrial >... | reverse complement strand
GCGCGCTCTCGTCCGTGCCGGCTGCCGCATACGGCCCGAGCGCGCCGGCGGCCGCCCTGACGGCGCCTTCCTCGGTGGACATCAGCCCCAGGTAAGCGCTGAGCAGGCGGCCCATGACGCACCCCTGGGCGGCCTCCCGCGCCGCGTCGACGACCTCAGGCTGGAACCGGATCAGGTGCCCGACAGCCCGGTCGTAGGCCTCCACCGCCGCCTGCGGCCCGCTTAGGCTCAGCCCCTGAGCATCAACCGGCATAGTCCCTCCCACTGGCGCGACGGGGCCGCCAGGCCCGTTAGTCGATGACGGCGATCAGCTCGTCTTCCTGGACGACGTCGCCTTCGGCGACGTGGAGTTTGGAGACCACGCCGCTGGTCTCGGCGAGGATGGGGATCTCCATCTTCATCGACTCGAGGATCACCAGCGTGTCGCCGTCTGCCACGTGGTCGCCCTCCGACACGAGCACGCGCCACACGTTCGCGACCATCTCCGCGCGGATTTCAGCCACAGCAGGCTCCTTCTGGTGCGCGCCGGGAAGCGCCCGGCGGAACGTCATGGAGGAGCGTACCTGACCCAGGTCACGCTTGGCGCATGCGGCTCACCAGACCAGTGTCGTAGTCACCGCTGACGAACTCCGGGTTGCCCAGTAGCTCGGCGTGGAACGGCAGATTTATTTTCGGGCCTTCGATCCGGAAGGCGGCGACCGCGGCGCGGGCGCGGTCCAGGGCCTCGGCCCGGGTGGCGCCGTGCACGCACAGCTTGGCCAGCAGCGGATCGTAGAACAGGGTCACCGTGGTCCCCGCGGCGTACCCGGCGTCCACCCGCACGCCCGGTCCCGCGGGCTCCGACCAGGCGGTGATGGCCCCGGGGCTAGGCAGGAACCGCTTCGGGTCCTCGGCATAGACCCGCAGTTCGATGGCGTGCCCAGCCGGGGCGGGGGGCGAGCCGGCGTCGAACGACACGCCCGCGCCCGCGGCGATCAGGAACTGCTGCTCCACCAGGTCGATCCCGGTAACGAGCTCAGTGACAGGATGCTCGACTTGCAGCCGGGTGTTCATCTCGAGGAAGACGAACGACCCCGTTTCGGTGTCCACCAGGCACTCCACCGTGCCCGCGCCCCGGTAGCCGACCGCCTCGCCGGCCCGGACCGCCGCCTCGAGCATCCGCTCGCGCAATGCCGCGGAGACGCCGGGCGACGGCGTTTCCTCGGCGACCTTCTGGTGCCGGCGCTGTACGGAGCAGTCACGCTCACCCAGAGCCAGCACCCGGCCGTCGGTCAGGCCGAGGATCTGGACCTCGACGTGCCGGGCACGCGGCAGGTAGCGCTCGAGCAGGATCTCCGGGGAGCCGAAGAACCGCTCAGCGCGCGACCGCGCGGTGTCGAAGGCGGCACGCAGGGCGCTGGCCTCAAAGGCGGCGCTCATCCCGATGCCGCCGCCGCCCGCGGCGGCCTTGACCATCACCGGGTACCCGATCCGTGACGCTTCGGCGACCGCGGCGTCCGCGTCGGCGACCGGCGCCGAAGATCCCGGAGCCACCGGGACGCCCGCCGCGGCCATCAGGTTCCGCGCGCGGATCTTGTCCCCCATCTGCTCGATCGCCTCCGGGTCCGGGCCGACCCAGGTCAGTCCGGCCCTGATCACGGCCCTGGCGAATCCCGGGCTCTCGGCGAGGAATCCGTAGCCGGGATGGACCGCGGCGGCGCGCGCCTCGCGGGCCACGTCGAGCAGCAGAACGCTGTCCAGGTAGCTCTGCGCCGGCGCCGACGCGCCGATGTAGACGGCCTGGTCGGCTTCTTTCACGTAGGGCAGGCTCTCGTCCGCGTCGGAGTAGACGGCGATGGCCTTGATGCCCATCCGGCGGGCGGTGCGGATGATCCGGCGCGCTATCTCACCGCGGTTGGCGATCAGGACTGAATCGAACACCCCAGCAGCTTAACGGGGGGTACGGGGGTGCGGGGGGTCGTCCCCCCGAGCCAGCAGAGCTTATCTAGGGCCCGAACAGCGAATGCCTGCCCAGCAGCTTGCTCAGCGCCTCGACCACTTGCGGGTCATACTCGGCGGCGGTGTCCAGCCGCAGCCGCTGGACCGCGGCCGCCGCCCGGCTAGGCTCCACCGAGCTTCCTACCAGGTCGTCGAACGCGTTAGCCGCACGGATGATGCGGCTGCTCAGCGGCGGTTCCTGGCCCCGGTCCGCGGGGCGGCACGGGTCGCTCTGCCGACGCACGATATCGGCCACCGAGTCCAGCACCCGCGCCTGCTGTATGACCTCCGCTCCGTATTCGGCGATCCGCCGTTGTTCTTCCCTGACCACCAGGACGGTGGCGCCCCCGGGGATGGGATCGCGCAGCGACAGCTGGCCGATGTCGTGCATGAGGGCCGCGTACTCGAGCTCGAGCAGGGCAGGCTCGGGCATGCCGAGTTCCCGCCCGATGGCGACCGCGAGCCGGCTCACCCGGGCCGAGTGTCCGGGCTCGACATACCCGCCGATCTCGGTGACCCGGGCCAGCGCGCGGACCGTCTGCAGGTAGGTGGCCCTGATGCCGGTGTACCTGCGGAGGGCCACCTGGGTGACCAGCAGCGGCGCGGCGAAGACCGCGACAGCCGCGAGTCCCATGACCTCGGCGGCGAACGCGATAAGCAGCGCGGACGCGCCGACCGCGGCGCCGACCGGCAACTGGACACGCAGTTCGTCGAGCAGCGCCACCCCGAACCGCGCGCGCAGCGCGTCCGTCCTGATAAGTGCCGCTATCACGGCCTCGACCAGCCAGGCCAGGATTACCAGGGAGAGCATCACCGGGAGCTCGGACCACCACTGGCTGCCGATCATCGAGGCGTTCGCGAGCGGCCGGAACACCCAGGCCACGCATGCCACCGCGAGCAGCCGCCCCGACATCGCGGAGAGCCTGGCGGGCCTGCCAACCGCCAGGTGAGGTAGCGCCCCGATGATCATCCCGATCGCCGCCACCGCGATGACCTGCTGCGGGCTGTGGCGGGCCGGGTTGTCCCCGATCCGGAGCAACAGCGCGTACGCCAGAGCACCCGCGGTCGCGATGGGCGCCGCTTCCCGGTCACCAGGCAGGTTCAGCCGCAGCAGCTCACCGAACGCGATCAGCGCGCCGAAGGCGACCGCGGCATGCATGTCACGCACGCCGACGACTGCGGTTTGCGCGACCGACGCGATCACCAGCAGCCCGGCGAAGATGACTAGGAGCGACTGGCCGGAGTCCAGGGCGTGACGCGGGAACCCGCGCTGCTCATACCGTCGCGCCGTCACTGGCGTCTGAGACTCTCGATGGCGCGCAGCGGCCCGGGATCGCCTAGGTCGCCGGCCGTCGAGCCGTTCGCGGCGGCTACGCCGTTGCCGTTGGCTACGCCGTTGCCGTTGGCCACGCCGTTACTGTTGGCAGTGACCACGCCGTTGGCCGCGGCAAGCCCGTCCCCGCCGACCAGGAACTCGGTGACCACCGAGTGGTCGCTGCCTGGCGGCGCCGCTTCCGACCCCCTCCAGCCCTCTCGCTCGATCGCCGTGACGAAGGCATCGACGAAAGCCGGATCGAACTGGGTACCCGCCCATTTGCGCAGCTCGCTTACTGCTTCCGGAACCGGCCTCGCACCCCGGTACGACCGGTTCGACGTCATCGCGTCAAATGCGTCAGCCACCGCGAGGACCCGGGCGAACTCGGGAATCTCGTCTCCCGCGAGGCCCATGGGATAGCCCCTGCCGTCAATTCGCTCATGGTGGTGCATGATCCCGGCCAGTGCCTCGTCGAGGAAGCCGATCTCCCGGACGATATCCAGACCGCGCATCGGGTGCAGCTGGATAGCGGCGTACTCGTCGTCGGTGAGGGAGCCGTTCTTCTGCAGCACCGACGTTGGCACGCCCAGCTTGCCGACGTCGTGGAGCATGCCCGCGTAGCGGATCGCCTCCACTCGCTCGGCGCGCATCCCTATCTCCTTAGCGATCAACACAGATCCGCGTGACACCCGCTCACTGTGCCCGCGCGTATAGAAATCCTTGGTTTCCACCGCCTGGCATAGCGCGCTCACCGTTGCCTCGTAGGCCCGCTGTTGCGCGGCGAACTGCGCCACCGCCCAGCGGGCGACGAACACCGGGATGAGGACGAGAACGGGCGTGAAGGGCCCCAGCACGCTCCACAGCGCGGCGATCAGCACGCCGAAGGCGCCGTAGCCCAAGTCGGTGAGTAGCAGCTTGAAGTCGAGGCCAACCCGGCCGGCCGGGGTGCCGGGTTCCCTGGTCAGCCACAGCACGCCGCGCAGCAGCGAAAAGTTTACGATCACATGGACCACCGCCGCGCCGGCGAACGGCGCGATGATGGCGGGAAACGAGCTCGCCTCCGGTATGCCCACGTGGCCGCCGAATAGCAGGAACGCGCGGCCCGCGAGATAGGCGCTGAGCGCGAACATGGCGGTGTTGAAAAGGCGCTGCGGCAGCGACGGCCCGCGGCGGATGCCGAGCAGCGTGAAGCATGCGACCAGCGCGGCGCCCACCGGGCCGATCAGGATCACCGCGGCCAGGCTGGCGATGCTGTTCGCGGACCAGGCGAGACTGCGCGAGTTCAGCAGCGTGGCCGAGGACTCGCATGCCACGAGGAGCAGGCCGAGCGCAACTACGATGTCCCACTGAATCCCCGTGAACGGGCCTCGGGCGATCGCTATCGCGGCGGCGGCGATAACCGCGCCGATGTAAAGCCAGGCGATTCGCGAGAGCTTGCCCACGCTCCCCCCTCGTAGCCACCCGGAGTTGACCCGAACCGCACCAATCGCCGTCGCTACCCCCAGGAGACTCCGAAAGCGGCCAAGACGGCCACGCACCGTGTTCTCGACCGGCACGTTATCGTGCCCGGCTTGTCGGGTGCCCGCATTGGGATAGTCCTCCCTCGCAAAAGGCCAACGGCCGCTGGCAGCATGCCATCGAGGACAGGATAACGTGGCCGCGCTAATTCTCGCAGACCCAAAACTGGCGGTGGACGGATCGCCCACGGTCGATTACACTAAGCAACAAACGGCACGCCCGCGCCCTGCCGCTGTAATTCCTAGCCGACTACTATGCGCGCTCTAATCAGCTAGTCGGTCAGTTCAATCTCGGCTTGGACCTGCCTGATCCGCACCAGCACTTTGCTGCGCAGTTCCGACGGCACAGGATCACAGCCGCAATGCTTTGCGACCAAACGCTTGACCGCTTCCTCGAGGCCGAACTCCCGGAGGCAAGGACCGCACTCATCAAGGTGCTGCCGAATGCTCTCGCAGTCGGCCTCGGACAACTGCCCGTCTAGATACCAGTACACCCTGTCGAGTACCTCGGTACACGGTACTTCATGCGGGTTTCCGCAGCTCATGACGTGCCCTCCTCGGCCTCAGCGGCCTCGGCTTGAGCGCTCCCCACTTGAGCACTGGCAGCCTGCGCCCGAACCAGGCCACGCTCGGAGGCGTAGTCCTGGAGCAGCTCCCGCAGCTGGCGACGGCCGCGGTGGAGCCGTGACATCACGGTACCTATCGGCGTTCCCATGATGTCGGCGATTTCCTTATACGCGAATCCTTCGACGTCAGCGAGGTAGACCGCGATCCGGAACTCTTCGGGCAGGCTCTGCAGCGCCGTCTTGATGTCGGAGTCGGGCAGCCTTTCCAGCGCCTCCGCCTCAGCCGACTTGAGCCCTCCGGAGCTATGCGAAGCCGCACGCGCGAGCTGCCAGTCCTCGATCTCGTCCGAGCCGGACCGCTGTGGTTCGCGCTGGCGCTTGCGGTACGTGTTGATGAACGTGTTGGTCAGGATCCGGAACAGCCACGCCTTGAGATTCGTCCCCTGCTGGAACTGGTGGAAGGACGCGTATGCCTTGGCGAACGTTTCCTGGACTAGGTCCTCGGCGTCCGCTGGGTTCCGTGTCATCCGGAGGGCGGCGGAGTAAAGCTGGTCCAGGTAAGGCATGACGTCCGCTTCGAAGCGCTCACCGCGCTCCTGTAGCGTCTCTGGAACGGGACTCACCCCCTCTCGGTGCTCCTCGTCAACCCGCGGCGCGTCCTCATGACGCGTGCGAAGACCGTACGAGGATACCCGCCCGCCCCTGCGGGACGCGGGCCGGTGTGACCGTACACGGTGAGCCGATCGTTTGCCGCTGACACTGTTCGGCGGTGAGGCAACAGCCATGCCGCGTGTAACACCGGGCGGTCCCTCGCAATTCCGGGACAACGGCGGTCACCAGGGATGGAACTTCCCGGGCCGGGGAACGTTTAACCCGTGGGTGCCCCGCGAGCGGGCACCGGCCAGGAGTACCCCGTGCAGGCAATCGCCAGCGCCGTTCAGGACACCGGTCCCGCAACGGACTACTCGCGTTTCTACGCCGCCGTCGCCCAGGCTCAGCTCACCCAGTGGCTGGCGGAGCTCGCTCCGACAGAGCCCATCGTCGATATCTCCGGGCCCGCCGCGCGGGCCGCGGAGGTGGCCGTAAACACGGGGCACACCGTGCTGCGCGTCGTCGAACCCGGGGCCCCAGCGCCAGCCGTCACCGGCTACGGAGCCGACGGCCCGCGGGCCGTCATCGCGGACGGTAACGGCCTTGAGTTCCTCGCCGACGGCTGTGCCTGTGCAGTTATCGCCGAAGACGGCACGCTGTCCCGGCGGCTCGCGGCCGAGGCCCTAGTCAGCGAGATCGCGCGCGTGCTCCGCCCTGGCGGGCTGGTACTAGCCTGCGTGGACTCGCTCAATCGCGGCATGGCGGTGCTCGCCGAGCAGCACCGCTGGCCGCACCTGATCGACGTGCCGAACGCCGACGTGGTGCTCGTACCGTGGCCAGACGGCAGCATCACCCGCTGTTACGGCGCTGAGCACCTCCGCGAACTCTTCACCGGCAGCGGCCTGGAGGTGAACTGGATACGCCCGCGCACGGTGTTCTCGCCGCGGACGGTCAGCTATCTGCTGGCCCGCTACAAGCGGAGCTTCGACAGGCTGGTCGCGGCGGAACTCGGCGCCCGCTGCGATGACTCCGTCGGAGCCCAGCTGGTCGTCTGCGCGGCTAAGCGCTCAGCGTCTGCGCCGATCGCGCTTTGACTGACAGGGCACGCACCGCGTGGTAGTCGGGCGCGCCTCGAGCCGCGGCGCCGGGATCTCGTTCCCGCAGTCCACACACCGGCCGTAGCTCCCGTCGTCGACCCGGGCGAGCGCCGCCGTCACCTCCGCCCGCTGCTCGAGCGTGGACTGCACCGACGCCTCGTTGCGGTCGGCCTCCGTCAGGTTCGCGCCAGCGTCGCCCGCCTCCGCGGCCCCGCCCCTGGCGAGCGGATGTTCGCCTCGCAGTATCGCGACGGTCTTGTCCAGGTCGTCGCGCATTTCCTCAAGGCGCTTGCGGGCAACGCTTATTTCCATCTGAAGTACTCGCCTCCCGTCCGCGGCAGCTGAAGGCAGGGCGGAAACCACGCCGCCAGGCGTCGCGGGCTCAGAACAGGGGCGGCCGCTCCTCGCCGCCGGAACCTGACCCGCCGGACAGCGAGCCCGCGTCACCGAGGGGCTCAACGAGGTCCGGCCCGTTGTTCCGCACCGAGTTAACGGCCGTAGAAACAGGGTGCGACGTCAGGCCCCCAGCCCCCGAGGATGTGGCTGGCAGCATTGTCGCGAGTAGGAGTTCTTTCTCGTTATTGGCCGGGTCAAGCCAGTCCGCCCAGCTTTCCGGCGCTATCACCATCGGCGTCCTGTCGTGAATCCTGCCGATGTCGTCTGTCGCGTCCGTGGTGATAATCGACGCCGACCAGTACCAGGAGCGCTCGTCGTCATCCGGCACTGACTTGTCTCGCCACAGCTCGTAAATACCGGCGAACGCGAGGATCCCACCGTTCGTTCGGTATATGTAATAGGGCTGCTTGGCCTTTCCCACGGTCTGCCACTCGTAGTAGCCGTCGGCCGGGATGAGGCAGCGGCGCTTGGCGAACGCGCTCCGGAACGACGGCTTCACCGCGACCGTCTCAGCGCGGGCGTTGATCATCCGGGCACCACCGGACGTGTCCTTCGCCCAGAACGGCACCAGGCCCCAGCGAAGCAGCCGGAGTTCCCGTACGTTGTCGTCCTTGTGGCTGAGCACCGCGTAGATGCGCTTAGTCGGCGCCACGTTGTAGTCGGGGTCGCGGTCCTCGGCCACGAGGTCACGCTCGGCGGCGAACTCCTCGAGGAGCTCGAGCCTCTTGCGAGCGGAGACGAACCGACCGCACATAACCCCACTTCCCTGTCGGCACACACCAGCCGTTGCTTCCCTTACGGCGCGATAGAAGCTGGATTGGCACTTCATAACCGGAAAACGCCACCGTCAAACACGGCCGTGGTCGCGGGAACAGTCGGTGCCAGCCGATACCCTCAAGGTCATGGACTCCGGACGCTGGCGTGCCCCTGCCGCACAAGGGCCGGTGCGCGCCCTGCTGCGGTTGCCTGGTTCCAAGTCGATCACCAACCGTGCCCTGGTGCTCGCCGCGCTCAGCGAGGCTGAGTCCGTCGTGCGCGGCCCGCTGAGGGCACGCGACACCAGGCTGGCGACAGCGGCGCTGAGGGTCCTCGGCTGCTCGATCGATGACGACGGAACGGACCTCGCTGTCTCCCCAGGCGCACCCCGCTCCGGCTCATCGCTGTCCGTCGACGTGGGAAACGCTGGCACGGTGATGCGGTTCCTGCCGGCGGTCGCGGCCCTGACCGCCGCGTCCGTCGCGTTCGACGGCGATCCCCGCGCTCGCGAGCGGCCGGTCGGCGCGCTGCTGGGCGCGCTGCGCACGCTCGGCGCGTCGATTGACGATGACGGCCGCGGCTCGCTGCCGTTCACGGTGGCCGGGCACGGCGCCATGCGCGGCGGACCGGTGACGCTCGACGCGTCCGGATCGTCACAGCTCGTGTCGGGGCTGCTGCTGGCCGCCCCGCGCTATGAGCTCGGCGTCGAGGTGCGGCACGAGGGGCCGCCGGTCCCGTCGCTGCCGCACATCGAGATGACCGTCCGCATGCTCCGCGCCGCCGGCGCGGACGTGGAGGTCGGTGCCGGAGCGCGGCCGACCAGCTGGCGGGTGCACCCGGGGCCGGTCGGCCTGGGGGACTTCACCGTCGAGCCCGACCTGTCCAACGCGGGGCCGTTCCTCGCGGCGGCGCTGGTCACCGGCGGCTCGGTCACGGTTCGTGACTGGCCGGCCGATAGCCTGCAGCCGGCCGGGGCCATCGCGGACGTGCTGCGCCGAATGGGCGGGGAGTGCGCCCTCGGTGCCGACGGTCTTACCGTCACCGGCAGCGGGACGATCCGCGGTATCGAGGCGGACCTGCGCGACATCCCCGAACTGTGCCTCCCGCTGACCTCGGTCGCCGCGCTCGCGACCGGCCCGTCGCTGTTCACCGGCGTCGGGCACACCCGCGCGCAGGAGACCGACCGGCTGGCCGCAATCGCCAAGGAGATCAACGCGCTCGGCGGCGACGTCACCGAGTTGCCTGACGGCCTCGCCGTCACGCCGCGGACGCTGCGGGCCGACGGCGGACGGCCGTTCGAGAGCTACGACGACCACCGCATGGTGATGGCGGCGGCCGTCCTGGGGCTGGCCGTGCCCGGCATCGAGGTGCCGAACGTGGCCACGGTCGGCAAGACGTTCCCCGACTTCACGGCCCTGTGGGGAGAGATGGTCGAAACCGGGAACTCATCCACCAGCACAATGTCGCCGAAGGCAGCCGGGGGGTCCGGGGGCCAGGGGGAATGGGGGGCGGGAGCCCCCCATGCGGGAAGTCAGCCCCCTCGGACTGGCAGAGAGTCAGACTCCTGAAGAAGCGTTCGGCCTATCTCGACGAGGACGACGTCCGGGTCCGGGCGAGCCGCGGCTCCCGGCCGCGTACCCGGCGCCGCCCGGCGCACGAGAGCGCGGCCGAGGCCTTCGTCGTCAACGTGGACCGCGGCAGGTACGGGTGCCTCATCAGCGACCCGGCGGGCGACCGGATGGTTACCGCGATGAAGGCCCGTGAACTCGGCCGCAACTCGGTCGTGGTCGGGGACCTGGTGGCGCTGGCCGGCGACACCTCGGGCAGTCCCGGGACCCTGGCGAGGATCGTCCGGGTCGCCGAGCGCACGAGCGTCCTGCGCCGGTCCCCGGATGACGCCGATCCGCTCGAGCGGATCGTCGTCGCCAACGCGGAGCAGATGGTGATCGTCTGTGCGCTCGCCGACCCGGCGCCGCGGCTGAGGTTCGTGGACCGCTGCCTGGTCGCGGCCTATGACGCTGGCCTGGACCCGCTGCTGGTGCTGACGAAGTCGGACCTGGCGCCGCCGCGCAAGGTGCGCGCGTTCTACCGGCCGCTCGGCCTGCCGATGATCACCACCCGCCAGCCGCTGCCGGCCCAGACCCTGTCCCGGCTGCGCCGGGCGCTGGGCGGCCGGGTGAGCGTCCTGATCGGGCAGTCGGGCGTCGGCAAGTCGACGCTGGTAAACGAGCTGGTACCGGACGCGGGCCGGGCAGTCGGCACGGTCAACCCGGTGACCGGCCGCGGCAGGCACACTTCGTCGTCCGCGGTCGCCTTGCGGCTCCCCGACCATTCGGGCTGGCTGATCGACACGCCCGGCGTACGCGGCTTCGGGCTCGGTCACGTCACCCCGCAGCGTGTCGTCGAGGCCTTCGGCGACCTGGCGGAAGGGACCGTTAACTGTCCCCCCGGCTGCGATCACCTGTCCCCCGACTGTGCCCTAGACGAGTGGGCGGCCGAGCATCACGCGGAAAGCCGCCTGGACTCACTGCGCCGCCTGCTGCGCAGCCGCGACGCCGCTGACTGATCAGCTGATGGTGACCGTGCCGCCGGAGCGCCAGTACGTCCCGTCGGGGGTGCGGGACATCAGTTCCTCGTCCACGAGGTACCGGCGCAGCGCGGCATGGTCGTCGTACAGGGCCTTGAGTATCTCGTTGACCACGGCTTCCGGGTAGCGGCGCCCCGGCTCGAACGCCTGCGCCACCTGGTCGAGCAGCAGCAGCCGCGCCGACCGCCGTGCGGGCATGGCCGAGATCCGCCCGTCTCTGACGAACGGTCGCAACCGGTCCGGAAGGTCGCTGAGCACGGGGTCCATGACTATGATTATGGCTGCTATGGTCAGCGTGACGCCGTAGACGGTACCGTTTCGACGGTGGGAAGCTACGACGACGACCTGCGCTTCGCGCATGTTCTCGCTGACGCCGCCGATGACATCACGGCCCGGCGCTTCCGCGCGCTGGATCTGCACGTCGAAACCAAGCCCGACCTGACGCCGGTGTCCGACGCCGACCGCGCCACCGAGGACTCGTTGCGAAACGTGCTGCGCCGGGCGCGGCCCCGGGACGCCGTCCTTGGCGAGGAGTCGGGCCGGTCCGGCAGCGGGCCCCGGTGCTGGATCATCGACCCGATCGACGGCA
>Ga0306921_10007611_pt1 | contig 11393 bp, 12 predicted proteins | sample sta12Cox44000080_FD_203760 | JGI IMG/M metagenome (GOLD analysis project Ga0306921, IMG submission 203760) | Lab enrichment of tropical soil microbial communities from Luquillo Experimental Forest, Puerto Rico - statoxic.12C.oxic.44.000.080 (v2)... | ecosystem: Environmental > Terrestrial >... | reverse complement strand
GGCATACAAGCCGCTATCGCCGCTCCCACCAACAATCACGAGCCGCGCCATCGGCAAGAGGAAAAAAGCGATCATAATCACCGCGAGCGGCAACAGGCACAGGCGAACGAAGGCTTTCAGGGTCATGAAACAAATGGTGCCCCATTAGGCGGGCCGGAGCGCCAGTGTGCCTCAACGGACTTCGGCGAGATAGCGGTTGGTGAAACCCTTTTGCACCGCTTCCATCTTGGCCCAGTCCACGCTTTTGGCGCGGGCATAGTCGCTATCGGGCAGGAACTTGGCCTTGACCGCCGCAGGCAGCTCAATCGGGCGAGCCGGACGGAGATAGGCGTTGGTCCAGATCGCCTGACCCTTATCCGAGAGCAGGTAGTCGAGCACTTTTTTCGCCTTGTCCTTGTCCGGCGCGTTTTTCACCAGGCTCACCACGTAGGGGAAAATCACCGTTCCCTCGCATGGAATGACGAATTCAAAATTGCCCTTCTCAGTGTACTTGGCGCGGTAGGCATTGAAATCGTAATCGAACAGGATTGGGATTTCGCCCGACACCACGCGCGCGTACGACGTCTGCTTCGGTACTATCGGCTGGTTCTTGTGGAGCTCCTTGAAGAAATTGACCGCGGGCGACATGTCGCTGTCCGAACCACCGAGCGCGATGTTGACGGCGACCGCGCCGACATATCCAACCGCCGCCGAGGAGGGATCGAGATAACCGACCATGCCCTTATAGTCCGACTTGAGCAGATCCTTCCAACAGACCGGTACCGGCTTGCCGCCAAGCGCGTCCTTGTTGACGAACAAGCCCAGCGCGCCGGAGTGGATGGTGGTCCAGGTGCCGTCCACATCCTTCAGGTCGGCCGGCACGTCGTCCCAGCCCTTCGGCTTGTAAGGTTCAACCACGTCAGTAGCCTTGGCCTTCATGCCGAAATTGACTCCGTAATAGGCGATATCGGCGACAGGATTGCTCTTTTCGGCGAGCAACTGCGCCAGGGTTTGACCGGAATTCTTGTTGTCGAACGGAATCTCGTAGCCAAGATCGGCTTTGATTGCCTTGAGCATCGAAGCCCAGTCGGCCCATTCCGGCGGACAGTTGTAGCAAATGACGTCGGCGGCTTGTGCCGGGGCGTGCAGCGCAACTGCCATTAGCGCAAACAGTAGAATTCCATATAGCTTTTTCATTGTCGTCTTCCCAGGCACGGTGGCATATGTTGTGCGGAAACCAGACGCACGCTTGTATTGCAGCTGGATGACACACTGCTGATTTGCGACGGGCGATAATATAACAGGCACTGATTTAAATTGTGTTGTGAAAATTTAAGTGGATGTCATGCCCGTTATTACGATCAGGCCACCACACGACAGAGCTCCCGATGAGCGCGCAAGATCAATCTTGGTCTTCATCGGTTGCTAAGGTTCTAGCCGACGCCATATTTATCGAAAATGTCGGGTGCAAATTTCAACCCCAGCCCGGCTTCAGTCGGCACTGCGATTTCACCTTTTTCTGGAATCGGCGGATTTTCGAACAGGCGCCAAGTCCAGGGCATGTATTCGACCACAAGCCCGTTCGGCACGGCCGCGATGAGATGGACATGGATCTCCGGCAGGAGGTGGCTGGCCACCGGCGTATTGAATGCCTCAGCCATGCCAGCAACCTTCATCCATTGCGTCACACCGCCCACCCGAAGCAGATCGATCATGGCAATATCAACCGAGTGATGGGTCAGCGTCTGCCGATGCGGCTCTGTACCATAGAGATATTCGCCCGCGCATATCGGCGTCGCCAAGGCATCGGCTATCTTGGCGAGGCCCTCGTAATCGTCACATCTGGTGGGATCTTCCAGCCAGCCCAAGCCAAGTTCCTCGACACGACGTCCAATGGAAATAGCCTCGTGCACTCCCCAGCGCTGATTGATATCCACCATCAAGTTGGTGTCGGGCCCCACGGCGTCACGGATGAGACGTATACGCTCTATCTCTTGCGCGGCATTAAGTCCATTCACCGCCATCTGCGTTTTGATCTGACGGTAGCCTTTCTCGACCAACGCGGCCGCTGCGCGCTCGAGTTTGTCGGTCGGCGTCGTTCGCGCTAGCGCGCCGCTGGCATAGGCCGGGACACGGTCGCGCAGGCCGCCGAGCAGCCGCGCGAGTGGAACGCCAAATGCCTTGCCGCGGATGTCCCACAGCGCGATGTCGATCGCCGACATGGCTAAGGCCGCCACCCCGCCGGGGCCGCAAGGCGCCGATGCGGTGCGAAGCTTGGCGACCACCTGCTCCGTGCGCAGCGGGTCTTCGCCCTTGAGGAGTTCGGTGAACTCATCAAGCGCCGTCTTCAGCGTGCGGATGAGCTTGCCGCCGAACGTGGTGATGCCGATACCCTCGATGCCGTCATCGGTGAGGACTTGCACCGTGATAAATTCGCGCAGCATGCCGGGCATCGGCGGAGCGCCGACCAAGGGCTCCTCGAACGGAAGACGGACAAAGCTGATCTTAACGCGCTGAATTTTCATTTTGCCCCGGTCCTATTCCGTCAGTCGCAGTTTATTTGTTGGCGCGCTCGATTGAGCCTATCATTTACTCGGCCGGCCCCATAGCCGCCGCGGAACCGAAACAACTCGGGCAATTGGCGAGACGCACGATGTCAGGGAAGAATACATTGAAGCCGGTGATCCGGCGGCAGGTTGTCGCAATGCTAGCGGGCGGCGTGGGCCTGCTTGCAGCGCCTGCATTTCTGCGCGCCCAGACTCCGCTCACGGTGAATTTCGTGCAGCAGCGCGGCCTGCTCTACCTGCCCGTCGATGAAATGGTCAGTGGTGGCATTTTGCAACAAGAGGCAACGAAGCTCGGACTCGGCAGGGTCAATGCAACCGTGAAGACATTGAGCGGCCCTGCCCCAGTTATCGACGCGTTGCTATCAGGGTCGGCCGACTATGGCACGGCCGCGCTGCCATCCTTACTCACGTTATGGGACAAAACGCATGGCACCCCGAACGAAATCAAAGCCGTCGGCACAGTGTCGAATGGTGCCATGGTGCTTTACACGATCAACCCGAACGTGAAGACGATCGCCGATTTCACTGAGCAGGACCGCATTGCCGTGCCGTCCGTTGGAATATCGTTCAACGCGATGATGCTGGAAATGGCGGCAGAGAAGATCTGGAACGATCCGCATCGCCTGGATCATCTGACCGTCGGGCTCGGCCACTCAGATGCGGTCGCCGCGCTTTCTGCCGGCTATGGCAGGGCAACAATCACCGCGCACATTGCTGTGCAGCCGTTCACCTCCCGCGGCCTTAAACTACCGGGCGCGCATGTCATCGCGGACAGTCGCGAGGTGTTCGGCGGACCGCTGACGCAAATCACGCTGCTGGCTACGAAACAAACGAAAGTGAAGAATCCGACGCTTTTTAAGGCCGTCGCCAATGCGCTCGATGAATCGATCAGGGTCGCCAATGCGGATAAGCGCGCTGCGGCAATCCTTTGGAAAGCAGCTCAGAATGCATCTGAAAACGTCGATGAGCTAGTGGCTCTGCTTGACGATCCCGGGTTCGAATTTACCTCGGAACCCCATCGCATTGCTTACTTCGCCGCGTTTTTGAATCGCATTGGTAGCATGAAAGCAAAGGTCACCGATTGGAAAGAACTTTTTTGGGAAACGGCCCATAACCGGAACGGCGACTGATCGGAGTGCGCCCGGTCTCGACGCAGGCTTCAACGACGATTGGTTACTTGCCTCATTTGGGTTATCGCGTATCCACGACGCTCGTGAAAGGTTCGCTTACTCTATAACTGTTCATGCGTCGCGGCATGTTTGGCAGGGATGGGCCAACGGCAGGCATTGAGATTAGTCTGACTTTGCGGTCAAAACGCCGCAGCCGCTTGCTGCACACGTCGATTTTAACACGACCACGCGCTGACTAATCGACCTAGCTTCGCCTCCGTCTAGGCAGCTGGCATGTCAGTCGATCGCCGAGACATCCCCACAGAATTCCATCGGACAGTAGAAGCCGCCGTGGAATTGTGCCGCGATTTCGTTTTCCTTGGCGCCCGTCGCCAAAATCTCGGGCGCGAATTTTTCAGAATCGTCTTCCGGACGGTAGCCGAGGAACTTGACGTTGCTATTGTCCCAGCGGCTGCGGAGATTGTTGGATACCCCGTAAATGATGACGAAGTGATAATTAGGATAATCGATGCACCGACGGACCAGTTGGACCATGTCGCGGTGACTGATCCAGGTCAGGAGTTGGCGTGCTTCGGCCGGCCGATCAGGGTTGCGGAACGTGCCGATGCGAAGACAGGCGACGCTCAAGCCATACTTATCGGCGTAGAGCCGACCGACCGCCTCGCCGAAAACCTTCGATACGCCGTATCGTGTGTCTGGTCGTGGAGGGACGGTATTGTCGATGAAGCGCTCGCGTCGATAAAAGCCGACGGCGTGGTTTGAGCTCGCGAAGATGACACGTTTGACGCCTTGTCGGCGGGCGGCCTCAAATGTGTTGTAACAACCCTCGATGTTCAGAGGCAGCACCTTGTCCCATGCTGATTCTACGGATGCGCCGGCGAGATGCACGACACAATCGATTCCGGCCATGGCCTTTTGAATCTTGGCAATATCGCGAATGTCCGCGATTACGATTTCCTCACCGGCTTCCGCTTCGCCTATCGGTGCAACGTCCAGTAGACGAATAAGCGAGTACGAGCCACGCAAACCCTTGCGCAACACTACGCCGATTTGCCCGGCCGCTCCCGTAATGAGAATCCGCTGCATGTCCTAAGCTTAATAACTACTGCGTCGACGTACCGAACTTTCGCTCATAGACGCGAATATAAGCCTGCGGCGACGGTTTCAAGTGCCGCCGCGTCAATTTGATCAATTCGTCGCGCCACGAGGCACGCAATGCCTTAATCATATCGCGGTGGTCGAGGCGCGTGCGTTTGCGCGCGTCAGGAAACGCATAATGCACTGGCGTAGAAGCGAATTCCATACATCCTCTGCTCGAGGGCCTCAATAGTTTCCATCAAGCACACATTACCGCTAGCGCAAACAGAGTCTGGTGGTAGCGAGGGTGGCATAGAATACGTTGACCATGTCCTCGTTGTCGATCGCGGTGCGGTGTTGCTCCTGGATTTCTTCGAGTTTGGCAGGGCTTGTCATGGACTGGGCGCGCACGGTTTGCGCGCCCGCACGAGGAGGTGGCGGCGAGGCGGATTTTTGTTGCACTGCGGGCTGCGGCGGGTTCCCGACTTCCGGGCAGTCATGGCGCAACAGATAATACAAAAGTGGACTGTTTATAATCTTATAAATGATAATGATAATGTAAACGCTCATTGAGCGCCTGCCAATCGCAACGCTACGTGACCTTCGCCCAGCGCGGAGTGCACAATGCGATGTTGATCCCGATGCAGGTGTGATAGCGCCGCTCGCTCGGACGGCGAACAGATGATTGGGGAGGAGATGATGGCGACGACCTGGAATTCGACCCTTGCGAAGCGGCGTAACCGCAGAGATTTCTTGAAAAAATCGACAGGTGCCATCGCGCTTGCGGTATTCGCCATTGCCCGCAAAGCATTTGCGGCGGAACCGGTGAATATAGGCGGACTTTATCCGCTCACTGGAAGCTTCGCGCAAATCGGGCAAGGCTGCGTCAACGCCGCTAAGCTCGCGGTCCAGATGGTCAACGAAGCCGGAGGAATAAAGTCGCTTGGCGGCGCGCCGCTGAACCTCATAGTCTCTGACGTGCAGAGCGATACGACCGTGACTCGCACCGAGACTGACCGCCTCATCAGCGCCTACAAGCTTTCTGCAATCCATGGCGCCTTCGCAAGTGCGCTGACCCTTATTGCGAGTGAAGTTGCCGAACGCGCAAAAATGCCGCTGTTAACCGGCTCAAGCTCGGACCAGCTCAACAAGAACCGTCGTTACACATTCACGCCGTTTTCGCGTGCGTCGCAGTTCGCGGAGGCACAATTGCAAATGACGAAACTGGTGAGCGATTCGCCGAAGGTTGCGGTGATCTTCGAGAACACAGCGTTCGGCACCTCGACTTCCAATGGCCTGCGCGAGCAAGCGTCGGGCCAGGGTGTCGAAGTCGTCATGTTCGAGCCGTACTCGGCCGGTTTGACCGATGCCAGCCCGCTAATCAACAAGGTCAGGGCTTCGGGCGCAAATATGTTGTTCCCGGTGTCCTATTTGAATGACCTCATCCTGATCATCCGTGCGATCAGACAGAATGGGCTTGAGATCGCCATCAATGGCGGCTCCGGCGGCTTCGTCATTCCCGATTTTTACAAGAATGTGGGCAGTGTCGCAGAAGGCCTGCTCGGCGTTGCGCATTGGAACCATGACGTCAACGCCGACGCTCGAAAAGTCAATGAGAACTATAAGAAACAATACGGCGAGTTTCTGTTCGAGTATGCCGGTGGTCTCGTCGCACAAACCTTCATGATTGCAGATGCGCTCGAGCGGGCGGCGTCAACCGATCCGCAAAAAGTGCGTGATGCGCTTTCAACGCTCGATGTTTCCTCTGGATATGCCGCAATGGGCCCTGGTGGCAAAGTGAAATTCGGGCCCAATGGCAAGAACATCTACGCGCATCCAGTTGGCGTGCAGTGGCAGCACGGTGATCTCGCGACGGTGTTTCCCAAGGAAGACGCCCGTGCGCCGCTGCTGAAAACCTAAAGAACTGTCGCGGGTGCCGATGCTGACGACGATCGCACAGGCGGTGGTTAACGGCCTGCTTATTGGCGGCATCTACGCATTGGTCAGCATCGGCGTGACGCTCATCTTCGGCGTGGTCAAGATCGTCAACTTCGCTCAAGGCGAGTTCGTGATGATCGGCATGTATATCACCTTTTTTCTTGCGACAAGTTTTGGCATCGATCCACTCATCGCGCTCGTTATCTCTATGCTGGCTTTGTTTTTCATTGGCGTGCTTCTGCAACACTTCCTGATCCGCCGCGTCCTAGAGCTTGGCGATATGCCGCAGATCTTCCTGACCTTCGCGCTGTCGCTGTTGCTAGTGAACATCGCGCTCTTGCTGTTCACCGCAAATTACCGGACGGTACAGACCGCGTATAGCGAGACGGCGATCCATATCGGTGCCATCAACGTACCGCTAGCAAAACTGATCGCCTTTGCGGTCGCGATGCTGCTGAGTGGATTGCTCTGGATGTTTTTGCATGGAACTGATCTCGGCAAGGCAATGCGCGCGGCGGCACAGAACCGCGACGTGGCGATGCTGATGGGGATTAACCCGGATCGCGTCTACTGCGTGGCGGTCGGCGTGGCACTTGCGCTTGCCGGCGCGGCAGGCTCGCTGCTGATGCCCTTCTACCCCGCCTATCCATTGGTCGGCCAGATTTTCGTGCTGATGGCGTTCGTCGCTGTAGTTTTAGGGACTTTGGGTAACATCACTGGAGCATTGATCGCGAGCCTGATGATGGGCGTCGCTGAATCGCTCGGGATTCAATTCGTCGGAGCCGACTCCGGTTTGATCGTCGTGTTTGTGATGCTGCTTCTGACGCTTGCGCTTCGGCCGAACGGCCTGTTCGGGGGATGGAGCCGCTGATGCGAAGGTTCGTCAGCCAGGGTGGGTTTTGGGTCGGCGCGCTTGCGGCAATCGCAGTCGCCCTTCCGTTTCTGGTGTCGAGCACGTTTGCGATCGACATTTTCATCCGGGTCTTGCTGTTCGCGTTTATTGGTGTCGCATGGAACCTGATGGGCGGTTATGCCAAACAACTATCATTGGGCCACGCCGCGTATTTCGGCCTCGGCGCCTATACTTCGACGATCCTCCTCATTCGATATGACGTATCGCCTTGGATTGGGATGCTGGCCGGCGGCATTGTGGCGATGCTGGCAAGCCTTCCGATTGGTGCGCTGTGTTTTCGGTTGCGCGGGCCGTATTTTGCGATCGCCACGATCGCGACCGCGCAGGTCTTAATGCTGCTATTTCTGAAATTCCGTGATTTTGCGTGGGGTGCCGAAGGAACGACCATGCCAAACCTCGGCGATGCGCCGTTGATGATGCAGTTCGATGGCAAAGCACCCTATTACTACGTCGTACTTGTGCTGTTGGCCGTAGGACTCGCGATTACCTACTGGATCGAGCGTTCTTGGATGGGATATTACCTCGTTGCCGTCGGTGAAGACGAGGATGCCGCCGAAGCCATCGGCGTCGATGCGTTACAGATCAAGAGAAACATCTACCTGGTCAGCGCCTTCTTGACGGCGCTCGCCGGAACTTTCTACGTCCAATACATCTACTTCATCGATCCGAACACCGCGTTCAGTTTCAACGTTTCTGTCGAGGCGGCTTTGGTATCGATTGTCGGAGGTATAGGCACGTTGTGGGGACCGGTCATTGGCACCGTATTGCTCGAGGGGACCTCCGCATTATTGCAAAGCTGGCTTGGCGGCGGCCATGGCGGAGTTCAACTGACGGTCTACAGTCTGATTCTGATCGCGGTAATCTTGTATCGACCGGCGGGATTGATCGGCATTCTGACCGCTGCCTATGACCGCGTCATCGCAGGCACGAAACGCCTAAACAAAGTGCCGCTCGATGACTGAGGCTTTGGTCATCCGGAATCTCAGCCGGCGCTTCGGCGGCCTGCGAGCCGTGCAGGATGTCAGCTTTGCGGTTAACGAATGCGAGACACTCGCGCTCATCGGGCCGAACGGCGCTGGCAAGACAACGAGCTTTAATCTGATTACTGGTCATTGCCGGCCCGATGCCGGTTCGGTGCTTGCCTTCGGCCGCGAGTTGGTGGGGTTGCGGCCCCACGAAATTTGCGCGCACGGCCTGGCGCGCACATTCCAGGTCGCACGGCCTTTCGGGAAAATGACGGTTCTGGCGAACGTGATGACTGGAGCGTTCTTGCGCGATCGCAGGATTGAAATCGCCCGCCAGCAAGCTCGCGAAGCAATCGATTTCGTCGGGCTTGCCGCAAAGGAGCATACGCCGGCGCGCGAGTTAACCACCATCGATCAGCGTCGCCTCGAACTAGCGCGCGCCTTGGCAACGCAGCCGCGGCTGTTGCTTCTTGACGAGGTTATGGCCGGCCTAAATCCGGCTGAAATCGATCAAGCCGTCGCGTTGGTCAAGAAACTTTCACAGCGGGGCCTGACCATCGTCATCGTCGAGCACGTGATGCGTGCCATCATGGCCGTAGCACGTCACATTGTTGTGCTTGATCATGGGCAGAAGATCGCCGAGGGCAATCCCCGAGAGGTTGTTGCCAATCCGGATGTCATTCGCGCGTATCTGGGAACCGGTTACGCGGAACCAACGGCCGCCGGAGAAAGCCATTGTTAGCACTATCGGGAGTGAGCGCCGGCTACGGGTCTGTTCGCGCCGTTAGCAATGTCAGCATCACCGTCGGCGAGGGTGAAGCCGTCGGTTTGTTAGGGGCCAACGGGGCGGGCAAGAGCACCACTTTGCGGGCGATTTCCGGTCTCGTGCGGCCGACATCCGGTACCATTACTTTCCGAGGAAAGAACATCGACTCATTGCCAGCATACAAGATAACCGAACTCGGCATCGCCCACGTGCCGGAGGGCCGACAAGTCTTTCCTGAACTGACTGTGAAAGAAAATCTCGAAATCGGAGCCTATATTCCGAAAGCCAGAGCTGCGAGGACACAAACGCTTGATCTCGTGTTCGCCATCTTCCCAGTATTAGCCGAGCGGCGCAAGCAACTCGCCGGCACGATGAGCGGCGGGGAGCAGCAGATGCTCGCCGTCGGCCGCGGCCTCATGCTCCGGCCGCACCTATTGATGCTCGATGAACCGTCTTTGGGGCTTGCACCGGTCGTGACGGAGGCGACCTTCGAAAAAATTCAGGAAATACACGCAATGGGAACGGCGATCCTCCTGGTCGAACAGAACGTGAGTCGCGCGCTCACACTTGTGCAGCGCGCCTACGTTCTGGAGAGCGGCAAGGTGATCATGAAGGGGACAAGCGCCGAGTTGGCCAACAACAAGCAAGTGCAGGCAGCCTATCTCGGTATCTAGGATCCTCAGGCGACCCAACCACATCGCCCGTGAATGACAGCTGCGTGTGCGTCACCGCAACAATTAGCTCTGCGATGAAAAGTTAAGCCGACCTGACTTTCCGGAAAAGCCAGCCACTCCGCTTGTAGCCTCTGGGGAGGGCGACGCTCGGTATCAGGTTCGTCTCTTCCTTTGCCGTTCTAGCCATTCCTTCAGAGCGATAGCATTGTTCCGGCGTTCATCGCGCGCCGCATAGAGAAGAGTCACCGGCCCCTCGCGCAGATGATCGAGCAAGTTCTTTACGGCGGACTGGGCCGCCTCGCTTTTGAGTTCTTCAAAATAGGCGGACCGAAAAGCGTTGTAAGCACCTGGCTTGCCGTGAAAACGTTTGCGCAATGCGGTGCTCGGAGCAACATCCCGGAGCCAGAGGTCGATCTGCGCCTTATCTCGTGCAATGCCGCGCGGCCACAGCCGGTCGACCAGAATGCGTATTCCGTCACCAACATCCGGCCGCAAGTAAACGCGCTTCACAGCAAGCGTCATAATTTTATAACTTAGAGTTTTCATTTAATTCTTGCTGTGATCAGAATTAATAGTAGGCGTCTAGCGGTCGATGGTAATCTCGTCGGTGAGCGCGCGCGAGACGCAAATCATGATGTTGTCAGCGCGTTCGTGATCAGCGAGCACCAGGTCGCGGTGATCGACCTTGCCGGTGGTGAGCTTGGTGCGGCAAGTGCCGCAGGTGCCGGTCTCGCATGAGCTCGGCACATCAATCCCGTGCTCGTGCAGGGCCTCCAGGATCGTCTTGTCCGCCGGAACATCAATCACCGCGCCTGAACGCGCCAGCCTCACCTTGAACGGCTTGTCGGTCGGCTTGTGCGTTTCAGCGTCGCTAAATGCCTCGAAATGCACGGCCGCCGACGACCAGTGGTCGGTCATGCGGCGCACCGCCTCCATCAGCGGCCGCGGACCGCAGCAGTAGAGATGCTCGCGGTTCTTGCGTTCCGCCAGGATCGGCTTCAGGTCGAGCGAGTTTGCAGCATCGCCGGCGTCATAATGGATGACCACATTGTGCTTGAACTCGGGCGCGCTCAGCTCGTCGAAAAAAGCAGTCGTCTCCGGCGAACGCGTTAGATAATAAAGGCGGAACCGCTTACCTTGTGTGTGCGCCTGCCGGATCATCGCCATGATCGGCGTAATACCGATGCCCCCGGCGATGAAGAGGAAATCCTGGGCGCGTTGTGGCAGTTCGAAGTCGTTGACTGGTGCGGCCACCTTCAGGTGGTCGCCGGCCTTTACATGATCGATCAGGTCGATCGAGCCACCGCGCCCGTTGACCTCGCGTTTGACTGCAACCATGTAACGGTCGCGTTCAGTCGGGTCGTTGCAAAGCGAATATTTGCGC
>Ga0306921_10007608_pt1 | contig 11395 bp, 7 predicted proteins | sample sta12Cox44000080_FD_203760 | JGI IMG/M metagenome (GOLD analysis project Ga0306921, IMG submission 203760) | Lab enrichment of tropical soil microbial communities from Luquillo Experimental Forest, Puerto Rico - statoxic.12C.oxic.44.000.080 (v2)... | ecosystem: Environmental > Terrestrial > Soil... | reverse complement strand
ACCGAGAGCGTTGGCAATCGCAAAATCATAATTGAGGCCAAATGTATTACCGTCTACTGCAGGCAGGCCGGAAAAGGTGGGGTTCAAGGGCGAATTGGGAGTCGTTGTGATCCCGCCGGTATCGAGCCAAGCCGAATTCACAACGCCATCACTAAAAGAACTGGTAAGGTTTGCTGTCGCGTCCCGAATCAGTCCCACGACTCCGCCAAATTGAAAGGTATGCTTGCCATGGTTCCAGCTAAGGTCATCGGAAAACGTATTAATGGGACGCTGGAACTCGTTGCTGCGCGCTGAACTCGTGCCCGGCGCTCCCGTCTGGTCGTTCAGACCTCGCAGCTGAATCCATTGCTGATTCGAATTGCCAATGTTTCCCACACTTTCGCGGACATAGCCGTACCGAAAACTATTCACGATCGTATTCGTAATGACGCCGGTATAGCTAACAATGATTCCCTTGTTGTAATTCACTTGCGTCAACTCCGGCGCCTCCCCCGGCAAAAACTGATTCTGTGAATTGCTTACGTTTGCCAGCCCGCCAGAAACTGCGAGGCGGTGTTTCCCGTCTTTCGTGATGTTGTAATCGATCTTCGCGATGTACCAGTCCTGCACCAAGCTGATGGGCGAACTGAATACGTAGCCTATTGTGTTCAAGCCGTCACCGCTGGTGGCACTGTTTCCGTGCGGCCAGAAACCGCTATTCAGAAAACTCATCACATTTGGATTCACGCCGATATGCAGCGGATCAATCGCCAATATCCCCTGCGGGCTCAAAGCATTATTCCCCGCGGCAACCGTATACGATTGGCCACTCAGGCCGACGACGGTTCCGCCTGGGCATTGAGACGCAGTGACACAAGGATATTCGACGATCCCATCCCGAAGCGTGTCGGACGGCACGACCGAGTTAACCACTTGGCCTTCCGCGCGGCGTGTGCCTTCGTAATTTGCGAAAAAGAACAGGCGATCCTTCTTAATCGGCCCGCCAACAGACCCGCCAAAAATGTTGCGAATCAGTTTTGGCGCCTGGTTGCATTGGAGTTGGTTCAGCGGGGTCCCGTTGCCCAAGCAAGTGGCGATTTGCGCCTGCTTGTTAAAATAGTCGTTGGCGCTGGTTACCGTATTGCGATGGTATTCATACGCCGAGCCATGAAAATTATTGGTTCCGCTCTTTGTCACGAGCGAAACCTGGGCGCCGCCCGTGCCTCCCTGATCGGCGTTGTAGTTTGTCGTGGTTACACGGAATTCTTCGACTGAATCCAAGGTCACGGGGAGAACCGAAGTGAACGCATTGCCGGCTCGATTGTTTACCGCGACGCCGTCCAATGTCACGTTACTCTGGTCGCTTCGCGCGCCGTTCACCGCGCCGCTGCGCGTGTCGACGTTCGTGTTAATATTCGGGTTGTTTCCGATATAGACGACGCCGGCCTGCAGGGTCAGCAAATCCGGCACGTTGCGACTTTCCATCGGCAGCTCTTTCACCTGTTGGTTATTGAATGCAATACCTAACGAGGCATCGGTGGTATTTATCGCTGCGGCCTGCGCTGAAACCTCGACGGTTTGCGTTGTGGAGCCAACCTCGAGCGTGACATTTACCGTTGCCGGGTTGTTCACGAGTAGCTCGATATCCCGCTGCTCGAACTTCCGGAACCCGTCCGCTTCCACAGACAGTGAGTATGAACCGGGCGTCAAGGAAAGGAACTGGTATTCGCCACGCTCGCCGGAGGTCGATTCGTAGGCTATTCCTTGATCCGTTTTTACGATTTTTATCTTCGCGCTACCAACAACCCCGCCGGATTTGTCCTGAACCGTGCCGTGCAAAGAAGTCGTGCCTACCTGCGCAAACAGCGGGCAGGACACTAGCAACACCAGCAATAGCGACGTGCACAAAAAGCAACCATTCGTGGGCTTTTTCATGAATCAGTCCTCTCTCGCACCGGAACGAAATACGGACCACCACAGCGCAGAGGCGCATGCCGGGCGCGGACTCTCCAGCCTGCAATGGAACAGTAGTCCCCAAAGTCTACTGACGGGTTTGGGCAACCCTTCCCCACCGCTCTGCTGTCGGAATTGAGATACGTTTTAGGACTTTTTGTCCGTGGTGTCAAGCGAACTTCTTTTGATAGTTCCCATCAGGAAAACCAATGGCAGGTGTCGCAGAGTCGCCCGCGCTTGCCAGCCGATAAAACATCTCTGATGCGGCGCAGAGGTTAGGACGAGCCGTCGCAGTCTTTGCTGGCCCGAGTCGGCGGCTCCCGACAAGTTGCGTAACCCGTTTTGGGCCGGTTTCGGCTTATAGATGAATCAGCTTTGCTTGCGTAATTGCCGCGTGCTGGCGCACCGGCTCTAGAATCGATTCCGGCACTTCCCCGTCCAGCCGGATCAGCGACACCGCTTCCGCCCCGCTCTTCGCCTCGCGTCTCCCCAGAGCGAAGGTTGCAATGTTTACGCCGTGTTTGCCGAGGGTTGTTCCGACGTGCCCGATCACGCCGGGCTGGTCATTATTCCTCAGGTAAAGCACCGTGCCATCGAGTTGCGTTTCGAGCGCGATGCCGTCGATGCTTACGACGCGAGGAGAGCCGTCATGCAGCACCGTTCCCTCCGCGGAAAACCCCGGGCTCCCCGCCACGTCCGGCAGCGCAGAAACCTCGAGGGTGTGGGGAAAACCGTGCTCGCGCCGGCGCGTTTCTTCTTCCACGGTCAGTCCGCGCGCTGCCGCAACCGCCGCGGCATTCACAACGTTTACCTTTTCATCCAAGACCGCGTTCAGCAGCCCCGTAAGCACCGTATTGCGCAGCAGGTGTGTGCCTACTTCCGCCAGTTCGCCCGCGTAGCGGATTCGAATCCGCGCGGGACGCGTTGCCGCCGCCTGCGATACGAGCGAGCCGAGTCGCTCCGCCAGGGCCAGGTACGGCCGCACGCGCCGGTATTGTTCCGGCGAAAGCGTGGGCAAGTTCACGGCGTTGCGAATCACCCCCTCGGCTAGATAGTCTCGCACCTGGACCGCCACCTGGGTGCCCAGCTCTTCTTGCGCTTCGGCCGTTGATCCCGCGATATGTGGCGTCGTGATCACGTTCGGCAATCCGACGAGCGGGCAGTTCTTCGGTGGTTCTTCGGCGAAAACATCCAGCGCGGCTCCCGCAACGTGGCCGTTCTTGAGCGCCGCGGCAAGGTCCGCCTCATTGATCAGCTCGCCACGCGCTGCGTTCACAATGCGCACGCCTTTCTTCATCATTGCGATGGCCTGCGCATTGATCATGTTTAGTGTGAGCGGACTTACCGCCATGTGCAGCGAGATGAAATCGCTTTCTTCCAGCAATTGCTCCATCGGCACCAGCGCAACCGACAACTCCTTGGCCGCCGATTCACTGATATAGGGGTCAAACGCTAGCACGCGCATGTCAAAGGCGGCAGCACGGCGCGCGACTTCGCTCCCGATGCGGCCAAGTCCGAATAAGCCCAGGGTTTTCCCACGCACCTCCGCGCCCGATGACGATTTTTCCCAGCGTCCTTCGCGCATTGCCGCATCAAACTTTGGAACCTGGCGTACAAGAGCTAATAGCAAGGCGAATGTGTGCTCCGCGACACTAACCGAACTTCCTCCCGGCGTGCTCATTACCAGCACTCCGCGCTTGGTCGCTTCGTCGAGGTCGATGTTGTCCACTCCCACGCCCGCCCGGCCCACGACGCGGAGCCTTGGCGCTTTGTCCAGCAGATCCGCGGTCACTTTTGTAGCGCTGCGTACGATGAGCGCGTCCGTGTCGGCCAATTCGGCAGCCAACGTCTCCTTCGTCGTGGCTACAATCTTCCATCCCGTTTGTTTCAGCAATTCCACGCCACGTTCGCTGATCTTGTCAGCTACAATCACTTTCATGCTTCCTCCTTTCCGGGTAAAAGCGGATCGATTGCTGCTGGCGGTCTCTTCCCAGTAGACCAAAACACTCCAAACTACTGTGCGGCTCTCGCCCTGTCAAACCGCGGGTCGCCGCGACAATTCTCGAAGACCGTTGCATGCCTCTGCTATAGTTCAGAAAAGGGAGCGAACGATGACTTTTTCCGAGCAGATTCAGAAAGATATTGTAACCGCCATGAAAGCAAAAGATGAATTGCGCCTTAGCGTCCTGCGCATGGTCAAGTCGGCATTCCAACTAAAAGAGGTTGAAAAAATCCGCCCGCTCGACAACGCCGAGTCCATTCAACTGCTGCAGACCCTTGTGAAGCAACGTAAAGAGTCCATCGAGCAGTTTCTGAAAGGCGGCCGTCAAGACCTGGTCGAAAGAGAGACGCGGGAACTCGCCGTGCTGGAGTCCTACCTTCCCGCGGGGGCTTCCGATGCGGAGATGGACGCTGCAATCTCAAAAGCGATCGCTGATACCGGCGCCATTTCGATGAAACAAATGGGTGCCGTCGTGAAAGCCGCCAAAGAAACCCTGAGCGGCAAGGCCGTAGACGGCAAGGTCCTTAGCGACCGCGTGCGCGATCGTCTGTCCAAGCTTGCCTGACCGGTTTTCGCCGAGCTCGTGTAGGGGCGGCATTCCGTGAAGTAGCCGCGGTTATGCCCGCCCCTTAAGGCTCCATTTCATGACGCTTCCTCAACAAATTCCCGTTCGCTATTCCGAAGAAGAGGCCGGCTACGTTAGCATGCGTCCTGTGGTGAAGCAGATTTTCCGCCTGAATGAGCTCACCGACATGGTCGTCAGCGTCGCCGGAAAAGATGCGGCGCGCGTCCGGCAGATCTTTCGCGCTGGAACCGTTGTGTACAACGGCTATCGTTATTGGTGGGAGTCCCTGGGCGCCGAGCTCCCCGAAATTGAGCTGTTGCTCGCCCCCTTCCCGGATGATGAGCCTTGGCGTGCATTCGACTCAACCAAGGCTACCGCGGTCTTACTCGAGAGCGGCGGCGGGACACAGCACCGGGTCGTGGAAATTTCACGCCGGGAAGCTTCCGCCAAAAAGCTCTTCGGCAAATCATCTCCGTGGGGCATCCTGTCTCAGTTCGCAGCCAGTTCCACGCCGCGCTATGAAATGTACTCTCACCTCCGGCGTGCCGATTTGTTCCGCGTTCCTCTCCCCTACGATCGCGCCGAGCAACTTCTCGCCGCCATGCTCGAAGCGGCCCCGCGCGCGCTCCGTCACCGCTGGCTCGCCCTGCGTCCTCCCGCAGCCATCATCTTCGTTTGTCCTCGTTAACGCCCGGCGTCTTGCCACGATTGGCGTGCCGGAAGCTCGGCCAGCCGACAAACAGAGGTGGCCCTCGCCGACCAAAAACGAGGGCCACGTTACATCGCGCGGGGAGCAAATTCGCTACGGTTTGTAGAGTTCCGCGGTTGCTGTATTTCCTCCGGTGCGAATGGCGCCGCCGGCCTCCAGAACCTCTCCATTTGGAAGCAGGGTTGCGAATTGATGTTCGCGTACTGAGGTCATGTCGCCCGCTGGAATCCACCTGCCGGATCCCGGATCGTAGAGTTCCGCACTGCTTTGGATGTTCCCGCAGAGCGGGCAGCCGAGATTTTGCGTACTCTGACCACCGGCCACTAAGACCTGATGATCGGGTAGTTGCGTCCCGCGGTGGCCAAAGCGGGCCACGCTCATGCTTCCGGTGAAGCTCCAAGTGCCGGTCGCCGGGTTATACAGTTCGGCCGTATTCGTATAAAACTGGTACCCGTCTCCGCCTCCTGCCACCAGCACGAGGCCGTTCACCGCCAACAACGTAGCAAATGTGCTGGGAGCGGGCAACGTTCATTGTCCCCGTCAGCGTCCACGCTCCCGTGCTCGGGTCAAACAGTTCCGCGCTGGCGATTGCGTCGGGTCGCAGCTCGTTTGCAGCTTGAATTTGCAGCTGCCCGCCTAGCGCGAACTTATAGCTGGGTCAACCTGCCGGCAAATTTGAGCGCCATCAAACACGCGGTAAAGACCCTGTAAAATCTTGGCTATATTTGCTGTACTTGTCCGCATGATTACTGGATTACTGAAAATCGCTCGAGGAGTTGGCTTTCGTTACTAGCGGCTGTTCTGGCCCACACGTCGCAGAGCTCTTCTCGACGAGAGCTAGCTGCGTTCCCCTTACTGTCTGTGCATCCGGCTTTTCACACGATTCCCTTTCCCCCGCGCCACTTGCTGGGTCATAATCCACCCACACGCGCTTCATCTGAATTTTGCATCCACGCATTCGGGAGGGACCGGTGAGCGACCGTCCATGGAGTTCTACGGCACCTGCAGGCGAATTTCATCCCTACGTGCCGGCATCCGGGAGCATCACGGAATTCTCGTTGCGCGCCGTCCTGCTGGGCGGAATCTTTGGTCTTTTATTCGGCGCGGTCACGGTGTACGTCGGCCTTCGCGCCGGTCTCACGGTTTCCGCTTCGATCCCGATTTCCGTATTGTCCATCAGCATCCTTCGCGCCTTCGGCCGCTCCACCATTCTCGAAAACAACATCGTCCAAACCACCGGATCAGCCGGAGAATCACTTGCCGCCGGCGTGATGTTCACTCTGCCGGCGCTGATCTTTCTCGGTTTTGGCTCCGAGTTCACCTTCTGGCGTATTTTCCCGATGGCTCTCCTTGGCGGGTGGCTCGGCGTTCTCTTTATGATTCCGCTGCGCCGACAGCTGATCGTCAAGGAGCATGGCAATCTTACTTTTCCCGAAGGGACAGCTTGCGCCGACGTTCTGGTCGCGGGCGAACGCGGCGGTTCCTTTGCCGGACGCGTCTTTTGGGGACTCGGCCTCGGTGGCATCTACACCTTCCTGATGAACACGGTGCAGGCCTGGAAGGCGCAGCCTGAGAACCGCCCAACGTGGTATCCGGGCGCATCCTTTCGTGCCGCCATCACTTCCGAATATCTAGGCGTTGGTTACATCATCGGGCCGCGCGTCGCTGGGATTTTGTTTGCCGGCGGAATTGTTTCGTGGCTTGTGATCATGCCTGCCATTAAATTTTACGGACAGCTCTCCGGCGACACGCCACTCTACCCTTCCACCATCCCGATCTCGCAAATGACGCCCGACGATATGTGGCGCAGCTACATTCGCCCGATGGGCGCCGGCGCGGTTGCGGCCGCCGGACTTATCACGCTCCTACGCACGCTGCCTACAATCATCGCCGCCCTCACGGCCGGTCTCAAAGATGTTCGCGCGGAAAACAGCGGGGGAGTCTCCACGCTACGCACCGAACAAGACACGCCCATGCGCTGGGTGATTCTCGGCTCGTTCGTGATTGTCGCCATGATGTGGGTCCTCCTTACCTTTCATCCGATGAAAGGCGCGTCCACGCTGTGGTATCAGAATCTTTTCGCCGCCGTCTTTGTCGTCATCTTCGGATTCCTGTTTGTCACCGTCGCGAGCCGCATCAGCGGGCTCCTCGGCAACTCCTCCAATCCCATCAGCGGCATGAGCATCGCCACGCTTATGGCCACCTGCGCGATTTTTTTCGTCGCCGGTTGGACCGCACCCAACTACGCGGTACTCGCACTGATGATTGGCGGCGTTACTTGCATTGCCGCGGCGATTGCCGGTGCAACTTCGCAGGACCTGAAAACCGGTTTCCTTGTCGGCGCTACTCCTTTCTGGCAGCAGATGGGCCTCCTGATCGGCGTCACTATCTCAACCATCGCCATCGGCGCCACTCTCAATCTGATGAACAAGGGGCTCGAGAAATATCTCCCCATGCAGATTCCCGTGAACCTGCAATCCTTGCCCCCCGGTGTGAAAATCGAACGCGACACTTTTGCCTTCAAAGAGAAGAGTTACGTCCTGATTAACTCCCTCGGCTCGCACGAAATCCCCGATGGCGAATATCTCTACGACCGCGCGACGAATCAGATTGAATTTCAGTGGGCTCAGGGCATCGGCAGCGACAAAGCGCCCGCTCCGCAGGCCCGCCTCATGGCCACGGTGATCAGCGGCATCCTGAACCAGCGCCTGCCGTGGCGGCTCGTGCTTATGGGCGTTGCCATGGTCATTGCTGTTGAAATTCTTGGCGTGCGTTCGCTGGCCTTCGCCACTGGCCTCTATATTTCCGTCGCCACCACGGCCGCCATGTTTGCCGGCGGCCTGGTGCGCTGGGCGGTCGAAGCGACTACCAAGGAAAAGCACGAAGGCGACAGCGAGGCGAGCCCCGGCGCGCTTTATTCGAGCGGATTAATCGCTGCCGGAGGCATCTTCGGCTTGCTTGGAATCATCATCAATCTTTTGCAGGATCCGGAAATCGCCAATCATGTGCCGCACTGGCTTTCCGCCGTTCTGCGTTTGCCTTGGCGTCCCGACCTTTTTTCTTTTGGACCCAAATTGATGGGGCCGCTCGCGGCCAGCAACCTCTTCGGCGCTCTCGTGTTTGTGCTGCTTGCAGGCTCCCTCTTTTTCTTCGGCCGCAAGAAACTTGATTAGCGGCTTCTCCCGCTCTTCCTCGATGCGTGCGCGACGGGGGCGCGCCTATCTCACGGCCAGCGCTTCTGCCTGCACCATTGTGCCCATTTCGGCGAAATGTTCGAGGCACAGCGCGGACTCATTGGTCTTTGACGGGACGGCTCGCCTCGCCGTAAACTGCTAGCATGGGTACCCGGTTCGGCGCGCCGCGGGTTCGATTTGACTGGCGTGGTTTCATCACTCCGGGCGTCAAGTTGGTTGTTCTCGCCTGCGCTGGCGTATTTCTTGTCCAGACCCTAATCGGTCTTCTCGCTCCAAGCCTTACAGCCAGGATCAATTACATGTTCGGGCTGGTGCCTCTCGGCGTGATTCCCGGCCTGCGCATCTGGCAGCCATTCACTTACATATTTCTGCATGGCGGGCTGTTTCACCTGCTCATCAACATGTTGATGCTGTGGATGTTTGGACGCGAGCTCGAGATGGTATGGGGCAAGAGACGCTTCCTCAATTACTTCTTTCTGTGCGGCGTTGGGGCCGGGGTTCTCACCATCCTGGTGAAGTTTGTTCCGCTGGCCTGGGGACAGCGTCCTTCCGACATACCCACGATTGGGGCCTCGGGAGCGATTTTCGGCATCCTGATCGCCAACGCGATTTTATTTCCCGATCGTCAGATCTGGCTATTTCCGCTGCCACTCATGATTCCGATGCGGCCGTTCGTGGCCGTGATGGGGGCAATCGAGTTTTTCAGCACTCTCGGAAGCAGCGGCGATGGCGTCGCACACGTATGCCACTTGAGCGGGATGCTGATCGGATGGTTATACCTACGACGGGGCTCATTTCTTTTCCGTGTGCGAAACGAAATCGCCGATTGGAAATACCAGCGCAACCGCAAGAAGTTCGAAGTCTACATGCGCAAAGGCAAGAATGAGCCACCTTCTCGCCACGACAACTGGGTGAACTGAGCTGTTGCATGATGACTCGTAACGGGTCACCGACTGTCCTGATAGCAACAATCACATTCTCGACAAAGAACGCATGGGAAAAGGTCGCGCGCCTCCAAGAGGAAACGCCGGGATGCGCGACAGCGATTTGAAGGACAATCGTGAAAGCCCGCACTGATTTTCGGACTGTCGGGCAGACAACCGCGGCGGAGACCTGATGGGCGGACCTGGCAGACAAGCGAGAGCGGCAGGGTGCAGTTAGCTGGGGCCGCCGATCACGTGGAACTTCATAATGTTGGTAGTGCCGCGAACGCCCATGGGCGTTCCGGCGACGATGCCGATGACATCGCCCTTCCGGACCAGCCGCTCTTCCAACAAACGTTTTTCTGCGAGGCCGGGCAGCGCGTCGATTTTCTTGATGTCCACGATGCTGCGCGGCGTGACGCCCCAGAGGAGCGCCATGCGCCTGCGAGTTTCCACTTCGGGGGAAAAAGCGACGATCGGGACGAGCGGTCGGTAGCGAGATATCAGGCGGGCGGTGAACCCACTGTGGGTGAATACCGCGATGAGTTTCATATGCAATTCGCGAGAAGCGTGACACACCAGTTCCGCCACCGTTTCGGCCACCTTTAAGCGTTCCTGCACGGCCGGCCGAGGGAATTCGTGGATGCTCGATTCGGCGGCTGCAATGATTCGCGCCATCATGCTGACCGCTTCGACGGGATACTTGCCGGTGGCCGTCTCCGCGGAGAGCATCACCGCGTCCGTGCCGTCAAAAATCGCGTTGGCCACATCGGAAGCCTCCGCTCGCGTCGGCCGCGGGTTTTCGGTCATCGATTCGAGCATCTGTGTAGCGGTGATTACGGGGCGACGGAATTCGCGGGCTCGCGCGATGATGTTCTTTTGCACCACCGGCACCTGCTCCGGATTCATTTCGACGCCAAGATCGCCGCGGGCCACCATCACGCCGTCAGAAACGGGCAGGATCTGCTCGAGGTTGTCGATCGCTTCCGGCTTCTCGAGCTTCACGATCACAGGCGTGTCTTTCTTGACACGGCGGACGAGTTCTTTCGCGAGGTGCACGTCTTCCGCCCGCCGAACAAAGCTGGCAGCGATGTAATCTGCCCCGTGCGCAAGAGCAAAACGCAAGTCCACGCGGTCTTTCTCGGTAATTGCTGGAACGTGTAGCTTCACTCCGGGCAGGTTGATTCCCTTGTGTTCGCCGAGGACGCCGCCGTTTACGACCTGGCATATCACTTCGGAGCGAGTCGTCTTTTCGACGCGCAATTCGATGAGACCATCGGAAAGGAGAATGCGGTCGCCGGATTTCACTTCGCGCGGCAGAGGCTGAAACGTAGTATTCACGCGCGTGGAATCGCCGAGGACTTTTGCAACGGTGATGACGAATTTCTGCCCGGCGCGCAGCAGCACGGTTCCCCCGCCGGCGAGTGCGCCGGTGCGTATTTTGGGCCCTTGCAGGTCGGCCAGGATCGCGAGGGGCTTTTTGTACTGGGTGGCGGCATCGCGCAGCATGGCGATACTCTGCGCATGTTCCTGGTGAGTGCCGTGGGAGAAGTTCAGGCGTGCCACATCCATCCCGGCGGCGATGAGCTTGCGGATCATGCGCGGCGAACGGGTGGCGGGACCGATGGTGCAGACAATTTTGGAATGTCGGGAATTCATCCGTCGCCTATTGTAAGTGATGTCGCTATTATCGGGTGACGGAAAACTCGGCAACGATGCGGGTCATGAGGTCCACACCTTTGGCGAAGGAGGCCAGCGGTAAGCGCTCATTGTCGCCGTGGACCCGTTGCTCATCCCCGTCGGCGAGCGGGAAAGGTCTGAGCCCGTAGGCTTGTACATTGTGCAGCCGCAGTTGCGCCGAATCGGTCGCTCCCGTGGACATGTAAGGCAGCACGGGTGCGCCACCAAATTCCTTGGCGCAGACCCGGGTGATCTCCGTATAGAATTCGGTTTCAATCGAGGAATTAGGGGCCGCAAGGCCGGCGTCCTGCATCACATCAAGCTTGACCGAGGGATCGTTGACAAGTTTCCTGAGCTCGTTCAGAAGGACGTCAATGGTGTCGCCGGGCA
>Ga0306921_10007605_pt1 | contig 11398 bp, 7 predicted proteins | sample sta12Cox44000080_FD_203760 | JGI IMG/M metagenome (GOLD analysis project Ga0306921, IMG submission 203760) | Lab enrichment of tropical soil microbial communities from Luquillo Experimental Forest, Puerto Rico - statoxic.12C.oxic.44.000.080 (v2)... | ecosystem: Environmental > Terrestrial > Soil... | reverse complement strand
GCTGGAGCCGCCCCAGTGTGGTCTTCATGGGATGATTCGGGCCGCGCGGCCTGGCGTTCATCGTTCTGGGATTGTTTATCTCGAGCAGGAGATGCATCTGCCCGACGAAGCGACGATTCGTCTCGTGATTCTGACGGTAGTGATCAGCATCTTCGGGCATGGACTGAGTGCCAGGCCCAGTATCGAGCTTTATGCACGCGCGATTGCTTCGCTTGATGCTAGCGCGCCAGAACACCAGGAATTTGCGCGGTAAGTGCAGGGCGTCTCGGCTTGAACTGACCGGAAACTTGCGCAACAGCCGTCTCTGGCCCTTGACGAAAGGCGATCCTCGCTGGCGGGTGAGAGCGGCGCATTGTATGCTCGAAACGTGGCAAACTCCATGAAATTTGGACGTTCGCCGACTGCTGGATTATTGCTTGGTCTGGTGGTCACGCTCGCAGCCGTGGTGGCATACACGGGTTACATCACCCATCAGATCAAGGGACTGCGGGATTTACAGAGCAACATCATCGATCGCAACCGTAAAGATTCCCTGCAACTGCTGCGCATTCAGAATGACCTGAACTCCCTTGGCATAGCCATGCGCGACATGCTCGATGCCAATGAGCCATATCCGCTGAGCGCATGGGCGGCGCAATTCCAACGGATCCGGCAGGACCTGAGTGACGCGATGCGGCTGGAAGCCGAACTGTCGATGGCGTACCGTACCGCGGAGCAGAGGCATTACATGGAGGAATCACTGGCGCAGTTCTGGGGCGCCGCGGACCATATGTTTGCGCTGGCGTCGGCAGGCAACGAAGAGCAGGCTCGCCGTGAGGTCCAGGTGTCATTGCAGGCCCACCAGGCGGCCCTTAGCATCGCGGTGGCGCGCCAACTCGTCGCCAATAATGAGGCCGAACAACAGGCCGGAGAACGGATCCAGGAGATTTACTTTCGCGTCCAGCGACAGGTGTTGCTGTTCCTGCTCGCGACGTTGGTACCCATCGTACTGACCAGTCTGTATCTCATTCGGTCGAACCGGCTGCTGTTCCAGCGCCTCTCTGACTTGTCGAAGCAACGGAGCGAACTGGCGCAGAAGTTGATAGCCACGCAGGAGTCAACTCTGCTGCACATTTCGCGTGAACTCCACGACGAGTTCGGACAGATCCTTACCGCCATTGGTTCGATGTTGCGGCGTGCGGGGCGGCAGGCGCCGGAGGGATCGCCCTTGCGCGCTGACCTGGCAGAAGTCTCGGAGATTGCACAGTCGACGCTCGACAAGGTGCGCAGCCTTTCCCAGGCGCTGCATCCTGTGACCCTGGAAGAAGCGGGGCTGGAGAGTACCGTAGACTGGTACCTCCCTGTAGTCGAACGGCAGAACGGCGTCGTCATACACTACAGTAAGACTGGAGCACCCTTCGCGGTGGAGAGCCGCGCCGGCATCCATGTATATCGAGTGCTGCAGGAAGCCCTCAACAACGCCACGCGGCACTCGGGCACGAGAGAATTATGGGTCAGGCTGCGGTTCCTGGAGCAGTCGCTGGAACTCGACGTGGAGGATCACGGTAGCGGGTTTCATTCGAACGGCAAGAGGGGCATTGGACTGGTGGCGATGCGGGAACGGGCCGAGTTGCTGAACGGGAAGCTGCAATTTCTGCAGCCACATGGTGGTGGCACCCTGGTCCGTCTTTCCGTGCCCAAAGCAGTCGCGGAGGTCGGTGTATAGGAGCGTATGTCAGAAAAGATCTCAGTACTGCTGGTTGACGATCACGCCCTGGTGCGCCGGGGCTTTCGGCGCATGCTGGAAGACGAGGAAGACATCGTTGTTAAGGGCGAGGCTAGTGACGGCGAGGAGGCAGTGCGCCTGGCGCATCAGTTGCAGCCCAAGGTGATCGTGATGGATTGCGCCTTGCCGGGCATCAGCGGGTTGGTGGCGACGCGAAAAATCCTCGAGCACAATCCAAAAGCCGCGGTGCTGATGTTGAGCATGCACTCGGAAGACACGTGGGTACGGCAGGCCCTCGACTCCGGTGCCCGCGGTTACATGCTGAAGAATGCGGTCGATCTTGAATTGGTTACAGCCATCCGTCGTGTGGCGGCAGGGGAAGAAGTTCTCGATCCTCAGATCGCGCGCCGGGCTACTCTGAGAGGCGAACGGGTGACTGGCCTCACGGTGCGGGAACTGGAGGTTCTGCAACTCATCGTCGGTGGACTGTCGAACAAGGAAATTGCAGCGCAGCTTAACTTGAGCTCGAATACTGTAGCCGTGCATCGCGCAAATATTATGGATGCGTTGGGAATTCACAAGACTGCTGAGCTGGTGGTGTACGCGATCCGCAATGGGTTGGTCAACATACCCTAACTTCTTCCGATGTAAGTCTATTAAATTCTGCCGCTTACAAGATTTACGCCGAGGCCCTCTGGGACCAGGAAGAATAGGACATCCCGGGTTAGTAGGTTTCGGCTATTGCGCAACCTCGTGCCAGACGGGTAGGCTTGAATTGCGCGGTTAACTTAGCGATTTGATGACCCGCACCTCTGTGGAGCAAGTTGCTGATCGTTACGGCCCCACCCCGTATCAGATTTGCGAGTTGCTCCAAATTTTTTGGCTTCGAATCGATCTCACCGCCATCAATCGTTCTCTCATCGATTGCCGTCACAATCGTGGTGGTTTTCGCAATCCATTAAAGAAACCCGCATCATAGTGAGATTACTACTTGCAGTCAGGAGCAAAACTGGGTTACAAATCGTCCTTCAGCTTCGATCCATAGATCGCTCAGTACGGCAGAGGGGGAGGCGGTCCTTGTTATCGCTTGCAACGCGCGGTCGACTACGGTTTCTTCTTTTTTTCCTGGTCTTCATTCCATGCAGTTCGAACCTTGCCTTCGCCGGCGCGGACTGGGCGGCAATCAGTCCCGATGAACTACAGATGAAGGATTTACCGGAGCAACCTGGAGCACCGGCCTTCATCCTGGACCACGAAGAAAACGCCAACGATGAAAAGCGCCACCTGGCTGTGTACATGCGCATCAAGGTATTGACCGAGGCAGGGAGAAAATTCGGCGACATACAAATCCCCTACTACGCAGACGAGTTCAGCATCTCGGATGTGCATGGCCGGACGATTCACCCCGATGGCAGCATTGTCGAATTCCAGGGGAAGCCCTTCAACAAAGACTATGTCAAGAGCAAGAATTTCCGGCAAAAAGTGAAATCGTTCAGTCTGCCCGATGTGCAGGTGGGCAGCGTCCTGGAGTACACATACACAATCCACTACGATTACTTCCATTGGGCGCCGCAATGGGTGCTGCAAGAGGACATGTTCCAGCGCAAGGAGCATTTCGCCTTCATATCGACTACTTCCGAACTGGTGGGACGGCACGGCGAGAACCTGCGCGGTCTGGCCTGGGTTGCGATGCTGCCCAAAGGCGTGGAAGTGAAGAACACCCGCAACCGGTACGACCTGGAAGCGCTCAACGTGCCGCCGTTCGTGGAAGAAGAGCACATGCCGCCGTCGCTTCCGTTCAAGTACTATGTGCGTTTCTACTACGTCTCCGTCTCGAATTCCGATGAGTACTGGAATGAGGAAGGAAAGTACTGGAGCAAGGATGTCGAGCATTTCATGGGGAAAAAGGGAGGCGTAGCAGAAGCAGTCGCAAGTGTCGTCGCCCCCGGCGACACGCCGGAACAAAAAGTAAGGAAGATCTACGCTTATGTGGGCAATATTGACAATCTTACTTATCACCCCAGGCGGACACAGCAGGAGCAGAAAGTCCTGGGGCAGCGCGAGAACCGGGGCGCCGAAGACGTGCTTCGCCAGAAGTTAGGGGATCGCGATGAAATTACGATGCTTTTCGTGACCATGGTGCGAGCAGCCGGCATTCCAGCGTGGGTGATGGCCGTGACCGACCGCTCAGAAACGTTTTTTGAGCCTAAGTATCTGAGCATGCACCAGTTCAGCGCAGAGATTGCCATCGTCCGATTGACTGACAAGGACGTGTTCCTGGATCCGGGTACAAGGTACTGTCCCTACAGCATGCTGTACTGGAAGTATTCCGGGACACAGGGAATCCGGCAGACCGCGAACGGCAGCACCGCGATTGCGTCCACTCCGCCGCCCGACTACATGGCAGCTGTTACCAAGCGCGTGGCCCGCTTGCGCATGGACGAGCACGGCCAGGTAGAAGGCTCACTAGCTGCGGGTTTCTTCGGGCAGGAGGCTTTGCAGCGCCGCCTCGAGGGTCTGCAAACCGATGAGGTTGGTCGCACAAAAATCCTCGAAGATGAAGCCAAGAGTTGGTTCTCTGCGGATGCGCAAGTCTCCGTCTCCAAGGGACCGGACTGGAATGCCGTTGATGCTCCACTGGTTGTCGAGTACAAAGTGTCGTCTCCGATGCTCATTTCCGCAGGCAAACGGCTACTGATGCCGAGCAACGTGTTTGACTACAACCAGCCTGCGATGTTTGCCCATACGGATCGCGTCCATTCCGTATACTTCGAATTTCCCACCCGTGCGGTCGACGAGGTGAGAATCACGCTGCCCGACAGCTTGCAGGTTGAGAGTTTGCCTGCCAGCGAGTCTGCCAATCTGGACTATGCCCTCTACAAGGCAGAACGAAAGCAGGATAAGAACGTGATTATCTCATCGCGTGATCTTGCCATGGCGAGCTTTGCCATCAAACTGTCTGACTATAGGGCGCTCAAAGGCTTTTACGACAAGGTCAAGGAGTACGACGATCAACAAGTACTCCTGAAGCGAGTGGCCGATGTCGCGCAAAAATAGTCAGTCCTGGCTATTGGCTCTGGTGTTGCTGTCGCCGCTCACGACCTGGTGCTCGATTGCACCCGACTGGATGCGGCAAGCTGCTGCAAAGCCCTCGTCCAGGTATCCGGCGGAGACGAATGCGGTGGTGTTGCTCAACGATGCGACTGCCAACGTCAAGGCACCCGGAGAAATGGAGTTTTCGCTGCGGCGCGTGGTCCGTATCTTGCGGCCGGAAGGACGCAAAGAGGGAAAACTCTCGGTCTATCTTGGTGCTGGCGACAAACTTCTCGCTATTCACGCTTGGACAATCGACCGCGATGGCCGCGAATACGAAATCAAGGACAAGGAATTCATCGAGGTGAGTCCATTTTCGGAGGCGCTCTACACCGACATCAAACTCCGTTCGGCCGACGCAGCGGCAGCGAACTCGGGAAGCGCGATTGCATTTGAATACACCGTTCGCCAGCACACCTGGATGGATCAGCTGCACTGGTTCTTCCAGGAAGATATTCCGGTGGCTGACGCGCGCTTAACGTTGCAATTACCGGCGGGATGGGAATACAAGGCGAGTTGGGCAAACCACTCGGCCTTACAACCTGTCCAACCGGGACCCAATCGCTGGCAGTGGAGCTGGTCGGACCTGCCGGGCATTCCTGAGGAGAAGCGGCGCCCGGCGCAGGAGGCACTGGCCGGACATCTAGAGCTGGCCTTCTATCCACCCGCCGGCAGCACGAATCTGGGCACCTGGCAGGCGATTGGCGATTGGTACTACCATCTTACCGACGGACGCAGGGCGAACAATCCTGATATTGCCGCCAAGGTACAGCAACTTACGGCCGCCGCTACCACCTTCGACGCGAAGATCAGGGCCCTGTCGCGATTTCTGCAAACGGAGGTTCGCTATGTGGAGATAGCCATCGGCATCGGCGGCTACCAGCCGCATGCCGCACCGGACGTGTTCCGCTCACGCTACGGGGATTGCAAAGACAAAGTCACGCTGCTCAGCACGATGTTGGCTGATGCGGGGATCAACTCTGACTACGTGCTGGTCGATTCGGAACGCGGCGTCGTCAAGCCCGATGTGCCCTCGACCCTGTTCAATCACGCTATCCTGGCGATCGAACTTCCGCCCAACGTGCAGTCCGGCGCCTATCGCAGTGTCAGCACAACCAAGGCTGGCAAGCAATACTTGATTTTTGATCCCACTGATGAATACACGCCAATCGGTGATCTGAGGGCGGCATTGCAGGGGAGCTACGCTCTACTGGTCGCGAAGGCTGGCGGCGAATTGATCCGGTTGCCGATTCTGCCGCCGGATACGAACCGTTTTGACCGCGAAGGCAAGTTTGTATTGCAGGCCGATGGCTCGCTGTCGGGGACGCTGGTGGAACGGGCGACCGGGGAACATGCCGCCCGCGGGCGCTCATGGATGGCCCACGCGAACGAAACCGAGCGTTTGAAAGGTCTCGATCATTACCTGGAACAGTCGCTGAAGAACGTGTCCGTGCAGAAAGCGAGTTTTGGCGACGCGAACGCTCAGGGCTCGGAACTGGTCCAGGAGTACCAATTCACGGCGCAGAATTACGCTCAGCATTCGGGTCCTATGCTGCTGGTTCGGGTGCGCGTAGTAGGTGACAAGAACTTTACCTTGGACTGGGCTAAGCGGAAGCTTCCCGTAGAGCTTGCCGGCGCCTGCCTCGAGAGGGATGTGTATGAAATACAGTTGCCGCCTGGCTATGTGGTGGATGACCTGCCTGATCCCATGCAAATCGATGTGGGCTTTGCCAGCTACAAGAGCAAGTTCGAGGCGGTGGGTTCAACCCTGCGGTATTCGCGCGAGTATGTTATCCGCGACCCATACATCGGCTCGGACCACTTAGCCGATCTGCACAAGTTCGAGTCGGTCATCGTAGAAGACGAAAACGCCAACGCGGTTCTGAAGAAGTCGCCGTAAGACAGCCGCGGATGCCGGCCATCCAAACCGTAAAGAAAGCCCCCGAGAAGGACTTTGCCGCAGCGAGAAGATCTGGTGCTCCTCAAGTCAACCTTTTAACTGAACGGTTTACCGGTTGTGAATTATAATCCCTAGCACCTAAGAGCTACGGACTCCAGGGCCCATTTATGCGGAATCATCTGCTGTTTGCAGTGCTTGCTCTCGCGACAATTTGTAGTGGTCAGAATATTCTTCCCAGACCGCAGATCACCGGCATCTCTCACGTAGCGTTCTACAGCAGCGACCTCGAGGCAGCTAAAACCTTCTATGCCGGATTGTTGGGACTGGCAGTGGAACCGTCACGCCCCAATGTTTACCACGTCGGAATGCAAGCGGTGGAGTTGGAGCCGATGCCGGCGAGCCATGGTAATAACTTGATTTCGCATGTGGCCTTTGCAACTCCTGACGCCGAGGGACTGCGCAAATACCTCGCGAGTCGCGGGGTCAACGTGCCTGAAAAGGTCAATGCCGGTGGAGGAGGCACTCTGTGGTTTGCGATGAAAGACCCGGAGGGAAATCCGATCGAGTTTGTGCAGGAACGTCCGGAACTGAGCGGGAGGAATCCCGAAGTCCCGGTTTCGAAGGTCATGATCCATGCTGGTTTCGTGGTGCATGATCGTGCTCTCGAAGACAAGTTTTATAAAGACCTTCTTGGCTTCCACTTGTATTGGCACGGCGGCGTGAAGGACGACGAAACCGAGTGGGTAGATATGCAGGTTCCTGACGGCACGCAATGGCTGGAGTACATGCTGGTCAGGAAAGGACAGCAACCATCCCCCAAGGGGCTGGGCATTTTGAATCATGTTGCGCTCGGCGTGCCCGCGATGGGCGATGCGGCTCAATTGCTGCGGTCACGCGGATGGAAGCCGAGTGACGAGGAAAAAGAGCAGATCGGCAAAGACGGAAAATGGCAGTTGAATTTGTACGATCCCGATGGCACGCGGGTGGAATTGATGGAGTTCACTCCTGTGCAAACACCGTGTTGTGCCCCTTACACGGGCCAGCATCCACATTAGACACCAGCACGAATCTTTCCTGACAAGGACGGATACTCATGATCACGAGACGCGATCTGCTGCAATTATCAGCCGCAGGATTGGCAACGCTGGCTCTTCGAAAGTTTTCGTTTGCTGCCGAAGAGCGCATTCCACTGGGCGTGCAGCTTTATACGGTTCGAGACGAAGCTGAGAAGAATCTCAGCCAAGTTCTGGCACAAATCAGCAAGATCGGCTACCAGGAGGTCGAGCTGTATTGGAATGTGTACTCGCATCCGGCCGCCGAATTGCGCCGCATGGTCGCCGACAACGGATTGCGCGCGCCGAGTGGACATTTCAACTACGACGGGCTGGCAGGGAAGTTGGATTACGCGAAGGAACTCGGGGTGCAGTATGTTATCTGCCCGATGCTTCCGAAAGACATGTGGAACTCAGCTGATGGTTTTAGGAAAGCTGCCGACCAGTTCAATCGCTGGGGCGAGCAGGTGCACGGCATGGGAATGCAATTCGGCTTTCACAATCACAACTATGAATTTCAGAAGTTCGGGAACTTGACCGGGTATGACATCCTGACCCAGAACACCGATGCAAAACTGGTATGCCTGGAAATGGACTGCTACTGGATCACGCAAGCCGGTCAAGACCCAATCGCCATGCTGAAGAAGTTCGGCGACCGTATCCAGTTGCTCCACCTCAAAGACCGGAAGCCGGGATTTCCAGCCTCGCAGCAGCTTGGCCCCGCCGCTGAGCACATTACCGAAGTGGGGAGCGGCACCATCGACTGGAAGACCTTACTGACGCTCGCGCAACAACAAGGCGTGAAGGGATACTTCGTTGAACGGGACTCAGGCAGTACTCCCGCCATGGAAAGCATCGCCATCAGCTATCAGTATCTGAACAAACTGCTCGCCTAAGTACGTGAGCCTGGCCGCGCGTGACGCTGGGCTTCGGCCGGGGGCGTCTCGTCTGCAAGGAAGCGGGTCTTTTTTCGTGTCGAGGTTTTTCATGCAACGGTGTCTGCGTGGCTTGATCGCGATGGCGATGCTGACATGGCTGCTCCCAGGATTGCTGGCGGCTGCCGACCAGAAGCTTACTCTGCTGATCGATGCGGACAATCGAACCTCCATCAGTCTCGATGGCGACTGGCATGCAATTGTCGATCCCTACGACAACGGGTACTACGACTTTCGCATGCAACCTCGCCCCGATGGCTACTTTCGCAACGAGAAGCCTACCGGCGACAAGCTGGTGGAGTACGACTTCGCGAAGTCAGCGCCACTAAAGGTCCCGGGTGACTGGAACTCGCAGCGTGACACCCTATTTTTCTACGAAGGCACGGTCTGGTACGAAAAAGACTTCCAATATCAGCGCAAGCCGAACACCCGCACGTTTCTTCACGTCGAGGCTGCCAACTACATCGCTCATGTGTACGTGAACGGCAAGAAGGCTTGCGATCACGAAGGCGGTTTCACTCCATTCGACTGCGAGGTCACCGGCCTCCTTCGGGATGGCGACAATTTCGCAGTGATATACGTGAACAACCAGCGGAGGCGAGACGGTGTCCCGACGCTAAACACCGACTGGTGGAACTACGGCGGACTGACCCGCGAGGTATCTCTCATCGAGACCCCCGAGACGTTTGTCGACGACTATTCGCTGCAACTGCAAAGGAGGGATGCTCCCACGATCGCCGGATGGGCGCACGTGGTTGGTGTTCGCGAGGACACTCACGTCACGGTGAAGATTCCGGAGCTAGATCTTTCTCAGACCGCGGTCACCGACGCGCAGGGGCGGGCTACCTTCTCGCTCAACGCAACCAATCTAGTGAGGTGGTCGCCGGAAAACCCAAAGCTGTACGACGTCGAAATCAGAGCAGGGGATGACCGCCTCAAGGACACGATCGGGTTCAGGACCGTGGAGGTGCAGGGCGACAACATCCTGCTGAACGGGAAGTCGATTTTCTTGCGTGGAGTTTCCATTCACGCAGAAGCGCCCTATCGTTCGGGCCGCGCGTGGAGCCAGCAGGATGCCGAGACACTTCTCGGCTGGGCAAAAGAGTTGGGCGCGAATTTCGTGCGGCTGGCGCACTATCCGCACGATGAGCGGATGACGCGGCTGGCCGACCGCATGGGGCTCATGGTGTGGTCTGAGATTCCGGTTTACTGGATGATTGAGTGGGAAAATCCGGAGACCCTGGCCAACGCCACTCGGCAGTTGCATGAGATGATCCGGCGCGACCGCAACAAGGCATCGGTCGTGCTGTGGTCGATGGCCAATGAAACCCCGAACACGGCCCCACGACTTGCGTTCCTGAAGAGCCTGATCGCGACCGCACGCTCGGAGGATTCCAGTCGCCTGTTAACAGCGGCGCTGCTGGTCACAACTTCGCCGGACTCAGCCGACGGGACACGCACGAAAGTCATCGACGACCCTCTGGGTGAGTTCCTGGATGTGCTGGGTTGCAACGAATACATCGGCTGGTACGAGGGCCCGCCGGAACAGGCTAGCCGCACGCGGTGGTCGTCGAAGTACCACAAGCCGCTGATCATGAGCGAGTTTGGTGGCGATGCCAAGGCCGGCCTGCACCGCTCGTCCCGCGAGCGCTGGACGGAGGAGTACCAGGAGACCATCTATCGCCAGCAGATTGCGATGCTCAAGCAGATTCCATTTCTGCGGGGTCTCACTCCCTGGGTCCTGATGGACTTCCGGTCGCCGCGGCGCGAGTTGCCAGACATCCAGGATTTCTATAACCGCAAGGGCCTCGTGTCCAACGAAGGTCAAAAGAAGAAAGCCTTCTTCGTACTGCAAGAGTATTACAACAGCCTCACGGCGCCCGCGAAATAGCGGCTACTGCTTCGCGGTCGTCACGTCCGGTACGACCAGCGGCACGTCCACCGTTCCGATCTGTTGCGTTGGCCGGTCCATCACACCCAAACGCAGGTTATAAGCTCCCGGTGGCAGCGTAATTTCCTGCTGGGCCGGAATGCCGTTGTTCATCACGGTGTCGTAGGCTGCGGCTTTAATGGTGCCGTCGAGCGTGTCGGAAGCGTGCCCGACTTCTTTGCCGTCGTTGTCATAGGCAACAGCAATGCAGTCCAACACCAGCTGTTTGCTCTGGTCAGGGGCATCGGTGAACGTAACTCCGTTGGGATTGACGATGTACTGGATACGAACATTTTTGTGAGTCGCATCGGGCGGCAGCACGGAAGCCATCAGGAACAGCATGGTGGATTGCGGCATTCCGGGCTGCAGTGCACCACGCAGCGCGGCGGTCCCGGTTTCTGTGGACGCGGGCTTCGGAGGCGAAGAATAGTAGCCTCGGCGATAAGCCAGTTTGACGTCGGGCTTGTCGACCTTGACCCCAATGCGGTGGAAAACTGTCTGGGGATCGACTTTATCGGGAGTGTAGGCGAGTGTGTAGTACGTGGAACCGTCGTCCATGCTGCGCTCCATCGCGCGGCGCAGGTTGTTCGTGCCCAGGAACGCCTCACCGCCCGTCTGCTCGGCTACCATCTTCATGGTGGAGCGCTCGTCAGCGTAGGTGGCGGCCTGAGTTGCCAGCAGGTCGCCGTAGTTAGCCGAGTTTTGTGAGCTGGTGTAGAGCCCGGCTTCCGTGGCGCTATTGGAAATGTCGACCCCGCGCCCCTGCAAACCGCGTACATCAAC
>Ga0306921_10007603_pt1 | contig 11398 bp, 13 predicted proteins | sample sta12Cox44000080_FD_203760 | JGI IMG/M metagenome (GOLD analysis project Ga0306921, IMG submission 203760) | Lab enrichment of tropical soil microbial communities from Luquillo Experimental Forest, Puerto Rico - statoxic.12C.oxic.44.000.080 (v2)... | ecosystem: Environmental > Terrestrial >... | reverse complement strand
GCGCCCGCCGACTTGCGAAAAATTCGCACGCGAACCTCAGGGCGAGGTCGAATGCGCTCTCGTGATGCGAATCGCTTTCACCCGTAGAAGCGAAAACGTCCTGACGGAATGAGGAAATGACCGACTGGCAAACGTATCTGGCGGGGACAGAATGCTCTTCGATCAATTAAAATGGCGCGAGTTCATCACGTTTATCGGCGGCGCGGTGGCGTGGCCGCTCGCGGCGCGCGCGCAGCAGCCCGCGATGCCGGTGGTGGGCATGCTCAATCCGCAGTCGGCCGGATCGGTTCCGCACTTCGTCGATGCGTTTCGCGGGGGTCTCGCAGAAACTGGCTATGTCGAGGGTCAGAACGTAGCGATCGAATATCGCCGGGCAGAGGACCGGTTCGATCGGCTTCGGGAGTTTGCGGAGGATCTGGTCCGCCGTAAGGTGAACGTGATTGCAGCGCCGGCAAACAATCCCGCGCTCGCGGCCAAAGCCGCGACTTCAACGATTCCTATTGTTTTCGGCGTCGGCGAAGACGCGGTCAAGCTCGGCCTCGTCGCTAGCTTCGCTCACCCAGGAGGCAATGCGACCGGCATTAGTTTTTTCACTGTTGAGGTGGTTGCGAAGCGGCTCGGACTCTTGCGTGAGCTAGTGCCGGCAGCTGTCCGGGTCGCCGTGCTCGTCAATCCGACCAACGTATCGAATATGTCCGCGTTAACAGCCGTGGAAAGCCGCCGCTCGCGCCCTAGGCATGCAAATCCAAATCTACAGCGCCAGCACCAGTCAGGAGATCGACACGGTCTTCGCGGCGCTCGTGCGCGATCAAACCGGTGCCCTCTTCGTCGCCCCGGACCCGTTCTTCCAGAGCCGGCGCGTCCAGTTGGCCGCGCTGGCCGCGCGCCATGCGCTTCCTGCGGCCTATTCGGCGCGTCCATATGTCGAGGCCGGCGGGTTAATGAGCTACGGCACTAGCCTCGTCGACATGTATCGCCAGGTCGGCGTCTATTCCGGCCGCATCCTCAAGGGCGCGAAGCCTGCGGAGTTACCGGTCGTGCAGCCAACCAAGTTCGAGCTGGTCATCAACGCCCAGATCGCCAAGATACTGGGCCTCGAAGTGCCGCCGACGCTCCTCGCACGCGCCGACGAGTGATCGAGTGAGATGTTAGGCCGCAATTGGCACAAAGTGTGCGTGCCGCCTGGTCGCAGTGACGACTGTTCTCGAATGAGCACCGGATTCAAGTCGGACGCTGCCTGAGGCAAATGGGGTTGTAAAATCGTCCCTTTAACCGTGAATTTGCGTCCTACTAGGAGCCAGGATGTGCCATCCAGTTTTCCATCGGTCGATACGAAAACCGATGCCAACTTCTTTCTGATAGCGCGCACCGACGCGATCGCAAGGAACCTCATGTCTTCCCACATTTTAAACGTGCGCCCGCAGCCCGATCAGGTCCTGGTCGATATCGCCGACTACGTGATGAATTACAAAGTCGCGAGCGACCTCGCCTACGAGACCGCGCGCAACTGTCTGATCGACACGCTCGGTTGCGGCCTCGAGGCGCTCGAGTATCCCGCGTGTACCAAGCTCCTCGGACCCGTCGTGCAGGGCACCGTCGTGCCTAATGGCGCGAAGGTCCCGGGCACTCAATTCCAGCTCGATCCGGTCCAGGCCGCATTCAACATCGGCACCTTGATCCGCTGGCTGGACTTCAATGACACGTGGCTCGCAGCGGAATGGGGCCACCCTTCCGACAATCTCGGCGGCATCCTGGCGACGGCCGACTGGTTAAGCCGCGACGCCATCGCGGCGGGCAAGCAGCCCTTGCTCATGCGCGACGTGCTGACTGCGATGATCAAGGCGTACGAGATCCAGGGCTGCCTCGCGCTGGAGAACGCCTTCAACAAAGTCGGGCTGGATCACGTCGTGCTAGTCAAAGTGGCGTCGACGGCTGTCGTCGCGCAAATGCTCGGCCTTGCCCGCGACGAGATCATCAATGCGGTTTCCCTCGCCTGGGTCGACGGCCAGTCGCTCCGCACTTACCGCCACGCGCCGAACACGGGCTCGCGCAAGAGCTGGGCGGCTGGCGATGCGACCAGCCGCGCGGTGCGAATCGCACTCATCGCGAAGACCGGCGAGACGGGCTGCCCCTCGGCGCTGACCGCCAAGACCTGGGGCTTCTATGACGTCAGCTTCCGCGGCCAGCCGTTCAAGTTTCAGCGGCCTTATGGAACCTACGTGATGGAGAACGTGCTGTTCAAGATCAGCTTCCCGGCCGAGTTTCACGGTCAGACCGCCGTGGAGGCGGCGATGACGCTGCATACCCATCTCAAGCAGCTCGGCAAGAGCGCGGACGACATCGAGAAGGTGACGATCCGCACGCATGAGGCATGCATCCGCATCATCGATAAGAAGGGCCCGCTCGCGAATCCTGCCGACCGTGACCACTGCGTCCAGTACATGGTTGCCGTGCCGCTGCTCTTCGGCCGCCTGACGGCGGCGGACTATGAAGATGACGTCGCAGCCGACCCGCGCATCGACACACTGCGCGAGAGGATCGTCTGTGTTGAAGACACGCAATTCACACAGCACTACCACGATCCTGACAAACGCTCGATCGCCAACGCGCTGACGGTGGAATTGAAGGACGGCAGCAAGCTCAAGGAAGTGATCGTCGAGTACCCGATCGGGCACGAACGGCGCCGGGCCGAGGGTATTCCGCTCCTGGTTGAAAAGTTCAAGGCGAACCTGGCGCGGCGCTTTCGGAAGAAGCAACAGGAGGCTATCCTTGCGGTCAGCCTCGATCAGAAGGCGCTTGAGGCGATACCGGTGCACGAATACGTCGATATGTATGTGATCTGAATGCCATTACAGACACTGCGCCGCCTGCTCGCGGCAGCGACGCTGCTTGCCATAGCGCCCACAGTCTCCGCTCAGGACTATCCGACGAAGCCGATACGCGTCATCGTGCCGTTCGCGCCGGGCGGCGGATCGGATTTCATCGCGCGCTTCATGGCGCAGAGGCTCAGCGGGTTGCTCGGCAAGCCCTTCGTCATCGAGAACAAGCCTGGGGCGGGCGGCAACCTCGGCACTGAGCAGGGCGTGAGAGCAGCGGCCGACGGCTATACGCTAACGCTCATCGCGTCGAGCTACACGGTCAATCCGGCGATCCACAAGCTCAACTTCGATCCCGTGAACGAGGTCACGCCGATCATCCAGCTCTCGCGAGGTCCGCTGCTTGTGCTGGTGAATCCCTCCTTGGGAGCGAGCACGCTGCAGGACCTCATCGCAATGGCGAAAAAGAAGCCCGGCGAGATTATGTACGCATCCTCGGGACAGGGCAGCATCATTCACGCCGCCACCGAGCTGTTCAACCTCAAGGCCGGGATCAAGATGATCCATGTGCCGTACAGGGGCACCGGCCCAGCGCTCACCGATACGCTCGCTGGACAGACGCAGGTCTTCTTCAGCAGTGCCGCAACCGCGCTGCCGCACGTCCAATCGGGCACGCTGAAGGCGCTGGCCGTGACCACCGCCAAGCGGTTACCGGCATTGCCGAACGTTCCCACGGTTGCCGAGGCAGGCCTGCCCGGCTACGAGGTAGCCCTGTGGCACGGTTTGATTGCGCCAAAGGGGCTGCCGCGCACGATCGTCGACAAGATCAACAAGGCCGCCAACGAGTCGTTGACGCTCAAGGACACAGCGGAGAAGCTCGCGACTGACGGAGTTGCTCCGGCGGGTGGAACGCCCGAGCAGTTCATGGCGACCATCCGCAAGGAGATCGACCTCTGGAAGAAGCTCGCCGCCGACGGAGTCATCAAAGCGGAGTGAACCTCCGAGTCCGCGCGAGAGGCCGTCTCGCGCGTCGGATTTTCGCTGCGGTGCATGAGTCCGCTTATGGGCACTTTTCTGCCGTGCCTACCGCGCCGATTTGACCCGACTGTATGGAACCGGCCGCGCGTTGCAAGCCGAAAGTAACGCGCCGGTCCGGGTCGAAGCGCACGCCAAACCGGCGGAGTCAGTTCGATCGATTGCGAGAACGCTCGTTAACATCGATCTTGCTGGTCGGCCCGGCTGGCCGTAGTCTCGATCGACCTCGGCAGGACGTCGTCACCTGTCGCCGCGATACACGGTCTCTTCATGTGTCGCGGGTCCGGCCGCTGGGCCACGGCGGCGCGGACGAACCGGGCCTTCGCCTGACCGCTCGCGGCGACGACCGGAGAATCTGTCCGAGCGGACCGCACGGTCGGTTGGCGCGCGACGGGTTCGGCGTCTTGGCCGCAACAATTGGATTTGGCGATTGCCGGATGACGTGGCGGCGTGCTGGCGCTGATGCCTTTTCAATGTGATAGCCTTTGCAAATCTTATTTGTGAAATAGGAAGGCTAAATGACGGTTTTGGTTATGCTCGCGTCAGCACCGCGGATCAGCAATTGACCGGCCAAATCGAGGCGCTCAAAGCCGCGGGCGCAACCACGATCTACCGCGAGAAGATCAGCGGCGTGCGCGCTGATCGCCCGCAATTGGCCAAGCTCATGGCCGCGCTCAAGCCGAGCGATGTCGTTCTGGTGACTAAGCTCGACCGGCTTGGTCGTTCGACCCGTGAGCTTCTCGACCTGATCGACCGCATCGGCAAGGCTGGCGCCGTATTCCGCTCACTTGGCGATCCGCTGTGGGACACTTCAAGCCCGCAGGGTCGGCTGCTCTCCACGCTCCTAGCCGCCATCGCGGAGTTTGAGCGCGAGCTGATCCGCGAGCGCACTGGCGAGGGCCGCAAGCGGGCGATGGCGAATGGCGTCAAGTTCGGCCGCAAGCCAAAGCTCTCACCCTATCAACGCGCCGAGGCCATCAAGCGGCGAAAAGGGAGGTTTCACAGCAGCCTTGTGGATCGTCCGATAGACGCTCCTGCGGCCGAAACTCTGATCGCCATCCCGCGCCGATAAGCGCACGCGCTTGTGCCGCGCGCGTCGCATAACACCACGCGAACAATTCGGCCGCTGTCACCTCACGATTGCCGGCCGCCAGGAAAGCACGCCAGCAACCGCGCACGACGAAGCCGGGCGGCGGACTCATAACGGACTCATAACGGACCCATTGCGCTAGCGCTCCCTAAAAAGTGGCGCGGCAGCAGACGCAATCACGCCCCCGGCAGTCTTGGTCGCCGTACGCGAGTACATCCCGTCCTCCTCTCGGGACATGGTGAGATATGCCGTGTTGTCCCTGCCCTGGCCATCACCGCCGCCTAGGGTGCTCTCTTACGACGTTGACGCAATTTCGCGCCAACGAGAGTAAGAGTGCTGGGTTCGAATTTGCGTCACGGCCTATTGCTGGGTTCGAATTTGCGTCAGCCCGTCTTCTGCGCTCCCAGGTTCGGCGGCTTATGCTCTCGGCAGCCCATGGCTTGAGCGTCGAAAGCGATTGGGTTCGGGGTGTTGCTCCGCGTGCTTGGCGTCGCTGCCTGTGCCTTTCGCGCTTTCTGAGCTTTCGGAGGCGCGCGCGCTGCCTCTTGGTCACGTCGATTGCTCCTATGGTGGTAATGCCGATTCGTTGCCGTCTTGCGTAGGTGAGACCGAGCGCCCGAGCCCAGCCATCTGGGGTCCGCGGTCGCGACGTGCTTCTGGCTTCTTCGATGATGTCGCGCGCTTCGTCTTCAGGGATTTCGTGCCCCATGCGCCGCGAGGCGCTCCGCAGGATGCCAATCATGCGGTCTGCATTCTCGGGTAAAGCTTGCGCCCATAGGACGAGGTAGCGCGGGTAATCGTCGGTTTCGGCCGCGCCGACGTCCTGCACGAGGGCCTCGATTTCGCGGCGCCGTCGCAGCCGAATGTCGTAACCGCCGCGGCCCTTCATCCGCGCCTCAGCGCGTCATTCCAATCGGTGCCAGGCTCCTTCGGGAACTTCACTTCGACGACGATCCGGCCTGATAGCCTCACCGCAAGAGCATAGGCGGCCTTCTGGCCGGCGCCGTTAGCGTCATTGTCGGCGAATACGATCAGCCGCTCGATCTCCACCGGCGGCTCGAACGTCTCGATGCCGTAGGTCGAGAGCACCGACCACGTCGGGATTCGGAACAGCTTCATTGCTGACAGCGCGCTCTCGATTCCCTCGGCGATGCCCATCGTGGACATGACCGGGGCGAGCCGCACGTGCGGGCTCCTCCCGTGCCGACAGGCGATCTTGCGCGGCTTCTCGACCGGCGCCTTTCCGCTGCCGTCGGGGGCAATGTAGGTGCGGTGAATCGTGACAGGGTTGCCGGTGAGGTCGTGCACCACCGCGAGCATGGCCGGGAAGGTGCCGGCCGCGTCATCGTCGTAGTAGCGCAGGCTTGGCGCGGTGCGGATGGCGTTGGGATAAACATCGAGCCCAACGCCGCGCGAGCGCAGATAGGTGTCGACGATGTCGCCCTGCACGGTCGGCTTCGCGTCTGCCCAAAGCTTGCGCAGCCTCGGGCGCGGATCGGGAGTAGGCTTGGGCTTGGCGTAGGCAACGAGCGCGCCGACCTGCTGCTCGATCAGCTTGGCGGCGTCACGAAATGCGAGACCGTGGAAACGCATCACAAGGTCGGCGCCAGCACCACCCTCCGGGCTGCATTGCCGACAGAACCATGTGCCGTTGCCGTCGGTGTCGAAGAATTTGAACCGATCCCTTCCGCCGCACATCGGACATGGCGCGTTTTTGCCAGTGAGATGCTGGGCGTTGATGCCGACCTTGAGCAGGACATCTCGCCACTGTCCGCGGGCCCGCTCGCGCAGTGGGATGCGATCAGCGAATGTCATGCCGCCCTCCGCCGCTTCGCGAAGGCGATCTGGCGCGAACGCACATAGCTGCGCACCTCGGGCGTCGGCTCGATTTCGATGCCTTGCCAATGCCAGGACGGCTTTTCGCCGAACTTTTCGAGGTAGAGGTGGTAGGCCCAACCGGGCTTCTTCCCCATCTGGCGGGTGAGGGCGACCAACTCCCCGTACCAGCGGCGCTTGTCCGCGGGGGTGTACGCTGCCGCCACCGCCCTGCCGCCGCGGACCAGTCCAAGCTCGCCATCGAGGAAATCGACTTCGCGTCCACGCGGTCGTGGCTCCCATCCGCAATGGACGCACGGCGGTGGTGCAGCCATGATCTGCTTGCAGGAGGGACACTCGCGTAATGCCGGTGCTTCGCCTCGCTTGCGACCCTCGTGAGTGCGGTTCTCCGCGCGCGCGTCAACCTCGAGCGTCCACTCGATGTGATCCTCGGGCAACCCGTGGCGATGCCACGCACCGGCGTGATCGAGGATGATCGCATCCGTCTTGCCGGGCGCAGTGCGCAGCACCCGGCCAATCATCTGGCGGTAGAGGCCAAGCTGTTTCGTGGGGCGGGCGAGGATGCAGCAGCCGACCTCGGGCATGTCCCAGCCCTCGGTCAACACCGCGCAGTTCGACACCACGTCGGTCTCGCCGCTACCGAGCCGCGCGAGGATGGCCTCTCGGTCGGCGAGCGGGGTGCTGCCGTCAAGATGCTCGGCGCGGACGCCGGCACGAACGAACTCATCTCGAATGTGGACGGAATGCGCGACATTGACTGCGAAGGCCACCGTGCGCCTGCGCTCGCCGTGCTGCAGCCAGTCGCGCACCACGTCGCCAACCAGTTCGGTGGTGTTCATGCGCTCCGCGAGCGCCGAGACGACGTAGTCGCCCTTCTCGATGCGCACCCCCTTCGCGATGTCCTTATCGACTGGCGCGAACACCCTTGCTCCGACGAGGAAGCCGAGCCTGATCAATTCCGCGACCTGCGGCGCTTGAATCATTGTCTCGAAGATGTTCCCGAGCCCGCGCCCGTCGCCACGGCACGGCGTGGCGGTGAGGCCGAGCAGCACGGCGTCAGGGTACAGACTGACCAGATACTCGCGTGTGCGTCCGCGGATGCGATGAGTCTCGTCGAAGATGATGAGATCGGCCGGTGGCAGCGGCATGGTCTTTGACCTGATGCCTCGCGCCAGCAACGTGTCGATGGACGCCACCTGCACCATCGCCTGGGGGCGCAGGTCCCCCTCCCGGCCGGCCTGCACGATGCCGTGCATGCCTAAAGCGATACCGTTGGCGGCGAGATTGCGGGAGGTTTGATCGATGATCTCGCGCCGATGCGCCAGGAACAGCACACGCTTATGCCGATTCACTGCATGGCGCGTAATCTCGGCGGCGACCATCGTCTTGCCGGAGCCGGTCGGCGCCACGTAGAGCACCTTGCGCACGCCGCGCGCTATCTCGAACTCGATCTGGTCGATGGCCTCGCTCTGGAAACCGTGTAGGCTGACGACGGAGGCACCGCTCATGGCGCGCCTCTATCGTCGCATCGGCATACTGGGACGCGGTCCTTGCGCAGTGGCTTGGAGTTGCGCCAGGAGAACACGGCGATGCGCTCCCCGCAGCGCCGCAGTTTCAGAAGGCACCCCGGTCCGCCGGCAGCAACACGCTCGCGAATGGCGCGGTAGCCTTCCTCTAGCGATTTGGCGAAGTCGCCCTCCGCGTCATAGTCGCCGGAGCGCCAGGACCAGCTGGTGACCAGCGCGCCGGAGATTCCGCTACGCTCAATCTGCTCTAGTGCCCCGGGTCCGAATGCTACGAGCACAGGCGGGGCGCCGCTGTTGGCGGGCTGCTCGGATCCATCATGACGGCAGAACTTGATGCGGTCGGCCAGGAATAGAATTCCGCGCGCCGCTTCCCAGCACGGTTCGAACCATGCCGCCTCGGTCCTGGCGTGTAGCAGCGCAATACCGTCACCATGGCTAGCCAGCTTTCGCATCCAGGCGGCCACCGCGTATTGGTCGAACGGCGGATTGAGCCAGACGCGGCCGCGCCAGGGCTGAGAAAGGCCGTCCTCGGCCTCAACAATGTTGCGAGCTGCACAATTCCATGGGCGAGGATCCGCGGCGCAGGGATCGAGGTCGAACGGCCCGAGGCGATCGATGATCCACCGCGGGGTGATGTGGGTCTGCGACTTGCTGACTGAAGACTGATGCGAGCCCAGTGTCATCACACGCTCTCCCGCCGCCGCTGAAAGTACCGGCAGGCGTCCGTGCCCGGCGGCACGACGGGACCGTGCTTGCCGGTCAACTGGTGGAACTTCTCGCAGCCACCCACGTGCTGAGACCTGACGGTGTCTCCGCTGGCGGTACGAATCTTCTTCCAGTAGCCGAGGAAGATGCATTCGCCGCAGGTCGCGCCGAACGGTCCGGTCCCGGCGAAGTGCGCTTGGCCCTCGCGGCTGCGGTTGATCTGCCGCGCGAGCTCGGGCGCATAGCCGGCAGTGAGATGGGAGGTGGTCTTCATCGCACTAACTCCTCGTCGCGTTCCTGCCGCTCCTTCGCGTCGATCATGCGCTGGAGGAAATCGGCCTCTTGCTCGGCCCGCTTCGCCTTGTGCTCGAGGATGTTGCGTGCCCGGGTGACGGCCCACTGAAGTTCGGATTGAGTGAGATCAAAACGCTCGTGCGCGGCCTCCATGGCGGCGACCAAATGGTTGGCAAATGCCAGTGCGGATTGTTTGCTCATGACTCCCTCCCTCCGAAATGAAGAGCGTCGCCCCGGAGAGGAGCAGCGCTCTGATCAGATCGCGCAGTAGCCGCTTTAGGGACGCGGCTCTTGACGGCATTCGCCGAGATCGTTACCTCGGTATTATCCATGTGAATTTTTCCTTGTGCGACCCGCCGGGATTCCAGCCCCGGCGGGTCGCGGCTTGTCGGCGTCAGGTGAATCGACGCGGCGCCGCCGACAAACGCCGCGCCGAATCCGCTAGGTTTGCTTGAGAGCCTCACGCCGAGTGATGCCGCGGCGGCGTTCGCTCAGCTCAATAATTTGGAGATTGCCTCGCTTGCCTTCGCGCCTGATCGTATCGACGCTGCATTTCCGCAGGTAAGCGCCTTCCGGCAGCGACACGATCTCGTCGAGCCAACGCTCATGATCGGAATCGGGAATAGCTTTTCCGGTAACTTCGGGCCGAGCCATTGCGTCTCTCCACGCGGTAGTGCGCAGCACTGCCTTGCAGGAGGGACGCTGGCCTTATTCCAATTCCGAAAAAGCGATTTTTGCGAAATTAATTTCGGAATAAGCGGCAGACGGACTCAGCGCCTACGCCGGCGCCAGGTCTTTGGCCAGATCGCCTGGATCTCCTCATCCTTGCGAAGATGGTCGCCGATGGTCTTGGGCCTCATTGGTCGGGCGTTGGGATCCTCCTTGGCGAGCCAGATGCTCAGCTCTTCCAGGAAGTGCCCAAGGCGTCTCCGCTCGATGTTGGCCCGATCCTTGCCCTGCAATCTGGCTAACGCCTCCGCCAGGACGGAAGGCGCCCCACTCGGACGCCCGCGTGGTCGAGCTTTCCGCGACGCATGATTAGGGTAGACGCGGACGAAGAACATTGGCGGGAAGAACGGAGCGAACTGTGCATTCCCCCGCACCTCACTCGTCTCACGATCGATCGGGGTGAAAATCGGCCGCGGCCACCATCCCCGCGCCGGCAGCGGGCCGCCGTCGTCGCTGGCGCGCTTGTTGCCATTGATCTCGGTCCACGCGTAGCGCAGCTCGCCGCGGTCGAGCTGGCCGCGCACGAACGGCTCGGGCGCGTGAAACTTGATGTAATCCCCGAGCGGGATACCCTCTGCGGCAGCCTTGGCCATGGTTTGCCCCGTGGCTCTGGTCAGGACCGGCCGGGTGTCAGGAGCGCGCGGCCGGTCCGTTTCACTTACGCTTCGGCATCTTCATGACGGTTGCCGGCGTCCTTCCGCTTCACGATCTGCTTGAGCTGGTCGGCCAATTTGTTGAGCGCGGTCACTCCTTGATGTCTGAGTTTACCTGCACGCGAGCGCGCTCCTCGATGATTGGCATCGGCTCCTGCTTGAGATATTGCAACAGCAGGGTTGCCGCTTGCCCGCCCGTCGTCTTCACAGCCTGCTCGCCGCCGGCGGCATAGGCGGACACCACTTCCAACATCTTCGCGAATTGCTGTTGCTGTGTCCTCGGATCGAAACGAAAATGCGCGGCGCCCGAGACCCTGGCCAAGTACTGAAGCTTGCGCGCGGTGTGGGGATCGTCGCCCAGCTGGATCAAGAACACCTGTCCCTGCCCGGCGCAGTTGGTTGGCGCAGATCGCCGCTTCGTCAAGACCGTCCGGGTCGTCATGGAACGCGTCGCCGACGATGATCACTGCGCGCAGCGGCCGGCCCTCGTTCTCCTTCACGGCCTGCGCCAGCACGTCGCGGATATTGATGTAGCAGCCGAAATTGCATTCGGCCCGGTCCATGACGCCCGCCATGTCCTCGGCGTCGGTGATCCACCGCGTCGTGATCCGGCAGCGGCGCACTCCAACGGCATCGTCGGGTCCGTAGAACGCAAACTTCATCGCCAGGCCGCTGCCGGCCGCCGCCTGGAACATCTCGCGCTGCAGGACCTTG
>Ga0306921_10007601_pt1 | contig 11399 bp, 11 predicted proteins | sample sta12Cox44000080_FD_203760 | JGI IMG/M metagenome (GOLD analysis project Ga0306921, IMG submission 203760) | Lab enrichment of tropical soil microbial communities from Luquillo Experimental Forest, Puerto Rico - statoxic.12C.oxic.44.000.080 (v2)... | ecosystem: Environmental > Terrestrial >... | reverse complement strand
CATAATTTCCGGTTCGTAGGCGAACGCGACGGCGGTGAGATGCGCTTCGAACGCGGCGGCGAGAGAGACCGCGTAGGCGCCCGCGTGATCGGGCGAGGCAAGCGACAGCTTTACGACGATGTCTCTGATCATGGCGGTCACGCGGCTTGCTGGATCGGGGCGCGGATGGCGGGGAAATCATCGGCGGTGAGGGTTTCATGCTCGAGCAAACGCCGTGCGCCTTCGTCGAGGTCGGCGCGGCGCCGGTGCAGCACGTCGGTCGCGCGATCGAATGCCTTGGCGGCGATGTCGCGCACCGCCACGTCGATCTCGCGCTCGGTCGCCTCCGAAGCTTCGATCCGTCCCGTCTGCTGCCCGGTAAGAAACGGCTGCGGCGGCGGCGCGTAGGTGCGCGGCCCGAGCGTCTCGTTCATGCCGTAGCGCGTGACCATCTGCATGGCGATCTCGGTCGCGCGCTGCAGGTCGTCGGCTGCGCCGGTCGACAATTCGCCGTCGAAGATCAACGCCTCGGCGGCGCGCCCACCCATGAGCACGGCGATGCGATTTTCCAAATCGTGCCGCGCGAGGAGGAAGCGGTCCTCGGTCGGCCGCTGCATCGTGTAGCCGAGCGCACCGACGCCGCGCGGAATGATCGAGACCTTGTGCACCGGGTCGACGCCCGGCAGGCTCGCGGCCACGAGCGCGTGCCCCATCTCGTGATAGGCGACGCGCCGGCGCTCCTGCTGGTTCAGCACGCGGCTCTTCTTTTCCAGGCCTGCGACAATGCGCTCGACGGCGGCGGTGAAATCCTGCAGCGTGACCGCATCCGCGCGCCGACGCGTGGCGATGATCGCCGCTTCATTGACGAGGTTCGCAAGATCGGCGCCGGTGAACCCGGGCGTGATCCCGGCGATCTGCTCAATGTCGACGTCCGAAGCCATCTTGATGTTGCGGATGTGCACTTTAAGGATTGCGAACCGGCCCTTGCGGTCGGGACGGTCGACCAGTATTTGCCGGTCAAAGCGGCCGGGACGCAGCAGCGCCGGACCGAGCACCTCGGGCCGGTTGGTGGCACCGAGCAGGATCACGCCGGTGGTGGGGTCGAAGCCGTCGAGTTCGGCGAGCAGCTGATTGAGTGTCTGCTCCTTCTCGTCGTAGCCGCCGACCGCGCCGGCGAGGCGGCTGCGGCCGAGCGCGTCGAGCTCATCGATGAAGATGATGCAGGGCGCCGCCTTGCGCGCCTGCTCGAACAGATCGCGCACCCGGGCGGCGCCGACGCCGACGAACATCTCAACGAACTCCGATCCCGAGATTGAAAAATACGGCACGCCCGCCTCGCCCGCGACCGCGCGCGCGAGCAGCGTTTTGCCGCTGCCGGGCGGGCCGACGAGGAGAATGCCTTTCGGTATCCGCGCGCCGAGCCGGCCGTAGGCGCTGGGATCGCGCAGGAACTGAACCACCTCCTGCAGTTCGAACTTCGCCTCGTCGACGCCCGCCACGTCCTTGAACGTCGTCTTGGTGTCGGTCTCGACGTAAACCTTGGCGCGCGACTTGCCGATCGTCATCAGCCCGCCCAGGCCCTGGCGTTCCGCCATGCGGCGGAAGCCGTACATCCAGATCAAATAGAAAATAAAGATCGGTAACACCCAGGAGAGGATCGTCGACAGGAACGTATTGGTCGGCGCCCCCGTGACGGTGACGCCGTGCGCCTTGAGTCGGTCGGCGAGCGCGGGATCGACGCGCACCGTGTAGAAGAGCTTGCGACCCTCGGAGAGCGGCTCCTTCAACGTGCCTTGGATGGTGTCGCTTCCCACCAGCACGCTGGTGATTTTGTTGTCGTCGAGCAGTTGCTCGAACTGGCTGTAGGGTATCGTCTCGACCTGCGAGTAACGCAGCCACAGGTACTGCACGAACATCACGCCAAGGAACGCGGCGAATATGTACCAGGCGGCAAAATGCTGCTTGCGCTCCTCCGGTTCCTTGCGCGGACGATTGCGACCAGGGCCTTTCTGCGCCTCGGCTTTCTCCGGATAGCCGAGCAATTCCAGCAAACGCTTGGGGAGCGCGGGCTGCGGGTCCTTGGGCGGGTCGTCCTTGGACGGCGTGTCCAGCATGTGAGCCTCCAGACCCGTCCCCCGTTACCGCGATTATCGAGGAGGACGCCGCCTGCCGCAATCGCCGCGCCCTAACCAACGGAGACGCCCGACGAGCGTTCCACCTCCTTGGCGCGCTGGCGCCAAGTGGCTTCGCTCGATCCACGAGCATTAGAGCGAGAAAACCCGCGAGACGACGCCCCGCGGGTTATTCAGCACGTGTTTGTTCGGCCGATGGTGGGCACGCTTCGCCGGCTCAGCCCACCCTAGACATGCTTAATGGTGATGCTTGGTCTCGTGATGATATCTCACGTGGCGCGCGGCTGCGCGACCGCCGCCGCCTCCGCGACCGAGGCACTTGTCGCCGGAGCGCACGGCTTCGGCGCCGTAAGTCCGCATGGCATGTGCGCGCGCGGCGGCATATCCATACTGGGCCACGGCCTGTCTTATTTGATCGCAATTGGCTGCCGACTGGGCCCACGAGTAGCTTGTGGTCGTCAACAATGCAACTCCAACCGCGACGATGATCCGCGTCATGTCGACTGCTTCCTTTCGAACGTCGATTAAGTCCCCGTACCCCGCCGGAAACGTACTGGAATGGGGGAAGGCAGGGAAGGGCGGAATCTATTGAATCGCGGCGGCGGCCCAGGCGACAAGCGCGGCCGCGGTCTGACGGAACGCATCGTTGAGCGCCGCCGCCGCGGCGGGCGCGTCGGCGCCTTTGGCTAGCGCACTCGCACGAAAAGTCTTCGCGTCGACGATCTTGCCGTCCTCGCCGAGGATTTTCGCGCTCAGCTCCACGTCGGCAACGGGCGCCTCGGCGGTCAGAAGCTGAAAGCTGCGGATGTCGACGATGAGCCGATGGTCGGCCTTGAGGTCGTCGGCTTGCCGCTCGACCGCGCGCGCGAGTTTGGCGTTGTCGAAAGTCTGGATCAGCCGCGCCTGGACCAGCTTGGGCAGCGTGTCGCTCCATTGGCCACCCGTGAGCGGAACCGTCGCGCCGAATTTGTCGCGCGCGAGGATTTTCTGCGAGTCGTAGAAAATGGGCGCGGTCGGCTCGCGCACGGCGAGTTGTCCGCGCAGGCTCGCGGTTACGGCAAGGCCGCTCGGCGCGACGAGGTCGAAGGCGGGCGGCGGCGCGAGCGGCGGCGCCGCGCCGGTCATGCGCTCGAGACCGGCGATGATGCCGTCGACCTTCTCCGAATTGCGCGCGAGCGCGCCCGCGAAGGTGTTGATATTGGCGATGGTCTCATGCAGCGGTGCGGCGTTTTCCGCAAGCACCGTGTCGACCCGCATCAGCGCCTGCCGCGCCGCCTGGGTCATGCTTTGCCCCGAGGACGGATCGGCGACGAGCACGAATCCCGGAGCCGCGGGCGCGCCCGCGCTGCCGCCTTGCAGCGCAATCACCGGCACACCGGTGAGTCCCTGAAATTCGAGCCCGACCTGGGTATCGGCGCGGATCGGCGTCGACGGCGCCACCGCGATCGTCGCTGTCACCTGGCGCGGGTCCTCGGCCGAGAGCCGCAGCGCCGTCACTTCGCCGACGCGGATGCCGTTGAACAGCACCGCCGCGCCCGTGAGCAGGCCGGACACCGAGCTTTCGAACCGCACCTGAAAAAGCGCGCGCTGACCCAGGCCGCCAGTGTTGTTGAGCCAGTACACGAAGCCGAACACGGCGGCGATGACGACGAGCACAAAGGCGCCGATGAGCGCATAAGGCGCGCGGGTTTCCATCTCAGCCTCGATTGTCTGCGGGCTTGAGCGCGCGGGCGCGCTTGCCCTGGAAATACGCCTGGACCCAAGGATGTGTGGAGGCGAGCACGTCGGCGATCGATCCGACCGCGACGATCTTGCCGTCGGCGAGCGCGGCGACGCGGTCGCATTCGGTGTACAGGCTGTCGAGATCATGCGTCACCATGAACACGGTCAGCCCGAGCGTCTGCTGCAAAGTTTCGATCAGCGCGTCGAAGTCGCCCGCCGCGATCGGATCGAGTCCCGACGTCGGCTCGTCGAGGAAGACGATCTCGGGATCGAGCGCGAGCGCGCGTGCCAGCGCCGCCCGCTTGGTCATGCCGCCGGAAAGTTCGGCGGGAAATTTCTCGCCGTCCTCCGCCGTCAGCCCGACCATCTCCAGCTTGGCGACGGCGAGCTCGTCGAGCAGGCGCGGGGAAAGATTCAGGTTCTCGCGCAGAGGGAACTGCACGTTCTGCAAGGTGGTGAGCGAGGAAAACAACGCTCCCTGCTGAAATAGGATGCCCCAGCGCCGCTCGATCGCGCCCGCGTCGACCGTGCTTGCAACGCCGAGATCGACGCCCATCACCTCGATGCATCCGGTGCGCTTGGGGATGAGGCCGATGATGGTGCGCAGCAGCACCGATTTGCCGCCGCCGGAGGCGCCGACGAGGCCGAAGATCTCGCCGCGCCGCACATCGAGCGAGAGCCGGTCGAGCACGATCTGATCGCCGAAGCCGACGGAAAGATCGCGCACGCGGATCGCCCAGTTTTCCGCCATCGCATCCATGTCAAATCCCGATCGAGGCGAAGAAAATAGCGAACAGGCCGTCGAGCACGATCACCAGGAAGATCGATTTGACGACCGACGTCGTGGTTTGCAGCCCGAGCGACTCGGCGCTGCCCTTCACGCGCAGGCCCTCGCTGCAGGCGACCGTGCCGATGACGAGCGCCATGAACGGCGCCTTGATCATGCCGACCTCAAAATGCGTGACCGATATCGCCTCGCGCAGCCGTGCCACGAACACGCTCGGGCTCATGCCGCCGTAGAGCCAGGCGACGAGCCCGCCGCCGTACAGCGCGGCCATGGAGCCGAGGAACGCGAGGATCGGCAGCGCCACCACGAGCGCCAGCACGCGCGGCAGGATGAGGATTTCCACGGGATCGAATCCCATGGTGCGCAGCGCGTCGACTTCCTCGCGCATTTTCATCGAGCCGAGTTCCGCCGTGTAGGCGCTCCCCGATCTGCCGGCGACCATGATCGCGACGATCAGCACGCCGATTTCGCGCAGGATCAGGATGCCGAGCATGTCGACCACGTAGGCGTCGGCGCCGAACTTGCGGAAGTGAAAGATGCCCTGCTGCGAGATGATGCAGCCGATGAGAAACGTGATCAGTAGGATGATCGGTACCGCCTGCCAGCCGACGCGGCTCAAGTGATGCACCGCGGAGGTCAGGCGCAGCCGTGCCGGGTGCATGAGCACGCGGGAAAGCGCGACGCCCATCGCGCCGAACATTGCGAGGAAGGGTGCGAACTCGTCTTTAGCGCCGACCGTGGCGCGGCCGAGCGCGTCGAGGCCGGCGAGGAGCGGGTTGAGCCGCGCGCGGCGGGCCGACGGGCGGCGATTGACGCGACGCAATTCCTCGAACAGGCCGCGATAGCGTTCCGGCAAGCGGGCGAACTCGGTCTCCTGGCCGCGCGCGGACGCGCCGCGCAGCAGCCGCTCGATCAGCCATGCACCGAGCGTATCGAGCGACGCTACTCCCGCCATGTCGATAACAATGCTGCGTGCCGGCGCCGACGCCGCAGCCGCCATATCGACGAGCCGTTCGAGCGCGGCAACATGCACGCCGGTCCACGGACCGGCGGCGACAAGCTCCGCCCGGTCGCCGCGCAGCGTGGACTCGAGCAGCGGTTCCATGGCGCTTGAGTTACCGCACACCGGCCTTGGCGCATTTGACGTGCGTCAATTTGCGAACACGCCTGACCGTCGCGAGGCCCGCTAATGAAAATCGGGTGCGCAATCCTAGAACAGGGCAGTCCGGAACGTGGCATTTCGGCCACACATTTCGAAAAAGTTGCTTGGCCTGAGCTGATTCAATTGCCTCGTCATGGTTTTACCGCCCTGGGGGCAGACAATTTGTGTGAAATAACCTGTCTCGGCGGTGTGCAGCCGCCGGCCAAGGACGACACCGGGTGGAGATGATGATGCGTTCACGGCGACTCGTTGAGATGACGATGTTGTGCGGAGGCCTCGTGCTCGCCGGCTGGGGTGCCGCCGGCTACGTCGGTTCGCCGGCGGAGGACACCGCGGCGAGGACCATTGTCAGCAAGGCACCCTCGGCGCCCACTCTGCCGGTTGAAACTCCCAAAGCCAACATGGTCGATGACGGTGTCGCGACCGGCGATGCGCCAGTCGTCGCGGCCGATGAGGTGGCGGTCGCCGAGGCGGCACCCCCCGCGCCGGCGCCCCTTCCAGCCGAGCAATCGGTTCGGGTCGCGTCGCTAAGCATGCCTGAGCCCGCGCAAATCGAGACGAAGACGCCCGAGGCTCCCGTCATAACTGCCGACGCGTGTCTGACTTCAGACGACTGCATCGACCGGTATCTCTTCGCGCTGTACGAGCGCGCGCCGAAGGTCGATAGCGTCCTGGTCTCCGAGCAGGTCAAGGTGACGGTCACGAAGAAGGGCAAGACGCGGACTGTAACCAAAACCGTTCAGAAGCCCGTCGACGAAGACTTCGCGTGGAAGGACCCGAAGGCGGCCGAGAAAATCAACATGCCGCTGATGGTGTACGTCATCGGCGGCATGGACCACGGCTTCAAGCTGAAGCTCTATCGCGCGCTGCACGCGATGGACGAGGCGGGCCTCGAGCCGGGCATTACCAGCGGATTCCGCGACGATTATCGTCAGGGACTCGCCAGCGGCAAAAAGGCCGCATTCAACCGCTCCTACCACGGCGGAAGCTTGCGCGGCGGGTACGGCCACGGGATGGCGGCCGACCTTGTCAGCGTGAAGGGCGAGACACGCGCGCTGCGCTGCGCTTCGAGCGAAGTCTTGTGGAAGTGGATCGATGCGCACGGCAAGGAGTTCGGGGTCGGGCGACCCTATCTTGATCGAGACCCCCCGCATGTCGGACCGATCGACGGACAGGAATATGTCGACAAGCGCGGCTTGGCGAGGGCGAAACTCGCGCGCACGGAAACCAACAAGCACGAGCCCTCCGCCAGGAGCGAGCATCAAAACAAGACCGAACCTGCGAAAACGGCAGCGTCCAAGAGCGGAAGTCTGTAAAGCCTCAGGTGGGACCGCGATAAGCGTCGCTCTGCCGGCCCCGCCAGGGACTGAGACTGCGCTTTGATTCGGCCGACCACGAGTGTCCGCTCAAAGGTATGAACGCCAACGAGCAATTCGAGGTGAAGCTCAAGGTCAAGTAGCCCGGCGGCGGGCACAGGCGAAATCACGGCGGCCAGTTTATTTCGGTTCGTTCTGTTCGCCGTAGCGCTGCTTATAAAACTCCTGAATCTTTTGCAGCTGCTCCTTGGTCATCCCTTCCTGCAACCATTTGTGGCCGGGTTGGCTGAACACGTATTTGTCGAGCAATTGCGTGGCCATGGGCTCGCCGGTCACGTGCTTCACTTCCGGAATGAACTCGAAATAGAACGTCTTGGCGACCTCGTAGATGCCGTGCCACCAGGCATAGTCCGGTCCCGACATGGCGGCGCCGTGGCGGGCGCGACGCCCCTGATGATGCCAAAGCTCGTAGTAGACCCACTCGAGCTTCTCGTCCATCGGCGCGGGCGTTAGTTTATTTGCTTTGTAAAGCTCGTTCATGATGGCAGTGGCGGGCTTGGCAAACTTGTCATTGTAAAGGCCCACTAGGTCATCAAACTGCCGGTAGAAGCCGGTCACCTGGCCGTCGGCATGGCAGTTGCTGCACACGTCGCGCATGTTCTCGCGCCGCTGTTCCCACGTGAGGACGCGGGCGACCTTACGCAGCTTGCCGTCGCTCGCCTTGTGCTCGTCGCCCACTTTCGGTAGCGGCGCCCCCTCGGGCACGTCTTCCTTCCACATGTCCTCGTACACGACCATGTTGAGCTTGGTGGAGATCGCGGGCCGCAGGGTCCAGCTGATGCGCTCGCCCACGTCGTGGGTCACCCCCTGGGACGGCGTCGCGCTCATGTGGCAGGTGGCGCAGCTGGGAGCGGCGGTGTAGTCGACGCCGACCGTCCATTTGTCGCGCTCGGTGTTGAGGCGCTGTTTGTTTGCCTCCCACAAGATGCCGTGTTTGGATTCCTGGTAGACCTCGATCTGCGGATGGTCGGGGCCGAGGTGGCATTTTCCGCAAGTCGCCGGCTCGCGCGCCTGCGCCTTGGAGAAGCGGTGGCGAGTATGGCAGGCACTGCAGCTGCCCCAGCTGCCGTCGGGATTGATGCGGCCGATGCCGGTGTTGGGCCAGGTCGTGGGATCGAATTTTCCCCCCGGCAGCACCTTGATGGTCGAGCCGTGGCACTGAAAGCATCCGACCGCGACCGCAGGCGGGCCGCCCACGACCTCTCCCAAAAAGTTGTCGACCGAGGCAAGAATTTGCCCGGCCCGCGCGTGATGACTGCCCTTCTGCTCCTCCACTTCCTTGGCGTGGCAGCGTCCGCAGTCCTTCGGCGACACGATCACGGCGATGAGCGCGCCATTATGGTTGAACGCATCGGCATCGCCCGGTTCGGCGCGATGACAGTCGAAGCAGTTGACGCCCTTTTGGCCGTGCGCGCCGAGGCGCCACTCCTCGGTCAATCCCGGATTGAGCGAGCTGTGGCAGTTGAGGCAGGCCTGCCCTTCCTTGGCGTCCCAGGTGGCCGGCGCCGCGGCCGTCTGCTGCGCATGGAGGCTTATTGCGGGAAACAACAGCTGCGCCGCGGCAAGCGCAATAACGGCGAGCGCGACTGCGGATGGAGTAAGGCGCATCGTTTCTCTCCGGCAAGCGAACAACGATCCGCGAGAGCAGGATGCTGCGCTATCCCGAGACTGGCAACCGACAAAGATCAAGAAAACAAAATATCCGAGGTGCGACTTGATTTTGATCAAGCTCGGACCGTCGTGCGCGACCATCAGCGCATTAGCAGGTAGACTCCCGACGCGATCAAACGTGGCACTTGTGGTTGCCGCCCGGCCCTCCGGTGCCCGCGGCCAGTTTGGCCTCCTCCTCCGCGAGCAGGCGAAGCAGCATCTGCCACTTGGTCTCATCCGTCTATGCGGCGAGGCGCTTGCGGAAATGCTCGATGTTCAGCCGGGCTAATGGTCTTATCCAAGAGGCATCGTGCGCTGAAAAACGGACCGCCCGCGACGTTGGTTTACACCTGCATCGGCTGCCGCCAGCGAAATGTCCTGGACTCGACGTTGGACCTGCGTTGCGTCGCCTAAAGAAATGCAAGCCAATGACTTAAGGGTAATCCCTCAAGGGCAAAGAGGCGATCACATCGCGGAGGTTAGCGAGCAGGCTTCGCGTGGCTCCGCCACCGGGCTTTGAGATTCATCAATATCGCCGGCGCCGGCCGGAGTTAGAAGCCCACCACGCATCATCCGTAGGAGGGCGTGATGAACTGCACGAGCTTTCACGAAAACGCTTCCGCATTTTCCCTCAGCAATGTCATCCCCCTCGCCCCGCATCAGCGCAGGGCGCGACGCCAGCGGCGTTGGGCGTGGTGGAGAGGGCTCCTGTTCGATTTCGGACCCGCCAAAGAGGAGCAGACGACGCCGATGCCGGTCGCCGGCTCCGGGGCAGTGGTGAACTTCCGCAGACAGGCCGGGGGCGCCCGCTGGTAAACTCGACGCGCCCGTTCCCGTCAATCGTGACCGGAACGTGTCGCGTCGATGATCTGCTTGATCGTACCCCCGCAGCGGCCGCACGCTGGAACGCAGGCGAGACAGCCGTAGATTTGACTCACCCTTTGCGTTTCATGCGAAGCCGCGATCACAGTGCGCACGTCGCGATCGGAGAGGACGTTGCTGGAGCAAACGATCATGGCTTGCGCCCGAGCATGGCGATGTAGTCGGCAAGGTCGGTCGCTTCGCTGCGCGAGAGCGACATACTCGGCATTCTTGGGTGAGGGTCGAGGAGGAAGAAGGCGAGCCTGTCCCGATTGAAGCCGGGCGTGCGGGCGATGGTGGCGAACGGTGCGGCGTCCGTCGTCGTGCGCTGTTGATCGGGTGAGACCAGGTGGCAAGCCGCGCACCAGCGGCGCGCAACCTTTTCGCCGTCGAAGGGATCAGCGAAGGCGGTTTCGGCAGCAGCGGCGAGTGCGAGCGATGCCGCGCACAGGCGGATCACGAACAGAAAGGATCGTATGGTCATTTCGGCCGATCCTTCTGCGACGGCGGGCCGTTGCCGCGGCGCCCCGACTTGGCGGCGAACGCCCGCACCAGCGCCTGCGCGGCGTGCGCCAGCGCGGCGCGATGCGTCATGTCGTCCGGAGCCATGGCAGCCGCGGTCGCTGCGACATCCTCGAGAATTTGGGCAAACAGGTCGTAATTGAGGTGCATGTGAATCGACTTGCGCACGTTTTCCTCGCCCGGACGCTCGAGAACGAGCGAGAGCCCGGTCATGTCGAGATGGGCGTCGAACCGCGAGGTCCGGTCGAACGTGCCGACGTAGTACTTGTCGGGATATTCGAGGGCGACCTCGGCCTTATCGGGGAGCGGTCGTGTCATCGGGTTTTCCTCGGCAACGGGTGCAAAAACGATCTATTTGCAAAAGATCGCATGGCGACACGGCCGTTCCTTTGACGAATCTCAAATCCGGCGCGCCGCCCGCTCGCTCCCGACCTACGTAGAATCCCTTAAGGAGATCATCGGAATTTTCCTTTGCCGGCCATGCCCGTATCCCAGTCCCATGGAGCTTTGGAGGGTACGGCCATGTTGATGCGAACTGCGATCCAATCCACCTCATCCCGCGGCGCGGCGACCCTGCGCGGACGCAACGGCCTCCCTGTCGGGCCGCACGCGTGCGGCAGCGCGCTCGATCTGATGGGGGCGCCCATGCCGTTCGCGCGCAACGTGGAAATTTTCGGCGAGAACGAGCCGGCCGAGTATCTCTACAAGGTCGTGAGCGGCGCCGTGCGCACCTACCGGGTGCTCAACGACGGCCGCCGCCAGGTCGGCGCGTTCATCCTGCCCGGCGACATGTTCGGCCTCGAGGCGGGCGAGACCCACGCGGTTTCCGCCGAGGCGATCACCGATTCCATCATCCTCGTCATCAAGCGCAGCGCGATCGTAGCGCTTGCCGAGCGCGATGCCGAGGTGGCGCGGCAATTGTGGGCGCTCACCGCGCAGGAGCTGGCGCGGGCGCAAAACCACATGCTGCTGCTCGTGCGCAACGCCCAGGAGCGGATCGCTAGTTTCCTTCTCGAGATGGCCGCCCGTACGCCCGCCAGCACTTCGGTCGAATTGCCGATGTCGCGTCAGGACATCGCCGATTATCTCGGGCTCACGATCGAGACCGTGTCGCGCACGCTCACCCAGCTGGAAGAGCAGGCGGCAATCGCGTTGCCGGCTTCACGCCGCGTCGTGCTGCGCAACCGCTCGGCGCTGAGCCGGCTTAA
>Ga0306921_10007596_pt1 | contig 11403 bp, 8 predicted proteins | sample sta12Cox44000080_FD_203760 | JGI IMG/M metagenome (GOLD analysis project Ga0306921, IMG submission 203760) | Lab enrichment of tropical soil microbial communities from Luquillo Experimental Forest, Puerto Rico - statoxic.12C.oxic.44.000.080 (v2)... | ecosystem: Environmental > Terrestrial > Soil... | reverse complement strand
GAACCAAGGACATTGCCATCCCCGGATCCGGGAGGCCTTGGTCGAGCAGGCGGCCCGTTTGACGCTGACTTCGAGAGCATTCCGGAACCCGCAATTGCCGCTGCTGCTGAAGGAATTGAACGAATTGACGGGATTCGAGATGGCGCTGCTGATGAATTCGGGAGCCGAGGCCGTTGAGACGGCGGTAAAGGCGGCGCGGAAGTGGGGCTATGCGAAGAAGGGAATTGCCGAGGGCACGGCGGAGATCATCGTTTGCGCGGGGAACTTTCACGGGCGCACTACGACAGCGATCAGTTTTTCGAGTGACGAGCAGTACCGCAAGGGATTCGGGCCCTTCACGCCCGGCTTCAAGATCATTCCATTTGGGGATGCGGAGGCATTGCGGGCGGCGGTCGGTTCGAATACCTGCGCGTTTTTGTGCGAGCCGATTCAGGGTGAGGCGGGCGTGGTGATACCGCCGGATGGCTTTTTGCAGGAGGCTCGGGAAATCTGCGGCGAGAGGAATGTTTTGCTGCTGCTCGACGAGATTCAGTCGGGGCTAGGGCGGACGGGGAAGATGTTCGCCTACGAACACGAGGACGCGCGGCCGGATGTGCTGATCATCGGAAAGGCGTTGGGGGGCGGATTCTATCCAGTGTCCGGGGTGCTGGCGTCGAAGGAAATCTTGGGCGTGTTCGAGCCCGGTGACCATGGGAGCACGTTCGGGGGAAATCCGCTCGCTGGCGCGGTTGCGCGGGCGGCGTTGCGGGTGCTCGTGGATGAGGAGTTGGCGGAACGGTCGGCCGAGTTGGGCGAGTATTTTCTTGAGAGCTTGCGCACGGTGGACAGTCGGGCGATCCGCGAAGTGCGCGGGCGCGGTTTGTGGATTGCGATGGAGTTGAACGAGGACGCGCGCAGGTACTGCGAAGCCTTGAAGGACGAAGGCGTGCTCTGCAAGGAGACACACGCGAGGATTATCCGGATTGCGCCGCCGCTGGTGATTTTGAAGGAGGAGATTGATTGGGCGGTCGAAAGGATTAGGAAGGTGTTGGGGTAGCGCCAATGGCCCCGGCCCGTAAGGCGCGCCGCACGACCGCCAGACGGAGAGACGAAACCGCCATTCGTAAACCGCAAGTCCACACACCCGCCCCGGAACACGAGCGCGAGGCCACCAGATTGAAGTTGACGGAAGAGCGGCCACCCATCGCCGCACGGCAAGCTAGTCAGCGGCGGGTTTGGTAGCGGGGCGGTCGATGTGCAGGACGCTGTTGACGAACTGGCTCAGCGTGCCACCAAGGTGGCCAAGCACGCGCTGCTTCAGCGTGGTGTAATCCTGGGTTCCGCAGAACAGATCAGAGAGTAACTGGCGGAAAACGGCGTTCCGCTGAAGGAATTGCACCATGCGAGTGGTGACAGCCGTACCTAGGAAGGATCCACGGTAGAAACGGCGCACGATACGCGCCGCAAACTCCAATTCCAAAGAGAACGAAGCACGCACGCGCATGGGGTATTTTTCCGGGCAGCCTTCGGCGAGCGAACGGCCAAGAATTTCGCCGGAACGCATGGCGTAGAACAATCCTTCCCCGGTGAGCGGATCGACCCAGGCGGCGGCATCGCCGCAAAGCGCCCAATTTTTTCCAATGACGGCGCGGTCCGAGAGGGTGCGCTCCTGGGGCGAAGGGAGGACGTGCGAGTAGAACCTGGCGTTTTCGGTCTCGATGTGCTCGTTGGCGGCGAAGGTGCGGAGATGTTCGCGCAATTCGTTGCTGGTGTGGGACGACATGCTGCCGCAAATGCCGAGAGAGAGATGGTCGTTGCGGGGAAACGACCAGATGTATCCTTCGAAATCGGGGAGGAACTTGATGATGATTTCCTCCGAGATCTGGGGGACGAAATAGCCCTGGGTCATTTCGAGTTCGTCTTTGGCGAGTGCGCGGGTGCCGGGAAGGAATTGGTTGCGAGCCCCGGCGGCAAGGACGATGAAATCGGCTTCGCGCGAGACGCCGTTGACGGAATAACGAGGCTTTTCAAAAGCGGTGTCGACCTGATGGATGCGGTAAGGATGAATGCGGCAGCCGGCGTTGCGGGCGCGGTCGAGGAGCAAGCCGTTCAAAACCGTGCGCGAGTAAACCACGATCGGATGATCAAGGTCAAGATGAGCGCGATGATCCTCAGCGCTGATGATCTGGACATCGCGGATTAATTTTTTCGGGTGGTCGTTCTCGAGAAGAAACGGATAGCACTGCGTGGCTTTGTAGGTGAGGCCTCCGCCGCAGGGCTTTTCCCAGGCCAGGTGTTCATCGAAGAGATCGACGGAATGACCCGCCAAAGCGAGTTGCTCGCCGCACATAGCGCCGGAAGGACCGCCACCGACAATGACATAGTTCGCCATCTGTTAAGCGCACACGATCGACTTGTAGTTCAACTCCGGCGCGGGGAGGAAGGTTCGTGAACGGAAGGCGCTTCTCAAGTAACGGGGAAAAGCACCAGACAGAACCCAGCAAGAAGTATAGCACCGAAGACCGCGGCGGCTGTGGCGGATCCGGTGAGTCGGCGTACCAAATGGATACCCAACCCGGAGAGAAGAAAAAAGATTGCGAAGTAGGGAGAGAGGAGGACGAGCAGGATTTCCCCGCTTTCGAGAAAGAGGACGCCAAAAGCGAGTGCCAGCCAGGTGACGACGATCAGCAACATCCAGAAGGGATAACGGCTCTGCAGCGTGCTGGCCGGGCCGGCAAGGACTTCGAGGCCGTAAAGGAAAAGAAAAGCGGCAATGGCGAAAACCGGAAGGCGCCCCCAGCGTTGGACGGTGAGCCACGCGGAAGTTGCGGTGAGTTCGAACCAGCCGGTGATGAGGAAGTGGAGGAGCAGGGCGGCGACGGCCGCAGCCACGAAGATGCCTGGTTCGACGGTAGCGAGTCTGCGGGCGACGGTGAGGTGAAAAAGGATGAGTGCGAAACCCAGTAGGAGGAAAAAGCTCGCGAGGTAGTCACCTTCGAACAGCTTGACGCCGAGCAAAGGCTTGAAGTGGGGCCACACATAAAGCATCAGCAGGGAGAGGAGCGCGACCGCGAGAGTTCCCCGCCACCGGGGGACGGCGGCGACAGTGGCAAAATCCGCCGGCGGCTTATTGCCAAGGAGTTCGCGGACCAGGGGGCCGGCAAGGAGCACGATGCCAGCAAGGCCAAGGAAACAGGCGACGAGGTTAAGGCGATTCGGGGCGCGGGGTTCGCCGGTGAGACCAAAGATGTTGGCGGCCCAGGCTTGGGCGAGTCGTACGGCGGCCGGCGAGAACAGAATGCTGACGTGGGTGGCCCAGGGAACGACGACGTATTGAACCGAAGGATCGCCCTCAGGGACGAGATCGGCGGCGTTCGCTTGGAGGCCGGAATGTTCGAATTGCCCGACGATGATGCGGGTATTGGGAACAACCTTGGGAACACCGTTGAATAGGAGATTTTGCCGGGATACACCGTGATCCGGCTTCATGGGGGCGGGCGAAACTGCGATAACACCCGCGGGGCGAAATTTCTCGGCCACGCGCAGGGCGATGGCTGCCCCCATCGAGTGGCCCGCAAGAATCGTACGGTCCGGAATAATCATTCCACGGGCGGCGAGTCCGCGAACGAGAGAGGCGGAGCAGCTTTCGGCTTGCGCGGGCGAGAAGGGGCCCGAGGAGCGGCCGTGGCCGAGAAGATCAGGAATGTACACGCGCAGACCTTGCTCGGCGAAACCTCGGCCGAGGTATTGCATGATGATGTTGTTCGCGGAGATGCCGTGAAAGAGGACGACCGATCCGAGTTCGGCGGCGGAGGGAAGATCCTTGCGTTCGATGGCCAGGACCTGCATGCGGCAGGAGGCGGCGTCAACGATGTAGCGTTTTTCGGAGTAGCGCCGGCCGGACACGAACACGAGCGCGCCACCGATGAGAAGACAAAAAATGCCGGCGAGAGCTTTGTAGACCTGAGGAATCGTTTTCAACGAACGAGGTCCCCCGGAATAGCCCAAGTGAGGGCGTGATAAACTGAAGGACCGAACTCTGCCGCGAGTCCAGACACCTCAGGAAACATGGAGAGCCTTTGCATCCGGGCGTGCTGACATTGAAAGAAACGATTGTGCGGTTTGGGCGGGAGAAACGCAACGGAAAGAAGGTTGTGTTCACGAACGGATGCTTTGATCTGCTGCATCCGGGGCATATCCGGAGCCTCGAAGCAGCACGTGCGCTCGGAGACGTGCTGATCGTCGGCATGAACAGCGATGAAAGTGTGCGGACACTGAAGGGTCGCGGACGGCCCGTGATTCCGGCACAGGAGCGCGCGGAGATTCTGGCCAGTCTCGAGTGCGTGGACGCGGTGGTGATTTTCGACGAACTGACGCCGCAGCGAGTGGTGGCGGAACTGCTGCCCGATATTCTCGTGAAGGGCGGCGATTGGCCGGGGAATCAGATTGTGGGGAGAGAAGAAGTGGAGGCGGCGGGAGGAAAAGTGGTGCTGGTGGATGTGCTGGAAGGGTATTCGACGACGGAGATTCTCAGAAGGATTCGAGAGGGAACGAAGTAGCGAAAGCGCCGACAGGGATCGGGCGAGAGTCTCGGTTGCCTTCGGATTTTTCCTAAGGATTATGTGGCAAGACGACGGCGGCAGGTAGGTCAGAAGTAGGAAGAATGATACTGCCGGCGGTGCGGGAAAGAATGGAAGCGCTTCTGCGGCACCCCTCGGTTGAGGGCGTGGTGGGAGAAGTGCGCGCCGGCGCAAACCTGGTCGGCCTCGCCGGCCTCGAAGATGTGGCGAAAGCACTCGTTGCGGCGCACGTGGTTCACGAGCTGCGGCGGCCGGCGTTTTTCGTCACCGCCTCGAACAAACGGGCCGAAGAGTTGGCGGAGAGCCTGCGTTTTGCGGCGCAGATTTTTCCAGGCAGCACGGGGGGAGTGGGGGTGCTGCCGGCTTTTGACAGCCTGCCGTGGGATCCGCAGGCGCCTCACGCGGACATTTTGGAGCGAAGAGCGGCGACCTTGTACCGGCTCGCGAACGGCGAGGTGTCGCTCGTGATCGCGCCGGTGGCCGCGGCGATGTGGCGGTACCAGGATCCCTATATTTATCTGACCCTGGCGCGAGTGCTGGCCAAGGACAGCGAAGCGAATCATGAAGAGTTGATCTCGCATCTGGCGAGCATCGGGTATGCGCGCACGGAGATGGTGGAGCTGCCGGGACAGTTTGCGGTGCGCGGCGGGATTGTGGACGTATTTTCTCCGGAAGCGCTTCGGCCGGTACGCATCGAGCTGCTGGCAGACACGGTCGAATCCGTGCGTGAGTTTGATCCCCGGACACAGCGGTCGATTGCGCCGGTGGTGCGGACGACGATCTTGCCGCTGGCGGAATGGAGCGCGCCCGCGCCGGGGAGTCGGGAAGCAGAGCAGTGGGAGCCGGGAAGCTGGCTGGGGGTGATCAACGAGCCGGGCGGCAGCTCGCTGCTCGAACTGGCGGAGAGTTCGCTGAGGCCGGTGGTATTCCTGGACGAACCGGAAACACTGCGGGAGACGCGGAAGAAGTTGCTCGAGGCGGCGGTCGAGAACTATGAGCGGCATGGCAGGGCCAATTCGCCGGTGGTGACGGAGCTGTTCTGGACCGAAGAGCTTTGGGACAAGGCGCTCGGCAGGGCTTCGCGGATTGAGTTAGAGCAGCTGCACCTGACCGGAGACGGCAGCGGGAAGCGTTTTGAGCTGAATTCGCGGCCGAGCATGCGGTATCACGGTGATGTGGTGGCTTGTTTCGGCGATGTGAAGTCGCAAATTGCGGCGGGCGGTGCGGTTTTCTTGACGGCGGCGAGCACGGGGGAACTCGAACGGTTCGCTGACATTTGCCGCGAGTATGAAGTGCCGTACGTACTGGGCGAGACCGAAGAAGCGGCGGCGGGGTTTACGGCCGAGAGCGCCTCCGAGACAGCGCGACTGCTGTTGATGCGCGCGCCATTTGCGGCGGGCGTGGCGTTTCCGGATGCAAAGCTCACGATTTACGGGAGCGGCGATCTATTCGATGTGGCTCCGGCGGTCGAACGGCCGAGCCGGAAGATTCGCACTTCCGGATTCTTTGCAGATTTTGCGGAGTTGAAGCCCGGCGATTTTGTGGTGCATGTGGACCACGGAATCGGTCAGTTTGAAGGACTAAGACAGATTGAGTCGGACGGGCGGCGAGCGGAGTTCATGCTGCTTCTCTACGCGGAAGAAGCGCGGTTGTACGTGCCGCTCGAACGCATGGACCTCGTGCAGAGCTACCGGGCTGTGGAGGGAACGCATCCGACGCTCGATCGTCTAGGCGGGATGGCCTGGCAGGCGCGCAAGACGCGTGTGCGGAAGTCGCTCGAGGACATGGCGGACCAGTTGCTGGCGTTGTACGCCGAACGGAAAACCGCGAAGGGATTTGCGTTTTCGCCGGACGGGAATTGGCAGCGGGAGTTTGAGGATGCCTTTGAGTTTGAAGAAACGCCGGATCAGCTGACCGCGATTTCCGACGTCAAGCGCGATTTGGAAAAGCCGACACCGATGGACCGGTTGCTATGCGGCGACGTGGGCTACGGGAAGACGGAAGTGGCCATGCGCGCGGCGTTCAAGGCCATTACAGATGGCAAGCAAGTGGCCGTGCTGACCCCGACGACGGTGCTGGCGTTTCAGCATTTCGAGACGTTCAAAAAGCGCTTCGCGGCCTTTCCGACGCGGATTGAGATGTTGAGCCGTTTCCGCAGCGCGGCCGAGCAAAAGGCGATTTTGGCCGATTTGGAGGCGGGAAAAGTGGACCTGGTGATCGGCACGCATCGGCTGCTATCGAAGGACCTGAAGTTTCAGGATTTGGGCCTGCTGGTGGTAGACGAAGAGCAGCGCTTTGGCGTGGCGCACAAGGAACGGCTGAAGGAGATGCGCAAGAACGTGCACGCGCTGGCCCTTTCGGCAACGCCGATTCCTCGGACGCTGCACATGTCGCTTGTGGGGCTGCGCGACATGTCGGTGATCGAAACGCCGCCGCGGGACCGGTTGGCGATCCAAACGGTGGTGACGGCGTTTCATGAAGAGATGGTCCGCAAAGCGATCGAGAACGAGTTAGCGCGGGATGGGCAGGTCTACTTCATTCACAACCGCGTGGAATCGATTTATTCGCTGGCGAATTTGGTGACCCAGCTGGTGCCGAAGGCGCGAGTGGTGGTCGGACACGGGCAGATGGGTGAGAAGGAACTCGAGCAGGTGATGCTGAAGTTCATTCGCGACGAGGCCGACGTGTTGGTGGCGACCACGATTGTCGAGAACGGACTAGATATTCCTCGGGCAAATACAATTCTGATCAATCGCGCGGATCGATTGGGTCTCGCCGAACTTTATCAGCTGCGGGGGCGGGTGGGGCGCTCGCACCAGCGGGCCTACGCGTATTTGCTGGTGCCGCCGGAGCGCGTGCTTACCGAAGTGGCGCGGAAAAGGTTGGCGGCCATGAAGGAGTTCAGCGAGTTGGGCGCGGGCTTCCGCGTTGCCGCGCTCGATCTGGAGTTGCGCGGAGCGGGAAACATGCTCGGACGTCAGCAGCACGGGCACATTGAGGCCATCGGGTTCGACCTGTATGTGCAGATGCTGGAGCGGGCGGTGGCCAAGTTGAAGGGGGAGGAGGCCGCGCCGGAACTCCGCACGACCATCAGCCTGGGGCTCGATGTACGGATTCCGCCGGAGTACATCCCGAGCGAGAATCTGCGGCTGCGCACCTATAAGAGGATTTCGTCCATCGGGAATGACGCGGACAAGCAGGATGTGCATAAGGAGTTGGAGGACCGCTTCGGGCCGCCTCCGAAGTCGGTGGAAAACCTTCTGGAGTTTGCGATGCTCAAATCGATGAGTGAGCGGCTGCGCATTGCGGCGGTCGAGAGGCAGGGGAACAAGGTCGCCCTGCGGTTTCACCCCGAGGCGACGCTCGAGCCTGCCGCCGTGGTGAAGGTGGTACGGTCGAGGAAAGGAATCAAGTTGGATCCGAGCGGGGTGCTGTGGATGGAGTTGAGCAAGGGAGAGGGAGTGACGGGGGCGTTGAAGCAGGTATTGGCGGGGTTGCGGGAAGAAGCCTGAAGACAGGCAAGGGCCGGAGCGGACGACGGAAAGCCGCCCCTACAAAAGTGACGGAAAGCAGGCTAGACTTTACGAATGGGGAAAAACATGAAGAAATTTGTATTACTTGCGGCGCTTTGGGGGGCTTGGTCTGCGGGTGCACAGCAGCCTGGGCAGAACCCTCCGGGACAGAATCCCCCCGCACCGACTCCCGCGACCGAGGCTCCGCCCGCACAAAAGCCACCGGCGCCGGCGCTAGAACCGCCGAAGATGGAAGAACCGGGCACGGCCACGGAGGAAGAAAAGAAGACTGACGTTCCGGCGGTGAAAAAGCCCGCTCCCACGGCGAAGGCACCGGCGGCGAAAGCTCCCGCGCACACGGGCGAGGGCAAAGTGGTGGAAGAGATTATCGCGCGGGTAAACAACGAGATTATTACGAAGTCGGAGCTCGACAAGGCGCGCTCGGCGGCCGCCGAACAGGCGCAGTCGGAATGCTCGGGGCGCTGCACGCAAGAACAGCTGCAGGTGGCCGTTGAGGACGGACAGAAATTTGCACTTCGCGATCTGGTCGACCAATCGCTGCTTTCGCAGCGCGGAAAAGATATGGGCATCAGCGTCGAGCCGGAGGTAGTCAAGCAGTTGGACCAGGTTCGCCAGCAGAACAAATTGAAGGATATGGACGAGCTCGAAAAGGCGGTGACTTCGCAGGGGATCAACTGGGAGGATTTCAAAAACAATTTCCGCAACAAGCTGATAACGCAGGAGGTGATCCGGCGCGAAGTGGGCGGGCATATCACGATTGGGCGCGAAGACGCGTTGAAGTATTACAACGAGCACAAGCAGGAGTTTGTACGGCCGGAGCAGATTGCATTGAGCGCCATCGAAATCAAGACGGAAGGGAAGAAAGAAAGCGAGATTCCGGAGTTGAAGACGAAAGCGGAGAATCTGCGGAAACGCATCGCGGACGGCGAGGATTTCGGGGAGCTGGCAAAGCGCTTTTCGGACGGAAGCACCGCGCAGCAGGGCGGTTACCTCGGAATCTATAAGCAGGGGGAGCTGACCAAGGAGCTGTGGGATGCCGTGGCCACGTTAAAAAAGAAAGAGATGACCTCGGTCATCGAAACCAAGCAGGGATTCCTGGTCCTGCAGGTCCTGGAGCATTTCAGCGAGGGCGAGCAGCCCTTCGACAAGGTCGAGAACGAGATCATGGACAAGTTGTATAGCGAGAAAATGGAGCCGGCGTTGCGGGAATATTTGAAAACGCTGCGCGAGCAGAGCTACGTGGTGATCAAACCGGGCTATCAGGATATGGCGGGCGGAGGTAACTCGGAGATTCAAGAAGTGAGCGCCACCCCGGAACAACAGAAAGAAAAGAAGGCCCATAAAAAGTACTTGTTGTTCGGGAAAACCACCGAACCGAAATCATGAAGTCACTGTTCATAAAGGACCTCGGCGTCAAAGAGACGAACCAGGAGCAGCCCATTACTGGATTTTTCCTCGTTTACGAAAAAGAGGTCCGCAACACCAACACGGGCAAGCCGTACCTGCGAATGGAGCTCGGAGACCGGAGCGGAAAAGTAGAAGCTCGGATGTGGGAGCAGTTCGAGGGTTTCGCAAAAGACGTGGCGCGCGACGATTTCGTGAAAGTGCAGGCGCGGGTGGAGATTTATCGCGGAAGGCCGCAGCTTGCGTTGCTGCAGTTCCGTCGGGCGAAACCGGAAGAAATCGAAATCGGGGATTTTCTGCCGCAGACAAAGCAAGACGTGGCGGCGATGTATGAACAACTCTTTGCGTATGCGGACGGGATGAAGAATCCCTGGCTGCAGCAGCTGGTGAAGAAGATTCTCGGCAACCCGGGAATTGAGTTGCGGTACAAGCGGGCGCCGGCCGCGAAAACGATGCATCACGCCTACCTCGGCGGGTTGCTCGAACACGTGGTGGGCTTGTGCGGGCTGGCGAAGCAGATGGCCGCGCATTATCCGGAGCTCGACGAAGACTTGTTGCTGACGGCAGCGATGCTGCACGACGTAGGGAAGCTCGAAGAGTTGTGTTACGAGCGGGCCATCGGATACACGACGGAAGGCCAGCTACTCGGGCACATCGTTATGGAATTGGAAACCGTTGCGAAAGTGATGGATACCATCGACGGATTTCCGCAGAAACTGAAGACGGTGGTGAATCACATTCTGATCAGCCACCACGGAGAGTATGAGTTTGGATCGCCAAAGCTGCCCATGATTCGCGAAGCGCTGGCGTTTCATTACATGGATGACCTCGATTCGAAGATGGCGGCAGTGCGCGCTGCGATGGAGATGGAGGCCGGGGAAGAGGAGTGGTCAGCCTTTAGCGGGGCGCTCGGACGGAAATTCTTGCGGCTGGAGCGGTATTTGAAAGAGCAACCGTCCGATACGAGGCAGCACGATCTGTTTCCATCGGGTTGACGGGGTAAAGGCCTCGCGACATCCGCCTGCAACGGTAAACGCGAAAGCGAAAGCTGGCGGAGTCGGCGCGGCGACCGTCTACGGACGATGGCTGCGGCAAACGGCGTCGAAGGACCTGTTTGCGAAGCAGGTCTGACCCGGCGGAGGATCGCTTGACCGAATCCGAGCTGCCATCAGCAGCCGGTCTAGGGCGTGTTACTGACACGAGGGGGCCGCGACATCGATTGTGAACTGTGAGAACGAACAATTTAGTGAGCGGGCGCGGGCACTCCTGGCGCGGAGCGGGGGGACTGCCGCGAGCGCGGATGCGGCGCTGCTGCCGGCGGAATATCGCGTGCGGGATTTGTGTATCCGTCCGGCGACGCTGCTGGCGCCGATGGCCGGAGTGACGGACACGCTCTTCCGGCGGGTAATTCGCGGGCTGGGCGGCTGCGGGCTTTTGATGACGGAGTTTACGAGTTCTGAGGGGATTACGCGGAGCGCCAAGAAGGCCGAGAAGTATTTGTACTTCGAGGAAGACGAGCATCCCATCACGGCGCAACTGTTCGGGGCGAATCCGCAAGTGATGGCGGATGCGGCGCGGATGGTGGAAGACCTGGGTTACGACGCGGTAGATATCAATCTGGGGTGCCCGGCCAAGAAAGTGGTTAAGTGCGGCGGGTCCGGATTGCTGCGCGAGTTGCCGCTCCTCGAGGAGATCTTTCGGAGCGTGCGGACAGCGGTGAAGATTCCGCTAACGATCAAGCTGCGCGCGGGCTGGGACGAGAAGTCCATCGTGGCGAAGGGAGTGGTGAAGATGGCCGAGGACCTTGGTGTAGAAGCGGCGGCGATTCACCCGCGCACGCGGCTGCAGGGGTATTCGGGCCGGGCGGACTGGAATATCATTGCGGAAGTGAAGCAGTCGGTGAAGAT
>Ga0306921_10007595_pt1 | contig 11403 bp, 8 predicted proteins | sample sta12Cox44000080_FD_203760 | JGI IMG/M metagenome (GOLD analysis project Ga0306921, IMG submission 203760) | Lab enrichment of tropical soil microbial communities from Luquillo Experimental Forest, Puerto Rico - statoxic.12C.oxic.44.000.080 (v2)... | ecosystem: Environmental > Terrestrial > Soil... | reverse complement strand
AATCATGGCGAGTATCGGCTCGGCGGTTTCGCCGGCAGACGAGGTACATGGATTCCGTTTCTTCGACGACCGCGATCTTATCGGTTTTGTCGATGGAACGGAGAATCCCACCGGCCAGGCAGCAGTCGACGCCGTAGTGGTGGGTGAGGAGGACGCTGCGTTCGCGGCTGGAAGCTATGTCGTGGTCCAAAAATACTTGCACGATCTGGCAGGATGGAATGCGCTGACCACCGAGGCGCAGGAACGCATCATCGGCCGCACGAAGCTGTCTGACATTGAATTAGACGATTCCATCAAGCCAACATCAGCACACAACGCACTTACGACCATTGTCCAGGATGGGAAAGAGATCAAAATCCTGCGCGACAATATGCCTTTCGGGAAGGCTGCGGAAGGTGAATTTGGCACCTATTTTATCGGCTATAGCCGTTCGCCCAGTACCATTGAGCAAATGCTCGAAAACATGTTTATCGGCCGCCCACCCGGCAATTACGACCGGCTGCTCGACTTCAGTCGAGCTGTGACCGGAAACCTGTTTTTCGCACCTTCGGTGAAGTTCCTGGACAACGTGGCCGTGGACCAGCCTGCGGCTGCAGCGGCCTCCGACGAGTTGACGCCCAAAGCCCTTTCGCCCGGCCGCGCCAACGACAGCTCGCTGGGTATTGGTTCCCTTAAAGGAGATTGCACGCATGAATAATCTGCATCGAGAGCTGGCTCCGATCTCGGATGCTGCGTGGGCGCAGATCGAAGAGGAAACATCGCGCACGCTCAAGCGTCACCTCGCGGGACGACGAGTGGTCGACGTACATGGGCCGGGAGGCACAAGCCTCTCCGCCGTCGGCACCGGACATCTGCTAACGATCTCGGCCCCGGAGGCCGGCGTTGTCTCCAGGCAGCGCGAAGTAAAGGCGCTGGTCGAGCTGCGTGTTCCCTTCGAGTTGGATCGCCAGGCCATCGACGACGTCGAGCGGGGCGCGAACGATTCCGACTGGCAACCAGTGAAGGAAGCCGCGCGCAAGCTTGCGTATGCCGAGGACCGTACCGTATTCGAAGGCTATGCTGCCGCCGGAATTGTGGGTATCCGGCAGGGAAGCAGCAATCCAACCGTAACGCTCCCTGCCGATGTGCGAGGGTACCCGGACGTCATTGCTGAAGCCCTGAGCCGCTTGCGGCTCCAAGGTGTCAATGGCCCCTACGGAGTGCTGCTCGATGCCGACGTCTATACAGCATTGGCTAAGACCAGCGATCAGGGTTACCCGGTGCTGGAACATGTCAAGCGCCTGGTCGACGAGAAAATCATCTGGGCACCTGCCATCCATGGCGCCTTTGTTGTAACCACCCGTGGCGGCGATTTCGATCTGCACATCGGCCAGGACATCTCCATTGGCTATTTGAGCCATACCGATGCCACTGTCGGCCTGTACCTGCAAGAGACATTTACCTTCATGCTGTTGACGGCTGAGGCGGCGGTTGCACTGGCTCTGCCTGCCAAGTCGAAGAAGCGCTGAGGAGACTATGAGATCGCCCTTCCTTGCGTACTGAGGATCGTTTGCCTTCGAAGATCTTCATCTCCTGGCAAATCATGCGGGAAGCGTTTTGAGCAGAAACAGCCCCCCATACCCCGGACAAAGGCTTATCCGACAGGTCCCACTAAATAAGCTACTTGGCTTCCAGTGTGTTCTTGATAGTTGTGAGCCCGCTTTGGAGATTCGAAACGGACCGTCCCACCGCCGCCTTGCGAACAATTGCTCCTTTGGCGCCAGTTAGTCCCGCCTGCTCGGAACCCATGACCGTGATCAGATAAAAGCCCGGCTGCTTCGGGTTGTCGGTTCCCCGAACGCAGAAGGAGAGATCCAACGCGGTCTCGAAGTAATGGCTCGAGTAAAGCTGCTTTTCAGCGATTGCGTAAGCTACCTGGTCGGAAGGGCCCCCGTGCATGGTCAGCACGTGCACGATACGCAACGTTGGCTTCAAACCGAATTTCACCTTCGCCCAGTAGAAAGCATTTTCCACATTCGCAGGCTTTGCATTTGGGTAGGCGAGAAGGTAGCGATAGAAATCGGGCAAGTACGTGGGCAATGCCTTGGAATAACTCAGCATGTAAGCGAACTGTTTCGGCACTGCGGTCGGGTTGCTCTTATCGTTATAAACCCCCAGGGCAGTATTGCCTTCATGCTGGTAGGCTACAAGAAGCTGCAGCGCCGTCTTCTGCAGTAACTGATTCACCTGATTGTTCACATCCGGGGCAGACCAGTTAATCGATTGGTGAAGCTCTTCGATGGAGCTCGCGGGCATCTGGATCGGGCAGTTGCCAGGCTTGCAAGACTTAAGGTCCCTGATGTCATTGCTCTCGAACGAGAACCCCTTTAAGTCTGAAAGCTGTGGAGGATTGCTAAACACCCCAAGTGCGAGGTAGTTGGGAAGCTTGCGCAGCCGGTCATAATCGTGGGCAAATTTTACATAGCTCTCAGGAGCAGCATGAATGTACACCGCACCGAACAAGAAGACCTCAGCTGGCGTGCGGGACGGCAGGGTCTTCGTCACTGGGTGTCCACTGCGGATGGAGTCGATCTGATCCTGGCTGAGTCCTATATATTGACGAAAATACGTCTCCAAGTCCGGATTCGCCTGCGGCGAGCCGGCCTGCGGGGTTGCCGCCATTGGCACCAGCAAGGTAGCGATGAAAAGGAAGCTTCGGAACATACGGGCTTTGTTCCAGGCACCTTCCAATCTTGGTGCGGCGTTGTGATCGATGCACATTGCCTTTACAGTTTCCTCCTGACTCTTGCAGGGCATTTGGCACACATTCAACGACGGTCGGCTCAAATTGGACCCGCGAACCAGTAATTACGCCGGTCTAAAGACGAAACGCAGCCATCTTTCTCGCTTTCACGTCGTTAAACGCCGGGCCTTCTCTGTGTCATGGCCCGGCAACCTCCTGCCGTGTCATCTCTGCGGCGATGTCATCCGGCAAACGCAGAACTGCTCCCGCGTCCAGTCGTGCGAACAGGTCGAGCAGAGGCGCGACAAGCCCTGTCCATCCCGTCTGATGGCCGGCGCCAAGCCCGGCGCCATTCTCGCCATGAAAGTACTCGTAGAACAGGATGTAATCCCGCCACTGCGTGTCTTCCTGGAATTTCTTGGTGCTTCCGTAAACAGGCCGCCTGTCATTTTCATCGCGAAGAAAGATGCGGGACAGGCGCAACGAAATCTCCTTCGCCACCTCAAACAACGTCATGTATTTTCCGGAACCAGTTGGACATTCCACTTTGAAATCGTCACCGTAAAAGGGATACATGTTCAGCAGGCCCCGTATGATCAGAACGTTGACTGGCATCCAAACAGGTCCTCGCCAATTTGAGTTGCCGCCGAACATTCCGCTGTTGGATTCGGCGGGCAGATACTGAACTTCGTACGCCTGGCCGGCGACGTCAAAAACAAAGGGATGATTGAGGTGATACTTTGACAGGGAACGTATGCCATATGGGCTGAGAAATTCGTTCTCATCGAGCACATAGGCGAGAATGCGCTTTAGCTTGTCCTTGTTGCAGACCGAGGCCAGCCTTCGCCCGGCATATCCGACGAAGGTATCCTCGGCGGGGGCAACTTTGTTCAGCAAGTCCGGATGGCGTTTACGGAAAATTTCCAGCAGTGCGGCCAATCTGGGATGACTGATGAGGACACCCTGCTCGAATACCGCCGCGGCACATAACGGTATCAGCCCCACCATGGAGCGGGTCTTCAAGCGCACAGCTTCGCCGTTCGGGAGGTGAAGGAGGTCGTAGAAAAAACCGTCTTCCTCATCCCACATTGCGTCACGGTGTGGGCCGATTCGATCCATTACGTAGGTGATCCAGAAGAAATGATCAAGGAAGCGAAGGGCGAAATCTTCGTACATAGGCGCGTCGAGCTCAGTCAGGATGAGTGCGATCTTCAGCATGCAAAGGCAATAGAATGCCATCCAAGCCGTGCCATCCGCCTGATCCAGGTAGCCGCCGGTGGGCAGTGGCGCGCTGCGATCAAACACTCCAATGTTGTCCAACCCGAGGAACCCGCCGGCGAACACATTGCGCTGCTCCGGGTCCTTGCGGTTAACCCACCAGCTGAAATTAAGCATTAATCCTTGAAACGAACGCTCCAGGAAGCGGAGGTCAGCACGTCCCAACTGTTTCTCGATGTCGTACAGGAACAGTGTCGCCCAGGCGTGTACGGGCGGGTTGACATCGCTGAAATTCCACTCGTAAGCCGGAAGCTGTCCGTTGGGATGGGCATAGAGGTTTCGCAGCATCAGCAGAAGCTGATCCTTGGCGAAATCGAAATCCACCATGGAGAGCGATATGGTGTGAAAGGCCAGGTCCCATGCCGCATACCAGGGATACTCCCATTTGTCCGGCATGGAGATAACATCCTCGTTCAACATATGGAACCATTCGGCGTTACGCGCTTTTCCCTTGCCCGATCCCGTCATCGGGTGGGAGTCATGTTCGGTCAGCCATTTGTCGAGATCGAAATAGTAATACTGTTTGGACCACAACATTCCGGCCAGGGCCTGGCGGTGGATGCGACGCTGATCCTCGCTTAAATTCTTCGGGGCTATGCGTTCGTAGAACTCATCCGCCTCCGCCAGGCGGGTGGCGAAGATTTGATCGAACGGGCCAAACGGGTCGGCGACGGCCTGCGCGCTAAGCCGCAGGCGCGCGACTCCGGATTCTCTGGCGGGCACATCCATGATGTAATGAGCTGCGGCTTTCGTTCCTTTCTTCAACGGATTGACCGCGTCCCGCCTGTGCGCGATTACGTATTCATGAAAAGCGTCCTTAACAAACGGAGACGAGTTGGGCTGCCCCCAAAGGCGGCGGGCATTGGTTTCGTTGTTCGTGAAGAGCAATTCCTGGGCACCCTCGCACTGCAGCATGTAGTCCCCAAGCTGAGGGTGAGTGGCCTGTATCTTCCCCTCGGCGAGCTGACACAACATGGCCTTTGGCTCGCCGCTGCCAGGGAACGAAGTGTTACGAAACCATAAAGTCGGAAGCACATGAAGTTGGGCTGTTTCTGGACCTCGATTGTGGACCGAGATGCGAACGAGGATATCTTCCGGACCTGCCTTGGCATACTCCACGAACACATCGAAGTACCGGTCCTCATCAAAGATACCGGTGTCCAGCAGTTCGTACTCCATGTCTTCCCGCGAGCGTCGCCTGTTGGTTTCTACAAGATCGTTGTAAGGATATTCCCGCTGGGGATACTTATAAAGATACTTCATGTAAGAGTGGGTAGGCGTGCTGTCGAGGTAGAAGTAGTATTCTTTGACGTCTTCCCCGTGGTTTCCTTCGTTGTTGGTCAGTCCGAACAATCGTTCTTTAAGGATGGGGTCTCTTCCGTTCCAAAGCGCCAATGCAAAACAAAGCTGCTGCTTGTCATCCGATATTCCGGCCAGGCCGTCCTCGCCCCAGCGGTAGGTACGGGACCTCGCCTGATCGTGTGAAAAGTAGGTCCAGGCATTTCCATCGGGGCTGTAGTCCTCGCGAACCGTCCCCCACTGGCGTTCACTGAGGTACGGCCCCCACTTCTTCCAGTGAATCCCGTGCTCACGAGCGGCGTTCAGTCGTTTCTGTTCAGTCACTTCAAACATATGAAAAAAGGGAATGGGCAGCCATCTCACGCGTGACAGCTGGCCTTGACCTGGGTACCAGAACGTCCTTTACCCGTAAGGACGAAAGCGTTCTGTGTCCGCACAAATCTATGTGCTCAAATGACAAGGCCACATATCCCAGAGTGGGCACGTCGGAACCGTATTGCCGCACAGCGTCAACACGCTTGAGGGCAACGCGGCAATCACGCCTCCACCTGCGTGAGCGGCTGACCGGAGATCGCACCCGCCGAGTCGCTCTTGGAGGAAGACTCCACCCAGACGATTCGCAGCACAGCAACGGCAGGTACTGAGAGATACAAGCCTGCAATGCCTCCCAGCTGTCCTCCGACCATTAACGCAAATATAACGGTCAGTGGCTGGAGTTCCAGGCTGTCACCCATTATACGAGGCGAGTTTACGTAATCCTGCACCAGCCTCCACAGCACCAGCAATCCCGCCATCCAAATCCAGTGGGCGTGAGTAAGGAAGCCGATCGTCAAGATAACTACCGCTGAAGCTACCCATCCCACGGCAGGAATGAATTCTAAAGCGCCACCCAGGACTCCCAGTGCAATCGCGTATGGAAAACCCAGAAGCAGCATGGAGACGCTATAAAAGACCGCAGAAAGGCCGGCCAAGGCGAGTTGGGCGCGGATGTATTTGCCCAGCATTGCATCCACTTGAGGCAGGATTCTCTTGACCTCGGCCTGGTCGCGCCCCCGTCCCAAGGCTTCGATGATCTCGTTCACCACATAATGCCCATCGCGCAAAATAAAGAAGGCCAGTATGGGTACGGCGAAAAGCCAGACTCCCCTGGCGGCGACGTACGCTGCAGACTCGGCACCGCGCTGAAAAAGACCGGTAATGAAGTCATGGTTACTGGTCAACCAGTTGTGTATGTGCTGTTGCTGTTCCGCAGTCAGGCCGTGCCGCGCCCCTAAATCGGCGGCAGTCTTTCCGCTGTAGAGGCCCTGCAAGATCTGCGGCAGCGCCGCCTTGAAGCTCCTTACTTGTGTTGCCAGGTGGGGACCGAAGGCGTAGCCCAAGACGCCAAGCACCAGGGTTCCAATCAGGTACACAAGCACGATCGCCCAGATGCGGTTCTTCGGTCCAAGCCTGAAACGTCGTTGTGCCAAAGCGACTGCGGGTTCCAGCAAATAGGCGAAGAGAAGCGATAACAGCAGGATGAAAAAGGCGCCACGCGCCAGGTAGAGGACAAGCCCTGCAATCAGGAAGACCGCCACGGTCGTAACTATATTGCCGGTTCGATCATCAATCGCAAACATGCTATTCCTCTTCTCGCGGGGCGCACGGTCATATTCGGGTTCTCGCTTTATATCTCATCGCACCGCTGGGTCCGTGTGCCACAGCGCGTTTCGGGGTTTAATCTACCAACTACTCCGAACAGCTCCGGCTCGTATTTTGCTTGTCTAGGCGGGCCGGCTTTGTACCTTGGGCAAGCTGTGAATGGCGCCCGCGAACCCTACCAACGAAGCCCCGTCAAACACGAGATCAATGCCAATCGCCAGGCCGAGGAAGAAAGTGCTGGTGGACGACCATGTTGCCAGGAGGTAGACGCCGAGTGCCACCGAGACCAGGCCTGCGAACACCGTCCATCCCCACCGCGGGAACTGGATCTTGCCGGCTACAATTGCGCGGAACAGTCCGCCCACGATAAACAGAGCCGCCAGCACCATGGTGATCCCGGCTGCCCCGGCGTCGGGGTGGCGGATCAGCAAGTATCCGGTCACGCCGCGAATAATGGCGTTGAGCAGGTACACAAAAAACCCTCCCCAGGTCCAGGTCTGCAAAGCGCCCACCAGCCACACCACGCCGCTGATGGCAAGCACCCAGCCCAAGGCCAGAATCGAGAAGGTGGTGGCGGTTTGGGACTTGACGATACAGGCTGCCCCCAACACCATCAGCAGAATGCCGGCTACCAGAAACCAGGCCCAGGATTTCCTGACTTCCTCAATGCCGGCTTCGAACAAGCTAGACAAGGTATTCATGGTTCTTTCTCCTTCTCCTGTTGTGAGCACTCCCGCATCTTTTCAGTGCATGAACGTTTCGGGAGCGCCCTTGGGAACCGACATCGGCGTTGCCGACTTCGGATCGGGGTTGAATTTTCCAAAGACCGAAGAATTCTGGCGGAAATGCTGTTCCAGGGCATTGACGCGGTTCTGGTCGTTGGGGTGGTCGGATAACAGCTGCGGTATCTCGTTGGGATCAGCGCTCTTGAAGTCCTGGAAGAGCCACACCAATCCCCACGGGTTGTATCCGGTTTGCGCACAGATGTCAGAGCCGGTCAGATCGGCTCGGGACTCCGCGTCGCGGGAGTAGCCCAGCGAGTGAAGCTTGCCCAGCAGGGCGATTGCCAGGATGTGGGCCTTGGTGGGCCCCATGATCACCGCGGCCGCCAGCTCGCGCTCCTCGATCTTTTGCTCCTTCTCCATTAAAGCCATTGTGTCGTGATGGATGGTGTGGGAGACCTCATGACAGAGTGTCCCGGCGAGTTGCTCTTTGCTTTTCACGAAATACAGCAGCGAGTCCACCACGTAGACATTGCCGCCTGGCGTCGCGAAGGCGTTGGGCTGGGTTTCGTGAACCAGGTAGAACTTGAAGGGATGGTTGTAACGGGGCTGGGCCGCCTGGGTAATAGCGTCAGCTATCGGCTTCAACTGGTCATACAGTGGGGAAGACTCGACTATCTCGCCCTTGGCCTTGAGTTCATTGAAGACCTCCTGGCCCATCTGCACTTCGTCATCCTGGGCTTGAGCGGCTGCCGGCACTCCCAACCTTCCAACTGTGATCAGCAAGAGGGCCAGCGCGGAACATAGGAACAGCCTTCTAAGTGATTTGAATAGAGCCATCGCCCATCTCCGTCGAACGTTCTAGAAATTATGCTCAACCTTAGTTTCGCTTTTTAATAAACTTCCCCGACCGCAACTCCGGGAGTTCTGTCGGCTGGCGCCAGCCACCACATGCGCTTGTGACCGGAACGCCGTTACATCTACCGATCCCGCCGGAGTGCCGGCAGTGTTCCCACAATCCAGTCACCGCTGCCTGTCCTTCATGGGGAAACACTGCCAGGCAACAACAGCAAGTCTCAGCTTATGCGAATCTCGCACCATCACCGTGCCGCAGCCACCGCGGCTGCAGCCTTGGACTTGAGAATCTGTGCCTTGGCTTGAGCTTCAAGCTCTGCCGCCTGACGCTTTTCTTTGGCTGTCTGCAACTGAGCCTGTATCTTCGAATCGAGCTGGTTGATCTTTTCCTGGAGCTTGTCCTTGCGATCGGCTTGGGCCTGGGCGTGCTCGGCTTTCATCTGAGCGAGGTCAGCTTTCATGGCGGCGACCCGCTGCTCATGAATCGTGTGTTGTACGTCCGACAACGCACGACGGAAGACGGTACCGCCAATTGCCTCCATGCGAGTGTCCACGGGCGTAGTCCAGTCCTCTTCAATCTCAGCTACCACCGCTACCCGGTTGGGTAACAGCTCTTTGGTGACGTCGGCAATGAAATCATCTCCAATCCGCGCGTTGTCGATGTCGGCGGTTGCCCCGGCACCATATCCAGCAGCAGCGCCTACTACCAGCCCGGCAGGCCCAAACAGAGCACCGATCAAGCTTCCCAGCGAGGTCCCGGCCAAGGTCCCGAGCGGACCGGCGTCATTGCCTGTTTTGATGGTTGCGGTGCCGTCAGCATTCTTTGCCACGACCGAGTAGGCGTAAACGCTGATGCTACCTTCGCTGTCCAATTGGAGAAGGGCTTCTTTCCCTTCATACGCTTTGGCTTCGTTGCCAAAAACCACTACCAGCATTCTGTCCATGACGTCTCGCTCCTCTTCGTTTAGACTTAGTTTCTTAGACCGTGTCCTGACAGCTGCTACTTTCGCAAATTGCAGCTGACGACGCATCACGAGATGCAGTGTTTTTTCGCTACCTTGGAAGGTATGTGGACGCGTACCTCCTTCGGGGTACCACGGCCAATTCCTTTCTTATGTGTTGCTTCGTTCTTTCTCCATCCACTCGCGAATATAGGAGGGACACTGGTCCAGCAGGACACCGTTCGCTTCCCACTGTGTCAGAAACCTCACCGCGTCGCGGTCCACGAGCCGTACCTCTCCCAAGTCAAGAACAATGGTGTGATCCGCGGCTTCAAACTGGAAGAGGCTGTCCAGTTCCGGCAAATGTTCCCACCTTATTCGCCCGCTTAAAGTAAAGACGACGCATCGGTCCGTCGCCGATCTTTGAATCTTCAAGGTCATCGGTACCGCTAAAAAACGGAACTCGGCCTAATCGAGGCAAGTCAGTTTCCAATCTCAAGGCATTGAAAATCCGAGAGGAACAGGGCACAGAATCACGAATGTTCGCGAATTTACGAGGCGGCGCGAATGGGTAAAGGATCTTAGGGGCGGATGGTTTGGGCTGCGAAGTGGTGCTTATTGATCTTCAGCGAGCGGATCTTCGATTCCAGCGTTGAAGGCGGAATTCCGAGTTTGGCTGCCGCACCCGACGCTCCCGAAACTCGCCCTTTGCTTTCAGCCAGGGCAGCCTCGATGATTTTCTTTTCTTGTGAAACAAGCTTTTGGGTGAGGGGCTGCCTGACTTGGGGAGCGGGAACAGCTTCCCTCGACAGCCAGCTCTCATCCACCAAGAAATTCTCGGTTTCGCACAAGATGACCGACCGCTCTATTACGTTCTGCAGTTCCCGGATATTTCCTGGCCACGGGTAGACCGTCAGCCGATCCAGAGTCTTTCGGTTTATGCCGCGGATCTTCTTTCCGGCTTTGCTGGCATATCGATCAAGGAAATACTCAACCAGCATTGGGATGTCTTCCGTTCGCTCGCGCAGGGCCGGGACCGCAATGGGAAAGACGTTAAGCCGGTAGAAGAGGTCGCTGCGAAGAGCGCCCGTCGTAATTGCAGCCTCCAGGTCGCGATTGGTCGCGGCAATCACACGAACGTCGGCCCGGATGGATTCGTGTCCGCCCACCCGCTCGAATTCCCTCTCCTGCAAGACACGGAGCAAGGCTATTTGGGTTTCACCGGGAAGGTCGCCGATTTCGTCCAGAAAGATGGTCCCACCCTCTGCCAGCTCGAAACGGCCCAGGCGGCGCTGTAGCGCTCCCGTGAACGCCCCTTTTTCGTGCCCGAACAGCTCAGAAGCCAACAAGCCCTGTGGAATGGCAGCACAATTGACGCTCACAAAAGCCCGCTCCGAGCGCGGCGAGCGTTTGTGCACGGCTCGGGCGATGAGTTCCTTGCCGCTGCCGGTTTCGCCGGTAATCAGGACAGTGGAATCGGTTGGAGCAACCTTGGCCACGCGAGACAGTACCGCCTGCAGGGCAGGAGAAGCTCCGACGATCTCCTCGAACATTGAAGAGCGATCGATTTCTTCTTTCAGCGCAAGATTTTCCTTGTAGAGTTGGTCCTTAAGCGTCTTGATCTCGTGAAGAGCGCGCTCCAGGGCTGCGCTTGCCTCGCGCCGATCGGTTATGTCCGTCACCGCACCCACGAACTCGAGGTTGCCGGATTCATCGTGCACCGGCCGCGCCAGTACGTGTAGGTGCTTGGTTGCGCCATCTGGCATCAGCAGCCGATGTTCGAAGTCAAACCCGTTGCCCTCCCGAGATGCGCGATCGATTTGGGCTTGAACCGCAATTACATCATCCGGGTGAACCCTTTGGAGTATCAGAGAAAGGGTGGGCTTGGTCTGGCGGTTGAGGCGGAAAATTCGGAAAGTTTCCTCTGACCAGGAAATCTCTCCGC
>Ga0306921_10007594_pt1 | contig 11403 bp, 13 predicted proteins | sample sta12Cox44000080_FD_203760 | JGI IMG/M metagenome (GOLD analysis project Ga0306921, IMG submission 203760) | Lab enrichment of tropical soil microbial communities from Luquillo Experimental Forest, Puerto Rico - statoxic.12C.oxic.44.000.080 (v2)... | ecosystem: Environmental > Terrestrial >... | reverse complement strand
TGGCGTGCAGGGTCTGGCCGTCGAGATAGGTCATGACCGAATTGCAGGCGACCTCGTAGAGCGAGTACCAGCGCGGGCCGACGGCGATGTCCAGAGCACCGGCATAGAGCACGTCGTGCGCGTTCTCCCAGCCGATCGCATCGCCCAGCTCGACCGTGGCGCGGGCGCGGAACGATTTGTGGCCGGTGGTGTAGGAGCGGTTCTGGAACGAGCGGTCCTGCACGTCGATCAGCCCGGCGAAGACCAGCTCCGCTAAAGCGGCGCGGCGGTCGGCCGGCTTCTGCATCAGGCCAAGGAACACGCGGTAGGCCTCGATGACGTTGCCGCGGTGCACGAGCGTCGCCCATTGGCCAAGCCGGTCCTTCAGTGGACCGTCGAGGACATGCGGCTCCTGGTCGGGCCAATGCACGACCGGCGCCGGCGGCGTGCCATCGACCTTCATGCCGCGCGAATAATGGCCGGGCGCCTTGCCGATCTTCTGGTTCCAGATGTCGAGGCCGGTCGGGATGTACCAGATGGTCTGCGCCATCGGCAGGCCGGACGCGCCGCCCGGCAGCATCTTCGACAGATGCAAGGTGGCGCGCGCGCTGAGCAGGCAATGGTCGTTGTTGACGAAGTTCACGTACCCGTCGTCCATGCGCTCGTGATAGGGCACGTGGGTGTAGGGGCCGTGGATGCGCACCGCCTCGGCCAGCATCTCGGTTAGCGGCCGTCCGGCCTTGGCCAGCTTGTAATAGACCTCGCTCGCGCCCTTCTGGTCGCGAGCCATGACGCGCTCCTCGAGCGCGGCGTAGAGCGGGTCGGAACGCGAACTCGCAAGCGACGCTGAGTCAGGCGACATGATTTCCTCCCGGAGACGTCCATTAGACGCCTCGGGAGCCCGCCTTCCAAGCCGCTATTTAGGCCGAAGTCCGTAGAGTGGTATGGGAAAAGTCTACGCTGACCACCGGTCAGAGGAGACAACGCATATGCCGAGAACAGCCAAGTGCCTGTGTGGTGCCTTCAGTGTCGTTGTCTCCGTGGAGCCGATGGTGGTCAACGTGTGCCATTGTCGAGACTGCCAGCGGCGGTCAGGCGTGCCATGGACCAGCAACGCGTATTTTCCGAAGGAATCCGTCCGCCTGGATGGTCCCAACAGGATATATGCCCGGACCAGTGACGCCGGGACTCGCATCAACCATCATTTCTGTCCGACCTGTGGGGTCACTGTTTGTTGGACCCGAGAGACCGGCTCCACCCGATTTGGCATCCCGGTTGGGGCGTTTAACGACCCGTCATTCCCCGCCCCGTCGGTATCGGTCTGGGAAAAAAGCCGATACGAGTGGTCGCCTTCCATGGAAAATGTGACTCATTGGGACACGCAACCGCCGCCTCCCTGAGATCCTCCTGGCGGCGCGGTTCGTCATCCAACAAAACTCCGCGGCGGGCGAGAAATCCTCGCTGTGCCGGCGTGTATATGCACCTATTTCAGGGGCAGTCATCCCGATCGAAGGACTGCTCTCATGAAAATCCAGGACTCCGTTGCCCTCGTGACCGGCGCCAATCGCGGCCTTGGGCTTGCCTTTGCAACAGCACTGCTCGCCGGTGGCGCTCGCAAGGTCTACGCCGCCGCCCGCGATCCGGCGTCGGTCAAGCTCGCTGGCGTGCAGGCCGTCCAGCTCGACGTCACCAAGCCGGCCGAGATCGACAGCGCGGCGCGCGAGCTCGACGACGTCACCTTGCTGGTGAACAACGCCGGCGTGTTGCGCGGTTCGGGATTCCTGGCGAGCGGCGGTGTCGAGGCGCTGCGCGCCGAGCTCGACACCAACTTCTTCGGGCCCTTGCTGCTCAGCCGTGCCTTTGCCCCCAGCCTGGCGAAGAACGGCGGCGGCGCGATCGTCAACGTGCTGTCGGTGTTGTCGTGGGTCAGCTTCCCGACGGCCTCGACCTATTCGGCGTCCAAGGCTGCGGCCTGGTCGCTGAGCAACGGCCTGCGCCTCGAGCTCAGCGGGCAGGGCACGCAGGTCGTGGCCGTGCATGTCGGCTACATGGATACCGACATGGCGCGCCACGTTTCGGCGCCCAAGGCGACGCCCGACGACGTCGTTCGCCAGACGCTGGCGGCGCTGGAGGCCGGCAAACCGGAAGTCCTAGCCGACGAGGCGAGCCGCCGGGTCAAGGTCGGCCTGGGCGCCGATCCCGGCGTCTACCTGGCGCCGCCGGCCGTGCCCGCGCCGGCCTGAGCCCAGGACCTCAAGGGGCGGCCCGGCCGGACGACGGTACCCAACGCTGTCGTGCCGGCCGGACCGATGCTGTGCACGAGTTGAGCAATGAACAGCATGGACATGACTGTACTTTTATCGTATAGTATTGTCAAGATGATTATACGGACACCGACATGAGGGGGACCCCCTGTTTTTCCCCTTATTTTAAGCGTTACCCGGCGGTAACCGGGCCCGGCCGCGAGGGGCTCCCTTATTTTCCCGTTATTTTAACGGGGACCGGCATGAGCCCACGGCCCGAAGGGCGGCATGTCCTTGCTGGGCTTCAGCGGGAAGGCGGGGGCGCGCTTCTCGAAGAACGACTTGATGCCTTCCTGCGCATCGCCGCTCGCCGCCATGTAGCCGACGCACTGGAGGTCGAGCGTGACGGCGTCGAGTGGGTCCTGCGCACCCAGCATGCTCCACATCAGGCGCCGGTTGACCGCGGCGGCGACCGCCGAGCTCGAGCTGGCGGCGAACTTGCGGGCCAGCGCCTGGGCCGCCGGCAAGAGTTCGTCGGGCGCATGGAGCGAGCGCACCAGGCCGCCCTTGAGGGCTTCCTCGGCGCCGAACAGCTCGGCCGTCATCACCCATTCCTGCGCCTGCTGCATGCCGACCAGCCGCGGCAGGAACCAGCACGAGCCCGCCTCCATCGCCATGCCGCGCTTGTTGAACACGAAGCCCGCGCGGGCGCCAGTCGACATCAGGCGGACGTCCATCGGCAGGCACATGGTGATGCCGACGCCGACCGCCGCGCCGTTGATCGCCGCCACGATCGGCTTCAGGCAGTTGAAGATCGCGAGCGTGATGGACTCGTCCGCCTCGCGCTTCTTGGGCCGGCTGCCGTCGTTCCAGACCTGGAAGGCAGCCGCACCCGCCGAGATGTCGGCGCCGGCACAGAAGGCGCGGCCGGCGCCGGTCACGACGATCGCCCGCACCTCATCCATCGCATTCACGCGCTGGAAGAAGTCGATGAGTTCCTTGCTCATCGCCGTATTGAAGGCGTTGAGCTTGTCGGGCCGGTTGAGCGTCAGCGTCATCACGCCATCGGCCAGGTCGGTAAGTACGGTGTCGTAATTCATGGGCGAGATTTCCTCCTGAAGGGGTTCCGCTCAGCAAGACGGAATGCCGTTGCGCGACTGCGTGGTTTACGAAACATTCGCCGCAACAGACCCGATCGGCAATCCCGGAGGACGCCATGCCCGACCTGCTGAAATCCGTCGAAGACGGCGTGATGAAGCTCACCCTCAACCGTCCCGAGGCGATGAATGCGCTGAGCCGCGACATGCTGGGTGAATTCGCCGGAGCGCTCGAAGAGGCGGCGGGCTCGCGCGACATCGGCTGCGTGGTGGTGCGCGGCGCCGGCGATCGGGCGTTCTGCGCCGGCGGCGACGTGAAGTCGATGGCGGCCGGGCGGGACCAGAGCAAGACCTTCGAGGACAAGGTGCACGATATCCGCACCCGCATGCGGGTGTCGGAGCTGCTGCACGAGATGGGCAAGCCCACCATCGCCATGGTGAACGGCGTGGCCGCCGGAGCGGGCCTGTCGATCGCGCTGGCGGCCGACATGCGCTTCGCCGGCAAGAACGCGCGCATGACCACGGCGTTCGCCAAGGTCGGCTTCTCCGGCGACTTCGGCTCGCACTATTTCCTGCACAAGCTGGTCGGCACCGCCAGGGCACGCGAGCTCTACTTCACTGCCGAGATCCTGAACGTCGAGCAGATGGAGAAGCTCGGCCTAGTGAACCGCGTGGTCGAGGACGACAAGCTCGAGAGCGAGACCATGGCCTTCGCCAGGAAGCTGGCCGGTGGCCCGCGCGTCGCCTGGTGGCACGTGAAGCAGAACATGAAAGTGGCCGAGGAGGGCACGCTCGCCGAAGCTCTCGACAGCGAGGCCGCCCGTCAGATCCGCACCGGCGAGACCGAGGACCACAAGGAAGCCGCCCGCGCGTTCGTCGAGAAGCGCGCGCCGGTGTTCAAGGGCTACTGAGCGAGCGCAGCCGCCGCAGCGCCCCGGCGATGCCGGTCGGCATCGCCACGATGGCCGCGATCAGCAGCACGGCATAGAGCAGCGCCGACAGGCCCTTGCCGAGCGGCGCGACGAGCGCGGGGAAGAATTCGAGGAACAGGCCGCCCAGCACCGCGCCGGCCAGCGAGTTCATGCCGCCCACGACCAGGCCGAACAGCATCTGCACCGACAGCGTGAAGTTGTAGGCGGTCGGCCCGACGAAGCCGAACAGGAAGGACGAGAGACATCCAGCGAGCGCGAGGTAGCCGCCGGCGAGACCGGACGCCACGGCGCGGGTGTGCACGATGTCGATGCCTTGGGCGAGCGCCGCGAGATCGTGGTCGCGCGCCGCCATCAGGGCGCGGCCCGAGCGGCTGGCCATGAGGTTGGCCGCGAGCCACAGGCCCGCCCCTAAAAGGGCCAGCGCCAGGAAGAAGCACCAGCGGTCGTTGCTCAGCAAGCCGCCCGGCGCCTCGGGCAGGTCGACATAGAGGCCCTGCACGCCGCCGGTCCACTGCTCGATCAGGCGCCAGCGCAGGAGCTGCGGGAAGGCGATGGCGAGCGCGTAGCTGACCAGGGCCTGCGTCCACAGGCTGTGGCCGCCCGCCACCCGGCCGAGCCCGTAGCCCGCCGCATAGCCGACCAGCGGCGCCAGGCCGAGCGCCCAGTAGACCGGCAGGGACGTCTGGTTGGCCAGGATCGCGGCGGAGTAGGCGCCCATGCCGTAGAGCGCCGCCTGGGCGAAGGAGAACTGGCCGCTCACACCGCACAGCAGCACCAGCCCGATCAGCGCGATCGCCCATACCACGGCCTGGGTGAAGCGAAAGACGATGAAGTCCGGGAACAGGAAAGACAGCGCGGCCGCCGCCACGAAGCCCATGGTCGATGCGGCCCGCATGGCGCTACCATAGGCCCAACGCCACAGGATTGGGAGGCACGCCATGAAGCTCCGGCAATGCGTGTTCGTCTGCAAGGACCTCGAAGCCTCGCGCGAGGAGCTGTGCGACACGCTCGGTATTGAGGTCGCCTATCGCGATCCCGGCGTCGCCAAATGGGGCTTGGCCAACGTGGTCTGCCCGACCGGCCACGACTTCCTCGAGATCGTCTCGCCGACGCGAGATGGCACCTCGGCCGGCCGCTACATCGACCGGCGCAAGGGCGACGGCGGCTACATGGTGATCATCCAGGTGCCCGACGCGGTGGCCGAGCGCCAGCGTGTGACCGGGCTCGGCGTCCGCGCCGTCGAGCAGAAGGATCAACCCGGCTACAAGTACACGCACTTCCACCCGTCCGACACCGCGGGCGTGCTGCTGTCGCTCGACCAGACGATCGCGCCGGCCGGCACCGATCCCAAGCTGTGGTGGCCGCCGGCCGAGAAGGATTGGCTGAAGCACGCCCGGTCAGACGTCACCAACGGGCTGTGCGGCGTCGAGATCCAGCACACCGATCCCGATGCGGCGGCGGCGCTGTGGTCGAAGATCCTCAATCGCCCGGCCAAGGACAACATCATCATGCTCGACGACGAGGGCGAGATCCGCTTCGTGCCGATCGCCGACGATCGCGGACCGGGCGTGTCGGCCTACGACGTCAACGTCGTCGACCGCGACCGGGTGATTGCCGCCGCCAAGAAGCGGCACAAGCAGCATGGCGTGGCCCAGGTCGAGGTCTGCGGCTGCCGGATCAACCTCGAATGAAGCCGCTCCTGATCATCGGCAGCTACCTGTCGCCTTACGTGCGCAAGGTGCTGGCCTGCCTCGAGGTCAAGGGCATCGCCTACGAGGTCGACCACATCGTGCCGTTCTTCGGCGACGACCGCTTCACCAGGCTGAGCCCGCTGCGCCGCATTCCGGTGCTGGTCGACGGCGACCTGGTGCTGACCGACAGCTCGGTGATCTGCGAGTACCTCGAGGACCTCAAGCCCGAGCCGGCGCTCTACCCCGCGGACGTGCGCGACCGGGCGCGGGCACGCTGGCTGGAGGAGTTCGCCGACACCCGCATGGGCGATGTCTTCATCTGGCGCTACTTCAACCAGATCGCCATCCGGCCGTCGGTGTGGGGCGAGAAGGGCGACAAGGCGCTGGTCGAGAAGACGCTGAACGAGGACATCCCGGCGGTGCTCGACTATCTCGAGCCGCAGGCGCCGGAGAGCGGGTTCCGCTTCGGTGCGCTGTCGATCGCCGACATCGCGCCGGCCTGCTTCCTGCGCACCGCGGCCTTCGTGCGCTTCCAGATCGATGCGGCGCGCTGGCCGCGCACCGCAAGCTGGATGCGGCGGACGCTGGCGACACCGGCGTTCCACAAGCTTGCCGTGATCGAGGACGGCGTACTGCGGACCCCGATTGCCCAGCAGCGCGACAAGCTCCGGGAGATGGGTGCGCCGATCAGCGCCGAGACCTATGGCTCGGCTAGCCCGCGGCGCGGCGTCATGCCGATTTAGATCGTCGTGCGGCGGATCCCCTCGTTCGTCTACGGCCACGTGCTGAGCGCTTTTCTGCTCGGCTTCGTTGGCGGCGTCTTCCTCAACCTAGAGGCCTTGCTGGTCTTCTGTAGCGTGATGGCCGGCAGCGCGCTCGTGAGTGCATTGGTCTGCTGGCGATGGCCGGGCTATGCCGGCGCCGGCTGGAAGCTCTGGCTGGTGGCCGTGCTCGCCAACCCGCTCTTCCTCGTGGCGGCCTACCTGGTTGCCCAGGACTTCGAATGCGTGACGGGCAGCAAGACCGGCTGGGACTGCATGTTTTCCGATATGTACCCGCTGATGATGGGCGTCTGCGTCATCCCGCCCCTGATCGGCCTCGCGGTGCGCTGGCTGGCGCGCCACGTGGTAAGCTGAGGAGCCGCTCGATCAGGCGGCGATCGCTTTGGCCAGCCGGCCGCGGATCATCTGCTCGGCCTCGCCGACGATGCGCTCGATCAGCTCCTGGCAGCTCGGGATATCCTTGATCAGGCCCATCACCGTGCCGGCCGACCACACGCCGTGCTCCATGTCGCCGGTCTCGTAGACCACGCGGCCCTTGGCGCCGGCGACGATCGGGCCGATCTCCTTGATGGTCTTGCCGTCGAGCTCCATCTCGATCGCCTTCTTGGCCACCGTGTTGCCGAAGACGCGGCTGGTGTTGCGCATGGTGCGGAAGATCAGCGACGTCGAGCGCTCGTCGCTCTCGACCAGCGCCTTCTTCACGTTGTCGTGGATCGGCGCTTCCTTGGTTGCCATGAAGCGCGTGCCCATGTTGATGCCCTCGCAGCCCAGCGCCAACGCCGCCACCAGCCCGCGCGCGTCGCCCAGGCCGCCCGAGGCGAGCATCGGGATCTTGATCACGTTGGCCGCCGCCGGCAGCAGCACCATGTTGGGAACGTCGTCCTCGCCGGGGTGACCGGCGCATTCGAAGCCGTCCATCGAGATGGCATCGACGCCGACCTTCTCGGCCGATATGCCGTGGCGCACCGAGGTGCATTTGTGGATCACCTTGATGCTGGCATCCTTGAACTTGGGCAGGAAGGGCTTGGGGTTGTTGCCCGCCGTCTCGACGATCTTGATGCCGCTGTCGATGATGGCGTCGATGTATTCGCCATAGGGCCGCGGCACCAGGGTCGGCAGGATGGTGAGGTTCACGCCGAACGGCTTGTCGGTCATCTCGCGGCAGCGCTTGATCTCCTTGCGCAGGTCCTCGGGCGTCGGCTGGGTGAGGGCGGTGAGGATGCCGAGCGCGCCGGCGTTGGAGACCGCCGAGGCCAATTCGGCGCGCCCGACCCATTGCATGCCACCCTGCACGATCGGGTGCTTGATGCCGAACATCTCGGTGAAGCGCGTCTTGATCATCCGTCCGTCCCCGCTGGAATCGTTGGACCAGCATTAGCGAACGGGCGGCGCGCGCACTAGCCCCCGGAATGCCCTTCCGCAGCGCGGATCAGTGCACGTCGATCCACGCAAGCACGTCATCGCGGGTGGGTGCACGGGCGCGCAGCACATAGGCGAAGGCCGCGATGACATCGATATGGCCGACGCCGGGGTAGAGCTTGAGCTCGACCGGCGCCCCGGCCGCACGCCACGCAGCGGCGAGACTCTCGCTGTTGCGCGGATAGACGGTAGTGTCGGCCGTGCCGTGGATCAGCAGGGCCGGCGGCAGCGGCGCCCTGGCGAAGGTGATGGCCTCGATGTTGCGGTTGTTCGCGCCGCCGAAGATGTCGATCAGCTTGGCCGAGGTCAGCGGCAGGAAATCATAGGGGCCGGACAGACCGATGAGGCCGCGCATCTGCAGGCGGTCGACGCCGGCGTTGGCGAGATAGGGCGTGTTGGCGGCCAGCATCGAGGCGATCTCGGCGCCGGCCGAATGGCCCATGACGAAGAGCTTGTCCATGCCGATGCGGTCGCTGGTCCATCGCGTTGCCTGCGCGGCGTCCTCGAGGAAGGCCGGAAAGCGCACGTCCGGATAGAGGCGGTAGTCGGGGATGACGACGGCGATGCCGCGCGCCGTGAGCGCCTGCGCCACGAACAGGTAGTCGCCCTTAGCGCCGCTATCCCACGAGCCGCCGTAGAAGAAGATCACCGCCTTGCCGGCGGCGCCGGGCATATCGGGCCGGTAGAAATCGAGCTTCTGGCGCGGCAGCGACCCGTAAGGGATATCGGCCTCGAGCACGTAGCCTTTACGCGGCACCGTGACGTTGAGCAGCGAAGCAGAGGAGCAGCCGCCGAGCAACGAGGTGACAGCGCCGAGGATGCCGCGGCGGGCCAAGCTCATGAAGCGGCGATGTCGCGCACCTGCTCGGCCAAGGCCAACGAGGCGGTGAGACCGGGAGATTCGATGCCGAAGAGATTGATCAGTCCCGGCACGCCGTGCTCGGCAGGCCCGCGGATGACGAAGTCCTGCGCCGGTGCGCCCTGGGGCACAATCTTGGGGCGGATGCCGGCATAGCCTGGCTGCAGCGCCCCGTCCTTCAGAGCCGGCCAGTACTTGCGCACGGCGGCATAGAACTTGTCGGCACGGTGCGGGTCGACGTTGTAGTCGATGCCGTCGATCCATTCGACGTCGGGGCCGAACTTCGCCTGCCCGCCGAGGTCGACGGTGATGTGCACGCCAAGGCCACCCGGCACAGGCACGGGATAGATCAGGCGCGAGAAGGGGGAGCGGCCGGCCAAGGTGAAATAGTTTCCTTTGGCGTAATACGCGGCCGGGATGCTCTCGGATGGCGGGCCGGCGATTTTTCGCGCCAGCGCCGGAGCGTGCAGGCCGGCGGAATTGACCACCAGGCGACAACGAAGCGTCATCGGCTCGGCGCCGCCGACCTCGATCTCGATGCCGGCGTCGGTCGCCCGGCCTTTCATGACCGGACTGTGGAAGGCGAGCATGGCACCATGCTCTTCGGCGTCGCCCTGCAGGGCGAGCATGTAGCTGTGGCTGTCGACGATGCCGGTGGCAGGCGACAGCAGGGCGGCCGTGCAATGCAGGTTGGGCTCGAGCTGGGTCGCCGCGTTGCCGCTCAGGAGCTGCATGCCCTCGACGCCGTTCGCCTCGGCGCGGCCCTTGATCGACTGCAGCATCTCGCTCTCTTGAGCATTGGTCGCCACGATCAGCTTGCCGCAATTGCGGTGCGGTACGCCGTGCTCGGCGCAATAGGCGTAGAGCTTGCGCCGGCCTTCGACGCAGGTGCGCGCCATCAGGCTGCCCTTGGGATAGTAGATGCCGGCGTGGATGACCTCGGAATTGCGCGAGCTGGTCTCGGTGCCGATACCTTCTGCCGCTTCGAGCACGATGACCTCACGGCCGGCCAGGGCAAGGGCGCGGGCCACGGCAAGGCCCACCACGCCTGCACCGACCACGACGCAATCGACGGTTTCCATGAGCGCATGCTACTAGACCGACGTGCTTGAGGTCGCAACAAGATGAAGGGCGCGCTGGTCACGGGGGCGGGCATGCGCATCGGCCGCGCCCTTGCCCTGGCGCTGGCGGCCGATGGCTTCTACGTGTTCGTGCATCACAATCGCTCCGCCGTCGGTGCCCGTGAAACGGTCGCCGATATCGTCAAAGCTGGCGGCAAGGCGAAAGCGGTGAAAGCCGATCTCTCGTCCGCCAGGCAGGCCGAGGCGCTTGTCGGGAAGTGCCAGGCCCCTAGCGTGAAGGGGGGCGTTCGGCTCACCTGCCTGGTCAACAGCGCCTCGCTGTTCGAGCTCGACCGGGCGCCGATGGCGACGGCGGCCGGATTCGATCGTCACATGGCGGTGAATCTCCGCGCGCCCATGCTCCTGTCCCAGGCGCTGGCGCGTCAGCTGCCGGACAAGGAGACCGGCCTGATCGTGAACATCCTCGATCAGAAGCTGTTCAACCTCAATCCGGACTTCCTGAGCTACACGCTGAGCAAGATCGGCTTGCAGGGCCTGACCACCTTGCTGGCGCAGTCCTTTGCGCCGCGGATCCGCGTGGCCGGCATCGCCCCGGGCCTGACCCTGCGCAGCGGCAGCCAGACCGATGCCCGGTTCACCGAGCAGCACCGGCAAAATCCGCTGGGCGTCGGGGTCACCCCAGAAGATCTCGTGCGCGCGCTGCGCTTCATTGTCGAGACGCCGAGCTACACTGGCGACGTCATGGTCGTCGACAGCGGTGAGCACCTGACCGGGCGCCCTCGCGATATCGCCTTTCACAAGAAGAAGTAAAATGGACCGTCGCCTTTTCATCCGCGACTTCAGGCTGCTGGTCTCGATCGGCATCCACGACTTCGAGAAGAAGGCGCCGCAGACCGTGGTGGTGAATGTCGATCTCGTGCTGGCGGCGCCCGACAAGGCGCACAACGACCGCATTGCCAACGTGCTGAATTACGACACCGTGCATGACGGCATCGTGGCACTGGCCAAGAGCCGCCACTTCAACCTGCAGGAGACGCTGGTCGAGGCGATCCTCGAGCTGTGCCTCTCGCAGCCCGGGGTGATCGAGGCGCGCGTCTCGACCGAAAAGCCCGACGTCTACGAGGATTGCCGCGTCGGCTACGAGGCCACTCGCCGCCGCTCCTCCTGATGACCCGGCACACCCGTCATGTGGCCGGCGCGTTCGCCGCCATGGTGTTCGTTGGCGCGAGCTGGGGCGCCAACGTGCCGGTCACCAAGGTGATGCTGCTGCATTTCACCCTGATCCCGATGGCGGCCATACGCACCGTCGCGGCGGCTGT
>Ga0306921_10007588_pt1 | contig 11408 bp, 9 predicted proteins | sample sta12Cox44000080_FD_203760 | JGI IMG/M metagenome (GOLD analysis project Ga0306921, IMG submission 203760) | Lab enrichment of tropical soil microbial communities from Luquillo Experimental Forest, Puerto Rico - statoxic.12C.oxic.44.000.080 (v2)... | ecosystem: Environmental > Terrestrial > Soil... | reverse complement strand
GTACGCCACGTTCATCGTGGTGGCCGCGTCGATCCCGGTGTTCCTGCTGACCGGGCTCACCGGGGCGTTCTTCCGGCCGCTGGCGATCTCCTACACGCTGGCGATCGTCGCGTCGATGGCCGTCGCCCTCACCGTGACCCCGGCGCTGTCCCTGCTGCTGCTCCGCAACGCCCACATCGAGCGCCGCAAGTCCCCTCTGGTCACCTGGCTGCAGCGGGTCTACACCGCCGGGCTGGGCCGGATCGTCGTCCGCCCGGTGGCCGCCTACGCCACGTTCGCGCTGGTGACGGTCGTCGGCATCGGCATCTACCCGCACCTCGGCCAGTCCCTGTTCCCCGGGTTCAAGGAAAGGGACTTCCTCATCCACTGGGTCTCGCCGCCGGGGACGTCCACGGCCGAGATGGAACGGTCCACCACCAGGATCAGCAAGGAACTACTGGCCATCCCCGGGGTGCGCAGCGCCGGCGCGCACATCGGCCAGGCCCTGCTCGGCGAGGAGGTCGCTGGGGTGAACCTGGGCGAGATCTGGGTCAGCCTCGCCCCCGATGCCGACTACGCCACCACCCTGGACCGCATCAGGCGGGTCGCGGACGGCTATCCCGGCCTGTTCCGTGAGGTCCAGACCTACCTCGACGAACGGATCGAGGAGGTGCTCACCGGCGCCAAGGAGCCGATCATCGTGCGCACCTACGGGGAGGACCTGCCCACGCTGCGCCGCACGTCCGACCAGATACTCACGCTGGTGCAGTCGGTGCCCGGCGTGGTGGGCGCGCACCGGGACATCTCCAGCGACGTGCCGCAGGTGAACGTGACCGTCAACCTGGCCAAGGCGGAGCGGTACGGCCTCAAGCCGGGCGATGTCCGGCGGGACGCCGCCACCCTGGTGGCCGGCGAGGAGGTCGGTGACATTTTCCGCGCTGGCAAGGCCTATGACGTCGTGGTGTGGAGCCCGGACTCGGTCCGGCGCAGCTTCACCGACGTGGAAAACCTGCCGATCGACACCCCCTCGGGCACACAGATCCGGCTCGGCTCGGTGGCCACGGTGGCGCTGCGGCCCAACCCCAACGCGATCGACCGGCAGGGCGACTCCCGGTACCTGGACGTGGGCGCGGCCGTGTCAGGGCGCGACCTGGGCGCGGTGGTCAGCGACATCAACGCCAAGCTGGCCGCCGTCCACCTGAACCGCGGGTACCACGTCGAGGTCCTCGGCGAGTTCAGGGAGCGGCAGGCCGCGCAGTCGCGGCTGCTGGAGTCCTCGCTCATCGCAGGGCTCGCGATCCTGCTCCTGCTGCAGGCGTCGTTCCGCCGCTGGCGGCTGGCCATGCTGGCCTTCGTCACGCTGCCGATGGCCCTGGTCGGCGGGATCCTCGCGGCGTGGGCCACCAGCGGGATCATCTCCCTCGGGTCGCTGGTGGGCTTCTTCACGGTGTTCGGCATCGCGGCACGCAATGGCATCCTGCTGATCAACCACTGGCAGCACCTCGAACAGGACGAGGGCATGGAGTTCGGGACGGCGCTGGTTCTCCGCGGCGCCCGCGAGCGGCTGTCCCCGATCCTGATGACGTCGCTGGCGACCGGCCTGGCCCTGGTGCCGCTCGTGCTGCTCGGCGAGCGGCCCGGGCACGAGATCGAGCACCCGCTCGCGGTGGTCGTGCTCGGCGGGCTGGCCACCTCCACCCTGCTCAACCTGCTCGTGCTGCCCTCCCTGTACCTGCGGTTCGGCCGCAGCCGCCGGGAACGGGAAGGCGGAGAGCGCCGCCCCGGCCAGGTGCAACCCGAAGGGACCACGTCATGATCTCCGTACCGCGCGCCCGCGCGCTCGCCGTGCTCGGTGCCCTCGGCGCGCTGGCCCTGGCCGCGTGCGCGTCCGGCGGCACCGGCGGGCAGGCCCCCTCGCCACAGCCGAGCACGGCCGCCGCGGCGGCGAAGGCCAGCCCGGCGCCCCAGGGCGGGCGGAACCGGTTCACCGCCCCGGCCACGGTGGACAACCCGATGTTCCCGCTGGTGCCGGGCACCGAGTTCAGCTACGCCGGGACGCTCGCCGAGGGCGGCCACACCAGGCCGCACACCGTGGTGTTCACGATCAGCGGCCTGACCAAGAAGATCCACGGCGTGACCACGGTGATCGCCTGGGATCGTGACTTCCTGAACGGCAAGCTCCAGGAGCAGGAACTCGCCTTCTTCGCCCAGGACGACGCGGGGAACGTGTGGAACTTCGGCGAGTACCCGGAGGAATACGAGCATGGCAGGTTCGCCGGGGCGCCGAGCACCTGGATCCGGGGCACCGGCCACGCCTACGGCGGCATCCACATGCTGGCCAGGCCCACGGCCGGCGTCTCATACCGCGAGGGCCTTGTGCCGCCGATCGAGTTCGACGACGTCTCCAAGGTCACCAGTACCGGGCAGACGACCTGCATGCAGGGCAGGTGTTACCGGCACGTCCTGGTGGTCGACGAGACCAGCCCGAACGACCCGGCCAGCGGGCACCAGATCAAGTACTACTCCCCCGGAGTCGGGCTGGTCCGGGTCGGCGCCCGCGGCGGGGACTCGATCGAGCTGCTCGCCCTGGCCGGCGTGCGCCACCTGGGCGAGTCAGCGATGGCCGGCGTAACGCATGAAGTTCTTGCCATGGATCGACGGGCGTTCGATATCAGCAAGGTGTACCGGGCGACCGGGCCTGCCGCTCCGGCCCGGTGACGCGGCCACGCTCTGTTGGCTCTGGCCCCACCGCCCCGCCCTAGCGGGCCAGGCCGAGCCGGTAGGCATAGCCGACAAGCTGCGCCCGGTCCCGCATCCCCGTCTTCACCAGCAGGTGGTTGACGTGGGTCTTCACCGTGGTGTCGGAGATGAACAGCTTGGCCGCGATCTCGGCGTTGGACAGCCCGGCCGCGATCTCCGCGAGCACTTCCGCCTCGCGCCTGGTCAGCCCGCCGGTGCCCGCACCGTCCGGCCAGGCGCCGGCCTCCCCTGCGCCGGCGTCTGGCCCCCCGGGTATCGCACCGCTGACGATGACCTCCACCAGGCGCCGCTGTATCCCCGGATCCAGCAGCGCCTTGCCCTGCGCCACCGCCGACACCGCATCGAGGATGTCCGCGGCCCCGGCATCCTTGGTGAGGAAGCCCCGCGCGCCGGCCCGCAGCGCGGCGAGCACGGACGCGTCGTCGGAGTAGCTGGTGAGCACCACGACGTGGATGCCCGGCCGCTCCCGGGTGATCCGGCGCGTCGCCTCGACCCCGTCGCAGCCGGGCATGTGCAGGTCCATGAGCACCACGTCCGGCGCTAGGGCCAGCGCCTGCCGGACCGCGTCGTCGCCGTCCACGGCCGCGCCGGCCACCTCGATACCGGGCAGCATCCGCAGCAGGGCGACCAGCCCGTCGCGGACGACCTTCTGGTCCTCGGCCACCAGCACCCGCAGCGGGGCCCGCCCGGCCGTCATGCCGGCTCTCCTTGCAGCACGGGCCGTACCGGGAGCCGCAGCCGGACCGTGAAGCCGTCGCCGGAATGGCCCGCCTCCACATGCCCGCCGTGCAGCGCGGCGCGTTCGGCCATGCCCGCCAGCCCGAAGCCGCCCGGCGTGCCAGCGGCGGCCGCCGGTTCGCCGCCCCGGTCGGCGACCGAGATGTCCAGGCTGTCTGGCGCCCAGGTCAGCACGACCAACGCGGTGGCTCCGGGCCCGGCGTGCTTGGCCACGTTGGTGAGGGCCTCCTGCACGGTCCGGTAGGCGGTCAGTGCGGCCTCCGGGGCCAGCGAGCGCGGCGCGCCATCGACGCGCACAGTCACCGGCACGCCCAGCGCGGAGGCGATGTCCGACACCAGTTGCGGTAGCCGGGCCGCCTCGGGAAGCTCGTCGCCCCGCAGCGCACGCACCGCGCGCCGGGCATTGAGCATCCCATCCCTGGCCAGGTCCCTGGCACAGGCGATCTGCTCGGCCAGCAGGACATCGGCCGCCGTCTGGGCGGCGCGCAACTGCGCCCCCTCCAGTTGCACGGACAGGCCGGACAGGCAGTGCGCGAGGATGTCGTGCAGTTCCCTGGCCAGCCGTGACCGCTCGGCGAGCGCCGCATTCTGCTCCCTGACCTCGCGGATGGTCGCCTCCTGGGCGAGCAGCGCCTCGGCCCGGTGCTGCCCGTCGCGGCTCAGCGCGGCCAGCGCCGACGTCACGAACAGGAACGCCGCCGCCATGGCGATGGTCAATACGGTGCTCGCCGGGTTCACCGCCTCGTGCGCATCGGAGATGGCGATCGCCACCACCACCGGCATGGCGGCCAGCAGCGCGATCATCCGCGGTACGCGCAGGGCCAGGGCCGCCAGCGCCATGAACCCGGTCACCAGCCCGGGGCCGTCGGACTGCGGCCAGTCCAGGCCCGCACCGCACAGCCCGAGCCCGACCAGGGCGGACACGACCAGCCGGGGGTCACGGACGCGCTCGCTCAGCCCGACCGCCCAGCACGCGGACGCGAGCACAAGAACCGCGGCGGACACCGGGAGGGCTAGCCCGGCCGGCCGGTCGTCCAGCATCATCCCCGCGCCGACGCCCAGGATCGTGATCGCGCCGACCGGAACCAGCCAGGACCTGATGTGCCGGTTCACCGTGCCCGCCAGCGGGCTGGCGATCGGGACCGTCGAGGGCTGGCCACCCGCCCCGGCCGCGCGCTGGATGCCCGGCCCAGCACGGCGCCATGCGGAACCTATGCCGTCCGCCCCGCCCCTGGCGCACGGCAGCCTGCCACTATCTATCTGGCCCCGCCCAGGGGCCACCCCGTACAACCTGACCCCGACCTTCCTGGCCCGGTAGCGGAGGATCCCCTGCCCCGCCTCCGCCCGCTCGCTCAGCCGTTACGGTCGCCGTAAGTCAAGTCTGCCCCGAGCAATCCAGAATGACCAGGTAACTCCTACGTATCGGCAAAGCTAAGGCAAAGATCCCCGGGCGCCGCCCTCGCGCGCCTCCCACGCGCGAGGGCGACGAGCCCAGGCCGGTCAGCCCACCGGAGCTGCTACTCCACGACTGCGTTACGGCCAGGATGTGCAGTCGCATCCGCCGCGTGCACGGCGTCCTCGGGTGTTCGTCCTCCGCGGCCACCGGCCTGGTGCTGGCTCCAGCACAGCCGGGCCTGGTGCAGGCCTGGCGCAGCGGGTGTGCAGATCATGTGGACCCGGTCAGCGGCTGCTGCCGGCGCTGCCGCTGCTGCTCAGGTGCCAGGCCCGGGCCCGCCTGTTCACCTGCCAGGCCCGGGCCCGCCGCGCCGCCTCGATCGCCGCGCTGATCGCCACGGTGACTCCCAGCGCGAGCAGCAGGCCCAGCCACGGCTGGTCCTCGAAGGCCTTGCCGCCGAGCCGGCCGATCAGGAACGCGTAGCTGGCCCAGATCACCGACGCGAAGGCGGTCGCCACGACGAACCGGCGCCGCGGGTAGCCGACCAGGCCACAGGTCAGCGTGACCGCCGTGCGCCCGCCGGGGATGAAACGGCAGCCGATGATCATGCGGGCGCCGAACCGGTGCAGTGACCGCTCGGCCCAGGCCCGCCTGCGCGCGCCGCGTTCCCCGGCAAAGACCCGGCGGCTGGCGGACGGGCCGAAGCGCCGGCCAAGCAGGTAGGCGGCGTTGTCACCGAGGAACGCGCCGCACGCCGCCAGCGCGACGAGCAGGGCGGCCCGCGGGTCCGCGCTGTCCGCGGTGGCGACGCCGAGCGCGATCACCGCGGTCTCGCTGGGCAGCACCGGGATGAGCGCGTCGAACGCGGGCAGCAGGACGGCGGCGACGTAGGACAGCAGCGACGACACGCCCAGGTGCGAGAGCCCGGTCACGGGGCCGCTCCCACTTCTGCGGAGCGGCCCGCCGGCGGGCACGGCCCGGTGACGGAGGAACCGGGCCGTAGGCCACCGGGGGGTTCCGGGGGGTCGCTCCCCCGGGCTAGCACCGCCACGCCGGCTTGTTTCGCTGCGGTACGCAGCTCCGGGGTTCCCGCGTACCGGCCGAGCAGCGTGATCCCGGCGATGGCAGCCGCGGCGCCGGCCAGCTGGACCGTGAACCCCGCGGGCGAAGCGGCGAGTTGCTCGCCGAACAGCAGCGTCCCGAGCAGTACACCGGAAACCGGCTCGACCGTGTCCATCACCGGCAGGCTGGCACCCAGCGCCCCGGCCTGGAAGGCACTCGCGGACAGCAGCAGCCCGGTGGTGCCGAGCGCGAGCAGGACCCAGGGCTGCCAGTGAGCCAGCGTGGCGCCGGGGCCGGCCGCGCGCAGCAGCCTGGTGAGGCTCAGCGTGACCGCCGCGGTGAGACCGAATACAGCACCGGCAGCGGTGGCCGTCAGGGCCGCGCGGACCGGCCCGGTGGCCAGCCTGCCCGCGGCCAGCGCGAGCACGCAGACCAGCCCGACCACGGCGCAGGCGAGCAGCCAGTCACTGGCCGGGGCATCGGAGCGGCCCGACGACGGCGGAGCCGCGGCCAGGAACGCGGCGACCCCGCCGGCCGCGAGCACGCAGCCGAGCCAGTCTCTGGCGCGCAGCGGCCGGGACCAGCGCGCCGCCACCGGCAGCGCGAACAACAGGTCGGTCGCCACGATCGGGGCGACGAGCGCGAGCGGGCCGAACGCCAGTGCCAGGGCCTGCATGCCGTAGGCGAGGGCGGCCAGCGCGATGCCGGCCAGCCAGAGCGGCTGGGCCGCCAGCCGGGCCAGCAGCCGGACCCCACCGGCGTCCGGTGTCAGCCTGGCCTGCCGGTGCTGCAGCGCGGCGGCCACGCCGAACGACGCCGCGGCGGCCAGCGCCGCGAGCACCGCGATAGCGGTGGCTGCGGTGTTGCTCATGCGGCCGCTTCGGGCCGGTCCCGCTCCGGGCGCCGCAGGGCACGGCGACGCCGGGCGCGGGACCGGCCCACGTATAGCCGGGCGCAGATGGCGCCGATCGCGGCGCCGAATACGATCCACGGGGCCAGTACGATCAGGTCACTTCCGGACACTGCCGCCGCCCCCTTTCTTCCTGCTACCGGCTCTGACGAGATCTGCTATCGGCTCCCACGAAATGGCATAGCCATGCCGGGCGGGTGAAACTGTCGTGGTGATGGTGTGAAGACTGGGATCCGTATCCGGTGGAGAGGGAGCGTGAGCGATGGCGGCGACCGTGCTGCTAGTGGAGGACGAGCGCAAGCTCCGTGACCTGGTGCGCTCCTACCTTGAGCGGGCCGGGTTCACGGTGCTGTCCACCGGTTCCGGGGCCGAGGCGCTCACGCTCGCGGCGTCCGGGTCGCCCGACCTGGTGGTCCTGGACCTCGGCCTGCCCGACATCCCGGGCGAGGCCGTGGCCAGGGAACTGCGGGCCACGGGCGGCGTCCCCGTGCTCATGCTCACCGCCAAGAGCAGCGAGGAGGACCGGATCCGCGGGCTGGAACTGGGCGCCGACGACTACGTGACCAAGCCGTTCAGCCCGCGGGAGCTGGTGCTCCGCGTGCAGGCGATCCTGCGGCGCGGCCACGGTGGCCCGGCCGCCGAGCAGGGCGTCACCAGCTACGGCGACGACGAACTGGTCGTCGACGAGCCGCGGCGGACCGTGGTGGTGCGCGGTGCCTCCGTGGACCTGACCCCGACCGAATGGGGCCTGCTGGTGGCGCTGGCCACGGTGCCGGGCCGGGTGTACTCCAGGTTCGAGCTGATCAACCGGGTCCGCGGGTACGAGTTCGAGGGGTATGAGCGGACCGTGGACTCGCACGTGAAGAACCTGCGCCGCAAGATCGAGGCCGATCCCGCCAACCCGCGGATCGTGCAGACGGTCCTCGGCGGCGGCTATCGCCTCGGCCTGGCCCGCGATGGCTGAGTCCGGGCCAATGACCGAGTCCGGGGCTGAGCCAGGGGCCGTGCCTGGTCCCGGTGCCGAGCCCTGGAGGGAGCCCGGGGCTGAGCCCCTGGCCGGGCGCGGGACCCGGCCGCTGGCCGGGCCTGCGCCGTTGGCCCGGCCTGAGGCGGAGCGCGCGGGTTCCCGGGGCGACCCGATCCGCCTGCGGCTGGCGCTGGCCTTTATCGGCGTCGCGCTGGCCGCCGTCGCGCTGCTCGCCCTGCTGGCGGCCGCGTTCGCCGCCGCCGACGTCTCCAACCTGGCGAGCCGGCAGCGATCCGACCTGACCAGCGCGATCGCGGTGGCGGCGGGCGCGGTGTGGAACCGGACCGACAGCTGGAAAGGGGCGAACCTGGGCCCGGTGGTCGACCTGGCCACCCGCACCGGCGCCGACGTGGAGATCACCGGCCGGACCGGTGAGCCCATCGTGGTGTCCCCGGGGTTCCCCAGGCACGCGTCGAGCCCGCAGGTCAGCCACCCCATCGTGGTCCATGGCCAGCAGGTCGGCCGGGCCGTCGCCCGCTTCCCCGACAGCGGCCTGGCCGGCGCCGACCAGGCTCTGCGCACCGCGCTGTGGCGCGCCATCGCCGGGGCGGCCGGGCTCGCCGCGCTGCTGGCCCTGATCACCGGGCTGGTGGTGGCCCGGCGCATCACCCGGCCGGTGGAACGGCTGATCACCGTGACCCGGGCGATGGGCCGCGGGGACCGCACTGCCAGGGTCGGGCCGATCGCCGCCCCCGGGGAGATCGGCGAACTGGCGACCGCCTTCGACCTGATGGCCGACACGCTGGACCGGCAGGAACAGCTCCGCCGCGTCCTGGTCGCCGACGTCGCGCACGAGCTGCGGACGCCGATCGCTGTCCTGCAGGCCGGCCACGAGGCGCTGCTCGACGGCGTGACCGAGCCGACCCAGGAGCAGCTGGCGTCGCTGCGGGACGAGGTGCTGCGGCTGGCCCGGATGGTCGGTGACCTGCAGACGCTGGCCGCCGCCGACGCCGCCGCCCTGCAGCTCACGCTGAGCCGGCACGACCTGGCCGAGATCGCCACCGGGGCCGTGGACAGCCTGGCCGGGCGATTCGAGGCCGCGGGCATAGCCCTGGAGCGGCAGCTCACGCCAGTTGACGTGCTGGCCGACCCCGGCTGGCTGCACCAGGTCATCACCAACCTGCTCACCAACGCGCTGAAGTTCACCCCGTCGGGCGGCCGGGTCATCGTGCGCGCCGGCCCGGGCCGTGCTGGGCCGTCCGCGGTACTCGAGGTCACCGACACCGGGCCAGGCATCCCCGCCGACGAACTGCCGAGGATCTTCGACCGGTTCTGGCGCGGCCGGGATGCCACGCACGTGTCCGGCAGCGGGATCGGGCTGGCCGTGGCCGCCGAACTGGCCAGTGCCCACGGGGGCAGGCTGGACGCGCACAGCGAGCCGGGCCACGGCACGCGGCTCACCCTCACCCTGCCCCGCGCCTGACCACCCGCCGCCGCGTTCCCGCTCCGGCGGTACGGGCCGGCACTTCCGGCATGGGATGCCGTTTCGGTGTGGACCGGCGTTTCGGCGCGTTCCTCCATACGGTCACCACAGCAGCAACACCGCGGGTCCACAGCCACCGGGTTGCCTGAGCGCAGCCAGCCAGTCGCTGGCGCAGGCGTCAGTGAGCTCAGGGAGCCCAGATGAGGGTGGCAGACCGGCTGCGGCGAGCGGGGGCCGTCGCAGCCATGGCCGCCGTCATCGGTGGTGGCGGGGTTGCGGCCTGCGCCACCACGGCGGGAGCACCCGCGATGAGCGCGAATCAGCCAGCTGCGCCCGCGGCTCAACCGGCCGCTCCCGCCGTGGCACCCGCCATGAGCGGCGATGCCGTGACGAGCTACGCGGCCACGGTCCGGGCGGTGCTGCCGTCCGTCGTGCTGATCCGCACCGCCGACGGCCTCGGCTCCGGAGTGGTGCTCGACCGGGCCGGCCACATCCTCACCAACGCCCACGTCGCCGGTCAGGCCACCAGGTTCCAGGTGCAGACGGCCGATCACAGGACCCCGCGCCCGGCGCGCCTGGTGGGCAGCTACCCCGGCGGCGACCTGGCCGTGATCAAGGCCGAGAACCCGGGCGGCCTGATCCCGGCCCGGTTCGGCGACTCAAGCAAGGCCAGCGCCGGAGATGTCGTGCTCGCGGTCGGCAACCCGCTCGGCCTGTCCGGCAGCGTCACCGAGGGCATCATCTCCGCGACCGGCCGGGCCGTGGTCGAGCCGACCACGGCCAGCACGACCGCTGCGGCGCTTCCCGGCGCGATCCAGACCAGCGCGCCGATCAACCCGGGCAACAGCGGCGGGGCGCTGGTGACCGCCACCGGCCTGGTGATCGGGATACCGACGCTGGCCGCCGCCAGCCCGCAAGGCGGCGGCCAGGCCCAGGGCATCGGCTTCGCCATTCCGTCCAACCTGGCCCGCGACATCGCCGGGCAGATCATCTCCACCGGGCATGTGACCAACACCCACCGGGCCGCCCTCGGCGCCCGTATCGGTACGGTCACCGGTGCCGACGGCACCCCGGCCGGGGCCGCCGTGGTCACGGTGACCCCGGGCGGGCCCGCCGACCGCGCCGGGCTCCGGGCCGGTGACGTCATCCGCAAGCTGGGCCCGGCGCCGATTCCGGACAGCGGCACGCTGCTGCAGGAACTGGCCGCCGCACACCCCGGGCAGCAGGCCGAGGTCACGATCACCCGCACGGGCCAGGAGCGGACCGTCTCGGTCACGCTGGGCACGCTGCCCGGTACCTGAGCCGATGGCCACGAAGGAAAGGCACGCACCGTGGGCCGGCCCGGCGCCAGTCTGGCCCGGCCCTGCCAAAGACCCGGCCTGGGTCGGCATCGCCCCGGAACCGGCCCAGGCCGGCCGCGCCCACGAACCGGCCTGGAGCAGCCTGGCTCCGGACCCGGCCCAGGCCGGGCGTGCCCAAGAACCCGCCGTCAGCGAACACGCTGCGAAGCCGGCCGCGGGCGGACGTGCCCGCGAACCGGCCCCGCGCGGGCGCGCTGCCGAACCGGCCCACGCCGGGCATGGGCGGGAACAGGACCGGGGCAGCCGCGCTCCCGGGCCCGCGCTGGCCGGCCGGGCCCGGGGGCCGGTGTGGCGCCCCCTGCTGGAGGCACAGTGGCGGGACCGCGTTCAAGAGGTCACCGAGCTTTCGCTGGCCTACCACGAGGCGGCTTCGGCCGCCGCCGCGGCGGCCGGCTCGGCGGCCGGTGGGCCCGCCGAGCGGAAGGTGCGCAAGCTGCTGCGCCGGACGGTCGCGGCCCGGCAAGCGCTCGCGGACACCGAAGAGGCGCTCGGCCGGCTGGCAAGCGGCCGGTACGGCCTGTGCGAGGGCTGTACCGGCGCCATCCCTGCCCGGTTGCTGGCCGCGGCGCCGGAGGCGCGGTACTGCCCACGCTGCCGCCCGCGGCCCCTCCGCGCTCCTGCGATCGCTGTCCGTCCCGCGCTCGGCGGACGATGACGGCCGTCAAGGCTGTGGGCAGCCCGGCCCCGGCGCCCGGGGGCGCGGGCCCCCAGGCCCGGCGGCGGGGGTGCGGTTCCGGGGTTGCGTTGGCGGG
>Ga0306921_10007579_pt1 | contig 11413 bp, 5 predicted proteins | sample sta12Cox44000080_FD_203760 | JGI IMG/M metagenome (GOLD analysis project Ga0306921, IMG submission 203760) | Lab enrichment of tropical soil microbial communities from Luquillo Experimental Forest, Puerto Rico - statoxic.12C.oxic.44.000.080 (v2)... | ecosystem: Environmental > Terrestrial > Soil... | reverse complement strand
CGGTGCACGACGCGCAGAGCGCGCAGCTCGCAGCCGGGATCTTGGGCTACCCGGTGCTCGTGAAGGCGGCCGCCGGAGGGGGTGGCCGGGGGATCCGGCTGGTGGAGTCGGAGCGCGCGATGCCGGCGGCGTTCGCCTCGGCGCAGCGTGAGGCGGAAGCGGCGTTCGGCGATCCCACCGTGTTCATAGAGCGCAAACTCGGTGTCGCGCGGCACGTCGAAGTGCAGGTGATCGCGGATGGGCAGGGCACCGTCTGGGCGGCAGGCATCCGCGATTGCAGCATCCAGCGGCGGAATCAGAAAGTCATCGAGGAGTCGGGTTCCACAAAGGTCAGTCCTGCTACCGAGGCCGCGCTGCGCGACGCCGCGGTGCGGCTCTGCGAGGCCGCCGGGTACCGCAGCGCGGGCACCGTCGAATTCCTCGTTGACCCGACAACGCAGCGGTTCATGCTGATGGAAGTCAACACCAGGCTGCAGGTCGAGCATCCGGTCACCGAGATGACAACCGGCATCGACCTCGTAAAGCTGCAGCTGCACATCGCGCGGGGCGGGAAACTGCCGCCGTTCCCCCCTCCTGTCACGGGTTACGCGATCGAAGCCAGGCTCTGTGCCGAGGACCCGGAGCACGACTTCGCGCCGACGCCTGGCCGGGTGTCCGCGCTGCGGCTGCCCGCTGGTCCCGGAATCCGGGTCGATACCGGAGTAGCCGGGGGCGACAACGTCGCGCCGGAATTCGACTCGATGATCGCTAAGATCATCGCGTGCGGGCGCGACCGGGCGGAGGCGGTTAACCGGCTGAAGCGTGCGCTCGCGCAATCCCTGGTGGTGATCGACGGCGGGACGACCAACAAGGCGTTCCTGCTGTCCCTGGCAGGCCACCCGGACGTCCGGGCCGGCGAGTACGACAACCGCTGGCTCGACCGGCTGACCGAGGCAGGCGGCCACTTGCCCGCGATTGACCCGATCTCGCTGCTGGCGGCGGCGGTCGAGGCCGCCGACGCCGACCAGGCCGCGGTCCAGGCCAACTTCCTGGCCGCGGCGGCACGCGGCCGTCCCGAACTCCCCGACGAGGTCGGGCATCGGCTGCGGCTGCGGGCTCGCGGCAGCGCGTACCAGATGCACGTGTACTGCCTGGGGCAAGGCGACTACCGCGTGGCCGTCAGCCCGGCCGAAGCCGGAACTCCAGCCGGGACTGCCCTGGTCGACGTGAACGTCCAGCGCCTCGGCCGCTATGAACGTGCCATCACCTGCCATGGCAGACGGTACAAGATCGTTGCCGCCGTCCAGGGTCCCCGGCTGCTAATCGAAGTAGATGGCGTCCCCCACTTCATCATGCGCGACGACGGAGGGAAGGTCCGCTGCCCGTCCCCGGCGTTCGTCGTGGCCGTGCTGGTCGCAGCGGGTGACATCGTGCGAGCCGGTGACCCGCTGGCTGTCGTCGAGAGCATGAAGATGGAAACGGCCATCACCGCACCCCACGATGGCGTGGTCAGCTCGGTGTTCGCCCAGGTGAATACTCAGGTGGACGCCGGGGCTCCGCTGGTCGCGCTGCAAGCGCCCGACCAGCAAGCTGGTCCAAGCGGACTCGGCGGTGAGGCGGCCGAGTTCGCCGGCCTAGCGCAGGCACATGGCAGCCCTGATGAGGCCGACATCAGCCATATGCTCCGGGCGTACCTGCTCGGCTACGACATCGAAGACGGCGACGCCCGTGAGCTCAGCCGGGAGCGAGGCAAGTGGCTGGCCAGCGTTCCGCCGGACGACAAAGGCGCGCTGCGCAGCGAGCAAGAGCTCTTGGAGATCTTCGCGGACGCCGCGGTGCTTTCCCGGCGCGTTCGCGAAAATGATCGCGAAGACGAGGAGAGGGAAGAGCACCCCCGGAGCTCGCACGAGCATCTGCTGACCTACCTGTCGTTCCTCGATCAGGAGCGCAGCGGGATACCCGGCCATTTCGCGCGGCAACTGCGAACGGCGCTGGCCCGCTACGGTATTGAGTCGCTGGCGCGCACGCCGGAGCTTGAGCAAGCGTTGCTGCGGCTATTCCGCTCGGTGAGCAGGATGCCGGCCGCCGCGCCGATTGTGATCGCCATTCTGGACCGGTGGCGCCATGGCCCGGACGCGCTGTCAGGGACGATGACCGACAATCAGCTCGCCGTGCTCGCCGAGCTGATCGGCTCCACGCAAGGGCGTTACCCCGATGTGTGTGACCTAGCCAAGGACGTGCGGTTCCGGTATGTCGACGCACCCGTGATCAACCACACCCGGGCAAAGGCGTATGCGGAGATAGAGACCAGCCTGGACGAACTGTGCGGCCGGCCCGCGCCCAGCCGGCTGCGTGAGCTCGCCGACCAGATCGTCTGGTTCCCGCTGCCGATGCGCGCCAGGCTCCGCGACTGGTTCCGCGACGCGGACGAGACGGCCAGAGCCCGGCTGCTCGAGGTCCGCGCCCGCCGGTACTACCGGATACGCGACCTCACGCGGATGCGGTGCGAGACGTTCGGCGGCCACCTGACCTTCCTCGCCGATTACCCGGAGCCCGGGCGAAGCGGCCCGCCCGTGCACCTGGTCACCGCCTACGTGCCCATCGCGGACCTGCCCTCGTTCGCGCGGGCGATCGCCCCGCACCTGAGCGGGCTCACCGCGGACCAGCCCGTCGTCGTCGACGTCGAGTCGTGGCGCGACGAGCCTCTTCTCGCGGCCGAGAAGATGGCCGCCCAACTCGGCGGCCTGCTCACGCGTACGGACTTCGGCCACGACCTGCGCCGCCTCACCGTCACCGTGACCAGCGCCACCCGCGATGCCGAGCACGCCGAGGAGCACCAGCGGACACAGACGTTCACCTACTCGCAAGCTGACACCGGATTCACCGAGGACCTGCTGTTCCGGAACATGCACCCGATGCTCGCCGAGCGTCTCGACCTGTGGCGGCTGTCGAACTTCTCGCTGCGCAGGCTGGCCAGCGCGGAGGATGTCTACTTGTTCCGGGCCGTCGCCCACGAGAATCCGAAGGACGAGCGGCTGATCGCCATCGCCGAGGTGCGCGACCTCACCGCCGCCCGTGACTCGGCTGGCGAGATCATCGGCTATCCGTTGCTCGAGGACATCCTGGCCCAGGCGTTCGCCGACATCCGCGGCGCACTCCGCGGCCAGTCACAACGACAGCGCCCGCTGCGGAACAGGGTGCTGCTCTACGTACGCCCGGTTTGGGACATCCCCACCGCCACCTGGCGAAGTCTCGCGCACCGCCTGGCGGCGCAGGCCGCCGATCTCGGGCTGGAGAAGGTCGTGGCGCGGATCCGGATGCCGGACGAGGCCACCGGCGAACCGCGGGACGCGGTCATCGATGTGGAGAATGTGGCGGACAGGGCCGTCACGGTGCGGCTGCGCCCGCCATTGAACCAGCCCATCCAGCCGCTTACCGAGTACCAGCAAAGAGCCCTGCGGGCCAAGCGGCTCGGGCTGCCTTATCCGTACGAGCTGATCCGCATGCTCACCCCGCCGCGGGGCGCGCCCGCGGATTTCCCGGCCGGAGACTTCACCGAATACGACCTCAGCGATGACGGGAGCGCCGGCGACGGCGCGGACGAACTCGTGCCGGTGAACAGGCCGTACGGCCGCAACCGGGCAGGGATCGTCACCGGCGTCATCACCAGCTATACGTCGCTGGTACCGGAGGGGATCCGCCGGGTGACGATTCTCGGCGACCCGACCGAGGGGCTCGGCAGCCTGGCGGAGCCGGAATGCCGCCGGATCCTCGCCGCGCTGGCCCTCGCACGGCGGATGCGGGTCCCCGTCGAGTGGTTCGCGGTGTCGTCCGGCGCCAAGATCGCATGGGACAGCGGGACGGAGAACATGGACTGGATCGCCGCCGTGCTGCGCGGCCTGGTCGAGTTCACCCAGTCCGGCGGTGAGGTCAACATCGTCGTTACCGGGATCAACGTCGGCGCCCAGCCGTACTGGGACGCCGAGGCGACCATGCTCATGCACACGCGCGGCATCCTGATCATGATGCCGTCCAGCGCCATGGTCCTGACCGGCAAGAAATCGCTGGATTACTCCGGCGGCGTGTCGGCCGAGGACAACTTCGGCATCGGCGGATTCGAGCGGATCATGGGTCCGAACGGAGAGGCGCAGTACTGGGCGCCCACCCTGGCCGCCGCGTGCGCGCTGCTGCTGCGGCACTACGCGCATACGTACGTCGTCCCCGGCGAGCGGCATCCGCGCCGGGCGCCGACGAGCGACCCGTCCGACCGTGACGTGCGCGAGTCCCCGCACAAGCAGGTCGAGGGTTCGGAGTTCACCACGGTCGGCGACATTTTCTCCGCCGAGCTGAACGGCGAGCGGAAGAAGCCGTTCGACATGCGCTCGGTGATGCGAGCTGTCACCGACGCCGACCACGTGCCATTCGAGCGGTGGGCCCGGTGGCGCGACGCCGAGAGCGCGATCGTGTGGGAGGCGAGGATCGGGGGATTCCCGGTGTGCCTGATAGGCCTTGAGTCGCGCAACGCGGCCAGGGCCGGATTCCTGCCCGCCGACGGCCCCTCGTCCTGGACGTCAGGGACGCTGTTCCCGCAATCGTCGCGTAAGGTCGCCCGCGCCATCAACGCGGCGAGCGGCAACCGTCCGGTCGTGGTGCTGGCCAATCTCACCGGCTTCGACGGCTCACCGGAGAGCATGCGCAAATGGCAGCTGGAGTACGGCGCGGAGATCGGCCGCGCGGTGACCAACTTCCGCGGGCCCATTGTTTTCGTTGTGGTCTCGCGGTACCACGGCGGCGCGTTCGTGGTCTTCTCCAAGCGGTTGCACGATGACATGGAAACGGCCGCGGTCATCGGCTCCTACGCCTCGGTGATCGGCGGCGCGCCCGCCGCCGCCGTAGTCCTTTCCCGGCAGGTGTCGGTCAGGACAGATGAGGACCCCCGGGTCGCGAGCCTGCGGGTGCAGCTCACGAGCGCGACCGGCAAGGCGCTCGCGGAGATCCATCACGAGCTCGCCGAGGTTACCCAGGCCGTCCGCGCCGAGAAGCTGAAGCAAGTCGCCGACGAATTCGATAACATCCACGACATCAGGCGCGCGATGCGGGTGGGATCCGTGGACCAGATCATCTCTCCGCAGCTACTGCGGCCGTTCGTCATCCACGCCCTAGAACGCCGGCTGGCTCGCGGCTAGCTGACCGGCCGGTCAATCCAGCGGTGCGACGGACGCATGGTGTCGATCGGAGACCGCTCTTCGAGGGCGGCGGGCGGCGGCCCGCCGCCGGGCCAGCAGGCGGTTACCAGGAACGTCCCGCTCCGCCGCCACCAGCCGGGGAAGACCTCACCCTCGGCGGCGCGGACCCGCAGCGCGGACCAGGTACGCTCCGGCGGATTCAAGTCGGTCACGGTCACCTCGACCGAGCGGGTGTCCCGGCGCAGCCCGGTAGTCAGCACCTTGAGCGCGCTTTCCTTGGCGGACCAGACGAGGTTGGCCGCCATGTCCCTGGCCGGGCCGGCCGCGCTGGTCAGCCGCTGCTCGGCCGACGTCAGGTAATCGCGGACGAATGCGTCGCTGCGCGGCTCGACGATCTCGATATCACACCCGACTGCCGCGGCCCGGGCCGCTACCAGGCAGACGGCACACCCCGCCCGGTCAGTGAGCGATATGCCCTGCTCGGCTGGCTCGCCGTCGATGAAGAGCAGGGGCGCGCCGCTCGGCGCGTTCCGACCCTCGATCCGCGCGAGTACGGTGGGATCTTCTGGCCAGCCGAGTACCTTCGCCACCGCGAGCTTGAGCGTCCACCGGCCGAGCAGGAAGTCGGTTCGCCGCTTGGTGTACCGGAGCACGCCGGCCCGGCTGCGCTCGGCCGTGCTGAGCCAGTCTCCCGCGGCAGGCAACTGATCCTCGCCGCGCGCGAGCCACCAGGTAGTAAGCGCCTGGCCGGGCTCGCCGGTCCCTGGCCTCATAGCCACCGCATCATAGCCACCGCATCGGCTGCCGCAAAGTCTCAGCGGAAGGCGGGGGAGCGGCTTGTCCGGGCGGCCGGGCGCGCGTTCAGCAGCGGAAGATCCCGGCGCTTGATCACCGTCGACAGCGCGATCGTAGACGTGGAGCGGGCCACCGACGGGGAACCGTCGATGCGCAGCAACGTCTGCTGCAGGTCGGCGTGCGAGGTGGCGGCCACCTGGCAGAGCACGTCGCCGGCCCCGGTGATCGCGTACGCCTCGAGGACCCCGGGGATCGCGGCCAGGTCCTCCCGCACCCGGTCGAGTGCCCCCTGGGTGATCTCCAGCGTGACGAACGCGAGCACGCCGAAGCCGGCGGCGGCCACGTCGATGTCCGGCCCGTATCCGGTGATCACACCGTCCCGCTCCATCCGGTCGAGCCGGGACTGCACCGTGGCCCGGGCGACCCGGGTGAGCCGGGACAACTGCAGCACGCCCGCCCGCGGGTTGTCCCGCAGCGCGCCGAGCAGCGCGAGGTCGAGCGCGTCGAGTTCCGCCATCCGTGTCCTCCGGGAACTAGGCAATCTGCCTACATTATTGCCGCATTTCCTCCACAAAATGTCTCATCTGGTCAGCGAAAAGTGATGCCGTTGCATAGAGACGCCCCCTTCCGTTCTGATAGACGAAAGTGACAGGAGGCACCCATGGCAGTCAGCTACGACCTGCTCAGCCCGGACACGCTCGTCGGGCTTGTCGACCACGACACGAGCCGTGACCCGTTCCCCGTGACCGGCTGGGACGCGGTGGTGTGGGCCGTGGGCAACGCCACCCAGTCCGCGCTGTATTTCCAGCTCGCGTTCGGGATGCGGCTCGAGGCGTACTCCGGCCCGGAGACCGGGAACCGGGACCACCACGCCTACGTGCTGCGCAGCGGCGCGGTGCGGTTCGTCATCAAGGGGGCGGCGTCGCCGTCGAGCCCGCTCGCGGACCATCACCGGCGGCACGGCGACGGGGTGATCGACGTCGCGCTCGAAGTACCCGACGTGGACAAGTGCGTCGCGCACGCCGCGACACAGGGCGCCCGGGTCATCGAGGAACCGCACGACCTGATCGACGAGCACGGCGCCGTCCGGGTCGCGGTGCTGGCGGCCTACGGCGAGACGGTGCACACGCTCGTGGACAGGTCCCGCTACCGCGGCGCGTACCTGCCGGGCTACGTACCGCGCGCCGGTGCCATCACCGCCGCCGAGCCAGCCTTCACCGCTTTGGATCACGTCGTCGGCAACGTGGAACTCGGCCGGATGGACGAGTGGGTTGGGTTCTACAACCGTGTCATGGGGTTCACGAACATGGCCGAGTTCATCGGTGATGACATCGCCACCGAGTATTCGGCGCTGATGAGCAAGGTGGTCGCCAACGGCAATCACCGGGTGAAGTTCCCGCTCAACGAGCCCGCCGCGGGCAAGAAGAAGTCGCAGATCGACGAGTACCTGGAGTTCTACGGCGGCCCCGGCGTGCAGCACCTGGCGCTGGCCACCGCGGACATCTGCGCGACCGTCGACCAGCTAACGGCTCGCGGCGTGCGGTTCCTCGCCACCCCGGATTCCTACTACACCGACCCGGTGCTGCGGCAGCGCATCGGCGAGGTGCGCGTGCCGGTGACCGAGCTACGCAAGCGCGGCATCCTGGTCGACCGCGACGAGGACGGCTACCTGCTGCAGATCTTCACCAAGCCGATCGGCGACCGGCCGACGGTGTTCTTCGAGTTCATCGAGCGGCACGGCTCGCTCGGCTTCGGCAAGGGCAACTTCCAGGCGCTGTTCCAGGCGATCGAGCGGGAACAGGATCTTCGCGGGAACCTCTAAGACGAAGACCGCGACAGCTGCCCCGAACGTGCCCGTGGCAGTCGCTCCCGCAGCCAGACGGTCAGCTGGACCCGCGACGAGATCCCGAGCTTGGCGAAAATGTGGTCCACGTGCGCGTCCACGGTGCGCTTGGAGATGACGAGCTTTTCGGCGATCTTCCGGTTGGACAGGCCGCTCGCGACCAGCGCGGCGATCTGCTGCTCGCGTTTGGTCAGCCCGCCGTCCGCCCGGCCGCGGGATCCGGCGCCGGGGGCACCCGCGGTCAGCTCGTCAGCCTCACCCACGGCGAGCGGAACGATCTCGTCAAACAGCTGCGCCGCCCCCGCGGCGTGCAGCGAGCCGTAGCTCGCGGCCCCCAGCGCGCCGGCGACCTTCGCCACGGCGCGCTGGTGGAACTCCTCCATGATGGCGTTGTTGCCCAGCCGGGTACCCGCGCGCTCCCACTGCGAATGCGCCGAGCCGAGCAGCCAGGCCGCGCGCCCGCAGCGGCCGGCGTCGGCGGCCAGCCAGGCGAGCAACTCGAGCGCGAAGGCGCCGCCCACGAAGTCGCCGATCTCGTGCTTGGCCGTCAGCCCCTGCCGGAGAGCCTGCGCGCAGTCGGCCTCCTTGCCGGGCTGCTGGTACAGGGCGAGCGCGGAGATGAGGTGCAGGTAGCTGCGCAGCCAGCGCTCGCCGGCGTCGAGGGCGCGGAGCCCTTGCTGGCAGGACTCGACCGACCGGTCGAAGTTCCCCGACAGCTCGTACAGCAGGCCCATCTGCGCGTCGAGGCAGATCAGCCCGGCGCGTGAGTTCACCGCCGTGAGCCGCCGCCGCGCCTGCGTCCCGGCGTCGATGGCCTCGGCGTGGTACCCGGCCATCGTCAGCGCCAGGTTCAGCGCCAGGTACCCGCGCGCGCAGAGCCCCTCGTCGCCCAGCTCCGCCGCGAGCCCGGTGCCCTCGCGCGCCTGCGCCACCGCGTCGGGATGGCCCTGGACCGCGCCGATGAGCGCGCGGTCGATGAGCGCGCTCGCCCGCTCCCGCGACGGCGACGTCGACACCGGCGCCGACTCGAGGACCTTGTCCAGCCAGTACGCGCCTTCGCGCAGCGATCCCGAGATATGCCAGTACCCGTAGAGCACGCAGGCGAGCTCCGCCGCGTCCCGGTCCCAGCCGGGCCCGGCGAAGGCGTACTCGAGCGCCGCCCGGATGTTGTCGTGCTCGGCGCGCAGCTGGCGCAGCCGCTCGAGCTGGTCGCCGTCGGCGAAGCGGCGGCCGAAGCGGCGCGCCATGGCGAGGTAGCGGGAGATGTGCCGGGCGCGGCACTCCGTTTCCCCGCCGCCCGCGGCGAGCCGTTCGGCGGCGAACTCGCGCAGCGAGTCGAGCAGCCGGTACCGGGTGCCGGCGCAGGCGCCGGGCCCGTCCCGCAGCACCACCGACTTGTCCACCAGGCTGACGAGCACCTGCAGGACCCGGTCGCGCGGCACCATCGCGCAGGCGGCCACGTCCTCGGCGGCGGCCACGTCGAAGCTCCCGGCGAAGACCGACAGCCGGTCCCACAGTGCCCGCTCGGCAGGCGTGCACAGGCTGTAGCTCCACTCGATCGCGGTGCGCAGCGTCTGGTGACGGGAGACCGTGCCGCGCCGCCCGCCGGTCAGCACGTGGAACCGGCTCTCCAGCCGGTCGGCCAGTTCCGGCAGCGGGAGCGCGCGCAGCCGGACGGCGGCGAGCTCGATCGCCAGCGGGATGCCGTCGAGGCGGCGGCAGAGCCGGATCACGTCCGCCCGGTTGACCGCGTTGACGGCGAACCCGGGGACGGCTGCGATGGCGCGCTGGGCGAACAGCTCCACCGCGTCGCCGGCCCCGGCCGCCGCGATGGCGTCCTCCGGGCCCGGCACCGGCAGCGGCTGCAGCCGGAACGTGTGCTCACCGGGCACGTCGAGCGGCTGCCTGCTGGTGGTGAGCAGGGTCACGGCAGCGGTCTGCCGCAGCACCGCCTCCGCCAGCAGCGCGCAGGCGTCGACCAGATGCTCGCAGGTGTCGAGGATCAGCAGCAGCCGCCGGGTGCGCAGGTGGTCGAGCACCGCGGCGAGCTGCGAGCGATCGTCTTGCTCCGGGATGCCCAGGCAGCTCGCGACGGCGTTGGGCAGCAGCGCGGGATCGCGCAGCCCGGACAGCTCGGCGAGCCAGACGCCGTCCGGGTAGTCGTCCGCGGCGCGGGCGGCGGCGCGCAGCGCGACGCGGGTCTTGCCCACCCCGCCCGGGCCGACCACGGTGACCAGCCGGGCGCTGCCGAGCAGCGTGGCCAGCCAGGCGAGCTCGCTGCTCCGGCCGACGAAACCGGTAACCTCCGCGGGCAGCCGATACGACGCGATTACACTCCCTCGCCTTCCCTGGCCGGAATCTGGGTCATGAGGTCGCCGGCGGTCTCCATGCCCTTGCGCCAGACCGACCGGGCGACGATCTTGCGAAGGTCGGCGCGGCCCGCGTACTTGCCGGCGACCTCCGTGACCTCGCCGAGCAGGCCCTCCGACAGGGTCGTCGGCTCGAGGCCGAGCGCGAGGAACTGGTCGTTGCGGACGGTCAGCTCGTTCTCCTCGGCCTCCTTGCGGGGGTTGGGCAGGTAGGCGATGTCCGCCCCGGTGATGTCGGAGATCAGCTTGGCCAGGTCGAGCACCCGGTGGGTCTCGGTCATCTGGTTGAGCACCAGCGGCTTCTCACCCGCCTGCGGCGGGTTCTCCAGGGCGATCTCGATGCACCGCACGGTGTCCTTGATGTGGATGAACGCCCGGGTCTGGCCGCCGGTGCCGTGCACGGTCAGCGGGTGGCCGATCGCGGCCTGCATCAGGAACCGGTTGAGCACGGTGCCGTAGTCGCCGTCGTAGTCGAACCGGTTGATCAGCCGCTCGTCCCGCGCCGTCTGCGGCGTCTGGGTGCCCCAGACGATGCCCTGGTGCAGGTCGGTGATCCGCAGCCCGTCGTTCTTGGCGTAGAACGCGAACAGGAGCTGGTCCAGCGTCTTGGTCATGTGGTAAACCGAGCCGGGGTTGGCCGGGTGCAGGATCTCCCGCTCCAGGTCACCGTCCGGGGTGGGCACCTTCACGGTCAGGTAGCCCTCGGGGATCGGCGCCGACCCCGACCAGCCGTAGCCGTAGACGCCCATGGTGCCCAGGTGCACGACCGCCGCCTCCACGCCCGTGTGCACGAGCGCGGTGAGCAGGTTGTGGGTGGCGCGCACGTTGTTGTCGACCGTGTACCGCTTGGTCTTCTCCGACCGCATCGAGTACGGGGCGGCCCGCTGCTCGGCGAAGTGCACCACCGCGTCGGGCCGCAGCTCCAGCAGCGCCTGCGCCAGCCGGTCGTACTCGGTGGCCAGGTCGACGTTCACGAACCCGATCTCGCGCCCGGACACCTCGCGCCACGCCGCGATCCGGTCACCGATCGGCACGATCGGAGTCAGCGAGTCAACCTCCAGGTCGACATCGATCTTCCGGCGGCTGAGGTTGTCCAGAATGGTGATGTCATGACCGCGGTCCGACAAATACAGCGCTGTCGGCCAGCCGCAGAAACCATCACCGCCGAGTACGAGGACGCGCATTCCGACTCCCATCGCATTAGCAGCGAATCCTGCGCCGTGACTTTACCTCTCCCGAAG
>Ga0306921_10007577_pt1 | contig 11413 bp, 10 predicted proteins | sample sta12Cox44000080_FD_203760 | JGI IMG/M metagenome (GOLD analysis project Ga0306921, IMG submission 203760) | Lab enrichment of tropical soil microbial communities from Luquillo Experimental Forest, Puerto Rico - statoxic.12C.oxic.44.000.080 (v2)... | ecosystem: Environmental > Terrestrial >... | reverse complement strand
ACGTCACGCCATGCTTCTTGAAGATGCCGGCGCGCTGGCCGACGTCGGAAATCGAAGTATCCCACAATCCACGCTGGCCGACCGTAAGCCTGAGCGTGTCCTGCGCAAAGACCGCGGAGCCGGTAGTCATCGTTGCCGTCATCAGTACGAAAGCCAGCGGCCGCGCAAGCTTGGTCATGGCCGTTCTCCCTGCGGTCTTGTTCGCGGGACTTATCATAATTTGTGTTCAGCGTTTAGCGCCGTCCGTCGACAGTAGAGCTCAAGACTAGAATGCGGCATAAGTTGTGACGCGAAGCGGCCTGATGGCGTGCCGGATATCATCACCTCGATGGTCCGGATATTGAGGCAATCGCGTTCATAAGTGGCTAGGACGTTAGAAAGGATCCGCTATGCGGGAGTGCTCCTTCATCGACTACCGTCGGCAGAATCGCGGCGTCGTGGTGCTCACCCTCGACAACCCACCGCTCAACCTCACCACCCTTGTTACGCTCGACAAGCTCCTGTCCGCCTGCCGCGACATTGCTGGCGACGAGCGGGTGCGTGCCGTCGTGGTGACGGGGTCGGGGAGCAAATCGTTCTGCGCCGGTTCCGACATCAGCGAATTCGTCCGTGTGCGCGACGATGTCGTTGCCCGCAAACTGGCCCGCGAGAACATGGCCTTCACGGCACTCGAGCAACTGCCCATGCCGGTAATCGCCGCATTAAATGGGGTCGCGCTGGGCGGGGGAGCCGAGATCGCGTTAGCCTGCGATATTCGCATCATGGACGAGACTGCGCGTATCGGCTTTCCCGAAGTGAAGCTGGGCATCTTCCCTGGAAGCGGCGGCATCTTCCGGCTTCCCCGCCTCGTCGGTCCGGCGAAGGCCTATGAGCTGCTCTACACCGGCGAACCGATTGACGCACACGAGGCGCATCGCATTGGCTTGATCAACCGCTTGGCGCCGGCCGGTCAGGCGCTGTCCGCCGCCGTTGCTCTCGCCGAGAGCCTGGCCAGTCGCCCCGCGCTTGCGCTCAGTCTCATCCGCGCGGGCGTGCGCGATTCGCTGAACCAAACAACGCAGGAGGCGATCAGCCGCACTCTGGCCGACAGCCATCGGGTCTTCACCGGCCCCGATATCGAAGAGGGCATCGACGCCTTTTTCGCCAAGCGCGCGGCGGTCTTCACCGCCGGACGCAACCGCACTAGAGCAAAAAGAACCGAAGGAGATTGAACATGGGCGGCTTCTCCTCGCGGCGGTAAAAGATGGTAAGCTTTGGGCAAAGCATATCCAACAATACAACACGCACCTGGGAGGACATGATGATCAATAGACGGACTCTCTTAGGCGGAATTGCATCCGCAGCGACGGCAATCGCAGCGCCGCACGTCGCGCGCACGCAGGAGGTGAAGCATTATCGCTTCGCATACGACCAGCCGAAGCCCACCGGATACGGCATCCTCGGCGACATCTTTGCAAACAAGCTCAAAGAGCTGAGCAAAGGCACGATGCTGATCGATCAGTATCCGGGCGCCCAGCTCGGACAGGAGCCGCAGGTGCTGCAGCTCGTGAAATCCGGCGATATCGAGTTCTGCATCTCGTCTTCGGCGAATGCCGCGACCGTGTCGCCGCAAGCCGGTGTGATGTCACTGCACTACCTCTTCCGCTCCGAAGGCCATCTGATCAAGGCGATGGCCGATCCCAAGCTTTCGGAGGCCTGCAAGGCGATGATCTCCGACAGCGTTCAGGGCGCGCGCATCATCGCGCTTTCCACGCTCGGGCTGCGCAACATGTATTCGAAACGGGAGATCAGGAAGATCGAGGATATAAAGGGGCTCAAGATCCGCGTGCAGGCCACGCCTACCGAAGACACGATGTTTCCGGCATATGGGGCACAAACCGTGCACATGCCGTTCGGCAGCGTTTACACGTCCTTGCAGACGGGTGTGGTCGATGTAGCGGAGAACGGCGTGAACGTCTATCTCGCGAACAAGCACTACGAAGTTGCGCCCGTGCTTTCGATGACGGAGCATGAGGCGAACAACAGCTTCACCTGGGTCAGCGACAAAGTATGGAACAGCCTTTCTTCCGAGCAGAAGGGCTGGGTGCAGGCGGCCGCCGACGAGGTCAATAGGAACCAGCCGGCCAAGGCGGTCGCCTTGGAGCACGAATCTGCTGTCAAGCTGAAGTCCATCGGCGTCAAGATCGTCAACGATGTCGACAAATCCGGTTTCCAGAAAATCGCCGACCCCTACCTAGACAAGATGTCGGCCGATCTCGGTCCGCATGCGACCAAGATCAAGGATTTGATCCGCGGCATCGCTTGAACTGGGCGCGGAAATCCGAAGTGTTGATCGCAAGAGGCCGGCCTCTGCCGGCCTCTTATCTGCATTGAACGATCATGACCGTCGCCGAACGCTTAGTGCTTAAGCGGCAGCGTCACCTCAAGTGGCGCGCGCTCGACCCGCTTGAAACCGTGCTGATGATGCTGTGCGGCCTCCTGCTGCTCGGCTTTTGCACTACCGTCATCTTCGACATCGTCACGCGCGAGATCGGCCGGCCCTGGCTGTGGTTGCAGGAGGTGACCTCGACCTTCTTCATTTACGCGATCTTCACCGGCACCGCGGTCGCCACACGGCGCAACGATCACCTCTATCTCACCGCCATCGCAGACACGCTGGTTGGGACAGCGCGGACTATTGTGGAGGTAGCCACGCGTCTCGTCGTGCTCGGGGTAGCGCTCTGCTTCATCTATTTCGGTTGGCTGAATTTCCTGCGCGGCTTTTCCAGCTTCCGCATGCCCTCGATGACGCCAATTGCCTCCCTCTATGCGGCGATCCCGATATGCGGGGTTCTTATCGCTCTGTTTACGATCGAGCAGCTGGTGAACGGCCTGCGCAACGGTTTCGCGCGCGACGAGCCGCCCGAGCCGCCGCCGCATGTCGCCTCGATCGAAGGCATCGCGCCCGCAGCGGGAGGTCGCAGATGAGCGGTACGTTGATGGTCCTGCTGATGACATTCCTGTTTCTGTTTTTCGGCTATCTCGGCGTGCCGGTGGCGTTCTCGCTTCTGGCCGGCACTCTGATCGGCGCGATGTTCACCGACGTGTCGCAGACGGCCATTATCCAGAAAATGTTCGACGGAATGGACAACGAGGCACTGCTTGCGATTCCATTCTTCCTGCTGGTCGGCGAGCTGATGAGCTCGGCCAACGTCGTGCAGCGCGTGGCGAACCTGTCGCTGAGTCTGGTGGGTCATATCCGCGGCGGCCTGTCCCAGGTTGTCACCGTCTTCAGCATGTTCTTCTCGGAGATGTCGGGATCGACGACCGCGGACGTTGCGGTGATCAGCCGCGCATTGGGCGGGCCGATGAAGCGGGAGGGGTACAGTCCCCCCTTCATTGCGGCGATCATCGCCGCGGCCTCGACCATCGCGGCGCTGGTGCCGCCGAGCATTACGGCGGTGGTGTATGGCGCCATTGGCAATGTCTCGATCGCCGGCTTGTTCATGGCCGGGGTCGTGCCGGGCCTGATGATCGGCATCGGGTTGATGATATTCTGTTACTTCTTCGGGCCGAGGGGCATGACCCGCCCGCGCGCGCCGTTTCGCGAGGTCGCGCGCGCCTTCAAGGACGCCGCGCTGCCATTGATGATCCCGGCAATACTGCTGGGCGGCATTCTGACCGGCTTCTTCACCCCTACCGAAGCCGGAGTCGTTGCCGTCGTGTGGATCGTCATCGTGGTCATCCCGGCGCTCGCCCGCGGTCATATCAAGCTTCTGCCATGGGATTTCTGCCTCGCAGGGCTCATTTTTTCGTTGCCGCTGATCACCATTGGCGCTGCTAACGCGTTCGGCTGGATGTTCGCGTATTTGCGCGGGGCGCTCATGATCGCCGAATGGATCACCGATCTTGCCGGTAACAACCCGCAAGCCACGATGCTGCTGCTCGTTCTGTTGTTCACCATCATTGGCGACTTCATCGAGCCGGTGCCGACCATCATCATCTTCATGCCGCTGGTGAACGCATTGACCCAGGCGGCGGATATCAATCCGGTGCACATGGGCGTGGTGCTCATCGCCACGCTTGCATTCGGGCTGATCACGCCGCCATACGGCCTCGTTTTGCTGATGGCGTCGAAGTTCGTGGGGGTGAGATTTTCGCAGGCCCTGCGCGCGGCGCTGCCAATCTATGGCGTCTTCCTGATCACCATCACCTTCATGATCTTCTTTCCCAAGGTCGTGCTTTGGCTGCCGAAGCAGGTGCTTCCCGAATCCGTCGGCTGCTTCAAAAATGCAAGCGGAACCGGCTACATTTGCCCGCAATGATGTGACTGCCGTATCGGCATGCCGCTTTATGCCAAGCGCAGGGTGCCCATGAGCAGACAAAAGCGCTTTGACTAGGGTTGCTCGCCGCGCGCTCGATTCAAAACCGTTCGAAACCCAAGATGCGCGGCGCCGAGATCCACCTCCTGCGGCTGCCGCGCGGCCGGGCGGTATCGCGAGCAGTAGTTGGACGCGCACAGAAAAGAGCCGCCCTTGATGACGCGGCTTGGCGACTGGCCGCCCGTTAATGCGAGGTCCTGCAATTCGGGTCCGGTCGGATTAACGGCCTTCTCCCGCGGATGACCCGGCCGATACCAATCGCTCGTCCACTCCCAGACATTGCCGATCATGTCGTAGAGGCCGTAGCCGTTCGGCTTGAAGCAGCCGACCGGCGCGGTCCCTACGTAGCCGTCCTCGTTGGTGTTGTAGACGGGGAAGATGCCTTGCCAGGTATTCGCGATCGGCTTGCCGTCCGCATCGAAGGCGCTCGACCAGTCGTCCTCGCCGTCGCGACCGCCGCGCGCAGCGAATTCCCATTGCGCCTCGGTCGGGAGCTCACGATCGCGCCAGCGCGCGTAGGCCAGCGCATCCTCGTAGGCGATATGCACGACCGGATGATTGTCCTTGCCCGCGATCGTGCTGCCCGGGCCTGTCGGCGCACGCCAATTGGCGCCCGCCACGTATTGGAACCACTGCGTGATGCGGCCGCCGCTCGCGACATTGGTCGGCGGGACGAACACCACCGAGCCGGGAACGAGCAGCTCCCTGGGCATGCCGGGGTGCGTCGCGGGATCGAGCCCTCGCTCGGCCAAGGTCACGTATCCCGTCGCCGCGACGAATTCGCGAAACTGCGCGTTGGTCACCTCGTGGCGATCGATCCAGAAGCCGTCGACGCGCACGGTGTGCGTGAAGCGTTCCTCCGGACGATGGCGCTCGGAACCCATCACGAACGTCCCGCCGCGGATGAACACCATGCCGGCGGCGGCGCCGTCGTCCGATGGCAGGCCGGAATAGGCAGCGCAGCTTCCGAGCTGGCCTCTGGCCGCGTCCTTTTGCGCGATCGCGGTGGCAAAAGTGCCGATCATCAAACTGCCGGCGCCGATGCCAATGCAGCAAATCAGCAGGTCGCGCCGTATCATGGCATGGTCTCCGCAATGGTCGGGTGGCCTCGTTCGATCACATTTGTGCCGAGCGGAGCATGGCGCGCATTTCAACGCTCGCGGTGCATCTTGTGGTTCGCGGACGCCCCCATATACGGGACGCCCGCATTTGCCACTATCGGCTACTGACCTTCGCGGTGCTTGATCATCTCCTGAATCTTCTTCTTGATCGCGTCGAGATTGAAGGAAGCCGGGTCCTGCATCGGCGGATAGTCGACCGCCGTCACGCCAGCTTCTCGACAAACTGCTGGACCATGACGAAGCGCCAGAACTCACGGGCGAAGAAGTCGTTGGTGTAGCCGGCGGCGCCAGTGTTCCACGACTCGCCCCGATTACTCGGCGTGCGCTCGAACGGATCCTGGCGAATGTTGACCACTGTGGGCATGTCCGTGGTGATCTTCTCGCCCGGCCAGCCCCAAGGCTGCGTGAAGAACGTGAACTTGAAGTCGTCGATGCGAACCGCACCCAGCTGCGCGCCGCCGAAGTAGAACAGTTCTTGGCGCTTAGATGGGCCTTTGCCGGTGAGAAGATCCATCTGGTTGTACCCATCCAGATGGTTCTTGTAGGTCCGATCGCCGAGCTTCACGCCCTTCAACAGTTGATCGGTGATGTTGGGGTTGCCGGCCACGGCCATCAAGGTGGGGAACCAATCGAGGCCCGAGAAGAGTCCGTTCTCGACCGTGCCCGGCTTGATTTGCCCCGGCCAGCGGATGATCGCCGGCACGCGGAAGCCGCCCTCGCCCACGGTGCCCTTGGTGTTCTTGAACGGCGTCATGCCGCCATCGGGCCACGTGAACACCTCGGCGCCGTTGTCCGTGGTGAAGATGACGATGGTGTTGTTGGCCTCGCCGATGTCGTCGAGATGTTTCAGCAGGGCGGCGACGCTGTCATCCAACTGCGCCATGCCGGCTTCCTCGAGACCGTAGTTCGTCTGGCTGTTCTGCATCGAGCTGTACTTTTTCGACAGGAACGTCCAGACGTGCATGCGCGTAGTATTGTGCCAGACGAAGAACGGCTTGCCGTCCCTCTTGGCCTTGTCCATGAAGTCACTGGACGCCTTGACCAGCACCTCGTCGAAGGTCGTCATGTCGTACTTGGCCTTCAGGAACGGCAAGTCGTGCATGTTCGGCACGTTCACCATGTCCGGGAACGGCGGCAGGGGGCCTTCATCGACGATCCTCTGCTTGCCGATTTTGCCCCAGCGCGGCATTTCGGTCGGATCGTCCGTGTCGGTCGCATAGCTGTGTATCAGGCTGCGGGGCCCGTACTTGTTGTAGTAGTCCTGATCGACGGGAAACGAGTACCAGTACGGATCGGACATCGCGTCGAGGTGGTATAGGTATCCGAAGAACTCGTCGAAGCCGTGCACCGTTGGAAGGTACTTGTTCAGGTCGCCAAGATGGTTCTTGCCAAACTGGCCGGTGGCATAGCCTTGTGCCTTCAGCGCGGTAGCGAGCGTCACGGCCTCTGCCGGAATGCCGACGTCGGCCCCGGCCTGACCGACGGTCGTCAGCCCAGTGCGGATCGGCAACTCGCCGGTAATGAAGTTCGCTCGGCCCGCCGTGCAACTTGCTTCGGCGTAATAGTCCGTGAACAGCATGCCTTCAGATGCGAGTTTGTCGAGGTTCGGCGTCTTCCCCGACATGATGCCGCGGTGGTAGGCGCCGATGTTGAACCAGCCGACATCGTCTCCCATGATGACGAGGATGTTCGGAGGCCTTTGCTGCTGCTGCGCGGCCGCGGGCAAGCTCGCCGCTGTTAGGGGAACGAACGACGCGAGTAGTCCGAGGAAAAACTTCCTGGTCATACTCATGGCCTGTTTCCTCAGCTCTGGCTGCCCGAACCGGGCCGGCAGCCGGCGCCCGGTGACATTCGCGTCGAACGTTCGGCGCGACGGCAAAATGCAACCGCTATTGCGTCGTGAGACCCGGAAGCCCCTGCACCCGTGTGATGGGCGGCGGGTTCATCTACATTGTTCGAGCTTTCCGTGCGGACAGCCGAGCTCACGCACGTATCCTGCACCGAAGACGCTATGGTGGAGCAATCACAGGTCCGTGAGGGGCTATTGGCAATAACGTTGCGTTATCGCTCATTCGTCTCCGATCACGCGCCGCACGTTTGTGAAATGCGGCGATCCAGTCGTGATGCTGCAAAAGCGGCGACGCACGCAAAACGCTGTCACCCGCCGGTCACATCCGCGAATATTCGTGCGTGCTGTCGATAAAGATAGAGCCAGCGCCCGAGGTCAGTCACAAGCGCATGTCAGAGTGTCATGCTTGGTGCCGCGGAGGCACGGCATGTCGCGACCGGAGGCTGGAGCATTTTACCATCCGTTGTGACGGTCGCCTGCGAGGACAGCGCCTTTGCGTGCCGGGCGACGGCCGGGGGCAAACATGACGCGAAACGAAGAGGCAGGCTGCAGCCGACGCTTGCCGGGGAAACGTAGCGCTGCGATTGCCGCGTTGGCGGCCGCGAGCGCCCTCATTTCTCAAGCTGCGCGTGCGGACGAAGGCGGCGTGAGCTTCTGGCTTCCCGGCTTTTTCGGGAGCCTCGCGGCGGCGCCGCAGCAGCCGGGCTGGTCGCTCACCTCGATCTACTATCACACCAGCGTGTCTGCCGGGGGCAATGTCGCCGCCGCCCGCGAGTTCGAGACAGGCAGGATTCCTGTCAATCTCACCGCGAGCGTGAACGCGAGCCTCAACGCGAAGGCCGACCTCGGATTGGTGATGCCCACGTACACCTTCGCGACGCCGGTGTTTGGAGGGCAGCTCACCGTGGGCGCCATTGGAATATATGGCCGCACTGACACCTCCTTAACGGGATCGGTTACAGGCGCGTTGAGTACTCCGCTGGGCACACTCCCATTCTCGCGCTTCGACAGCATCAGCGACTCAGTAACTGGCTTCGGGGATGTCTTGCCGATAGCGACGCTGCGCTGGAACAACGGCGTTCACAATTACATGACCTATATCACCGGCGACATACCGGTCGGAGCCTATGACTCGACGCGCTTGTCGAACATCGGCATCGGCCATAGCGCGATCGACGCCGGCGGCGGCTATACCTATCTCAACCCGCAGACCGGGCACGAATTCTCAGGCATGCTCGGCTTCACTTACAATTTCACCAATCAATCGACCCAATATCAGAACGGCGTCGACATGCATTTCGATTGGGGCGCGTCGCAATTCTTGACCAAGCAGATTCAGGTCGGCGTCGTCGGCTACGTCTACAGACAGTTGGGTTGTGACACCGGCGCCGGCGACCGGGTCGGGTGCTTCCAGTCGCAGGTGGTGGGTGCCGGGCCTCAGCTCGGATTCATCATTCCCCTGACCACTGAGACTCAAGGTTATCTCAATTTCAAAAGCTACTGGGAATTCGCCAACCAGAACCGGCCCGACGGATGGAACGCTTGGGTCACATTCGTGATCTCGCCGGCGGAGCAGACGCCGAGCACCTCGCCGCGACGAATGAGTACGAAATAACCAGGCGGGTTGCGGTCATTCAACTGCTCGCAAGAGTTTCGCTTCCCCGGGGCCCACGACTGACGAGACTTGTATCGGCGTTCAAAAGCGAGCGCCGATGCGCAGCTTCACGTGGTGGCGCTCGAAATTGTCGAGATCGCGCGCGCCCGAGCTTGCGGCCACCGCGCCCCAGACCTGAACGTTCCACGCCGCCGAGATAAAGTATCGTCCGCCGAAGGTCGCGTAGAAAGTCGGGCCGATGTAGAGCGCCTGCCCCGCGAAACCATCGAGGCCGAGCCCGTCGTAGCGACGAAGGTTGCGCGCTTCCGCGCCGACAAAGACGTTCGGCATCACCTGCATTGCGAGCGCCGCTCCAATCCCGAGCGTCGATTCGCGCAACGTCTCGCCAGACGCCCGCAGCCGCGTCTGTTCCGGCTCGTAGCTGACGTTGAGCGCGGCGAATAGACGGCCGGGTATCAATTCACGATCCGCAAGCACGCGAAATACAGCGCCGTACTGGTCAGCAGGCTCCCCGCCCATCTCATCCGTGAAACCCCAGTGTGGCTCGACGCTGAGCGTCAGCCCGAACGGCGCGTGCTCGCGGTCGAACAGGCGGAATCTCGCGTCGAACGAGATGGACTGCAGCGCCCCTTGGCGGCGATCGTCAATCGCGTTCACCCCGGTGATGTCGTAGTAGGCAACCGTCGCGTTGGCCGAGAGACGGAACCTGTCCGAGAAGCTGTACTTGGCCTCGAGCGTCGTCGCGACGGTGTTGTAGGAGCCGCCGAGCTTGCCGAAACGGCCGGTCGAATCGGCCTCGAGCTCCTTTTCTCCCGCTTTTCCGATATCGCTGCCTTCCGTGAAGCCGAACATATGTTCGGTATCGACTTCCCCGGTCTTGTCCGCGCGTTTGCCCGGATCGCCTCGCGCCGAGCTCGTCGCGACCAGCACCGCCAACACGATCAGCAGGATCGCCCGCGATGGAGCGCCGCGCGGCGCCTTCCGAAGCGGTAAGGCGCGCACCGACCAGCAGTGTGAAAACATCGTGCGCCATCCTGTCGAAATCCAAACGCATGCCCGCGGCCATGGCGGCCGCGCGCGGGGCGGTTCAGATCAGCGACGAGGATTTCGGCGGGCGTTCGAGCAGGATCGGATCGGCGCTCGCGAGCGCGCGTGCCGGCGCCACAAGCATTGGCCGCGCGGCAAGGCTGAACGAAGTGACGCGCACGGCGAAAGGAAGGACTCCTGTAAGGTGATGATGCAGCGAGCAGCATTCATCCTTCACATCGCCGATGCTATGCCGGTGGTCGCCGTGACGGCCGGGCGCGCCGTGGTCGTGCGCGCTCGCGACCGCGGGCTGATGTTCGAACACGTGCACGGCGTGGTCGAACATCACCGGCACGACGCCGGCGAGCTGGGCGAGCAAAAACAGCCCGAGTAGCCACGGTCCGAAGCGGCGCATTGTTCGCAACGAAGTCAAGCAGGTGCCCCTTGACCTGGAGTGCCGGTCAACCTTCGCACCTTATGCCCCGCAGAGGAACCCGCGTGATGCTTTCTGTTTGGATATGTTGCGGCCGAGCCACAGCAGCGTGCGGCCGACCGGAAGGGAACCGTTGATGGCAAATTGCTGTAAGCGTTGCTTAGGACGCGCCATTCCGTCACCCCGGATTCTCGAGGCTGAAGGTCTGGGAGTCGTCGTCATAAGCAAAGGCTTCCGCAAAGCGAGCCCAGGCCACGACTGCGCGCAACGTCTGCTCCGCCGTGTCAGTCGTCATGTGGTCTTCGAGCTCATCGAGAAACCGGCTTCTTGGTGCGATGTGATTGGCGCGTTCCTGCAGTACACGCCGGATATGGGCGGCAAGCGGAACGTAGGTCAGCAACTGATGCTGGAAGAGTTTCTTTCGGTCGTCCAACGTCGCGCCCGCGAATTCCTTGCCGGCATCGGTCAGCCGAATATCGCCTTTCTCGATTTCCGCCAGCCGCAGCATCTGCAGTGCCTCGGCGACCGGAAACAGGTCGTCCACCTCCATGTGAAGTGAACTTGCAATGACGGGAAGGTCGGCCTTTCCATTGTATGGCGGGCCGGCGACCGCCTCGATCAGACCGGACAGCAAATTGGCGGAGACCCGGGTCAGCACCGTGTCGGTCCCAATCTTAGGAAAGCGTTCTGTCAGGGGTGTAGCGCGCGTCGCCGCGGCAGAACGCTCCGTCATGGCGACGTAGATTCGCTCGACAAGATCACGGAACCTGGGATCAAGGCGGTTGCGAGGTTGCGGCAAGTCAACTTTGATCTCGCTGACGATCTGCGCCGGATTGGTCGAGAAAACGAGGATGCGGTCGCACATCAGGACCGCTTCTTCGATATTGTGCGTCACCAGGATGACCCCTTTGATGGGGAGCCGGCCTTCGCTCCAGAGATCGAGAAAGTCCGTCCGCAGAGTTTCCGCGGTGAGGACGTCGAGCGCCGAGAACGGTTCATCCATCAACA
>Ga0306921_10007574_pt1 | contig 11416 bp, 7 predicted proteins | sample sta12Cox44000080_FD_203760 | JGI IMG/M metagenome (GOLD analysis project Ga0306921, IMG submission 203760) | Lab enrichment of tropical soil microbial communities from Luquillo Experimental Forest, Puerto Rico - statoxic.12C.oxic.44.000.080 (v2)... | ecosystem: Environmental > Terrestrial > Soil... | reverse complement strand
CAGTCCGCTGAACCTTTGCGCCCTTAGGGTAGATATCGGGAGCCGTGTACTCAAGCGCGACTCGAACCGACGCGCCCCCGCTCGACAGGATGCGGAAAGAATAGGGGCGATTGTAAAGCCCCCGGTAGTTGGAGTTCCAGTCGGGGAGCCCTTGCGAATCCTCCGGCGCGATACGCATGCTGAAGTTGTCCCGCATCGCGCCGACCGAATCAAAGGCATTGACATTGGAGTCCTTGAGCACAAAACCGAACGACTGCCCACCCGCAAAGGGACTGAGGAAGCAGCGCACATTCTGGTTCTCGACAATAACGTCCTCGAACCCGTCGCGGTCATAGTCGAGCGTATAAGCGACCGCCTCGCCGGCCTGGACGGCTGCCAGCACCACGCCCTCACTCACCTGGTAGGAGCCCGCTTGCAGCCGAATCTCAAATCGATACGCGCCTGTTCCTTTTCTAGGTACAACCCTGAGTTCGGCTGTTATCTCGCTGTTCGGCGGTAGGACCAGTCGCGAGTGCGCGGCGCTAAAGGTCAGGCCATCCCCTTGGGCAGTGAGGGTCACGGTTTGCTCGTCGGCCCTCCAGTTCTTCACCTTGATGTGAAATGTAGCCTCTCCCGGCACGTTCAGGCTGGCAAGGATCGGGTGGACAATGGGAATGGACTGGTCGTCACGCAGCGGAAACATGGCGAAGGGAGAGATCGCGAAAGTAAACGGATGGTGGATGATGACCTGAGATCGCCAGCCCCAGGTTGTGGGCGAGTCCTTCTCGTGTAGCATTGCGTCGATCTGCACCGGCAGATTCCCGACAGCATCAGCAGGGATCTCGACCGGAAAGCTGAACTCGCTTGAAGAACGGGCGGGTATGGAAGCGGGCCGGCTTTCTGACTTACGAATCGTCCCCGCCACAAGATCGAGGGAGCCCTCGAGAGCGCTCGTCCGTGGATTCTCAACACGCAGGCGTACAGTGCGCTTCTCACCGGCGATCCAGGGGTTGCTGGCGTCGATCGAAATGTGTGGCCCCTGGCGTAGATAGTCCAGTTGCAACGTCCGAATGAAGTGCGGCGCCGGGCCTTTCGGGATCTTCAGGATCCAGAGATGCTGCGCTGCATTCTCGTCCATGCGGGCGGCCTCACCGTCGATCCTTACGTTCCGGGGCCGCCCACTCAATCGCAGCGCAACCTCACCATCCATCGGCGCCGTCAGTTCCAGCCGCAGGCTCGAGCCATCGTAGGTCACACCGCTCAACTCGCATGTCGCGTAGTAGACTTCGTCCGTCGGCTCCAACCCCGGTGCCATTTTCCAGTAAGGACTAGCGAACGGAATCCGAATCGGCAGCATGACCGATTCACGAGGCGGAAGCGTCAGCACCGGCAGGCCCAGGTAGTGATCCGAAGACGGAGAACTGAAGTCCCGCACTCGTGGGTCCGTAACATTGATTTCAGCGGAATACGATTCCTGCGGGCTGAAATTGGTGACGCCGACGAACCCGTAACCCGGTCGCTTGCCGGCGCGGCGTTCGAAGGGCAGGGTATCCCAATCCTCCACCAGCTCGGTTGTATAAAGCTCTGGATCACGCGCTGTCCTGGACAGGGAGCTGTAGTAAACCTTCCGCTGTACCCCCGCTTCCTTCATCAGTGCCGGCAGCGCCGCCCGCCCGGATCGTTGAACGTCTTCAGGGTAATCGGTTGACCCTACGCGGGGGCCGGTTCGATAATTTGATAGGCCTGTTCCTGGAGGTGCCGACCAAAGGGTGAAATCGGCACCGAAAAAGAGCACTTTTCCCTTGCCGTAGGGGAAACGCGCTCCAACGATGCCACCTCTCTCATCTCGAGCGAAGACCTTGATCTGAGCATGGCTGCTCTTAGGTAGAGTCAGTACAGAGTGCCGGTTGAGCAGGGCAGCCTTGGTTCCGTTGGCAAATCGGGCTTGGCCCTCCCCGACGACAAGTTGACAGTTTCCAAGCGGAGATAGCAGTTGATCAAAGATTTCTCCCGTGGGGAGCGACGGAAAAACAATCAGGTTTCCACCGCTCACCACGTACTCCTGCATCATGCGCTGGGCCTTATCCGAATACCTCCCAAGATGCGGATGGAGCTTCAAATCATCCTGACTACTGACCAGTGTCGGCAACAGCAGGAGCTTATAGCGCTCAAAGTCTTCCTGCGGCGTATGATCGGAGTCCAGCAGCTCGAAGTTGTAATGGTCATAGATTCCGGACCACAGCATTCGGGCGAGGGAGTCTCCAACATAGTTAGCTTCGTCTGGGCTAAGATCCGCCTGTGGGAAGGTTGCCATGGGATAAACCAGGCCCGCATCGGCGAGAAGGTGCGCGGCGGCGAGTAGCGCTCCCATTCCACTCACCAGGCGGCCATTTCGGCGCACGTAAACAGCCCGGCCAGTTTCTTCGCCAGCATAGTTGACTGCCGATTCGAAGCCGTAATGGCGGTTCGCCCATTGAACGTCAAAGCCCGCAGGGTTGAGTGTATCGTGCATAGGCCAGTAGCCCAGCCCCTTGAGTCCGTTCTGAAACATGACGCGCGTAGCCATTAGCGTATTCGAGGGGTCTGTGGGCGAGGCGTAAGTATCCTTACTGTGGATTCGCCAGCCCGCCTGAAATTCGAAGTGCGCGCCTATGAAGAGCGGCTGGGTCTTAACAGTTTCGGCCAGGAACTTGTTCTTGGCGGCCTCGAAAACGGTCGAGTAACCTCCTTGGTCGTGGATCTGGTAGTCTTGTCCCATATTCCAGAGGGGTTCTGGCGTTGCATCATTGGCCGCGGCGTTCACACGCATATTTGCGGCGTCGATGAAATATGGAATTGGACTCCCGTGCGTAGCCTCCTTAGCGTACTGGCGAAGCAGACCCATGTACTTCCAGAAGTTTGGACCAGAATAGTTTGCGATGCCGATGGCGACGTCGTCATCGAGCTGAATACCGATAATGGGCCCTCCCTTATCGGCCAGCAGTGGACTTACCAATCCGAGGACATCGTGATACCACTTGCGAGCGTATCTCAAATGAGTCTCGTTCTGTAGCCACCCCGTGGCCGCTTCCTCTTGTTTTTCATACTGAAGGGCGGAGAGCCGAGGATAACGCCCTTCGAGGATGGTTTGCTCGGTCATGTGATATTCCGGCCTCCTCAACAGCCAATCGGGATAACCCCCATTGCGCCAGTCGTTCGTATCGTAAGGTCCCGGACGCAAGGCAACCTTGAAGCCCATTTGCTCAGCCAACCGAAGCAAATAGTTCAGATCCCGGAGTGGATTCGTGCGCCCGCCAAAGTCCAAGGCGCCCTCTTCCGGCTCATGCCAGGCCCACATGGGAAGGATATCGAGCGTGTTAATCCCCATCGACTTCAGTCGCAGTAACTCTTCTGCCCAGCGGTCCCGCGGCAAACGGTAGTAATTAAAATTCGCAATACTCTCGAAGAAAGGCTTTCCATCCACCCAGTATTCGGGATACGTGTTAACTACCCGACATTCATTCTGAGGGCTACCGAGCACGATCCGAACGCGGTCCTGGGCAATGGCGCCCTCATAAGGGCCAAGCAGAAAAGGCAATGCGAGAACGATGACGGATGCGTGGCGAGAGTTCACTTGAAGCTGAGAGAGCGAAAATTAGGACCCTGGTGCTCAAGCTTTGATGAAGATTTTGTTCCGATACATCCAGAACAAAACCAGCCACTCGACGACCAGAACCACGACGGCATGGAGGAGAGGCTCCAGATGCCCCGAGGCCCCAACCATGCTCCTCGTAAAGATGCTGACCCACTGGCGCAACGGCACGATGCTTGCGACCATGTAAATGAAAACCGCGTTGCTCCCGATCACTACAAAAAGCAGGGAGCCCTTCTGGTGGCCACGAACGTCGATGACCCAGTAGAAGAGCAAAAACATAACGCAGGCCCATCCGGCCGAAACCAGACCGTAGGAAGTAGTCCAGATTTTCATGATCACGGGCACAAAGGAACTTAGAGCGTAACCGGCGGCGAGACAGCAAAGCCCGGCGCCCGCGATCATCTTTGCCTTGCTCTCCCTGGAGCGCGTGCTCATCAGCCATTCGCCGATGAGCAAGCCGAGGATCGTGGTCGAGATCGTGGGCAGCGTGCACAGGACGGTTCCCCAAGGCTCCGTGGGATAGGTTCTTCCCAACACCATCAGATCTACAGACCTTACCAGGTTCTTATAAGGGTCGAGGGTGCCCGCCGGAACCCCCGGGGCAGGAACGAATGCCAGGATGAGGGCGTAGGCTACTAGAATCAGGCCGCCCACCGCCGCTTGCAGCCGCTGCGACTTTCGCACCAGCAAGAAAGCCACAAGGTAGGCAATGGCAATGGGCTGCAAGGCGCTGCTCAGCTCCACCCAGTACGGCGCGCCACTATGGACCGATTCCCGAAGGGAGCCCAGCAGGAAGAGGACGGCAAAGCGTTTCACCGCATGCCCAAGCATTTGAGGATAGGTTTGGGTGCGCGAGCGCTTGGCGAAAGAAAGCGGCACCGAAAGGCCTACCATGAGCATGAAGGCCGGCCAGATGCAGTCGTAAAATCTCAGCCCCTGCCAAGGGGTGTGATTGAGCTCATAAACGAAGGTATTGAGGAGGAAGTTCGGCTTGAGAGCTTGCAGCCCAACCGCCAGCGCCTCGCCCCCAATGATCCAAAACATGATGAATCCTCGAAAGGTGTCCAGAGACACCAGACGTCCTTCCCCTGCCAGTGGGAGCGTCGGAACCTTGCCCGCCAGCTCACTGGGCGCGGTCGTGACTTTCTCTCTTATGTCAACAGGGCTTGAGAGGTCGGTGGCCATACCCCGGAGTCCTTATCTCCCTATGACGAGGGCCTGAGAATTTAGTCTCTCCTGCGCCACTCACCGGCTGGCTAACTTAGAAGTCGACTTTGAGGCCAAATTGGATGTCGCGCGGAGTTCGGGCGCTTCCAATTAGACCGGCGGTACTGCTGCCTATCGCCGCGCCGGGGAGACCAAAGTTCGGCCTGTTAAAGAGATTGAAGAATTGAGCTCGAAATTGAAGGGCAACGCGCTCGCTGATCCGAGTCCGCTTCATGAAACCGACGTCCCACTGCCTGAGGTTGGGACCGAATAAGATATTTCGCCCACTGGTTCCGAACCTAGGCGTCCCGTTGGCCAGAGCAAGCCCGAGCGCGTCGAGGGTAAAGCAATTAGTATTAAAAAACTCCTCGACAGTCCTCGGACCCGCGCCGTTGCAAATGCGATCCGGCCTGGGAGAAACGGACCCACTGTTCGAGAAATCCTGGGGAGAATATACGGTAAAAGGGATACCAGTCTGAACGGTGATAACACCGCTTAATTCCCATCCCCCGGCTAAAACATCGACCAGACCTGTGCGGTTCAAGAAGCGCTGGCCACTGCCAAAAGGTAATTGCCAAACGGAAGTAATCACCAAGCGCTGGGGCATGTCCACATCGCCTACAGAATAATCTGCCCGGGGATTATTGTCGTTTTGGAAGAGCGTGACTTCCGACGAATCGCCGCCGTTGAAGTCCATCTCCTTGGCGTAGGTGTAAGAAACCAGCGCCGAGAAGCCCTGCGAAAATCTTTTGGTCAATCTCACCGTCAGAGCGTGATAGTTCGAAATGCCGTCATAGGTGTTCCAGGAGAAGGTGCCCAAGTCGGGCCAAACTCGCCGTGGCCCAAGATCCCCCAGCCCCGGCTTGGCCTGATTTGCGCCCGGATGATAGCCGCCCGTGTGAACCGCCCGATTGCCTATATATCCGACCTCTAACGCCCAATTGGGCGCGAACTGCGAATCGATAGTGGCGCTCCATTCATAGACTGTAGGGGTGAAATAGAACGGGGAAGCCATAAAAAATCCGGTGATCTGGGAAAAAGGCACGGCAGCGTTGGCAAACATTGTTTCGGTCGTGGTTGGAGCCCCATTAGTTAGAATCGGAGGCGCTCCGAAAGGTGGAGCAAAGAGAAGCGTCGGAGCGAAAACGGGGCTGTTATTGTTATACGCAACTCCCTGATTAGTTTCGGGCAAATCATAGAATATCCCTGCCCCGGCGTGAAGAACCAACTTGTCAGATTGGGTGGGCCGCCAGGAGACACCCAGCCGCGGCGCAAAGCTGTCCCAGCCGCCTCCTAAACTCACCTGACGCCGCTTACCCCCGGTGAACCCATAACGCGCCCTCTGGGCGGAAGTCATCACCAAGCACCGTCCACTCGCCGAGATGAATAAGGCCTGGGAACAAAGCGCATCGTTGGCGGCATCGGGGAGGCCGGTGAGGAGCAGCGCATCGCCGGGGGTATAGCTGTTGCTCAGCGGGAAAACGGTCGCTATCAAGTTATGCTTGTCGTAAGGCTGCTTCCGATATTCCCACCGGAGACCCAACTCCAGACTCAAGCGAGGGCTGACCCGAATGGTATCCTGGCCAAAGAGATTCAACATTCCCCCACCAATGAAATTGTTGACAAAGGCGTTGGTCATATAGTTCCCGGCGGCCGGAAAACCCAGCTCCAAGTCAGCCAAATCGGCGACTGTGCTAACGTTAGGGATTTCGCTTGCCAGGGAAGAATACTGCCCGTTGAAGTTAATTAGCCCATTAAGCTGAGCGGGGTCTTGATATCCCAGCAGCTGGTAAAAATAAAACGTGCCGCCGGTGGAGAACGTGTGCCGCCCACGGATTTTCGTCAGCGTATCCTCGTACATCTGGAGCGTGTCGGGGACTATGTCCGGGTTATAGCCACCATCGCCCCAGCCGGCAAAATTGACCAACACCACTTGCGGAGCGATCTCCGTCTGGGGTGAAGTAGCGTGCACGCCTTGGATCCCGAAGCTTGCCAAGGTGCCGGGGGGATGCGGGCACTCGGCGCACTCACGGTCCAAATAGTTACGCGCATAACCCACGCGCGCTTCGTTGAGCAGACCGGGCCCGAACGTGTGAGTCCAGCCCAGCACGGCGTTCTGTCCCTGGTAATACTGGCGGAGGTTAAAAGGGTTGAAAGCTCCTGGGAAGAATTCGTTGGAGCGGCCGATCATATAGCGACCGAAAAGCTGATCCTTCGGGGAAATAGTCTGGTCGATCCGCACCAAACCGGTGTTGTCGGACTCGCGATAAGGCGTTTGGTTGAGGTAGTTAAGGATACCGGGGCTATTGGGTGTCGGGTAGGTGGGCACAATTTTCAGTGCGAAAGGATCCAAGTTCGTAATCAGATTGCCAGCAATGGGCCGCCCGGCAAGCACCGTCGATCCTGCCAGCGCGCTGCCGGCAGGGCAGGTGAAGAGATACTCCGTGGCGGGATAGAAAAGCTGCCCCGTATCAAAATTCAGACTTGCCGGCCCCCCTGCGCCGCACAGATTCATTGTCCGCCCCGTGAGAAACGACCTGAAATCCCCCATCTTTTCACCCGAGGTAGGGACAACACTGGTTGACGATTGGCCTTGAATCAGGCGGAGCCCTTCGTAGCTTGCGAAAAAGAACGTCTTTTCTTTGCGAATCGGTCCTGCAAACCCAAAGCCGAATTGATTCCGCCTATACTCAGGCCGCGCTGTGCCTGGAATCTCTTGCCCCGTAACAGGATTGGTCTGATTGAGAGCAAAGAAGTTGCGTGCATCGAGCACCTGGTTGCGCAAGTACTCCCAAGCGGAGCCGTGAAACTGGTTCGTACCCGACTGAGTGATCGTGTTCATCACCGCGCCGCCGGCGACACCGTATGACACGTCGTAAACGTTGTTTTGAATATTGAATTCCTTCACCATCTCCGGAGGCAGATCCAGTCCAAATCCTCCGTTGTTGAGCGCACGGTTAGGCATTCCGTCAACCAAAACCAGATTGCTGGAGGACGCGCCGCCCGCGGCACTGAAGCTGGTGGTGTTGAAGCCCGAACCGTTGCCATTAGCCGAAGTTAAGGAATTTCCGGAAGTGTCTGACACCGCAGGAACTACCAGGGCCAGAGAACTGGTTCGGCGCAAGTTAAGCGGCAGATCAAAAATCTCTCGCTCCTCGATAACGGTTCCGATACTTGCGCTCGTAGTGCTCAGGAGCGGCGCCGCCTCTTTAACCTCCACGGCCTGCGTGACGCGGCCCACCGCCAACACCACATCTACGGTCGCCTTTTGGTATACCGTCAAAATGATGCCGGGAATGACCGTCGTCCGAAAGCCACTTTTTTCTGCGGAAAGAGTGTAAGTGCCCGGCGGAAGCGATGGGAAAATGTACTGCCCAGCTTCATCGGAGGCCGTCGTGGTAGCGACCTCGGTACTCACATTGGTGGCAGTCAGGCCACTTGCGGAATCGCCGCGCCGCTTGTGTCCTTAACGGCTCCGCTCAAGGTGGCAGTCACCTGCTGGGCCCTACAGGGCGAGCCAACCACGAACCCCAGTACCAGGAGAAGGGGTCCCGCTAAGCCCAGGACCTTGCCTCCCACTCTCGGCATCCCGTATCCCATAATCTTGCTCCTCCTTCTACAAATGCTTGGTATTCGAGGTCCGATAGTGGCGGTAAACCAAATCGTTTTCTATAAGCTGAAAGTCACTTCCGCATTTAGAATGCGGCGAGCTCAGTCTATCTGTCAAGGGCTAAGTTCGGAAGAGAATGGCACACGGAGGAGAATGGCCTTGACAACCCGCCCGACGGCTCTGTATTATTTCTTCGAAACGCACTTCAGCATATTAGAGCGCAACAAGGACATCAGCGCGACGGACGAACCAACCGAAGGCTAAGGAGATTGCAAACTGTGAAACTCGCGGGGTCGTTGCCCGTTGTACCTACACCCTTCCACCGGGGCAAACTGGACTACGACAGTCTGCTCAGGCTCTTCGATCACCTCTTTCCGGACCTGGATGGTTATACGCTGTGCGGGAGCACGGGCGAGTCCGTCTCCCTTTCGTTGGACGAACGTCTCGAACTGATGACGTTCGCCGCGCAGAACACTCCCCGCGGAAAGACGATCGTCGTGGGGCTGACGCACACGGATCTGAATGAAATGAGCCGGTTGGGCCGCCGAGCCGAAGAGCTCGGAATTGCGGCCGGGCTGGTCCCCTGCCCTTACTACTTCCCAAACTCCTTTCCGATGGTCCTGGAATTCTTTCGAGCGCTCGATCGCTCTATCAACCTGAAGTTCGTGCTTTACGACAACCCACTATTCACCAAGACCTGGTTGCGGGTGGAGGAGCTCTTGACCTTGCTCGATAACTGTGAACATCTCCAGGCCATCAAGATGACGGATCACGATTTGGATAAGATTACGGCCCTCAAGCGCAGCCGTGACGTTACGGTCTTCTCCGGCGACGACGTGGTGGCCTTTCGCAGCCTGCTGCTGGGTGCGGACGGCAGCATGATCATCGCCCCGGCGGTTTTCCCAACCGCCTTCCAGAGTGTGGTGCGGACGATCCGCGAGGGTGATAGCCGGACGGCCCTGCGCCTCTTCTCAGACCAGATTCTGCCTTTGATTCACCTCTTTGGAATCGGAGACGAAATCTCCACCACCAAAGCCCTGTTCAAGCACCTGGGAATCTTCCGCTCCGATGAGGTGCGTCCCCCGCTCCTGGCCAGTACGCCGGAACGCGTGAAAGAGGTCCTCCTCGCTTACGAGGTCTGCCAGACTGCTGGTGGCGTGCGCCAGGCGGTTTAGGCTCTTTCCGAAAGGGCCAGGGATCGTGGTCTCTGCGCAACATGCGAGTGCATAGCGCGTGGCAAAAGCTTCGCGATATGAGAAGGGGTCGCCTAGCAGAACGGCGGTATACAGCGTTTTGGGGTACGTTGTCCGGTATCTTTCTCATTGCTCTCCTGCTCGCGATCGCTGTGGAGGCATGGGCGCAGGATGCAGCGCGGCCCGTCCCTTCGCCGCGAAACATGGCTGGAGGGCAGGAAGCAAATGCGAAAGCCGCCCAGGCCCCGGCGGAGCCGCTAATCATTCGAATTGCGGGTGCCCTAGCCAAGGGAGATTCGAATGCCGCCCGGCGTTTGGTATCGAGGTTCCTTCAGGAGTCAGGGCTGACGGCCGACAGCCTTCTGCAGATTGGCGTAAACCTCGCTCAGCACGATCTGTACTCGGAAGCCTCGGAGGTCTTCAGGCGCTGTGCTAAGGATCACCCCGAAGTGTTTGAGTGCTATTACAATCTCTCCCTCGCTCAGCTAGCCCTCCAGCAGCCCCGAGAAGCGCTTGCTACTCTTGCGAAAGCGCCTCACGTTTCACCCTCGGAAGAAGTAGAACGTACCTATTTGCGCGGCAAAATCGAGTTGGCTCTTGAACAGGACGCTGAAGCGGAACGCGACCTGTCAGCGGCCTTCGCGGCCGCACCGCAGGAAGAAAACTTTGGCCTGGACCTGGGCTTGTGCAACATCCGCGAGCGAAAGTACCAGCCCGCCGCGGAGGTATTTCGGAAGGCCATCGGCTTCCAGAAGAACTCGACCTTCCTCCGACTCGGGCTCGCGCTGGCCCAGTATCTGGGAGGGCTGAACGCCGAGTCGGTAGAAACCTCCCGTTCGATCCTGACTCTCCAGCCTGATTTCTCGCCTGCCCGGGTGATGATGGCCTTTGCCCTCTACATGGACGGAAGAAGCGACGAGGCAGCCCGGATAGCGGCCCAGGGCTTACACGATGCCCATCCGTTCCCGTACCTCTACTACGTCCACGCCGTTTCCCTCCTGAGACTCCAGTCTAAAGATTACGACATCATTGTGAATGACCTCACGCTAGCGGCGCATTCGATCCCCGGCTGTAGCCTGTGTTACCTGGCCCTGAGCAAGGCCCACCGAAGGAACGACGAACTGGGCACTGCGATGGCCGACCTGCAGAAGGCTGTGGAACTGGACCCGACCTTCGCGGAAGCCTGGTATAACCTAGCCACGATTTACGAACAGGCCGGGCGGCACGCCGAGGCCCAGTTAGCACGCCACCGGTTCGAGGAGCTCAAGGAAAACAAAGCCAATCGCGAAACGGAAATGCTTCGCGACACATTCCTGAAGACTCTCGGCGGGGAAGGCTCACGTCGGAAAGAGCCCTGAGCCGGGCACCGGCCAGGGTCCTCTCCCGCGCAATCCTTGAGTTGCTGAAAGCGTCCAGGCCCCCTCACCCCCGGCCCCTCTCCCCAAAGGAGCGAGGGGAGAGTTTGTATCGCATTTGCGGCCCGCCCCTCGGCGCGGTGAAAGAAGGTGATGCGAAACACTGGTGAGGGAGTTCCGTCGACATCATCGCTGTTAAGGATACGGTGGGACAGAACAGTAGGATCTTGGCGGCTCCTTTCGGGCGCATCAGTCCCTCTTTCGTTCCGATTTCTCAGGTCCGCCCGATCTGCGGCTCGTAAGGAACATCGTCCGAGCCGGCGCGCAAGAAATCGAAATCACAACCCTCGTGGGCCTGCAGAACGTGATCCAAGAACATGGTGTAATAACCGCGCCGGAAGCGCGGCGGCGCGGGCGGCCGGATGGCCAAGCGCCCCTT
>Ga0306921_10007568_pt1 | contig 11421 bp, 10 predicted proteins | sample sta12Cox44000080_FD_203760 | JGI IMG/M metagenome (GOLD analysis project Ga0306921, IMG submission 203760) | Lab enrichment of tropical soil microbial communities from Luquillo Experimental Forest, Puerto Rico - statoxic.12C.oxic.44.000.080 (v2)... | ecosystem: Environmental > Terrestrial >... | reverse complement strand
CGATGGATTGGAACGCGCTTCTCGATCTGACACGGGCCGGTGTCGATAAATACCCCGACGTCAACGCGATCAATGTCAGCCGCCAGACGCAAGACCCGTTCAACGCGCTGATCCGCCATGTTTGGACCGCGGCCTGGGCGCCGAAGGGCAGCAATTGGGGTCATTACGGCAATGCGGATGTCGACAGACTGATCGAGCAGATCTTCGGCGAATTCGACCCGGCCAAGCGGCTGGCCCTACTGACCAGGCTCAACGAGACGATGAACGAAGAGGCGGCGCTGATCTTTGTCGCGCACGATCTCAACCCGCGCGGGTTGTCGCCAAAGGTTCACGGCTTTGTGCAGGCGCAGAGCTGGTTTCAGGATTTGACCCCGGTCAGCGTCGAGCCGTAACGGGTTGGAGGCCGCGTGGGCAAATATATCCTCCGCCGCGTCCTCTACGCCGTCCCGATAGCGTTTGGCGTCAGCGTCGTGTGCTTCTCTCTGGTTTATATCGCTCCGGGCGATCCGCTGCAGACGGTCATGCCGCCCGACGCCACCGCTGAGACCATCGCGATCGTCAAACACGCCTACGGCTTCGACAAGCCGTTGCCGGTGCAGTTCCTGATCTGGCTGGGCCGAGTTGTCACAGGCGATTTTGGCATGTCGATCTCAACCCGGCGCCCGGTCATTCTGGAAGTATCACAAGCGCTGTCCAACACTGCTTTGCTGGCGATGTTCGCGGTGCCGATCGCTTTCTTTATTGGCTATGTGATGGGCGCTGTAGCCGGCTCGTACGCCGGGAGTTGGATCGACCGAGTAGTGACCGGTGCCGCTGTGGTCGGCGTGAGCCTGCCGAATTATTGGCTGGGCATTGTTTTGGTAATTCTCTTTGCCGTCCAATACATGCTGCTGCCCGCGACCGGCATGGGACCGCACGGCTCGACCAGCTTCGACCTCCTGCAATGGAGCAACGCCAAATTCCTGGTCTTGCCGGTCATCACCTTGGCAATGATCCCGATTGGCATTCTCGCCCGCACGACGCGTGCCGCGGTGGCGGAGGTGCGCAACCAGGATTTCGTGCAAACTCTCCGCGCCAAGGGCCTCACGGAATGGGCCGTGACCCGCCATGTCCTGAAGAACTCGTTGCCGCAGGTCATGGCGGTAATGGGGCTGCAGTTCGGATATCTGCTCGGCGGCTCGATCCTGGTCGAGACGGTATTCACGTGGCCGGGCAGCGGTTTTCTGCTGAGCAAAGCGATCATCAACCGCGACGTGCCGGTATTGCAGGGCACCATCCTCACTCTGTCTTTGGTTTTCGTCACCACCAATCTGATTGTCGACCTGCTGCAGTCGTTGGTCGACCCGCGCATCCGGCGTGCATGAAGTCCATCAGAATGATTCTTGCCAACTCGTTCGTCTTTCGCGGGGGTGACGATGTGTTTGGTGAAGGATCGATCTGATGACCGACACGATCGTCCTCGACGAGCCTCTCGATACTTTTGAAGAACAGGCTCTGCCGGCGACGCGGGTGCGCGGCTATTGGCAGTCGGTGTTCTATCGCCTGCGGCACGATCCAGTGACCTTGGCATTCGCCGCAATCGTGCTGCTGATCGTATGGGCAGCGATTTTCGCGCCGCTTATTGCCCCGTTCGACCCTTACAAGGAAAGCATTGTCGGCCGGCTGAAACCATTCGGTTGGCGTGGCCACATGCTCGGCACCGACGAGCTCGGGCGGGACATGCTCACCCGACTCCTCTACGGCGGACGGGTGTCTCTGCTGATGGGCGTGGTGCCGGTGCTGATCGCCTCGCTGATCGGCGGGATGCTGGGCGTGGTCGGCGGCTTTGCCGGGGGCCGCACCAACACCGCCATCATGCGCATGATGGATGTGTTCTACGCCTTCCCTTCCGTATTGCTGGCCGTGGCGATCGCCGGCGCGATGGGCGGCGGCATGGCCAACGGCATGCTGGCGCTGACCCTGGTGTTCATCCCGCCGATGTGTCGCGTCGCAGAAACCGCGACGACACAAATACGATCACTGGATTTCATCGAGGCCGCCCGCGCCACCGGGGCACGCACGACCACGATCATTCGCTATCACGTGCTGGGCAATGTGCTGGGACCGGTATTCATCTACGCCTCCTCATTGATCAGCGTCAGTATCCTTTTGGCCTCGGGTCTCTCTTTCCTCGGGCTCGGCGTGCGCCCGCCGATACCGGATTGGGGCCTGATGCTGAGCACCTTGCGCCAGTCGATCTATGTCGTGCCATTGGTTTGCGCGCTGCCGGGCGTGGCGATCTTTATCACCTCGATCTGCTGCAATCTGGTCAGCGACGGGCTGCGCGCGGCAATGGACGTACGGATGTAAGAGCCGGGTCGAAGCGATGCGAACCGGCCTCCCCCTCGATCCGCGCGACCGCGGCGGCTTGCAACAGCCGATGCTGATCGCTCGCGATCTGCGCAAGCATTTCCCAGTGAAGGGCAGCGGCAAATCGGTGCAGGCCGTGGACGGAGTTTCGTTCACTGTCGGCAAGGGCGAGACCTTGGGCATTGTCGGCGAGTCGGGTTGCGGCAAATCCACCCTTGCCCGGCTGCTGCTTCATCTGGTGACGCCTGATCGAGGCGAGCTGGTGTTCGACGGTGATGCGGTAGGCGCCCCGGAGGGAATTGCAGTGGGCGCCCTGCGCCGCCAGGTGCAGATGGTTTTCCAGGATTCTTATTCCTCGCTCAACCCGCGCATGCCGGTCCGCGATTCCGTTGCGTTTGGGCCCTTTGTGCAGGGCAAGAAGAAAGACGAGGCGCGGCATATCGCGCGCGATATGTTGAGCCGGGTGGGGCTCGATCCGAGCCTCTTCGGCCCGCGCTATCCGCACGAGCTCTCCGGTGGGCAAAAGCAAAGGGTCAACATAGCCCGCGCCTTGGCTACCGGGCCGCGGATGGTGATCCTCGACGAACCGGTTTCCGCGCTCGACAAATCGGTCGAGGCGCAGGTGCTGAACCTGCTGCGCGCGTTGAAGCGGCAATTCAACCTGACCTATGTCTTTATCAGCCACGATTTGAATGTCGTGCAATATATCAGCGACCGGGTGCTGGTGATGTATCTCGGCCGGGTGGTGGAGATCGGCCCAATCGACGCGATCTTCGAGCGGCCGCTGCACCCCTACACCCACGCCCTACTCGCCTCGCGGCCGTCGATGGACCCGGCGAAGCGGATCGACGAGCCGCCGATCACCGGCGATCCGCCAAACCCGATCGACCCTCCCTCCGGCTGCCGGTTTCACACCCGTTGTCCGTTCGCCGAAGCGGTGTGCGAGGCTGCCGATCCGGTGCTGGGTCCCTGGGAAGGGATGCAATCGCATGTCGCCGCCTGCCACATCCATGACCCGCATTCCGGCCATAGCCGGTTCGGGAACGCCTGACATGGCGTCCGATGGGGCCGCTACATTGGCCGAAGTGCGTGACCTCAATGTGCGCTTTGTGACCCGGGAAGCCGCCGTGCACGCGGTGAACGGGGTCAGTTTCACGGTGCGGGCCGGCGAGGTACTGTGCATTCTCGGTGAATCCGGCTCGGGCAAGAGCGTGACCTTGCGCGCGTTGATGCGCCTCTTGCCGCCGCGGCGAACCCGAATCGAGGGCATGGTTCGCGTCGATGGTCAGGATGTCCTGGCAATGCCGTCACGCGCTTTGCGCGACCTGCGCGGTGGCCTCGTTGCGATGGTGTTTCAGGAGCCGATGACGGCCCTCGATCCGGTGTACACGGTCGGCCAGCAAATCGGCGAAACAGTCCGGCGCCATATCGGCTGCGGCCGGCGCGCGGCACGGGCGCGCGCCCTCGAATTGCTCGAGCTGGTGCGAATCCCGTCGGCCGAACGGCGGCTCGACGCCTACCCGCATGAACTCTCCGGCGGTCTGCGCCAGCGCGCGATGATCGCAATGGCGCTTTCCTGCAACCCTCGCCTTTTATTGGCGGATGAGCCGACGACGGCGCTCGACGCGACGGTGCAGGTTCAGCTCTTGATCCTGTTGCGGCGGCTGCAGCGCGAACTGGGCATGGGCATGATCTTCGTCACGCACGATCTCGGTGTCGCCGCCGAAATCGCCGACAGGGTCGCGGTGATGTATGCCGGCCGCATCGTCGAAAGCGGCCCCGTCGCTCAGGTGTTGGGTGCACCGGCGCACCCCTATACGGCGGGCCTTCTCGCTTCGACGGTGCACGGCCAGCCGCGCGAGCGTGCAATCGACGCAATCCCCGGCAGCCCTCCCGACCTGCGGCGCCTGCCACAGGGCTGCAGCTTCGCGCCGCGCTGCGCCCGCCGGATGGCCGGTTGTCGCGTCACCGTGCCCGAGCCGCGCTTCCCCGCACCCGACCGGATGGCCGCATGTGTTGCGGTAACGGGCCCCGGCGGCGGAGCAAACTGAGGCGACCGGAAGCCGCTTTCACGCCGGCCTGTTCCGCGGATTTTTGACATATCATCGCGAGGGTGTCGCTCGAACCTTAGAGTGTCGCGATGCGAACAACCGGTGCACTGGCTGGGTTCATTGTCCTCGTGGCCCTTGCCGGCCCGCAACCAGACGCCGTCGGCGCCGACCCGCCGAGCCTCCCCCTGCCGGATGTCACGGTCACCGCGCCGCCGATCACCCCGCCCTCGAAGAAATGGAGTCCCTATCTCGGGAACCCGAGAGTCGAGGAAAGTAAATGGCCGGATATCCCGTGCAGTGACTCGAGAATAGCTTCCGGCGCTGCAAGCGCTTGCAAAGCCGGCCCCTCGCTGAATCCGGCGGCGATCGGGCTGCCGCAGGGAAATCCCTCCATCCAAATATCGAATTGCCGAATTGCCCATGATCTGGTGATGACCAATATCGGCAATCTGAAGATCGAAGCCGATGTCATAGTCTTCGACCCTACTTATGTCAGCGCTATCGGTCATCAGCACCGGGGATGTTTTGTAGAATCCGGGTATAGCGATTTACGCGAGGATTTCCCGGACATGAACCAAATGACGAGAGAGGGAAACAACTGGCGTAACTTCACCGAGAGCGGCGACCTGAGCGCCATGACGTTTTCGACGGGCTCGAGCGATTGCCGGGCTGTCGAAAAGCGCGGGCCGCGATGGCGCGAAGGTTATACCTATGTGATCCACGCCAGCATGTGCCATACGGACGGCCGCGCGGTCGAAGCGAGCGATCTCGATCGCGTACTCGGCTCCCTGCAGGTCCGCGAATACGAACCGCACGGCAACCTGCGTTCACCCGGCCAATAGCGGTGCTTCCACTTTACTACAGCCAGGCGCGATTAACGCCCAGCCGACTGAAAACGTTAACCTGTGGTGTTTAACGTGGTGTCTGAGCCGCGCCATGGATACCGAACGTCACAGCCCCCGCTATACCGCGATCGATCTGTGGAGTCCCGCCGACATCCTGGACGCGATGATCGAGGGTCAATTTTCGGCGGTGGCCGCGGTGCGGGCCGCGCGGCCCGCTCTAGAGGAGGCCGTGCTAGCGATGGAACCCCGGATGCGGGAGGGGGGTCGGCTCGTCTATGCCGGCGCCGGGACCTCCGGGAGGCTGGCGGTTCAGGATGGTGCGGAGCTGATGCCGACCTTCAGCTGGCCGCAAGATCGTTTGCTGTTGCTCATCGCCGGCGGACGGGAAGCGCTGATCCAAGCCGTGGAAGGGGCCGAGGACGAAAGCGAGGAAGCCGTCGGGCTGGTGCGGCGCCACTCCATTGACGCAAGGGACGTGCTGATCGCTGTCGCGGCAAGCGGGACGACGCCGTTTACCTTGGCGTGTCTTCAAGAGGCCAAACAGCGGGGCGCACTGACCGTTGGGATCGCCAACAACCGGAACACACCCATCCTCGAAAACGCAGAACATCCGATCTGGCTCGATACGGGCCCAGAGCCGATAGCCGGGTCGACCCGCATGAAAGCCGGCACCGCGCAACGGATCGCGCTCAATGTGCTGTCGTCGCTGGTGATGATCCGGCTTGGGCGGGTCTATGAGGGGCTGATGGTCGACCTGCACGCGGGGAACAAGAAGCTCGTGCAGCGCAGTGAAAAGATCCTGATCGAGCTGTCAGGACGGCGGCGCGAAGAGGTGCGCGACGCGCTCGAGCGGGCGAAGGGGAGCGTAAAGCTCGCGCTGTTGCTGCTCGAAGGCTGCGACATCAACGAAGCCATGAAGACTCTCGATCGAACTGGGGGCGAGCTGCGCACCGCAAAAGCTCTGATCGAAGCGCGCAGGACCCTCCAGAAGCGGCCTTAGAGCCTGACCAAGAACGAATCCAGAAATCTCAACGAGCCACCGCTCCCTTCTCGTTATTCCCGCGAAAACGGGAATCCAGGGCGGGCCAGGGCTCAGCGGTTGCCCTGGACCCCCGCTTTCGCCGGGGCGACGGTAAGCCGTTGTGAAGATGGAATCCAATTTGGGTCGGGCCCTCAAAATCAGCTTTGTTAGCCAAATTTATCTTGCAAATTGTGAACGGTTATACTGCAGATTCCTAATATTATATTCGTAATGAGGCCACTACAGACGTAAATACTTTTTATCTCTTAAGACAAATCGAAAACATCATCTCACAAATTATCATTTAATAGTTACCTGAGCTGTCGAAAATCCTGGTCAACAACCGGGCCGAAGTAAGTTTGTTGGCCTTGCAGCAGTTCGGACTTCCCGGCGCCAATTGCTGCACGCCGCTGACGACGGATCTCGGGATCGAATACACGGCGGACCATGAGCTGTTGCATAGCTGGGCGATCTCGATCACGAGCTGCGCCAGCGAGCTCGGATGGTCGCCGACCCCGCCGCCGCTACCCTCGGGAACGACGCCGCGCGGGGCGAACGGCACCGACAGCCGGGCAATCGGCAGCTGGCCCGGCTGCTCGTACACGGTCGGGCTCACCACGTCGCGCTCGGTAGCCGACGGCGAGCAGGATGATACCGGCCGAACCAAATCTGATCACCTTCTGCATTGACCGCTAGGCCGGCCCCGGCACAGGGCTCCTCGCAACCCGAGGCGCCCTGTGACGCCGCTGCGATTGCTCTATAGAATGCCGTAAAATGGCAAATGGGCGGAGGCGAGCATGTCAGGGGGTTTTATCAGCATCGCGGCTGGCAGGAGTGGGTTTCGCGCCTATTTCGCCGTACCGGAAGCCGCGAGCGGTCCGGGGCTCGTGATTTTCCATGACATCGCAGATCACGACCGGGAGCTTTGTGAGCTCAGCGAATTTTACGCTGCTGAGGGATATGTCGTGCTGTGTCCCGAGGCATTCGCGGTGGCCAAGGGAGCCGAAGATGTCGTCGCCTCCGTCGCGGCGCTACGGAGCCGCGGTGAATGTACCGGCAAAGTTGGTGCACTCGGCTTCGGCCTCGGGGGCAAGCTCGCCTGTCTCGCCGCGGCCGAAGCCGGTGTCGACTGCGCAATTTCCTACTACGGCTTCGGCAACGATTTCGGACTCAATCCGGTTTCCCGGATCGCCTGTCCGCTCGTCGTGCACTTTGCCGAGAAAGACCCTGCGATCCCACCCGAAGCGGTTATGCGGATCAAGCAGGCCTTTTCCAGCCGCCCGGATGTCGCGATTTATGAATATCCCGGCGCCGCTCCCGGCTTCGACCGCAAGAGCAGCCCGAATTACGACCGAGCGTCGGCCGGTCTTGCGCATTCGCGCTCGATCGCGTTGCTGCGCCAAGTCATGGGGCCGCATTACGACCTCGAAGCGCTGTGGGAGCAGCATACCACCTACGAGTTCGTCAAACGCGATGTCGCTGCAACGATGCAAACGATGGTGACCGAGCCCTATGTCAACCACATCCCCGTCATGACGGGAGGGGTCGGGCAGCGGGATCTTTCGCGCTTTTACGCACACCACTTCATCCCGAAATGCCCCGCCGACATCAAGCTGGTGCCGATTTCCCGAACGATCGGCGCCGACCGCCTTGTCGACGAGATGCTGGTCTGCTTTACCCACGATGTCGAGATCGACTGGATGTTGCCGGGTGTGCCTCCGACCGGACGCTATGTCGAGGTGCCGACGGTTGCGATCGTCAATTTCCGTGGCGACAAGCTCTATCACGAGCATATCTATTGGGATCAGGCGAGCGTGCTGGTGCAGATCGGGCTGCTCGACCCCAAGGATTTGCCGGTCGCCGGCGTCGAATCCGCCAAAAAGCTCCTCGACGAAACCCGCCCCTCGAACACCTTGATGCAGCGTTGGGCCGAGAGCGCGCCGGGCCGCAAATAGCACCGGCTTCGAGAAGGGTTTAGCCCCGGCGCGGACGCCGGGGCTCAAGATCAAGCGACGGACAGTTCGGCCACGAGAACCGTGCCCTTGGTCTCTGGGCTGAGCAGCAATGAGATGACGACGCTGGCGGCCGCGACGACCGTCCCGACCAGCATCGGAATGGCGTAGCCCAAGTTGAAATTCACTGCGAAGAACGCGAGGATCGGCGCCACGAGGCCACCGAATATCGCGCCCTGATGGTAGCAGAAGGCGCTCGCCGTTGCGCGCACCTCGGTGGGAAAGCGCTCCGCGAGGTAGCTGGGTAGCTGGCTGTAAAGAGCGCCGCCGAATGCGCCTTGCAGGCCAAAGCCGACCGTGATCCAGAATTCGCTGCCGGTGAACAGGTACAGCGGCGCGATCGGAATCGCGATCGCGGCCGGGATGATCATCGCCCAGCGGCGCCCAATGATGTCGGCCGTCCAACCCCACCAGCACATGCCGAGGAAGCTCAGGATGTTGGCGAGCATGAATGGCACCGCCGTTCCCATTGCGGTCAGCTTCAGGTCTTGCTGCAGGTGCGTCGCAAACAGCGACCAGATCGAATAGTAGAGGACAAAATTGCTTGCCATCCACCAGCAGGCCAACAGCGTGTTTGCGAGCATCCCGCGCTGGAAAATCCTGATCAGCGGGGCACGGACCTCGCGCTTTTCGGCACGCTGCTGTTGCCGGTTCTTCACCCAGACCTCGGGCTCCTTGACGAAATAGCGGACGTAAATGATCGACAGGGCGGGCAGGACGCCAACCCACAACATGCCGCGCCAGCCGATGGAGTCAAAGAAGAGACCGTAGATCAGGCTCGACAGCAAGAAGCCGATGCTCCACGAGCCTTGTAAAACCCCGCTCATGAAGCCCCGCGAGCGCTGTGGCCAGGTTTCCATAGCCAGCGCAGCGCCTGCTGGCCATTCCGCACCCATGCCGATGCCGAGCAATGTGCGGAAGATCAACAGAAACACGAAGGTCGGTGAAAACCCGGCGATGAAATTGCAAATAGAATACCAGAGGATCGAGATCATCAGCGGCGTCTTGCGACCGATCCGGTCGGCGAGCCAGCCGGAGGCGACCGCTCCGACGAGCCGCATCCACAAAGTCAGTGTAAAGACGATGGCAACTTCGGTTGTCGGTACGTGGAATTCATCCGCGATCGGCTTGATAATCAGCAAGAACACGGTGAAATCGAATGCGTCGAGGGTCCAGCCCAGCCATGCCGCCCACCAGGCATACCATTGGTCCTTGGTCGGCTCCTTCCACCACGGAATGTTCCTCACTGTCTCGACGGCCGCCATCGCTCACACCTCCCTGTCCACGATCGCTCCCGTCAGGAAGCCTTACGCCTACTGTACGATAGGTACGCGAGCATGTCGCGATCATTTTTCAACTTCACGATGCCGTGACCGTCGGCCATGAAGCGCACCCCGCCCGTGTTAGGCAACGACGAGGTCGGGCACCATCTCGACGTCCTTTGTTTCCGGACCGAGCAACAGCGCGACGACGAAGTTCACCAGCCCGAACATCGCTCCGATCAGCATCGGGATGGCGAAACCAAGGTTCCAGGATGGGCTGCTCGCGAAGTAGGTCAGGATGGGCGGCACCAGCCCGCCGGCAATCGCGCCGACATGGTAACTGAACGCCGACGCCGTAGCGCGAACCTCGGTCGGGTAGCGTTCATTCAGATAGGCCGGGACCTGGCCGTACATGCCACCACCGGCGAACAACCCGATCGCGATATAACCGCCCACGATTACCAATGTATCCGACGACAGCAAGTAGATTGGCACGATCACCATCGAGATGAGCGCTGGGATGATCATCGCCCACCGTCGGCCGATCCGATCCGACGCCACTCCCCAGCTCGAACTGGCGAGAAACACGAGCAGGTTCGACAGGATCAGCGGCGTCGCGATCAGCGCGGTGCTGAGGTTCAAATCCTTTTGCAGATGCGTCGCGAACAGCGCGTTGATCGAGTAATAGGTGACAAAGCCGGCGCACTGGAACCAGCAAGCGTTGAGCATATTGCCGACGATGCCGCGCTTGAAGATCGCGGCGAGCGGCACTTTGACCCTGCGGTTTTGCGCCTTCTGCAGGCGCTGGTTCTCGACCCAGACTTCCGGCTCTTTGACAAAGTAGCGAACATAGACAATCGCCAGCGCCGGGAGGATGCCGATCCACAGCATGCCGCGCCAGCCGAAGCGGTCGAACAGCAGCCAGTAGCAGGCGCTCGACAGCAGGAAGCCGAGACCCCAGGAGCCCTGCAACACGCCGCTCATGAAGCCGCGCGAGCGCTGCGGCCACTGCTCCATCGCCAACGCGGCGCCGGCCGGCCATTCGGCACCCATCCCAATGCCGAGCAAGGTGCGGAACAAGAGAAGGAACCAGAAGGTTGGCGAGAACCCGGCAATGAAGTTGCAGACCGAGAACCAGGCAATCGAGATCATCAGCGGTTTTTTGCGACCCATCCGGTCGGCCATCCAGCCGGCAGCCGTCGCCCCGACGAGACGCATCCACAAGGTTAAGGTGAAGACGATCGCAACGTCCGTCAGCGGGACGTCGAACTCCTTGGCGATCGGCACCATGATCAACAGGAAGACGGTGAAGTCGAACGAGTCGAGCACCCAGCCGAGCCACGCCGCTACCCAGGCATACCACTGGTCTTTGGTTGGCTCTTTCCACCAGGGGATTGTTTTTGTTGTCTCGACCGCCGCCATTCCCCTCGCCTCCCTGTTCAAGCAGACTCCTTCAAAGAGCCCTGCAGGGAAAGTAGAGGAGCATTGCGCGCTTGTCTCTTGTTTTTTTTGATTAATTTCTAGTCACATCAATTTTACCTGCTGCCTGCGTCACGGCGAAGCACTCGCTGCCCGCCGCCGCGGCTCGTAGTCGCACCCGCGTCAGGCCAGCACCAGGTCCGGCACCATGTCCTTGCCCTTCGTCTCGGGACCGAGGTAGAGCGCCAAGCACCAGCTGGCCCCGCCAATGACGCAACCAATCAGCATCGGGATCGAGAACCCCATACCGTGGTCGACGGCGAAATAGGTGATCACCGGCGGCACAATACCTCCGAAGATTGTCCCCAGGTGATAGCAGAAGGCGCTGGCCGTTGCCCGCGCTTCGGTCGGAAAGCGCTCTGTCATGTAGGACGGCACCTGGCTGCCGGCGCCGCCGCCGAG
>Ga0306921_10007567_pt1 | contig 11421 bp, 10 predicted proteins | sample sta12Cox44000080_FD_203760 | JGI IMG/M metagenome (GOLD analysis project Ga0306921, IMG submission 203760) | Lab enrichment of tropical soil microbial communities from Luquillo Experimental Forest, Puerto Rico - statoxic.12C.oxic.44.000.080 (v2)... | ecosystem: Environmental > Terrestrial >... | reverse complement strand
GGTTATCTGAGCCTTTTACTCGCTCTGCCCCTTGCCGCAAGTACAGTGCGGATCATCCAGACCAACAGCGCCGGCGACGATGTCTCCATCATTGATCCGGCCACCAACAAAGTGGTGGGAGTGATCCACGGCATTGAGGTGAACCATGGCGCGGCCGCTGCTCCCGACGGGAGCCGCTATTACGTCAGTGATGAGGGCGAAAGCACGCTCGACGTGGTAGACGCAAAGACGCTGAAGGTGACCAAGAAAATTCCGTTGAGCGGCCACCCCAACAACATCTCCATCAGCAAGAACGGGAAGCGAGTCTATGTCTCGATCGCCGTGGCACCGGGCGCCGTCGATGTCATCGACACCGTCTCGCAGGAGAAGGTCAAGAGCATCGCCGTCAAAGGAGCGGTCCACAACACCTATGTCACTCCCGACGGCAAGTATGTGGTCAGTGGCTCCATTCCAGGGAAGACCGTCACGGTTATCGACGCTCAGACCGAGGAGCCGGTATGGTCACTCACCATGGATAAGGGAATCCGTCCGATGGCGTTCGCGGCCAATCCGGATGGATCGACGAAATGGATCTTCGTCCAGCTTTCCGGGTTCAATGGATTTGCGGTTGTCGATTTCGCAACGCACAAAGAAATCAATCGGATTAAGCTCCCCGATCTTGCGGCTGGAAAACAACCCTTTCTGGTGGGCGGAAACGAGTCTCATGGGATGGCGGTTACCTCCGATCAAAAGACGCTGGTGGTCAACAGCCGGCTGAACAGCGCGATTTATGCGTATTCGCTTCCCGATCTGAAGCTTGTGGGCAGCGCCGACGTAGGGCAGTCCCCAGATTGGGTCACGCTCACGCCGGACGGCACCAGGGCGTACGTAGCCAATGCCGCGTCGAACTGGTGTCGGTGGTCGACATCAAAGCGATGAAGGAAATCGTTCGCATTCCGGTGGGCGAGGTGCCGAAGCGCAATATCACGGCCGTGCTCCCGTAGCCGGATCGCGCTGCCGCTTGGCAGTCCAATGCGCTTATTCGCGATTCCTCTTCGCCCTTTTGCCCGTCCTCGCGATCATTCTCTCCCCCGCCGGGGGGGCCGAATCCCCAGGCGGCGCGATTTTATTCGAAGGCGTGCGACTGATCGACGGGGGTGGCAAGCGAACGATTGAGAACGCGGTGTTCCTCGTCGAGGCGCGCCCTGGGATGTCTAGGTCCGCAACCTCCAAAAAACTCCGGCGAGCGGGCGCGGGGATTGTCCTTGGTAGCGATACCGCCCGAGGTCATTCGCCCGTCCTCGGTTGGCACGCAATCTAATTCAATCTGGGAAGTGGGCACGCTCGAACGGGCTGGGATGATCCCTCCGGAGGTGATTGTCGGATCGATGCGCCTGGAAGCCAAAGTCTTGATACTCGATTCAGCTGGGTACGGTGGCCGCTGGTAAGAGCGCCGATTTTGTCGTGCTCGATGCCAATCCATGGAACCAGATCAGCAACATTCGGAAGATCTCGAAGGTCTATCTCCACGGCCAGGAAGTCGACAAGTTAGCCCAGTACGTTTTGCTGAAGCCGTTTCTGGTGTTGGTGACGCTGAAGGTACCGTCCTGTCGAGCGGACAGTTTGATCCAGTACGCCTTACCGTTGTGGGCGGGCGGAGGCGGCGTGCCCGGCCCTGGTTGCGGAGCGGGGATCGGAGCGACGGGCACGACGGGCCCGGGGGCGTCGACGGTATTGGCGATGAACATCCCGGGCACCGTGTATTCCTGCCCGCTGAGAAGTGAAAAGTGAAGCTGCCAGAGATCTTCAAGACCGAGGGAGGAATGCACTGTCCTCATGACTTCCGGTTCGCCGCCCTTGCGCGTGCCGTCATTCATGATGGCCACACGGGGATGAACAGCATGCACGAGCACCTCTGAATTCGAGCTGGCCTGTCCGTGGTGCAACCCCAGGAGCACATCCACGGTGCCGATGCGGTTATTGGGACACATGAGTTCGAATTCCTTGTTCTTGGTCAGGTCTCCCAAGTGAATCGTGCGGAATCTCCCAAAGGTCACGTGGACTCCCACGGATTGCGGATCCTCGGCGTTGTTCTGGCCGGGTTTGAAGCTAGCACAATAGGGGTTCGGCTTGCCGGCGCCGGGCAACGCCGTTTGAATCGTTTTGCCCGCCGAAGTCACCACGCGCACCTCGACACCCGCCAAGGAAATCCGATCGCCCGCCTCGGCGATGGTGTGCTTGGCTTTGGCGTAGAGTTGAGGGTACGTATTCTGGAGAAACGAATCGGCGGGTTCGCCCGGCTGCACGTTGGGGCCGTGATCGATGAATTCGCGGATCGGCACCTGAGAGGCCAGTTCCGCCAATCCTCCGAAATGGTCGCCATGCCAGTGCGTGATGATCAGATGATCGATCTTTTCGAGGCCGGCGGCGTGGATGGCGTCCATGATGCGGCCGGCATCGCGACTGGCGGCCGCGCCCGCATTGCCGGTATCGATGAGCAGGGACTCGCCGGAAGGCGAAACGAACAACGTGGCGTTGCCCCCCTCCACGTCGATGACATAGACGTCCAGTGTTTTGGACGCTTGCGCCTCGGCAGCAGAAACCTCAGGCGCGATAGTGGTGAGAGCGGCACCCATTAAAACAACGATTAGAACAGCGATCGCGAGACGCATGGTATCCTCCTTGAGCGCCGACTACTATATCATGCGCAAAATTCACGGTATACTCGGCGCGTGACGACGGCATTTATCGGGCATGCACGGCAAGACCGGGCTTTCGCCCGGGAGTTGGCCGAATTCCTGGAGTTCGGCTGTGATTTGACCTGCTATGTCGACGACGGAGGGATTGGCGAAGGCCAAGACCTGATCTCGAAGGCGGAAGACGGCCTCTCCGCCGATGTGCTGTTGCTGCTGCTGACTCGGGCGTCCTCGCCTTCACGCTGGGTACGGGAGCGGTGGGAGCGGGTGCTTTTCGATGAGGCGAAGCGTTCCGGCGTGGACGTGATTCCGGTCTTGCTCGAGGAGTGTTGTTTTCCGCAACTATTGCGCCGCCGCGGCAATTTCGTCGACGCCACTGCCAACTGGCTCACCGCCCGCCGCCTAGTGAAACGTTGGTGCTGGTCGCGAGAACGCGGCCTGGGCGCATCGCCGGGCCGCGAGGTCTCGAGTGATCTCGAGGATCTCTACTCGGCGCTGTCCGACCGCGCCGGCCTGCTCGAGGCCGCCGGCGCCGATACCTGGCGGTTCGCGAGCGAGGCCGAGCAGGAGTTCGAGCTGGTCCTGTGGGTGCCGTGTCAGGACCGCACGGTGGCGCAGGCCGCGGGCGAATTGAGTCGGCAGCTGGGCCTCCGGCTCGATGGTCCGGTAAACCAGAACTGCCGTCGCATCCGCGACCTGCTGGCGCCGCGGCGGTGCCTGGTGGTGCTGGATGCTCCCACGCCGGAGATTGTGGCGGAGCTGATCGCCGGGGGGCGCACGTCGACGGCAGTGACGCGCGAGACGGTCAGGACCTTGGAAACGCCCGCGACTCCCGCATACGCCCGCGAACTGATCGCCGCGGGGCGATACGCCGAGGCCTACGAGCTGCTCTACCGGCTGCTCGATGCCGTCATCGATCCAGAGACGTGCGCGCGCGAGCTGACTTGGATCTGCGAGCATTGGGATCGCATCGAAGAGGCCAATGTACTTCGTCTCAACTACGGCCCATCGGGAACCGAGCAACTTGCGCTGTTTTGAGATTGCGATATAGTGTATGTAATCTTGCCGTGGGCGAAGGGGGCACCGGTCCCGTCGTCCGGACTACTGGTTTGCGGTTTGCGTCGATATCCCCGACGCACTCTCCGGCTGGCGCTTGGGAGACCAGGAAGTTCCAGGCAGAGGAACTGGAGGTTCATCAATGAGACGCGTGGTCACGATTGTCGTCAGTGTGCTGGCCGTTTCGGCCGGCGCGTTCGCGCAAACGCCAGAGGAAAGAGCCCTGCTCGCCGCCCCGCCGCAGATGAAGGACGCGGCGACGATCATCAAGTGGAAGTCCGACTTTACTTACGACACGGTCAAGAAGGGCACCAACCGGCTGGTCTGCTACGATTTGTCAGGAATGCCCACACACCAACCATTTACGGTGGAGTGCACCAGCCTTGCCAACCTAGACCGGGTCGCTCAGAACCTGAAGTTCGAGGCGCTGGGTACCAAGGAGAAGACTCAAGCGGCTTTGGATGCGGCCGAGAAGGACGGTACCCGGGTGAAGCCTGAGTTCGGATCAGTGTGGATCCACTTGATGGGCGCCGACCCCGACCACGCCCGCAGGCACACCACGATTGCGGTGCCGGGCGCCACCGCACAGTCACTGGGCCTGCCCGACAATCCCAAGCAGGGCGGCGTGTGGATCATGAATGCGGGCACGTCGACCGCCCACCTGATGACCCCCGGCAGCTAGACCGCAGTTTCGAGTTCGGTATACTTCGTCACGCGAGACGGACCGTAGGCGGGCCGGAGCGGAGGTCTCCGCTCCGGCGCCGACCCCACGGCTTGTTTTTTCCGCAGGGCCTGATATAGTAGGCTCCCATGATTGCCAAAACCCTCTTCGCTGTCGCGGTTGTCGCTATAGCGCCTCTGTCCGCACAACTCGTGGCCCCCAATAGCACCGGTGATGCGATCGGCCACATTCATCTCAACGTGCACGATATCGAAGCGCATCAACGCTTCTGGACCGAAGTCGGCGGCACGCCAGTCAACAACGAGAAACTCGTGATGGTGCGGTTTCCAGGAATCTACATCGTCCTTCGGAAGCAGGATTCGACGGGCGGCACGGTCGGCTCCCGCGTCAACCATTTCGGGTTCCACGTGAAGAATTTCGACGAATCGATTGCGAAGTGGAAGGCGGCGGGCCTCAAAATCGAGAACGGGGCCAATCCAAAGCAGGCGTTTCTGACTGCCCCCGACGACATCCGAGTCGAGATCCTCGAGGACCCGTCGATTTCGACCCCGATTGCGATGCACCACATTCACCTCTTCGTACCGGATTCCGCGGCCGCCCAGGCTTGGTACGTCAAGAATTTTGGAGCGGTGGCGGGAAAGCGTAATACGTTCGATACGGCGAATGTGCCGGGCGCTGAGATTGCCTTCAACAAGACTGAGATGCCGCTAGCGCCCACCAAGGGCCGGTCGGTCGATCACATCGGCTTTGAAGTGAGCAACATTGACGAGTTCGTCAATAAGCTTAAGGCCGCCGGAGTTCCCATCGAAACCGAGATCCGCACCAGCGCGAACGCCTCCAGGCTACGCATCGCTTACATCACGGACCCCTGGGGCACCTATATCGAGCTGACGCAGGGCTTGACCCCCGCGCCACAATCGGCCAGCCGCTAGGCAAGGCTAGGTTAGGTTAGGCGACCACCGTTGTCCCGGGCTCAATCCGGCCACGCACCCTCGGACCGAGGACGCCCGCGGCCCCTGGTCTATAGTTTGGGTACCGCCACGTCGAACGGGTGCCAATGAGCGAGCCAGGCGACGGTAACAGTCGGTGGCGCCCACCCGCTGAGGGAGGTCCGGCCGGCCGGCAACGATTTCGGATCACAGGCGGCTGGGAGGGTGTAATCCGGAACTTTTCTCGACATCGATTTTGCCTGGACGAACGATCTGGCGACATGAAGAGCGTTTTTCTCGACGCCCATCACTGGGACCCCTCGACTTCGCAGGCATCTCGGTTGCGGCGGGTTCGGCGACGGCGAGGACAGGGCGGCCAACGACTGCCCGTGCCGAACCTACGATCCTCGAGAGCTCGCTCGTACGGAGAGCCGCGACTTGGGTCGGGGCGAGTTTCATGTATACTGCCTTCGAACGAGGTTCACCACCCGTTGAACGGAGGGCTCAATGAAGATCCTGAACATTGCTGTTTTGACGGGCAGTCTCGCGATTGGAGCGCACGGGCAAGCTGACTGGCCGGCGTATGGGGGCGATCCCGGCGGCCAGCGTTATTCGCGGCTCGCCGAGATCAACACCAGCAATGTGGCGAAGCTCAAGCTGGCCTGGCAATATGGCGTCAATTCCGCCAACATCGATCTCAGCCCTGCGAACCGGATCTTGACATCCACCGAAGCGGTTCCGATCATGGCCGGCGGCCTGCTGTTCACCCCCACCGTTCATCACACGATTGTCGCGCTCGAGCCGGAGACCGGAAAGGAAGTCTGGAAATATGAACTGCCCGACAACGTGGCCGCCCCGCTCCGCGGTGTCACCTACTGGCAGGGCGACAAGGAACGGGCGTCCCGGATCTATGCCGGTCTCAGCAACGGCCGTCTGATCGCTCTCGACGCCAAAACCGGCAAGCTCGTTCCGGGTTTCGGCAAGGAAGGCATCCTGGATCTGCGCGTCGGCGTCACCGACAAATTTCCCGAATCGCCGTACCATATGAGCTCACCGGCCGCAATTTTTCGCAGCCTGCTCATCACCGGAGCGCAGGGGAAGGAAGACGACCCCGATGGGCCGGCCATGGACGTGCGGGCTTGGCAACTCGCCACCGGCCAACTCGCGTGGACCTTCCACACCATCCCGCATCCCGGCGAAACGGCTTACGACACCTGGCCCAAAGACAACTGGATCACTGCCGGGTCCCCCTCGAATTGGGGGGCTGCGACCGTGGATGCGCAGCGCGGCCTGGTGTTTTTGCCGATCGGCCAGCCCGCGGCTCAATATTACGGCGGCGCGCGGCACGGCCAGAACCTGTATTCGTCGTCGATCGTGGCCCTGGACGCGGCGACGGGAAAGGTGCGCTGGCATTTTCAGTTGACCCATCACGACGTCTGGGACTACGACGCCGAAGCGGCTCCAACCCTCATGGAGATATCGCGGGACGGAAAGACAATTCCGGTGGTCGTGGCGGTGTCGAAGCCCGGACTGATGTTCTTCCTCGATCGCGAAACCGGGAAATCGGTCTACCCTGTGGAAGAACGCCCGGTCCCGCAGAGCGATGTGGAGGGTGAACAGACCTGGCCGACGCAGCCGTTTCCGCTGAAGCCTCCGCCGCTCACCCGCATGAGCGTTGGGCCGGAAGAGATCTTCACCGGAGAGCCGGAGCATGAAAAGTTCTGCCGCGACCTGGTGGAGAAGATCGGCGGGATGCACAACCTTGGGCCTTACACGCCTTACAGCAGCAAGGAATTCCGAATTCTGTTTCCTGGCCAGCAGGGCGGGCCGAACTACGGCGGCGTCTCGGTGGATCCCAGGCTCGGCTATGTCTTCGTGAACACGCGCAACGTGGGCGGCATGGGCCGGCTCGACAAGTCCAAGGAAGGCGATCAGGTGGCGTATCGCCGCTTCAGCCCGCTGGGCGCCGGCTCGGTCAACGCCCGCTTCTGGGATCCCGCCAGGCAGCTGCCCTGCCAGCAGCCGCCGTGGGCCGAGCTGATGGCGGTCAACGCGGCGACCGGGGATCTGGTGTGGCGGGTTCCGCTCGGCACCAGCGACGACCTCGAAGCCAAGGGCATTCACCACACCGGGGCGTTCGGGCAGGGCGGGCCGATCGCGACCGGCGGCGGGCTGGTGTTTATCGCCGGAACCAATGACAGGCGTTTCCACGCGTTCGACTCGCGGACGGGAAAGCCATTGTGGGAAGCCAAGCTCGACGCCGAGGGTCACACCAACCCGATGACGTACCTCGGGCGCAACGGCAAGCAATACGTCGTGGTGGTGACGTCGGGCGTAAACGCCTTTTCGCTCGAGTGACCCGTCAAGCAGAGACCGGAAGCAGTCCTCCAGGCATTATGGGAATAGATCACCTCGGTCCGAGTGGTCTCACTCCAGTTCGCGATCCGCTTACCTGGCGCCCTTCAGTTGCGAATACACCATCCTGACGAACCGGTCGGCGCTGGTCCCCGCCCCGGCCGGCAACAGCCCTCCTGGAACCTTCGCATCATACGGAGCCGTGACTTTCGCGGCTAAGACTTCCTGCTCGCTATGGCCCTGGCTGATCATCTGCTCGACCTTCGATCGCACGGCCAGGATCATGTCCCGGTAGGGAACGATGTCAGCGCGGTTGATGATGGTGCCGTGGCCTGGTATGAGCTTGGTGTTTGGACCGGCAAGTTTCATGGTGGCGTCGAGCGCTTCCAAAGCACCCTGCAACGTGCCGCCGTTGTTGGTGTCGATGAAGGGATACCCATAGTTCCGATAGAAGTCGCCGATCATGATCACGTCGGCGTGCTCAAACCGGATCATCGTATCACCGCCGGTATGGGCTGCCCGAACCGGAATCAGGTCGACCACTTCGCCGTTCAGGCGAAGTTTCACCGGATCGCCCATACCGTAGGTCACGACAGGAAGCCGGGCCGGATCCCTCGCCGGAGCCGGGTTGCCAGCGGTCGCGGGCGCGGGTGGACGCGACAGTTCCTCGCGGAGTTCTTCCCGTGCAAACAGCAGTGCGCCCATCTTGACAAAGTTCGCATTTCCGGCCGTGTGATCGCCGTGCACGTGCGTATTGACGAGAAAACGAATCGGCTCGGAGCCGATTTGCCGGATCGCCGCCACCACCTTGTCCGTGATTTGCGCGTACTGGGCATCGACCATGAAGATGCCATCCGGCCCGGCGAGCACACCGATCCTGCCGCCAGCCGCATCCTCATGGCCCGGATCGGCTCCAGCCGAACCCGACAGAATGTAGAGGTTCGGGGCGATTTTTTCGGTCAGGATTTGGATCTTGGCGTAGTCTATTCCCTGCGCCCAGGCACTCCAGGCAGCGGCGACCGCCGCCGCTGCCAGAAGCGAAGACTGCCGTGGTAGTCTCATCGGTCTCGCTCCTCGAAACGTGGCCGGCCGCCCAATGGCCCGGGCGGCGGCCTCCCCAATTGTCTCACTAGTGGAAGGCGAAGGAGAACGAGGGACAATGACTCTCACATGCCCTCTCGAAAGACGTGATATTCTCTGTCGAAAGGAGACTGCCGATGGAACCAAGGAAACCGAAAGTGCCGCGCGCGGCCGTTCAACTCTACGACCTTTTCATTCATGGCGAGATCAGCCGCCGGGATTTTATGGACGGCGTGCAGAAATTCGCGATCGGCGGCCTGACAGCGGGCACCATTGTCGAGGCATTAATGCCGAACTACGCTCTTGGGCAGCAGGTGTCCAAGACCGACGACCGGATCAAGGCCAGCTATGAGACCGTTCAGTCGCCGCAAGGGAATGGAAGCATCAAAGGATATCTTGTACGGCCCGCGAGCGCCGACACCCGATCCGAGACGCCCACGAAACTGCCCGGGGTTATCGTCGTTCACGAAAACCGAGGTCTGAATCCGCATATCGAGGACATTGCCCGGCGCTTCGCGCTGGCGAACTTCATGGCGTTTGCGCCGGACGGGCTCACCTCGCTCGGCGGTTATCCCGGCGATGACTACCGGGGCGGCCAGATGTTCAGCAAGGTCGATGGAAAAAAGATGGCGGAGGATTTCGTGGCCTCCGCGATGTGGCTGAAATCGCGCTCCGACTGCACAGGCAAGATCGGCGCCACCGGTTTCTGTTATGGGGGTGGGGTCGCGAATACCTTGGCAGTTCGATTGGGGAGCGATATCGGGGCCGCAGCTCCATACTACGGTGGCCCGCCGGCCAAGGATGACGTGGCGAAGATCAAGGCAGCGATTCTAGTGCATCATGGAGAACTCGACACGCGGCTGGCAATGACCTGGCCGGCCTACGATGCGGCTTTGACGGCGGCCAGTGTTCCGCACGAAGGTTACATTTACCCGGGTGCGGTTCATGGCTTCAATTGCGATGCGACGCCGGAACGCTACAACAAAGCGGCGGCCGACCTGGCCTGGCAGCGCACGATTGGCTGGTTCAACAAGTACATGCGCGGCTGATTCTCGTCAGGTACTGACTCGGAACAGACCCTACGCGAGCAAGGGCAAAGTGCGGGCGAACTTTGGGGGCAGCGGGTGACGATCGCCCAACCGGACGCCCCCTTTAGGTTGAACGTCGCGTAATGGCGGCGTGCGACCGGCTACGCCGCCACACCCGAATCGATCGGCGCCAGCCGTCGATCCTTTGCTTTGAATGGGGCTCGCTGATTAAAACCGCTCGATGAAACGAAGTTACAACTCTAGCAAGAGGGCTCCCTGATTCCTGTCCAGCTTGCAAGCCCGCACAGGCGAGTTCGGTTGCGGGTGTCCGGGCAGTCAGCCGGATGACCAGTCTGTACCACCCGAAAAAAGAATGGCCCCGACGTTTCCATCCGCGAGCGCGCCGACAACCTATTCGAACTTATCGATTTACCCGTCAGGCATCAGGCGGCGCGCGCGCGAAATTCCCGTTCCGACTGCGCCGGCAGCAGTACCCACAGCGTGTAGATCCCGAGCGCGGTTCCGAACGGGATGTGAATCAGGTTCACGAAGCCCAAAACGAGCGCCAACCCGCGCGACCACGGTTGGCGGTCAAGCAGCCCCCAACCCGCCACGATGCCCAGGACGCCGCCTGCGAGAAATACAATGCCGAAAACTCGCACGAACCCAAGTACGAAGTCCGGCCCGCCGGACCACCAGACCCACGGCCCATGACCGAACATTGACAGCATCGCCAGGCCCGGCAGAAGTTGGAAAGCGGACATCGCCAACCACAAGATCGCTAACAATCGGATGTGTCCGGCGATGCGGCGCTCCGGCGGCGTCAGCGACGCTCCACCGACGGGCCTCCCGCACGATGGGCAGAAACTGGCGGATGGCTCTAGGCGTGCTCCGCACACATGACAAAACATGGACGCCTCCTTGCTAGCGTCTCATACATACGACGTCCGGCACGAGCCGGTTCCCCGACTCTGTGGGAAACCATAGGCAGCCCCTTCCGAATTCGGAAAACAAAACCCCCTCTGCCGCTTGTTTTCAATAGATTAGAGTTGGCCACCAGCTTGCATTCCGGGGATCGGGGTTCGTTCAAGAGGTTTTGCGCTTTGGTGTGTTGCCTCCTTCCGTGTGATAGGGTGCCCCACTCCGGTCTGATCGGCCGGGGTGGGGCTTTTCTTCGTTTGCTAAACTGATCGTTTCCGACCCATGACGGGACTCTACGGCCGTTGGATTGACCGCTGGGAGCGAAGACTGGCGGGCCGTGATACCAACCGCGTGGTGCGCCCGTTTGAATGGGGAACCGAGTGGCTGGCTCGCATTGGATTCCCACCCTGTCCGGCGGATGCCAATGGCGGTTCAGCGGCCTCGGTGGCACGCTTTGTGGACGAGGCCGTGGCCGATTCGGACCAGTTTTACGCCTATGAACCGGTTCGGGAGTACCACCTTCAGGATGGCTGCCTGAGGTTTACCAGCCCGGTTTGCTCGCCTTATCCAGAGAACAATATTGTCCATGCCCGGTGGTTTCCGGCGGCGCGAGACCAGTCAAGGGCGCTGGTCGTCTTGCCCCAGTGGAATGCCGGGCCAGACGGCCACATTGGCTTGGCCAAGCTGCTCAACCG
>Ga0306921_10007566_pt1 | contig 11424 bp, 14 predicted proteins | sample sta12Cox44000080_FD_203760 | JGI IMG/M metagenome (GOLD analysis project Ga0306921, IMG submission 203760) | Lab enrichment of tropical soil microbial communities from Luquillo Experimental Forest, Puerto Rico - statoxic.12C.oxic.44.000.080 (v2)... | ecosystem: Environmental > Terrestrial >... | reverse complement strand
TCACGACGCCAGCATCGCTGCCGTGCCATGCCGACCGCATCGAGCGCCGATTTGCCGGGCCGGTATCCATAGGAATCCGGGTGGAATTGTGGCTCCACTAACGGTTCGAGATGCCGTTTGACCACCGATGGGGCATCCCATGTCGCCTCGGAAATCTGGAATCCGGGGCCGCCCCGTCGACGCGAATAAAAACCGGCTGCTCGCAGTCGGCTCCGCTCTAAGCCGTAACCAACTCGTCGGACTCGATGTCGAGACGTCGACCCGGTGTTTGCACGGCGACCGCGTCATTCATCGCCGCCGCGCGCGCCTGGAAGATGAGCGCCCGCAACTCAGAGAAGTCCTTACGCCCGTCGCTAAAGTCAGAAAGACTGTCCCTGCGGAGGATAGTCTCGTTGACACGATACCGTCCCCCGACAAAGCCCGGCGAAGGCTGGCTCGGAATCTGGCACAATCCTGGCCGGCGTCATTGCAAGCCCCCGCGGCGGAAATTTCTTCCGCCAGATAACGCTCAGCCGCGTCGCCTTTCATCGCGTGATGACTGCAGATGAAATCGAGCGCGCCGACGAGGCAGCGGTTGCCCCGGCGATCGCTCAAACGGCCTTTGAGCCAGCGCTCGCCGTCGCCAAAAGAACATCAACAGCAGATTGAGGACTTCGACGGCTTCAGCGGGGTCGCGCGCGTACATGACGCCTCCAGATCAGGATGACGAGCGAGTGTATCGCCCGCGCACGCCCTCCGCTTGCGACGCTGAGCAGCGCGGCAGACGAGGCCGTCTGCCTGCAGACGCCGACGGGCCTCGGCGCCATCCGCTACTACTATCGTGATTTCCATCGGAGGAGGGACGCGGAGGTGACCGACCTCCTCGGCCGGGCGGCACTCGCGAATTGAGCTGACCTGGCGCGACGGAGACAGGCCGCCGAACGCGATCACGTCTCCTTCACGGCCGCTGTAAGCGCCGCTTCCCCTGGCGGCTTGCCGCCCAGCCGCAGGAACGGCACAAAGGCGAAGGCGACTGCGGTAAACGCGACCGACACGACGATCAATGGATTGAGTTGGCGCTGGAAAAGGTGTTCGTAGAAGAAGGATCCCATGTTCTCGGACAGCGCTCCGGCGAAATTGGTCACCGACATCAGCGTCGCAAAGGCGAACCCTTCCGACCGTGGCGGGCAATAAGCCGCGGCCAGGCTCAAGGTCGCGACAAATGCGACGACGTTGGCGAAACCATTGAAAAAATTGATCGCTGCCGCCAACGGCTCGCTCCACAGCAGCAGGAATGCTGAAGTCGACACGATGCCGAGTGCAATGCTCAAGTTCAGTAGCGCCTTTGCCGTGATGCCCTTCAAAAACTTGCGGTAGAGCAGAGCCCCGACGATCCATCCAGCCGAACTGATCGAACCCAGAATCCCAATATATTGTTGAGAGAACTTGAGATTATCGGTCATATGATAATAAAGCGGCGTCCCTAGCCCTGGGTTCAGATAATAAACGAAGAGAAATAGTGCAATAAGCCAGAGATCGCGCAGCGTTAGGGTCGCCCATAAGCTGGCGAAAGTCCCCTTCATTTCCGGGAGATTTATGCGGCTGACTGGCTCCTGGATCAGAAACCAGCCGGCGAAAACGACGGTAAGCGGCGCGACGGCGATGATCGCGGCAGCGACGTGTAGCGCCCCGCTCGGCGTCAACCGTTGCACGAGCTGACCGCCGATGAAGGCGCTCGCCATTGCCGCGATGTTGAACCACAGCCACTGCTGGTTGACGAAGGTGTCGCTAGCGCCGAATCTCTGACCGTTCTCGACGAGTATGGCGCCGCAGATCGTGCTCGATATCGCCATTCCATAGGCGGTCAGCAGCAGCGCAAAGATGATCTCGCTCGGTGTCGTTGTCTGCGTGAGCCAGTAATAAGCGCCGGCCGCAGCCAGATTGGCGATAACGAGGTAGCTCTTGCGGCGATAGCCGAAGATCGGCAGGAAATCCGAGACGATGCCGTAGACCGGCTTGATGATCCAGGGCAGGTTGAGCACGGTCAGGTAGGCGGTGACCTGGACCGGGGTCCACCCGTAGGTCTGCTTCAGGAAGAAGCTCAAGGGCTGGGCGATCAGCCCCCCGGTCTGCCCGATCCCTTCGACGACATAAACCAGACCAAAGAACACCATGAGCCGGCTGATCTGCCGGCTCTCGGAAACCCTCCACATCCCGACAAATGCGGGTAAGGCAGAAGGCGGGTCTGCGTAAGGCGCTTGCTACCGCCCGTGGCGGCCAGGCTTTCCCGCGAATGCCTTCAGGCCTTCGCCGTCGACGATGAACCCGCCGCCAATAACGATGTTGTGCATGGCTCGATCCTCGACTGCGCTCGCAAAGACCCAACAATGTACCATGAGCGCTTGCTTTGGATATGCCGAGCGAGCAGGGCTGGCTTGCGTGGGTTTATCAAGCGCGCCGGCAACCGAGGGGAGCAGTATGATGCACCATAGCACAGCGCTGCACGCTGATAAGAAATGAAAGGGGAAACGACGGATCCGATCGTCGGCCGCGGCAAATATACCTACAAGGTCAACGAAGATTGGGCCAAGCCGCCGGCAAATGTCGAAATTAGAGCGCAGTTCGTCGGTTCACAGGACCGGGTCTATTGTTTCAATCGAAATGCGGAGCATCCGATCGTGATTTTCGATCGTGAACGCAATTTCTTATCGTCGTGGGGTGCGGGGCTATTCAAGTTCCCGCACGCGATCGCATCGACGAAAACGACTTCGTGTGGCTCTGCGACGAACATCACGGGCAATTCTATAAGTTCACGACCGCTGGCCGGCGAGCGCCGCCATCTTGCCAAGCGCCAGGCGTCGCAGAACCTTGCCCACCGTCGAAACCGGCATGCCGAGCTGCCGGGCGATGCCCGAGCCGCTCAGACGCTGCCGCCGCAGACCCTCGATCTCGGCAACAACCCGCTCGGCAGAGGTGCGGTTGCTGCAGCGCTGTGGCGCCGAGCTGCGATCAGTCAGTGCCGCCGCACCGCCACAGCGGTAGCGGGGCCAGCCAGTGGTAGGCGCGGCTGATCGACAGTCCAGCGGCTTGCGCCGCCTGCGTCACGCTCCAGCACTGCTGCGTGATGCGTTCCACCAACAAGAGTCGACCTTGCGGCGTCAGCCGCGCATTCTTGTGAACGTTCATCCGGGCGGTCCCCTATCATGTCTGTGAGTGTGCCAACCCACAGCCTGACCGGGTTCCCCCGGATGAACAACCTTCGTACCAGTTACACCTTCCGCACCAAGGTCAGGTCGATGCGCTGCAAGGTTGGGTAGAGGGCCGAAGGACAGAACCGCCCATAGTAGTTGATACAGCCACGAATGTGTGAATTGAACATACGCGCGAGATCATCCAGGCCTTTGTCACTCCGCCGATGCATCGACCAACTCTAGTCCGACATGAGATGCGCCCGCCCGGCACACCATCCTACGTCGCTGGCGGGGTAAAGAGCATCCGTCGGGTTCCACATATCAGCGCCGGAAATTTGCGAAAGAACCTTGCTAACGACCCGAGGATTACCCGCCGCCGCGCGTTTGCCCGGCTAATGCTTCGAGTTCGGCCTGCATCCTGGGACCGATGCGCATGGTTGATGGGGTGAAATGCTCCAGCAGCGGTACAATAAGGCGGACGACATGCAGTGGTCCTTCGGATGGCGTGTAGATCACTCGATAAATTGGCCGGTCAATGACTCGTCGTAGACAGCTTGCCGCAGCGGCCCACTGTGCGGCCAATGGCGTTGTCAGAGGTTGCTCCGGAATATCCTCGAACCGGATCGACGATGTCGCATTGGAAACGGTCTCGATTTGCTGCCTCATGCGGTCGGCTTCAGTGAGAGGATCGTCCGATCGTTTCGGCTCGCGTCTGCCATGCAGAAAGGCCAGGCGGCTTTGCGCGGCTTCCGTGACCGCGCGCATTAGCGCTATTCCGCGTCCGTGATGGCATCCCCAACCGCCATTAAAAAGGCGCCTTTCGAGCTTGTTGGGGTCGAACAGGAATGCAGCAAAAAACGGGATCCCATAATCATTGGGGACGTAGCGGGTCACCAGCCGCAAGCCGTTGAGGGCGGCAGCCTCGACGATTTTCCGGACGTAGCAGGGTAGACCGCCATGGTCGACCTGGACCGAGCGGTTGCGGACGAACTCGATCGACCAGATGTCGCGCTCAATCAATTCGTAAAGCGCGTGAATGCTGGCTTCCAGCACGGTGTTGCCAGACGCCAATCCGTTGCTCGACGAGCCGTAAAGTGGTGTGTCGACATCGGGCGGCGCCCGATTGAATGCCAGCTCGGCGGGGATCCAGCCCTCCACACCGCTTTCCACATCCTCTGCGCGTGCGAGCAGGAGGGCGCGATTGGGATCCGCGCGACAATCGAACTTCGGCGCGTATTCAAAGATCGGGTCGCAGTCGGCGCGGACGCCTGATAGCTCGGACGGCCAACCGCGCCTTGTCTCAACTCGCGCGACGCCTGGCTCTGAGAAGTAGGACTCGATCGCTTCCATGTAAGCGCCAACCTCCGAGTCGATCGAAAAAAAGCCCTTTCCGAAGGTGTAAGTGCTGGATGCCGCCCCTCGCCGTTCGCTGACAAATATCGGAACGCCGAGGCAATCCATCGCAGTAATATCGCGGACTTCATGAACCCCAGCCAATTTTGCCCAGGCTTTCGCATAGCGCAACGTTGTCTGCGGTCGAACGACACGAATGCTAGTGTGCAATCTTTCCACCCCATCTAGCCGAGAATGCAAAAAAACGTAGCGCGGCAGCGCACCCATTGTTGTTGTTCTGCATCTTCATCGGCGGCGGACGGGTATGCTGAGCCCATAATCACCTGCGACGAATTGGCAGCGTATGGCTGCGCCGAGTGGTGACGAAGGAGGCCGAACGCGGTGCGATCGGCCTCCAAATGGTCGTCTCGTCTTCTCAGAAAGAAAACGCGTCTGCACCGTGGTGTGGTGGGCGGGGATCGTGCACGGCACCCCCCTGCTTTTCCACCCAATTCCAACGCGCTTATCTCTCGATTATGCCCGCCATCAATTCTGTTGGTGTCTTTATTTGTAGGCGTAGTATCTGCCAGCGGAGGCGGGCTTGCAGGGGGTCCTACTCGTCATCACCGGGGTCGATCGGGCTCCGGTCATCGGGCTCCGATTCGTCGGGCTCCGGTTCATCGGGCTCCGGTCCACGAGGACAGTGAGCGCCGGCGGCGTCGATGCGGGATACGAGGAGTTCCTGCAGTAGCGCATTCGCTTCATTCGACATCGTATTCTCCATCGTGGGTTAGGGTGCACGATTCAACTTCCCAGCGAACACTGCTCATGTTCATCCGTCAGTGTTCACATCTACGGCGGAAGCGAAATCGGTGCCTTTGAAGATCAAGTGCATCTTACAGGGCATGCAGGGATCGAAGCTCTGAATTGCCCGCACGAGATCTATTCCCTGAAAACTGGCCGGATCGGACCAGTTGGACTCGATGATCGGCGTATTAAGCAGCGCTCGCTCGCATGGGCCCAATTCTCCCCAAGGAGTTCTCGGGCCGCCATTGATGCGTGATGGCACCCAGACCTGATAATTGCTGATCGTTGCGCCGGTGAGAACAGCCCAATGCCCCAGGAAACCGCGCCCAGCTCCGCCGAAGCCCACACCAAGCCGCTTTCCGGTTGCTGGAATCTCAAAGGGACTCGCCATGTGTTGCTCGCCGCGCAAGAGCAGTTCCTTGGCACGCCGGGAGTTTTCGAGCGTCACCATCAGGTTGAATGCGACCGCGTAGGCACGGGCTCGGTTGCGCTCAAAAGCGTTCCATATATGCGGCACATGCCACTCGAGCCGTTCGTTTGGAAGATTGCCCGCAGGAATGTGGAGCACTAGGCTGCGGCCGGTTGACTCCACGAACTCGCTGAGCGGGATTTTCTGAGCCAGCGCACTGATATAAAGCCGAGCGTAGGCACCTACCTCAAAACCATTGCGATTCCATGCTGCGGCAGTCGCCCAGCTATACGGCCGTGAACTGGAGTTCTTTGCGGGATTCCTGTTGATTACTTTGTTCCAGGGATGATGACGGGTCAATGGGTTGCCTGCAGGATCCTCGCGGTGTGGGTGTCTCTGCCATGGATCATAGAAAGAGCGATCGACGAACTCCTCGATGCCGCTGTTCAACCGTGTCAGATCGGTCGTAATAAGCTTACCATCGATTACCGCCCCTGGCGTCGACCAGCGCTTCTCACCCCAATGGTCGCAATTTTCGTAGGTCCCATCGTAATATTCTTCGTGATCCCACTGACCGAAGTCAATCAGGTTCGCCGGCGCGCGGCCAACCTCTCTGAACGCGGGATCGCGGGCGTAGAAGAAGTCGAAAACGTCGTCCCAAATTCGAGCGCAGCGCTTGGTATAATCGATAAAGGATTCGAGCGTTCGTTCAATGGCTTCGAGTTGTTCCGCGCAAAGTGTGAACGAGACGCCGCCTGGGCAGATCGATTCGGAATGCGGATATTTTCCGCCCAGGAGAACATAGGCCGCGCGCGCCGTCCGCATCATGTCGAACGCTTTGATAAAGAGCTTGCCGGACGCCCGGTTCAGATCGGTCATGATCGCGCTGACGGTTGCGTAGCCGTGAATCCCAGCGTGAGCGGCAGGCGTGCATTTCGCCGCGGCCCAGATCTCGGGATTGGTTACCTTCACTACGTCCTCGGAATAGTCCGGTCCGCATAGCACAAACAGGTGCATCACGTTATCGTTGAGGTATTGGCAACTCAACAGCAGGTTGCGCGCGACGATGGCCAGCGGCGGCGGTCTGATCCCTAGCGCCATCTCCAGGCACTGTGCGGACGTTGCCGCGTGAACGCCACCACAAATTCCCGACGCCGCCGAACTAATAAGACCAGCATCTTTGAGATTTCGGTTGGGCAACAAGGATTCGTAGCCGCGAAACGTCGTGCTCACCGACGCGACATCCGACACCTTGCGCTCCGCGAGATCGATGTTGCAATGGAGGGCAAGGCCGCCGCCAATCCGCAGAAAAGGATCCGAGTCGCTAGAAGCGTACACGCCGTTCATGTGCTCGATGTGGGCCCACAGTCTCTCGCCCGGACCATCAACGCCAGTCGTGTAAGAAGGGGTCGCTCCGGAGACAAGTAGCCGTTCGCTCTGCCGCCCCGTGCCATGCAGTTCGTTGGGTACCGGGAGCCTCAGGCTTGTCATCCGCGTCCCCCCACGATCCTCAGGTGAATATTCCGTCGCCGGAACACCTCCGGATGAGCGGCTACGGCGCACGCAAAAACAACCGAGAGAGGTGTTCGAAACGGACAACCAAGGAAGCCTCACAAAGTTAACATTGCTCTATTCCACGGTCAACTGCTATGATACGATGCCCTATAAACAGTAAGGTCGAGGCGTATGACCGAAGCCGCTGCAACCGAGGAGATGGGGCAGCCGCACGGCCTCGATGTGGTCGAAATTCGCGTCCGCGGCACGGTACAGGGGGTGGGCTTCAGACCGACTGTGTGGCGTCTGGCAAGAGAGAATGATCTTGTCGGATATGTACGAAACGACAGCCGTGGTGTTCTCATCAGAGCAACCGGTGAACAGAAGCGCATCGCCCGTTTTTTGAGCAGCCTGGAAGCGAATCCCCCACCGCTGTCGCGCATTGAAAGCATCGATATCCATCATCTCGACGAAGTCGAGACGTTCGAAACCTTTTACATTGCGAACAGCGTTGGCGGAGAGACGCGCACTAATGTCACCGCCGATGCCGCTACGTGCCCGGCGTGCTGGGCCGAAGTGCTCGACGAGCGTGAGCGGCGTCACCGTTACCCCTTCACGAATTGCACACATTGCGGACCTCGCCTTTCGATTGTGACCGGCGTCCCTTATGACCGGACGCACACGACCATGGCCGCATTTGCGATGTGCAAAACGTGCAGCGCCGAATATCGCGAGCCGATGGACCGGCGGTTTCATGCTCAGCCGATCGCCTGTCCGGAGTGTGGGCCGAGGCTATGGCTCGAATCGCTCGATGGCGCGACCCCGGCCGAATTTCTGTCTCCCGCGCCGCTCGATGCGGCCGTGCGTCAGATCAGAGACGGGAAGATCCTCGCCATCCGCGGTCTTGGCGGATTTCATCTTGCGTGCGACGCGACCAACCCCAGCGCTGTAGAGCGGCTGCGCGCGCGGAAGCAGCGGTTTGGAAAGCCGTTTGCGCTGATGGCACGGGACAAATCGGTCATCCAGCGCTTCGCATCGATTTCGCCGCTCGAAGCGGAGCTTCTGCACAATCCTGTCGCGCCGATCGTCCTGTTGCGCGCGGATGGGCCTCTACGTTTGCCTGAGTGTATTGCCCCGGGCCTGGGTACGTTGGGATTTATGCTAGCCTACACGCCGCTGCACAAGCTGATCCTGGAGGAATTCGACGTGCCGCTGGTCATGACCAGCGGAAACATTTCCCACGAACCGCAGGTTATCGGAAACGCAGAGGCTCGCGCCAAGCTACGCGATGTTGCCGACAGCCTGCTGCTGCATAACCGTGACATCGCCAACCGGATCGATGATTCCGTCGTTCGCGTCATGGGGGGCAGGCCAAGGACGCTGCGACGGGCGCGCGGCTTCGCGCCAAGTCCGATCGCGTTGCCGAAGAGCTTTGCGAACGCGCCAGAAATCCTGGCGTTCGGCGGTGAGTTGAAGTCCACTTTCTGTTTGATCAAGGACGGAGCGGCCATCCTGTCCCAGCATCAGGGAGATTTAGAGGACGTCGCAACGTTCGACGATTACCAGAAGAACCTGGGGCTCTATAGCGAACTCTACAGCTGCGGGGCGCGCGTTTTTGCGGCCGATGCACATCCTGAATATTTGTCGAGCAAACTGGCCAGGGAGCGAGCTTCCGGCGGCGGTGTACTGCACGAAATTCAGCATCATCACGCCCATATTGCGAGCGCAATGGCGGAGAACCGCCGAGAGCTGGACGCTCCGCTGGTGCTGGGCGTGGTTCTGGACGGGATGGGATTCGGCACCGACGCTACCCTCTGGGGCGGAGAGTTTCTCTGCGCAGACTATTCTAACTTCAGGCGCCTGGCTGCGTTCAAGCCGGTTGCGATGATCGGCGGTGTGCGCGCTGTCTACGAACCTTGGCGCAACACCTATGCTCACTTGCTCGCGGCATTCGGTTGGGAGGGCTTCCAGCGCGATTTCGGCGACCTGGAACTGGCGCGCTATCTCGCCGGCAAGCCGCGTGCGATCCTTGATCGCATGTTGGCGAGCGCCGTCAATACGCCCGTGGCCAGTTCCTGCGGGCGACTGTTTGATGCGGTGGCTGCGGCAGCAGGAATTTGCCCGGACAGAGTGTTGTACGAAGGCCAGGCCGCGATGGAATTCGAAGACCTTATCGGCGACGAGGCGCGCGCCGACGCCCAATCGCGCGGCTTCTATCCGTTCCGCCAGACGCTGTCGAAGACCGGTCTCGAAATCCTCGAGCCGCGACCAATGTGGCACGCGTTGCTGGAAGACCTGCGATCAGAAACGCCGGTATCCATCATTTCTGCCCGGTTTCATCTCGGCCTTGCGATCGCGGTCGCGGAGATGGCGGTACGCCTCGCGAGACAGTCGAATGCAGAGCCGATCGATACCGTTGTACTGACCGGCGGATGCTTCCAAAACAAGGTTCTGTTCGAAGCATGCGCAAACCACCTCGAAAAGAATGGGCTGATCTGTCTCAGCCAGTCGCAAGTCCCGATGAACGACGGTGGGCTGGCACTGGGCCAGGCGGCCATCGCGGCAGCCCGCGAGATCGACGCACGAGCCGCCTGATGCGTAAGCAAGCGAAAGGGGAGCGACACCATGTGTCTGGGAATTCCGGGTCGGATCATCAGTATTTCGGACACCGAGCGCAAACTTGCGATGGTCGATGTAAGCGGCGTACAGCGCGAGGTGAACGTGGCCTGCGTCATAGAGGAGGCAATGCCTGTCGAAAGCTGCATCGGTTATTGGGTTCTGGTGCATGTCGGCTTCGCGATGAGCCGCATTGATGAAGCCGAGGCGGCAGCAACGCTACGGGTACTTAGCGAGCTTGGCGAGGTGCAACAGGAGCTGGAAGCCATGGCAGGCACGGCGTGAAGTGGATCGTGTCATGACAAGTGACAATCGCGAGGCGCTGCAGTCCCTCTATCCTTTTCTATACGGCAGGAAGCAGGAACCATCTTCGATGAATGCGGCGCTGATCGAAGCCGTTGGCGATAAGGTCGCCCATCATCGCGACGTCATCGGCGCGTTCTTCGCAAGGAATTGCCAGGCCGTCATTGATGCCGCGGCTGCGATTGCACGAGTGTATCAGCGGGATGGCAGACTTTTCGCGATGGGCAATGGCGGCTCGAGCTGTGATGCGGCCCATGTGGCCGTGGAGTTCCAGCATCCCGTGACAGCAGGACGCCCGGCTCTGACTGCGATCGATTTAAGCGCCGACCGTACGATGTTAACGGCCGTCGCCAACGACATCGGCTTCGATCACATCTTCGTCCGCCAGATCATTGCTCAAGGCAGGTCCGGCGATGGGCTGATTGGTCTATCGACCAGTGGGAATTCGAGAAATCTGATCACGGCCTTCATCAAGGCCAAAGAGATGGGGCTGATGACGGTCGGGCTCGCCGGAATGAGCGGCGGTACAATGGCGACAATCGGGCTCGATCATTGCTTGATCGTGGAAGCGGATAGCATCCACCGGATTCAGGAATGCCACGTGACGATCTATCACATCCTGTGGGATCTGGTACATTCGCTGTTGGCTGATGAACGCGGCTCACTGTCGGTTGCGGCACACGAATGAGGGAAGGGGGGAGAGCGTGAAATATGTCGACGAATTCAGGGATCCGGAAAAAGCGAAAACGCTGTTGAAGGAAATCGCCGGCCTGTCCGCCAAATTGCAGCGCGGCAAACGGCGCCCTTTGCAGATCATGGAAGTGTGCGGCGGACATACGCACGCGATATTCCGCTACGGTATCGGAACTATGCTGCCCGATGAGATCGAGTTGGTGCACGGTCCGGGCTGCCCGGTCTGCGTGCTGCCGATGGGCCGGGTCGACGATTGCGTGAGGCTGGCGGAAATACCTGGCGTTATCCTCACCACGTTCGGCGATGCCATGCGCGTTCCCGGGTCCAAGAAGAGCCTCTTGCAGGCCAAGAGCGAGGGCGCAGATGTCCGCATGGTCTATTCGCCGCTCGATGCCTTGTGCATCGCGCAAGAGAATCCGGACAAGGAGGTTGTGTTCTTCGCACTGGGCTTCGAAACGACAATGCCGAGCACGGCCATGACAGTGCTGCGTGCCGAGGCCGAGGCTGTTACGAACTTTTCCCTTTTCTGCAATCACATCACGATCATCCCGACGGTCAAGGCGATCCTCGATTCTCCCGAACTCGAGCTCGATGGTTTTC
>Ga0306921_10007560_pt1 | contig 11427 bp, 9 predicted proteins | sample sta12Cox44000080_FD_203760 | JGI IMG/M metagenome (GOLD analysis project Ga0306921, IMG submission 203760) | Lab enrichment of tropical soil microbial communities from Luquillo Experimental Forest, Puerto Rico - statoxic.12C.oxic.44.000.080 (v2)... | ecosystem: Environmental > Terrestrial > Soil... | reverse complement strand
CCGGATGCGAAAAACGGCCAGCACGAGAACGCCTCACCCAGCGGATTGTCTTGGTCGGTATCGGAGATGCCGACGATTACTCCCGCGTCATTCTTTACCGGCCATGCTACGGCGCTGTTGGCGTTCGCTCCTCCCAGCGCGCCCAGCGATATTAGCGAATCGCCAATCCACAGGGCCGCCTTGGAGATCGTGTCCCCCTCGAGGTTGGCCGCCCCGCTCACCCAGCTCCGTTGGTTGATGCTGTTGGCTTGGCTGGCGGTTCCTCCCAATCCCGGCAGCGTAGAAACTTGATACCTGGTCTGGGCCCACAGGTAAGGGCACGTCGCCAGCGTCGTCACGGCCAGTGCGGCGTGGAATGCTCGGGAGTTGATGCGGGTCATGTTGCTCCTTGCCTCCGTTCGAAATCCGCGAGCCCGACGCTCGCGCATGGCCAACATATCTCCGCCTGTCAGACCACGTTGGACGTTTGCGGCTGTCCACGATCTCGCAAAGGACGTTTTCGGACGCGAATCCGGGGGTGAATCGGAAAGCCCTGCCCTCTGTGTTCTGGTCCGAAAACGTCCACCGCTAATTGCAAGATGGGCTATCATCCCTTCGGCGGGGCATGAAATTGAACTGGCAAGCTCGCCGACGAGCGCGCGTGGCGCGTGATCCGCGCTTCGACGGAAAGTTCTTCGTGGGCTGCATCTCCACTCGCATCTATTGCCGGCCCAGCTGTCCAGTACCTACCGTGGCCGACAAGAATGTCCGCTACTTTTCCAGTGCCGCCGCGGCGGCTGAGGCTGGTTTTCGCCCCTGCCTGCGTTGCCGGCCCGAGTGCTCTCCCGGCACTCCGGCCTGGCTGGGCACCTCCGCTACTGTTTCACGCGCCTTGCGGCTGATTGCTGAGAGCGACCTTCAGGATGGTGGAATCGAACATCTTGCCGAACGGCTGGGGGTGGGTTCACGCCATCTCCGCCGCCTGTTTCTCAAGCATCTCGGCGCCACTCCCGGCGCTGTCGTTCAGACCCGCCGCTTACACTTTGCCAAGAAGCTCATCGACGAAACTACCCTTCCCATGAGCGAAGTAGCTCTGGCTGCCGGCTACGGCTGTGTGCGTCGGTTCAATGCCTCGATTCGCCGAACCTATCAGCGGACGCCCACTCAAATCCGCCGATTGGCTCGCCAGCTCGGCGCGCAGCCCGAACATCAGTACGAGTTTCGTTTGCGGTTTCGTCCACCGTATCAGTGGCAGCTCATGTTGGCATTTCTCGCGCCTCGCGCCACGCCGGGCATTGAGGTCGTCGAGGGCGGTGCGTACCGGCGCTCGATTTCGCTCGATGGCAGGCACGGCTGGTTCGAGGTCGCGCTCGATGAGGCAAATTATTCGCTGGCGGTTCGGGTTGAGTTCCCCGATCCCCGGTCCCTGTTCCTCATCTGCGAGCGCATCCGTGCCATGTTCGATCTGAATGCGGATTGGATGGCAATTGTCACGGCGTTGCGTGCCACTCCGCTGCTGGCTCGCCCGGTCGAGGCCGCACCTGGGCTCCGGGTGCCAGGCTGTTGGGACGGCTTTGAGCTGACGACACGCGCCATCATCGGACAGCAGATCAGTGTCAAGGGTGCCACCGCCCTTGCCGGGCGGCTCGTACGCGAGTTCGGCAAATCGCCCTGCTTTGCAGGCAGCGAGCCACATGGGCTCACGCACATCTTTCCCACGCCTGACATTCTGGCGGATGCCAAGCTCACGCGCGCCGGCCTAACCAGCGCAAAAGCGGAAACCATCTCTGTCCTGGCCCGGACCGTGTGCGATCGCCGCATCCGATTTGAGGGGATTGTCGATTCGGACGCCTTCCAGGCCAAGCTGTGCGAGCTTCCCGGCATTGGAGCCTGGACCGCGCAGTATGTGGCGATGCGGGCTTTGGGAGACCCGGACGCTTTTCCTTCGGGCGATCTCGGTTTGCTGCGTGCCGCGGGTCTGCACAACTCTAGCGATCTTGAGAGCCGCGCCGAGGCCTGGCGGCCATGGCGTGCCTACGCTGCAATGTACCTCTGGAGCCTTGTCAGCGAAAATCGGCCCTCGGGTAAGTCGTCGCTGACCAGGAGCCGGTCTCGCCGGGGGGCTCCCACCGCTCCCCGGCGGATTACTCTGGCGGCTTAGTCGTTGTCTTTTCGTTGGGCGCGGGCCGCGTGCGGCCGTCGACTCGATGCGTAGTGTGTCCCTCGCTTGCGACGAAGATCGGGCTGGTGGGAGCTGCTCACTGCGATGGAGCGGGCGCGTCGGGCGGGACACGCCGAATCCGGCGGATGGTTGGGCCACCGGCTATCTTCCTCGCCTATCGCTTGCTCGATCCCCCCAGCAATGATCCCAACACTCCGCGCACTATCTGCCGCCCAACGCTGCTGCCGATGGTGCGGGCCGCGCTTTTCGACATGGCTTCCAGCAAACTGTCGCCGCGGCGTCCTCCACCACCACCAAGTGAACCGAGATTGGGCAGGTTCGCGTACCATGGCTGCTCGCGTCCCTGCGGTTGCAGACCACCTGGGGTAGCCGCCTGATTTGCGCGGCCTTTAAGGATCTCGTAGGCCGACTCGCGGTCGACGGCATTCTCGTACACCCCCGCCACCAGCGATGATTTCATCAGCTCAGCCCGCTGCTCGGCGGTGATCGGCCCGATCTGTCCACGTGGCGGTGCAACCATCGCCCGTTCCACCACGCCGGGCGTACCTTTCTCATCGAGGAACGACACCAGGGCCTCACCCACTTCCAGCTCGGTGATGGTTTTCTCTACATCGAGCCTGGGATTGGATCGAAACGTCTGCGCCGCGGCTTTTACCGCTTTCTGGTCCCGCGGCGTAAAGGCCCGCAGCGCGTGTTGTACTCGGTTGCCAAGCTGCCCCAGCACCGCCTCGGGAATATCCAGCGGATTCTGCGAAACGAAATACACCCCCACACCTTTCGATCGCACCAGTCGTACAACCTGCGTCACCTTGTCAGCAACCATTGCAGGCAGGTCAATGAACAACAGGTGGGCCTCGTCGAAGAAGAACACCAGCTTCGGCTTCGCCGTATCACCCACCTCCGGCAGCTTCTCGAAGATGTCCGTGAGCATCCACAACAGCAGCGTGGCGTACACACGCGGCGAGCGAATCAGTTTGTCCGATGCAAGAATGTTCACCACTCCCCGCCCGTTGCCATCGGTCTGCATCAAGTCGTCGATGTTGAGCGCCGGCTCGCCGAAGAACTTGTCGCCGCCCTCCTGGCCAAGCGTCACCAGCCCGCGCTGGATTGCGCCCACGCTGGCGGCCGAAATGTTGCCATATTGCGTCTGCAGTGCCCTGGCCTGCTCCCCGACGTATTGCAACACCGCCTGCAAATCTTTTAGATCGAGCAGCAGAAGTTGATGGTCATCCGCAATCTTGAAGACCAGCGAGAGCACGCCTGCCTGCGTGTCATTCAGATTCAGCAACCGGCTGAATAACAGCGGCCCCATTTCGCTGACCGTCGCCCGCACCGGATGTCCCTGTTCACCGAACACATCCCAAAAGGTCACCGGGGACGCCGCGAACTGGAATCCCTCCAGCTTCATCTTTTTCACGCGTTCGGCGATCTTCGGATTGTCTTTACCCGGCTGGCCGATGCCCGACAGGTCGCCCTTCACGTCAGCTGCAAACACCGGCACGCCGATGCGGCTGAACGCCTCGGCCATTACCTGCAGGGTAACGGTCTTTCCGGTTCCGGTCGCGCCCGCCACCAAGCCGTGACGGTTAGCCATTTGCGGTAGCAGGTATTGGGGTTCTTTAGCTTGTGCGATTAACAGGGGTTCGGCCATGATTGACCCTCGGCAACAATCCAGCGGCACGGAAGCAGCATCAGCGCCAGATATCGAATGGATGAATTCTAATATGGCGGGAAGCTCACAAGCGGGATAAGAAAATGGAGCGGCGGAAAGACGTAGCATACCAGCAGCCACAGGAGCGGACATTCCAGGGTAAGTGCTGTTGACCTCGGTGACCGGCAGGGGGATGGAGCAGCGCACCGGAGCAGCGCACCTGGTCCGGCTCGTTCAAAGACACGCGCAGCTCGACCGCTCCGCCGCCGCGGGCTCCACGAAACAAAGCTAGCTGCGCGGTGTTCATGTGGTTTATTTCCCGTTAAGATAGTCACTTACAATCATGACACTGGGTTCTTGTGGTTCCCTGGGGGCTGGTTTGCGTTTTCTCGCACTAATCCTGACATTAGCAGCGATCTTCGGAATGCCGGCCTGTGGCGGCGGCTCCAGCAGCAGCTCCTCCATCACCGGCGTCAGCGTCACCTGCAGTCCAACTACGTTGCAGTCTGGGCAGACCAGCCAATGCACCGCGACCGTCACCGGCAGCGGCACCCTCAACACTGCCGTCTCCTGGGGCTCGAGCGCCGGCACTATCGATGGCAACGGAGTCTTTACCGCCCAATCCGTGAACGGCAGCGCCACCGTGACCATAACCGCAACTTCTGTCCAGGACCCCACGAAGAATGGCAGCGCTACCGTCACGGTCGGCCCCGTTACCACCATAACCGTATCGTGTACGCCGGCCGCCATCCAGTCGCGGCAAAGCAGCCAGTGTACTGCCTTCGCCAACGGCTCGGCCACCAGCGCGGTCAACTGGAGCAGCAGTATCGGGGTCATTAACGCCGCCGGGGGGTTCACCGCGCCGCAAGTCACTTCCAGCACAACGGCCACCATCAGCGCCGTTACCCAAGTAGGCAATGCCACCGGCTCGTCGACCGTTACTGTCAACGTGAGCAACACAGCAACCCTTGCCGTCGACGGAGGACCTACGGTGAGCGGAGTCCCGGTTGGCTACGCAAACGGCGCCTACACTACGGTGACCGTATGCGCTCCCAACACCAGCACCTGCGCGACGGTCGACCATGTGCTGGTCGATACCGGCTCCGCGGGCTTCCGCGTCCTGTCGTCGGCTCTGGGCAGCGTCTCGTTGCCTGGCCAGAACGCTTCTGACGGCAATCCCATGGCGGAGTGCTATGTCGCGCCCTCTGGCTACGCATGGGGACCCGTCTCTCTGGCCCAGGTACAGGTTGCCGGTGAAATCGCTTCCTCGATTCCTGTCGAAGTCATCGCGCCGGCAAACTTCGCCGCCGCGCCTGCCAGTTGCACCGCACAAACTACCGCCGGGGCACTCAACACGGTGGCTACGCTGAAAGCCAAGGCGATCCTGGGTATCGGTCTCTTCGTACAGGATTGTGGCAGCGTCTGTGCACCCGGCGGGGGACCGCAGAGCACCTACTATAGCTGCCCGCTGGCCGGATGCGCGCCCATTGCGGTCGCCACCAACCAGCAAGTTACCAATCCGGTCTCCCTTTTCCCCAACGACAACAACGGCAGCCAGGTTCAACTTCCGCCTCTGCCTGCGGGAGGCTCCCCTACCACCCAGGGTGCGCTCATCTTCGGCATTGGCACGCAGCCCAATAACGGGCTCAACAGCGCCACCGTGTACGGCGTCAACGCCACCCCTCCCAACGCCGGTGCCTTTACTTCCACGTTCAACAGCGTCGCCTATCCCGGTACCATCAGCAGCGGCGCGGACGCCAACTATTTCCTCAGCTCGGCCATTACCGGGTATTCCACGTGCAGCAACCCCAACTATTACTGTCCCAGCGCCGCGCAGTCGCCATCCATAACCAACGCCGGCACCAACGGCAAAAGCGCCGCCGTTACCCTTACGGTGGACAACGCCACAACGTTATTTAGCTCGGGCAACTTCGCCCTTTCGAGCCTCGCCGGCCCTGGCGGCAACCGCACGTCGGGCTTCGTCTTCGGATTGCCGTTCTTTTATGGACGCTTCGTCTTCACCGCAATCAACGGCGCCCACACCCCTGCCGGCACGGGGCCGTATTTCGCCTATTGAGGATGCGCCACATTTCCCGGCTGCGATTCACTCTTGCCGATGGGAACGAAGCCGTGGCGGCAACTCCTCGGAGGCGGAGGCGGCCGCACTGAGTTGCAGACCACGGTTCGCTTCCACCGTGCACATTCTCTAGTCGTGGTAACAGACTCGTCCCCGGGCGATGGTCGCGATCACCTTGCCGGTAAAACTCCATCCATCGTAGGGCGTGTTGCGCGACTTGGAGCGAGACTGCGACGCATCGTAAGTCCACTTCTTCTTGGGATCGAAGATGGTTACATCCGCGTGAGCTCCAGGCGTGAGAGTTCCCAGTCCGTCGAGCGAGAACAGGCGTGCAGGATTCGACGAAAGCAGTTGAACAATGCGCCACAACGGCAGCTTAAAGTGATGATACAGCACGGTGATGGCGATGGGCAGCGCGGTTTCCAGTCCGATGATTCCAAATGCCGCGCGCTCGAACTCCACCTGTTTTTCGTGGCAGGCGTGCGGTGCATGATCGCTGGCAATGGCATCGATGGTTCCATCGGCAATGCCTGCGATCATGGCGTCGCGGTCCGCCTTGGAACGCAGCGGGGGATTCATCTTGAAGTGGGTGTCGAAGTCGGCGACGTTTTCGTCAATCAAGGTGAAATGGTGGGGCGTGACTTCGGCGGTGGCGCGGATCCCCGCCCGTTTGGCCTGGCGCACGGCTTCCATCGCATCCCGGGTGGAGATATGTGCGACGTGAAGGTGGGCGCCGGTCTCGCGCGCCAGTGCAATATCGCGTCGCACAACATCGGATTCGGCAACATCGGGCATTCCCCGCAGACCGAGCCGGAACGATGTCGGCCCCAGGTTCATGGATCCTCCCGCAGTCAGCCGCGAGTCTTCGGCGTGCTGCACGACGGGAAGCTTGAGGCGCGCGGCGGTGCGCAGCGCGTCGAGCATCAGCCGGTCGGCAAGGACTGGCTTGCCGTCATCGCTGACCGCGACCGCACCTGCCTCTTGTAGCGCGGCAAAATCCGTAAGCTTCTCACCCATGCTGCCAGCGGTTGCCGCCGCAATGGGAAACAGACGGGCAACAGATTGTCGTTCGGGAGCTTGCATCCAGCGCGTGATCTCGACCGAATCATTCACTGGACTGGTATTCGGCATGGCGCAGACCGCGGTAAATCCGCCTGCAGCAGCAGCCGCGGTACCGGTAGCGATGGTCTCCTTGTACGATTGGCCGGGCTCGCGCAAATGCACGTGCAGATCGACAAAGCCCGGAGCTACAATGCAACCCTTCACGTTAAGCGTTTGGTGCGCCCTGGCTTTCAGCGCCCCGGGCGACGCAAGCTCAGCGACGCGTTGGTTGCGCAGCAACACGTCCATCTCGCGGTCGATGCCGCCGGCGGGATCGATGACCCGCCCTCCCTTAATGAGCAGCAAGTTGCCTTCGGTCTTCGGCTTCACTGCCCCGCCTTCAGCACGGTAGCCAGGATGGCCATGCGAGTCTTTACCCCGTTGGCGACTTGTTCATGCACGCAGGACTGGGGACCGTCGGCTACTTCGTTGGCCAGCTCCAGGCCGCGCACGATCGGCCCAGGATGCATGACGATGGCATCGGACTTCGCCAGCTGCATGCGCTGCGGCGTCACTTGGTACCGGGCAATGTAATCTTCCACGCCGATCTGCTTACCGGCTAGACGTTCCATCTGGATGCGCAGCGACATGACGACATCGGTCCCGGGCAATGCGGCATCAAGATCGTGGCTAACCAGAACGCCGGGGGCGAGAGTGGCCGAGACCTCGGGCACAAGATCAGGAGGCCCGCAGAAGACAACTTCCGCCCCGAACTTGGAAAGAAGATGCGCGTTCGAACGTGCCACCCGACTATGAAAGACGTCGCCCACGATGACGACTCGCAGACCCTTGAGATGCTTCTTGTGATTCATGATGGTAAGCGCGTCCAGCAGGGCTTGCGAGGGATGCTGATGCAGTCCGTCGCCGGCATTCACGATGGGGACCGGGATGAAGCGTGAGAGCAAGTAGGGCGCGCCGCTGCTGGGATGCCGCACCACGATAATGTCAGCACCCAGCGAGGTTACCGTCCATGCGGTGTCGATGAGCGACTCGCCTCTTTCGATGCTTGACGAAGTTGCGGTGATCAGCGTCGTGGTAGCGCCCAGCGCCTTGGCAGCGAACTCGAAGGACGTGCGGGTGCGGGTCGAAGGCTCATAGAAGAGCAGCACCACGCGCTTGCCGCGCAGAAGCCGCGGTGGACGCCGGGGATCCATGCGCCGCGCCAGCCTCAGAATGGCTGTAATTTCCGGGAGAGTAAGTTGATCAGTGCCGAGCAGGGAGCGCGCCCGCCGCCCTTTCATCGCGCCTCGGCGACGCGCTCGACCAATAACACCCTCTCGGTGCCATCGGTTTCCTTCAATTGGACCTCGACGAACTCGCTGGCGGTGGTTTGCACCTTGCGTCCGACGAATGCAGCTTCGATGGGCAGCTCGCGATGCCCCCGGTCGATCAGCACCAGCAGTTGAACGCGTCGCGGGCGTCCGTGATCGAACAATCCGTCAAGTGCGGCGCGCGTTGTGCGGCCGGTGTAGAGAACATCGTCCACCAGGATGATGTTCTTGTCCTGGATATCGAACTCCATTTTTCCGGGGCGGATCTCAGGGCGATGACCGACCGTGGAGAGGTCGTCGCGATAGAGTGTGATATCGAGAGTCGCGACCGGAACTTCGGTTTTCTCGATACGACCGAGGATCTTGGCGAGACGCTGCGCCAGCGGGACACCACGACGCATGATGCCGACCAAACCGAGACTGTCGGCACCGTTGTTCTTCTCCACAATCTCGTGCGCCAGACGGACGATGGTGCGCTCGATTTCGGAAGCCGACATGATCTGCGCCTTTTCGCGCAGATGGTTGAGGCCTCTGGAGGGTGTGGACATTCCGTACGGATGATACGAAATCGATCCGCACGGGGGCAACTGGGCGCATTGAGGTGATCGAGACCGCGGCGATCGATGATTACCCGATGTATCCTGCGGAATGGGCCCCTGGGGCCGGGAATCATTCGCTCGCGAAGCGGAATAGGTCGGCGCCGGTGAATTTGAGTAAGCGGGCCTTGCCGTTCACGATGAAGAGAAATTCCGCTCGCTCCGGGCTGGGAGCGTTTTCCGCAGGGCGAAACTCATATTCACCGATGCGTTCCAGGGAAGACTCGCCTTCCCACCAGAGTTCGCCTTTCAACACAACGATGCGTACGAATGAGCCTTCAAATCCGCCGGCGCCGAGGTAGGTGCCGGTGAGCGCAGCATATTCCGGAGGTGCCGCGAAGCTCCTGGGGCCCGAATAGTGGGGATTGGTGTACCAACCGCTGCCGTGCATGAGTTCGACCACCGGTCCCGGCTTATCTTTCTGAGTTTCATTCTTGGCCCTGCCAAAGCGAAAGGAGGAGCGGGCAAGCAGCGGATCAGCGGCGATAAAGGAGTCCCCCTCAAAATGTTCCAGCGGAATCCGCTGTCCGTTCAGGGAAGCGAACAGGGCATTGTTGCCGCTGATCTCGACGCTCTGGCCCTCGGGCGAGGTGTACACGCCTACGTACTCGGCTGAGTTGGTTACCACCATGGGATCCCTGATCTCGGGAGGCGCTGGGGCGGGCCTGCCGGCGGCCGAAGCTGCCATCAACTGCACCGCATACCTGGCTACGGGAACAGGACGATAGCCCTGCTGGGCGTTGATCGACGCAAAGGCGCCCGCGCCGGCATCGAGGTCGAGCTGGACAGCGGACATGAAGGAGGCCATGCCGCCGGTGTGGCGGAGAATCGTGTGACCGTCGAGGCTATCGACGGCGATTCCGTAACCGTAGCTGGCAGTGGGGCCGAATTCGCTCGCTTTTGTCCATGCCCTGCTCATGAGCGCGAAACTGTCGCAAGAGATGATGGGCCCGTTCGGTCCCTGGCCGCGATTGAGCAGCATCTGGAGATAGAGCGCCATGTCGCCCGGGCAGGAGGCGATGCTTCCGGCAGCATCGTCGAACTGCAGGTTCCCCGCGGGCGCGAGTCGTCCGCGGCGGGGAAAGGGCCGATCTTCAAAGTACGCTACCCAGCTCTCAGCGGTGCGCGGACGGATATCGTTGGTGATGACCGGCGCGGTGGCGTGCATTCCCAATGGATCGAGCAGCCGCGCCTTAAGCGCGGCAGGCCAGCTACGCCCGTCAAGCAGTTCGATGAGGTGCCCCAGAATATCGAAGCCAAGGTTGCAGTAGTAGAAACGTTCACCTGGCTTCCAGGCCTGCTGATAACGGGTGACGCGATCGGATGGAATCAGCGAAAGAGCGTTGGGCAGACCGGACGTGTGGGTCAACAGATGATGAGCGGAAACCGCGCCGTAGCTGGTGACAATCGGCAGCCACGGCAGGTAATCGAGCACCGGCCTTTGGAGATCGAGCTTGCCTTGCTCATGCAATTGCAGAATCAGCAAGGCCACAAACGATTTGGTGATTGAGCCGATGTGAAACAACTGGTTGGGGTCGACCGGCTGTTTGAGACCGGGATTGCTGAATCCATAGCTGGCGACGCGCACAAGGCCGGCGCGGTTGGCCGTGCTCAGAGTGAGTCCGGGAGAGTGCATGGCCTTCATATAGGACTCGATGAACTCGTCAAGCGCCCGGTCGGAGGGAGTGTGCGCGGCGTCGCCGGTCTGCGAGTGCGCAACTTCGGCGACGATGAATGATCCGGCAGTGAGGACGGCGGCGGTACGGGCGGAGGTCGACAAGAAGCTGCGGCGGCTGACATTCACCATAGGTAGAGTCCAAAGATAGAGATTGAAGATAAGGCATGGCGGGGCGGGATGGCCAGGCCGGGGTTGCACCCCACAAGGGCTTCGATCCTGCACCCGCCAGGGTTGTGCCCTTGGGAACGTTAGCACGATGCGAGCTGAGGCTGTCTGCTTGGCGTCTGCAGCCGCGGCGCTGTTGGCTGCGCTCGGAGCGTGCGGCGTGACCGGCTCTCCTGGCAGGCTGCGGCATCTCCCGAAGCGCTTCTATTTGACGGTGACAATCCGCAGTGTGGTTACCTGGCGGATCCAGCGGGCGGGGCGCTTATCGCCGGGAGCGACGATGCGCAATGGGCCCTCTTTGGCTTGCAGCGGCTCGCCGTCACGGATATCCGCCAGAATGATTTCCCGGGTAGCGAATGCCGGGTCGAGCTCGGCCAGCGCGAAGACAACCTTGTAGCCGTCGCTGGCCTCGGCCAGCAAGGCTTCGCTCATGCGCGGTCCGCGAAGCGTGTCGCCCAGTTGAATTCCTCCCAGGGAGAGGATCGCAGCTAACGATGCTCCTTCCAATACGGCCGGTGTGTCGTGATCCTTGACCCGAACGGTTATACGCGGCGCCTTGGCCATTTGCGCAGCGGTCACCGTAGCCGAGTGCCCCTCGGCATCGACAATTTGCACAGACTGGGCGCCGAGCCCACAGGTGAACAAGAGCAGTACGCCAAGGCTGCAGTGCAGGCGGTGTTTCGGCTGAATCATACGGCTTCTCCGGTCCATTGATTGCAATTGCACC
>Ga0306921_10007555_pt1 | contig 11429 bp, 6 predicted proteins | sample sta12Cox44000080_FD_203760 | JGI IMG/M metagenome (GOLD analysis project Ga0306921, IMG submission 203760) | Lab enrichment of tropical soil microbial communities from Luquillo Experimental Forest, Puerto Rico - statoxic.12C.oxic.44.000.080 (v2)... | ecosystem: Environmental > Terrestrial > Soil... | reverse complement strand
AAGAAGCCTTTGCCGAAGTGAAATACATCTGCTTTCGCGACATCCGAACCCCGTCCAGCGTGATGAACGGCTCCTTGCCCGTCAACCGCGCTGTCAGTTCAGCCCCGATCGCCGCAGGATAGGCCACCATATATGGAACCCGAATTCGCGGGGGCCGCGTGCCGCTAGCCCGCGCCACCTCGGCGAGGATCGCTGCGAGGGACAGGTTTTCGCCGCCAAGGATATAACGCTCGCCGACCCGTCCCATCTCCGCCGCCGCCAAGTGGCCGGCGGCGACGTCGTCGACATGTACGATGTTCAGCCCGGTGTCGACATACCCTGGCATATGCCCGCGCGCCGCTTCGAGGATCAGCCGGCCGGTCGGTGTTGGCTTTCGGTCGCGCGGTCCCACCGGCGTCGAGGGATTGACGATGACAGCGGGCAATCCATGCCTGGTGACCAGGTGTCGCACGACCTCTTCGGCCCGGAATTTCGAGCGCTTATACGGGCCGACCATGTCTTCGATGTTGCTCGGGGTTTCCTCGTCGGCCGACCCTTCGGGAACAAGGCCGAGCGTGGCGACGCTGCTGGTATAAACCACCCTTGCAACCCCGGCATCGAGCGCTGCCCTCATCAGGACGCGGGTTCCCTCCACGTTCGCGCGAAACATCGGCGCGGGGTCGGTGACCCACAGCCGATAATCGGCAGCAACGTGAAACAGATATTTGCAACCGGCAACGGCGCGCGTCAGCGATAACGTGTCTTCCAGCGAGCCTTCGGCGATCTCAACGGAAAGATCGGAAAGATTGCGCCGGTCGCTGTTTGGGCGAGCCAGGGCGCGAACGTCATGGCCCCTTGCCAATAGGGCGCGTACCACAGCCGAGCCAACAAACCCGGTCGCTCCGGTGACAAGGGACAAGCCCGGTAAGAGCGACATTATTGATCACGCTTCAGCCGTCCCGTGCGTGGTAGCGTGAAATGCGGTTGGTGTCTCGCGAAAAGCGCGCTTTCGCCGGCAGCCGGTCCGCGCCGGGGTTCAGCGGGTCGCAGGCGCGCCGACCGCTGCCGCTCGGGCGCGCGCTGCTTGCGCCTTTTCGGTCTCCCCCAGTACGTCATAGGCGTGCGCGAGCCGCGCCCAGCCCTCCTTGTCTTCCGGGTTCTGGTCGAGCCGCGCGGCAAGGCGTTCCACCATCCCGCGAATCATCGCCTGGCGCTCCTCCGGAGACATCGACTGTGCAGCTGCGATGTCCTTTGCGGTCGGGCCAGCCGGAGTTTTCGCACCCGCTTGCGGTTCGCCCGGCGCGATCTCCGCGAGCCGCGCAGCGACGATCTTGCGCCACGGTGCGTCAACCGGGGCGTCGGCGAGAAGTGCCTGCAATGCGGTCTTGGCCGCGCCGTTGTCGCCGCGCTGAAGGTCGGCCTCGGCGCCGTAAAAGCGGGCGCGGGGGTCATTGCCGGATTTGCCAAACTCTGCCTCCGCCGCAGGCGTCACCGTGCCCCCTGCTTCGAGCACCAGAACCTCGCCAAGCTCGGCATGCAGCTGCGGCTGGTCGGGCTTTAAAGAGATCGCACGACGATAAGCGTCATCCGCCTCGTCAAAGCGCTGCAATGTGGCCAATGTCCGACCGAGTAGGACCCAACCTTCCGGATGGTCGGGCTCGCGCTCGAGGCGCGCCTTCAGCTGATCCGCCGCGGCGGCAAGTTCGGTTGCATCGTGTGGGCGCGCCGCGGTGCTCGCGGCCGTGGGGAGGTTGATCGCCGCGGGTGCGCCGACCGCGAAATAAACGGCGATGGCTGCCGCCGGCAATATGCCGGCAACACCGACCGCAGCGGCGATGCGCCACGAAATCTCGGCAGGGTTGGCCGCCGCTGCTTCGCCGCGCTCCCGATCAGCTGACGCGAGCATTCGCCGGGTGATCTCGGTGCGTGTGGCGGCGGCCTCGTCCGAAACCAATCTGCCTTGCGCGAGTTCCGTATCGATGTCGGCCAGCTGACGTCGGAACATCGCGACAGCAGCTGCGCCTTCATCCGCGCCGCGACCTGTCCGCCATATCAGAGGCCGCAGAAGGGCGGCCAATGCCACCAGAATGAGAAAGCCCGCCATCATCCAGAACCAGATCATCGCGGCTCATCCAGCAGCAGCGCGGCGCGTACGCTTTCGTCACCGGTCAGGTCCGGTACCGCCGGATCAGGGCGCCGGCGGCGCGCCCGGAGCAGCAGCAGCCCACCCCCACCGATTACCAGTACCGGCGGTGTCAGCCAGAGGATCCAGGTCAACGGTTCAAAAGGCGGGTCGAGCAGCACAAAGACACCGTATCGAGCTGTCAGGTAATCGAGGACCTGCTGATCGGTGTCGCCGGCGACCAGACGCTGACGCAGCAACTGGCGCAGATCATGGGCGAGATCGGCGTTCGATTCGTCGATCGACTGGTTTTGGCAGACGAGGCAGCGCAGCTCCTTGCTGAGGGCCCGAGCGCGCGCCTCCAGGGCCGGATCGGCGAGCCGCTCAGACGGTTCGACCGCGTGCACCGAGGATACGGCGATTGGGACCAGCAGCACCGCCGCGATGAGCAGCCGTAGAACCATCAAGAGTCCACAGGTCGGGCTGCCACAGCGGCCGGCGCTCGGGGCGCGGGTACGCGGAGGCGCAGCCGGCGGTCGCTGAGCGAGACGAGGCCGCCCACCGCGGCAAGGATCGCGCCAAACCAGATCCACGGAACCAGCGGGTTGTAATAGGCCCGCAACACCCAGCCGCCTTTGCCGTCGGTATCGCCGAGCGCGAGGTAGAGGTCGCCAAAGCCGTTGGTCGCGATCGCGGTGTTCGTCGTTTGGCTGCGCGCCACCGAATACCAGCGACGCTCGGGATAAAGCGTCATCGGCGCGGCGCCGGGCCGCTCGACGACGATCTGAGCGCGCTCGACATGATAGTTGGCGACATCGCCTTCGGTTACGCCGACAAAGCGCAAGGTGCGCCCGGCAATCTCCAGCGAGTCCCCGGCATGCATGGTTTCGATCCGCTCGCTCCGCCACGCCGTCGAGACGACGATCCCGGCGATCAGCACGCCGACGCCGAAATGGGCTGTCGCGTAACCCCACGTGCCACGCGGCAGGTGCCGGAACCGGCGCCAAGTCGCGTGTAGTGGCTGTCTTGCAAATCCGCTGCGGTCGGCGAGATCGGTTACGACGCCGAGCATCGCCCAGACCGCGAGCGCCACCCCGGCCAGCGCCGCTGGGGGTGCGGTCCGGTTAAAGACCAGCACGAGCGTGGGTGCGAGAAACGCTCCGACGAACGCCGGCGCAAGGCGACGCAGCGCCGCTGCCAGATGTCCGCGTCGCCAAGCCAGGACCGGACCGATCACCATCGCGACGACGCCAGGCATCAGGATAGGTACAAAGGTCGCGTTGAAGAATTGCGGCCCCACGCTCAGCTTGACGCCGCTCCACACCTCGGCGAAGAGGGGATAGAAGGTGCCGAGGAAGACGGTCGCCATCCCTGCCGAGAGCAGCAGATTGTTGAGCACCAGCGCACCCTCGCGGCTGACCGGCGCAAACGGGTTGCCTGCTTCCAGACCAGGTGCCCGGAGCGCGTAAAGCAGCAACCCTCCGCCGATCACCAGCGCGATGAGGACCAGGATAAAGACGCCCCGGGTCGGATCGACGGCAAAAGAATGCACCGAGGTCAGCACCCCCGAGCGCACCAGGAAGGTGCCGATCAGGCTCATACCAAAGGTCAGAATGGCCAGCAGCACCGTCCAGCGCTGCAAGGCTTCGCGCTTTTCGACGACGGCCGCCGAGTGGAGGAGTGCGGTCCCCAAGAGCCAGGGCATGAACGAGGCGTTCTCGACCGGATCCCAATACCACCAGCCACCCCAACCGAGCACGTAGTAGGCCCACCAGCTGCCCATCGCGATGCCGACCGTCAACCCACACCAGGCGCTGAGCGACCACGGCCGAACCCAGCGCGCCCTTTGGGCGCCGACCCGCCCTTCGATCAATGCCGCGATGGCGAAGGAGTAGGTGATCGAGAAGCCGACATAGCCGAAATAGAGAAAGGGCGGGTGGAAGGCGAGACCAGGGTCCTGCAGCAGAGGGTTGAGGTCGCGCCCGTCGGCCGGGACAGGAAACAACCGGTCGAACGGGTTGGAGGTCGCGATGATGAAGAGCAACGTGCCAAAGCCCAACAGGCCTTGTATCGCCAGAGTGCGCGACCGCAGGCTCGTCGGCAGCGACCGACCCAAGCCGGCGACCAGGCCGCCGAACAGGGTCAGCATCAGGACCCAGAGCATCATCGAGCCTTCGTGGCTGCCCCAGACGCCGGTCACCTTGTAGAGCATCGGCTTTGCGGTGTGCGAGTTCTCAAAGACGTTGCGCACCGAGAAGTCCGAGATGATGTGCGCGTGCATGAACACGGCGAAGGAGAGGGCGACGAGGCCAAACTGCAAGAGTGCCGCCGGCCGCGCCAGATCCATCAGCGCCCGGCTGCGCACCGAGGCACCGGCCAGCGGCACAACGGCCTGCACCAAGGCTACCAACATCGCAAGGACGAGGGCGAAATGACCGATCTCTACCAGCATCTCACCGCGCCCCGGTCAGCCGAAAATTCCCACGAACCGGGAAAATAGCCGGATAATTGTCGAATTTGACGCTCCTAGCCGTCAGAATCATCAATCGCACCAATCGCTTATGTCGAATTTTGCGAGCGGTCGAACCGGGAATTTTGGCACGGAACCGGGAAATATCCGGGAAAGCGCCGCTCATCCGGCCCGTCGGCGGCCGCGCTCGCAGGACGTTGGCTTCATGCGCGGCATCATGCCAACAAGATGTGGTCTTAGCATGGCGAATGTGAGCGGGCAGAGCTCCACACCCGCACGCGTCCGAGATTGAGCTACTCCGCGGCCTTCGCGGGCACTACGACCGGCTCGACCTTGGCGGCGCAGAATTTGAACTCGGGGATCTTGCCGATGGGGTCAAGCTGCGGGTTGGTCAGCACGTTGGCCGCCGCTTCGGCATAGCAGAACGGGATGAACACCTGGCCCGGGGCGACCGCGCTGTCGCTGCGCGCTTTCAGCTCGATCGTGCCGCGGCGGGTGGTGACGCGTACCGGCTCGCCGGCGGCGATGCCGAGACGGCGCAATTCGGCCGGGGCGAGGCTGGCGACCGCCTCTGGCTCGATCTCGTCGAGCACGCTCGCCCGCCGGGTAATCGCGCCGGTATGCCAATGCTCGAGCTGGCGGCCGGTGGTCAGCACCATCGGGTACTCCGTGTCAGGCTCTTCGGCCGGCGGGATGATCGCCGCCGGAACCAGGCGGCCGCGGCCGGATGCCGTCGGGAAACCATCGCCGAAGACGATGTCATTGCCGGGCTGGTCCTCGGCATCACACGGATAGGTCACCGAGCTTTCGCGCTCGAGCCGCTCCCAGGTGATGTTGTCGAGGGAGGGCATCGCCAATTTCATTTCGGAGAACACGTCGCGCGGGTGGGTATAGGACCAGTCGAGCCCGATGCGGCGCGCGATCTCCTGGATGATCCACCAGTCGAGCCGGGCATTGCCGGGAAGGGGCAATGCCGCGCGACCCATCTGCACCTGGCGGTTGGTGTTGGAGACGGTGCCGTCCTTTTCAGGCCACGCCGAGGCCGGCAAGACGACATCGGCGTATTTCGCGGTTTCGGTCAGAAAGATGTCCTGCACGACGAGATGCTCGAGATGCGCGAGCGCCTCGCGGGCATGGGTTACATCGGGGTCCGACATCGCCGGGTTTTCGCCCATGATGTACATGCCCTTGATCTCGTCGCGATGCACCGCGTCCATGATCTCGACGACGGTCAACCCGGCCTTGTCGTCGAGCGGGGCATGCCACAGCGTCTCGAACTTGGCGCGGACCTCCGGGTTCACGATCGGTTGGTAGTCGGGATACACCATCGGGATCAACCCGGCATCGGAGGCTCCCTGGACATTGTTCTGGCCGCGCAACGGATGGAGCCCGGTCCCCGGCCGACCGACTTGCCCGGTCACCAGCGCCAGCGCGATCAGGCAGCGTGCATTGTCGGTCCCGTGGACATGTTGCGAGATGCCCATGCCCCAGAAGATGATCGCCCGCTCGGCGCGGGCATAGGTGCGGGCGACGTAACGAAGAGTCGCTGCGTCGATGCCGCAGATCGGCGCCATTTTCTCCGGCGAATAGTCGCGAATGTGCTCGCGCAGTTTCTCGAAATCCTCAGTGTGGGCCTGAATATATTGCCGGTCGGTCAGCCCCTCCTCGATGATCGTGTGCAACAGCGCGTTGAGCATCGCCACATCGCGCCCGGGGTTGAAGCGCAGGGTTGCGGTGGCATGGCGCGTCAGGGTGTGGCCGCGCGGATCCATAACAAACACCTTGGCGCCGCGCTTTGCCGCCTGCTTGAAAAAGGTCGCGGCAACCGGGTGGTTCTCGGTCGGCCGCGCGCCGATGACGATGATGACGTCGGAATCCTGCGCCGCGGTGAAGGGCGCCGTTACCGCGCCGGAGCCGATCCCCTCCATCAAGGCGGCGACCGAGGAGGCGTGGCACAGCCGCGTACAATGGTCGACATTGTTGCTGCCAAAGCCGATGCGCACGAGCTTCTGAAACAAATATGCCTCTTCGTTCGAACCTTTGGCCGAGCCGAACCCGGCCAGCGCCCGGTTTCCATCGCGGTCGCGGATGCGCTTTAGCCCGGCGGCGGCGAGGTCGAGCGCTTCCTCCCAGCTCGCCTTGCGGAAATGCGTGTAGGGGTTGGCCGGGTCGATATCGGTGTCGTGTTTGGGAATGTCCTCCTTGCGGATCAGAGGCTCGGTCAGCCGGTCGGGGTGGTGTGCATAGTCGAACCCGAAACGGCCCTTGACGCAGAGCCGATTGTGATTGGCCGGACCGTCCCTGCCATCGACCGCGACGATCCGATCCTCGCGGATCTTGTAGGTCAGCTGGCAGCCGACCCCACAATAGGGGCACACGCTGTCGACTTCGCGATCGGGCGCGTTTGTATAGACGCCGTTGGCATCGACCAGGGTCGCCGGCATCAGCGCCCCGGTCGGGCAGGCCTGCACGCATTCGCCGCAGGCAACACAGGTGCTGTTGCCCATCGGGTCGTCGAAATCGAGGATGATCTTTTCGTGATAGCCGCGCGCGGCCATACCGATCACGTCGTTGACCTGGACTTCGCGGCAGGCGCGCACACAGAGGTTGCACTGGATGCAGGCGTCGAGCTGCACCGCCATCGCCGGGTGGCTGCGGTCGGGCACCGGTGCGGCGTGCTGCGGAAAGCGGCTGCTGCCCACCTCCAGCTTGTCGGCCCATTGCCACAGCCGCGAATTTGGATCGTGTGCCGCGGCCCGGTCCGGCTGGTCGCCGATCAACAATTCGAACACCATCTTGCGCGAAAATTTGGCGCGCTCGCTCGTCGTTTGGACCTTCATGCCGGGGGTCGGGTGGCGCACGCAGGAGGCGGCGAGCACCCGTTCGCCTTCGATCTCGACCATGCAGGCGCGGCAATTGCCGTCGGCGCGGTACCCCGGTTTGGGCAGCCAGCACAGATGCGGGATCTCGATTCCTCGCCGGTTCGCGACCTGCCAGATCGTCTCGCCCGGCTCGGCCGAGACCTCGGTGCTGTCGAGAAAAAAGGTGATGGGTTCAGTCATTGCAGAGCCCCAAAACCGTCACCCCGGCGCAAGCGGGGATCTAGAGATGCCACGCTCAGGAGCTTGGCGCCCTCCCCCCGGGTTATGCGATCCCCGGACAATCGCGAGCGAAGCCCGGGGGCCGCTTTCACGGGAACGACGAGCATAAGGTGAATAATCACGACTTGAGGTCCTCCCGGAAGTGCTTCAGCACTTGCTTGACCGGGTTCATCGCCGCCTGGCCGAGCCCGCAGATCGACGCGTCGGCCATAACCTGCGTAAGCTCCTGCAGCAAGGGCTCATCCCAATGCGGCATCGTCATCAGCTTGACCGCCTTTTCGGTGCCGGCGCGGCACGGCGTGCATTGGCCGCAGCTCTCGTCCTCGAAAAACCGCAGCAGGTTGAGGGCCACCGCCCTCATGTCATCTTTGTCCGACAGGACGACGACCGCGGCTGAGCCGATCAGGCACCCTTCGGGCTCGAGCGTACCGAAATCGAGCGGAATGTCGGCCATCGCGGCCGGCAATATGCCGCCCGAGGCGCCGCCCGGCAGGTAGCCTTTGAAGGTGTGCCCGTCGGCCATGCCGCCGCAATACTCGTCGATCAGCTGGCGCGCGGTGATGCCGGCCGGGGCGAGCTTGACACCTGGGTTGCGCACTCGCCCCGACACCGAAAAGGTGCGGCGTCCCTGACGGCCATTGCGTCCTTCGCGAGTGAACCACTCGGGGCCCTGCTCGACGATGTCGCGGACCCAGTAGAGGGTCTCGACATTGTTGCACAGGGTCGGCCGGCCGAAGAGCCCGACCTGGGCCGGGAAAGGTGGCCGCTGCCGGGGCAGCCCGCGCTTGCCTTCGATGCTTTCGAGCATCGCCGACTCCTCGCCGCAGATATAGGCGCCGGCGCCACGACGAAGATGAATCCGCGCGTGAGGTGCCAGCCCGGCCGCCTCGATCGCGGTGATCTCGCTTTCGAGGATGGCGCGGCATTGCGGGTATTCGTCGCGCAGATAGATGTAAATCTCAGCGGCTTCGATCACCCAGGCGGCGATCAGCATCCCTTCGAGAAATCGGTGCGGGTCGGTTTCGAGGAAATATCGGTCCTTGAAGGTGCCGGGCTCGCCCTCGTCGGCATTGACCGCGACCAGCCGGGGTTGGGGCTCCTGGCGCACCAGGCGCCACTTCCGACCGGCCGGAAACCCCGCGCCGCCAAGCCCGCGCAGACCCGAATGTTCAAGCACCTCGATCACCTGCTCGCGTATGCGCTCGCCCGCGAGGCAGGCCTGTAGTAGCTGATACCCGCCATTGGCGCGGTAGTTGCGGAGACCGATGAATTCGGGGATCGGCGGATGCATCTCGCCCGCTGCAACGGCCGCGCCGACACTGGCGGGTGTGGCGTGCTCATGCAGCGCGTGGCCGATCGCAACGACGGGGGCCTTGTCGCATCCCCCCATGCAGGGCGCGCGCACCACTCTGACACCATCGCCAAGCCGGGTCTTGAGATCGGTGAGAAGCGGCGCCGAACCGGCGAGCTCGCAGCTGAGGCTGTCGCAGACGCGCACGGTCAGCGGCGGCGGTGGCCGCTCGTCGTCCATGACGATGTCGAAATGGGCATAGAACGAGGCTACCTCATAGACTTCGACAAGCGCCAACCGCATCTCTTCGGCGAGTGCCGCCAGATGGCGCGCGTGCAGGCAGCCGAAATGGTCCTGCAACAGATGGAGATGCTCGATAAGCAGATCGCGCCGCCTATCGCGATCGCCGAGCAGCGCCTGAACCTCGCCGAGCGCTGCCGGGTCGACCTGCCGGCCTTTCGGGTGGTCGGGCCCGCGCCGCCGCCCGGAGCCCGGATGAATGCGGCGGTCGTGCGTTACTGCCACGACTGATCCGCATTGTCATTGCGACTCCCGGACGGCCGGCCCTGACGGGCTGTTCCGGGGGGAAGCCATCTCGGCAATTTCGCAGAATACTGGCGCGAGGTTGCTTCGTCGCCGGACGGCTCCTCGCAATGACGGTACATGTTAAACCGCCCCTTCCTTGTGCATCGCCGCGATCTCGTCCTTGCCATAGCCGAGCCAGTCGAGGATCTCGTCGGTGTGCTCGCCGAGCAACGGAGACCGCTTCACTTCGACCGGGGAGTCGGAAAGATTGATCGGTGAGCCGACCTGGACGTAGCGGCCGCGGGTCGGATGGTCGACCTCGACCAGAAAGCCGCGCTCGTAGAGCGACTTGTCCTCGTAGATGTCCTTCATCGACAGGATCGGGCCGCACGGCACATCGACCTCGTTCAGTGCCGTCATGACGTCGAACTTGGTCTTGGTCATCGTCCACTTCTCGATGATCGAGAAGCATTCCGGGATCTTGGGCAGGCGGGCCTGTGGCGTCGCAAACCCGGGGTCGGTGATCAATTCCTCGCGACCGCACAGCTTCATCAGCGGCTCCCAGCTCGGCGGCTGAATGATCACATAGACATAGTCATTCGGGCCGCCCGGCGCGCAACGCAATGCGGCGCCCGGTTGGCCGCCGCCCGAGGCGTTGCCGGCCCGCGGCACCGCATCGCCGAATTCCTTGTTCGGGTATTCCGGCAGCGGCCCCTTCATGACCCGCTGCTGGTCGCGCATCTTGACCCGGCACAGATTAAGCACCGCATCGGTCATCGCGACCTCGACGCGCTGACCCTTGCCGGTGCGCTCGCGCTGATAGAGTGCCGCCAGCACACCGGCAATCGCGTGGACGCCGGTGCCGCTGTCGCCGATCTGCGCCCCCGTGACAGTCGGTGGGCCGTCCTCCCAGCCGGTCGTGCTGGCTGCCCCACCCATGCATTGCGCGACATTCTCGTAGGCCTTGCAATCGACATAAGGACCCGGTCCAAAGCCCTTGATCGAAGCGTAGATGATCCGTGGGTTCAATTTCTGGATATGCTCCCAGGTAAAACCGGCACGGTCGAGCACGCCGGGGCCGAAATTCTCCATGATCACGTCGCAACGCCGGACCAGCTCTTCCAGCGCCGCCTTGCCCCTTTGCGTCTTCATATTGACAGTGATGCTGCGCTTGTTCGAGTTCAGCATCGTAAAGTAGAGGCTGTCGGCGCCTTTGACGTCCTGCAGCTGCCCGCGGGTGATGTCTCCGCGGCCTGGAAGTTCGACCTTGATCACATCGGCGCCCATCCACGCCAACAGCTGCGTTCCGGTCGGACCCGCCTGGACATGGGTCATGTCGAGGATGCGGACACCTTCGAGCGCTTTGGTCATTGTTCGCCTCCTTTTGGAAATTTGTCATTCCCGCGAAAGCGGCCCCCGGCTTCGCTTGCGACGGTCCGGAGGTCGCCTAACCCGGGGGCAGCGACCATCGGACCGTCACTCGCTCCTGGACCCCCGCTTTTCGCGGCGGTGACGATTGTTGTTGAGGACACCGCACCGTCACTTCGTCGCCAGTCGTCGTCTCCTGTCGCGTCGAGAAAATCCCCATGCTGCTCGACATGCGCGGCGAGCCCGAGTGTGTGCTCGCGCGCCAGCCGTTCGGCAAGCTCCGGGTCGCGGCGTTCGAGCGCTTCGATGATCCGTATGTGATCGACGATCGAACGCGCCGCCCGGTTGTCCTGGTGGATCGTGATCTTGCGGATAGCGCGCATGTGGATGAACAGATTTTCCGTCATTTCGGCGAGCAGTGCACAGCCGCTGATTTTGATGATCGCCTGATGAAAGGCGATGTTCGCATCGGAGTACTCGTCGAGACGCGCGCCGTTATTGCCGTTCTGGAAATCGTCCATCAGGCCGTGCAACCGGGCGATGTCGTCAGACGTGGCGCGCTCCGCTGCGAGT
>Ga0306921_10007554_pt1 | contig 11429 bp, 9 predicted proteins | sample sta12Cox44000080_FD_203760 | JGI IMG/M metagenome (GOLD analysis project Ga0306921, IMG submission 203760) | Lab enrichment of tropical soil microbial communities from Luquillo Experimental Forest, Puerto Rico - statoxic.12C.oxic.44.000.080 (v2)... | ecosystem: Environmental > Terrestrial > Soil... | reverse complement strand
CAGGCCTTACCGATCACGGTCGAGGAGCGTGAAGCCCGACTCGAACGGGCGCGCGAGCTGATGGCAGAGAACAAGCTGCAGGCGATCGTTGTCGCCGCTGGCAGTTCTCTTCCCTACTACAGTGCGGCCCACTGGTGGACAAGCGAGCGATTCTTCGCCATGGTGATCCCGGCAAAGGGCGAAAGCTTCTTTGTCTGCCCGGCGTTCGAAGAGGGCAGAGCTCGCGAACAACTGTCCCCGGGGCCATTCGGCGCAAAGGCGGACATCCGCCTATGGCAGGAGGACGAAGACCCGTATCAGCGGGTCGCGCAGGGCCTGAAAGACCTGGGAGTGGCGTCCGGCGTACTGGGGATCGAAGAAAAGACGCCGTTCGTCTTCAGCGAGGGAATCGCCCACCATTGTCCCGCGATGCAGGCCGCCAGCGCGACCCCCGTAACCGCCGGGTGCCGCATGATCAAAAGCGAACACGAAATCAATCTCATGCGGCTGGCTTCGAAAGTATCGATTGCCGCCTACGAAGCCGCCTATCGCGCCTTGAACGAAGATATGACGCAACAGGAATTCGAGTCTCTGGTGGAAGAGGCGCACACCCGGCTCGGCTTCCACGGGGGAGCGGACGTCCAAGTGGGGGCTCATTCGGCCGACCCGCACGGATCCGTTGCGCCGCAAAAGATAACCGAAGGCACAATCGTCATGATGGACGGCGGTTGCAGCGTCGAGGGTTACGCCTCCGACATCACGCGCACGTTCGTGCTGGGAAAACCCACTGCCAAGATGCAGCAGATCTTCGACATTGTGTTTCGCGCGCAGAGCGCGGCCTTGGCAGCAGCTCGTCCCGGGTTGGCCTGCGAGTCGGTGGATGCTGCCGCCCGTAAAGTCATCATCGATGCCGGATATGGACCAGGATTCAAGTACTTTACCCATCGCCTGGGCCACGGGATGGGTATGGATGGCCACGAGTGGCCGTACCTGGTACCGGGAAACGCCACTGTTCTGCGGGCCAACATGATGTTTAGTGATGAGCCCGGTATCTACCTGGTGGGCGAATTTGGCGTGCGAATCGAGGATGATATGCACATCACCAGCGATGGCGCCGAGTTGTTGACCCCGCGCAGCCCCTCCCTGGAACACCCGTTCGGCTGAGGATGAAATCCCGGATCTGACCGGGTTCAAATGCCGGACCTGTCAGCGGAAACCAACCCCAATCGGCGCCGTTCGACCGATAGCAGTTGCGAGAACGATGGTTCTGGATTTCCAGGCAGGACATCACAGCTTTCCTGGTTTCACGGAGTGCGCTTTGATATAAAATCGCAGCATCCAAATCATCGCTGGTGTTGCAATGCTTCTCCAGGCTGCCCTGGGCTAGCTCAGGATTCCAGCCGGTCGCTGTCAACACCACGTAGACTTAGTCTGAAGTGTTACCGGGAAAGGACCCGGCGGGTCAGAGTGTCTGGCAATTTCGAGCAGCCGGCCCGGCGCCACTCGTCAGTTCCAACCCGGCTTTGCGGGGAGATGCCCGATGGGAAAAGGTGTCTCGAGAGAAGTCAAATACGCGATGCGGTCGGGGGAACTTGTGGCAAGCAAACGAAAGTCCAATGGAGAACAGGAAATCTATGAGCGGCAGGCTCTGATTTGCAAGGCGTTCGCAAATCCTACGCGCTTGCATCTGATCGAGATGCTGGCGCGCGGTCAGCGTTGGGCATCGGAGCTGCAGGAGGGCTTGGGCATTTCCAAGGCAAACCTGTCACAGCATCTTGCAATCCTGAAGTCTGCGGGCGTGGTGGCAACGCGGCGGGCGGGTAAGCAATTACAGTGCGGGATCGCCATCCCCGAAGTAAAACAGGCCACCGCTGCCTTCCGAAACATGCTGAGAGCGCAGGGGAAAGAAAGCCGTCGCTGGTCGTGATGCCGTCCAGTTGGCGCCCGGAGTAGCGCAAAACCCACCCGCTACTCTGGTGAAGCGGGAGGATGCAACCGTCCCGCTGCCCAAGCTGTATCGCGGGCATGGGGCGGAAAAGCCCAACCTCGCTTCTCCCCGTGCAAAGCACCGCCTGGCCAGCGATACCCCAGCTTCCGATTAAACTGGTGAGCGATGGCACGCGCCAGCATCCTGGAGTATCTCGACAATTTTCGCCGCTATGCCACACAGCCAGCCTATGTTTTCCGGCGGGGATATCGGATACAGCGCTGGAGCTACGGGGACGTGCTGCACGAGACCTATCGCTTTGCCCAGCTGCTGGAAGCGCGTGGCATTGGCAAGGGCGACAGGATCCTCATTTGGGGTGAAAACTGCGCCGAGTGGGTGGTGGCATTCTTCGGCAGCCTGCTGCGAGAGGCCATTGTTGTCCCCATTGACAAGACCGCGGCGCCTGACTTCTCTGCGCGCGTCGCCCAACAAGTGGAGGCGAAACTGTGCGTGGGTTCGCCGCCTCATCCCATCGCCGGGATCCCGCACTTCGAATTCGAAACTCTGCGCGCGGAACTCGGCGCTTTTTCCGGCAAGCCGCGGGTTATCCCGGATGCGCGTCGCGACGACGTGGTCGAGATCGTTTTTACCTCCGGGACGACGGCCGAGCCACGCGGGGTGGTGATATCCCACGGAAACATTCTCGCCAACCTCGAACCTCTCGAAGCCCAGATTGCCGGATACCGGAAGTTGGAGCGCCTTTTCCATCCTTTACGATTCCTGAACCTGCTTCCGCTAAGCCATGTCTTTGGACAGTTTCTGGGTACCTTTCTTCCCCAGCTGATGGCGGGAACCGTGCTCTTTCACGATACGCTTAACCCCAGTCAAGTGATAAAAACCATCAAGGATGAGGGGGTGTCGGTGGTCGTCGCCGTCCCCCGGCTGATGGAGTCGCTGAAGGAAAAAATCGAGCGCGACCTGGAGGCCGAGGGAAGGACGGAGTGGTTTCGAAAACAGATGGCAGCCGCCAGGGATCAGCACTTCACCAGGCGCTGGTGGCGCTTTCGCCGCATCCACGATCAGTTGGGATGGAAGTTTTGGGCCTTCATCTCCGGAGGCGCCGCCCTGGACGCCGATACCGAGGAGTTCTGGCGCCGGTTGAGCTTCGTGGTGATCCAGGGCTACGGTCTGACGGAAACCACCTCGCTCATCTCCGTGAACCATCCTTTCCATACCGGCAGGCGCTCCATTGGCAAAGTGCTGGAAGGCCGCGAAATGAAACTCGACGAACACGGCGAAATTCTGGTGCGCGGCGCCAATGTCGCCGCCGGATATTGGCAGGGCAAGCAGTGGAAGCCCGTTGTGGGCGAGGATGGCTGGCTTCGCACCGGGGATCTCGGCGCCCTCGATGAAGAGGGCAATCTTTACTTCAAGGGCCGCAGGAAAAACGTCATCGTGACGGGCGAGGGCATGAACGTTTATCCCGGCGACCTCGAGGCCGCCTTGCGGCAGCAGCCAGAAATCCGCGACTGCGTCGTCGTCGGGCTCGAAGACGGTGGAAATGCCCACCCGGTTGCTGCACTCCTGCTGCGCGGTGCGGCAGATCCTGCGGTCGCGGTGGGAAGGGCGAATCGTCAGTTGGCGGACTTTCAGCAGATCAGACGCTGGCTGGTGTGGCAAGAGCAGGACTTCCCTCGCACCCCGACCCAAAAACCAAAACTTGACCTGATCCAGCAGGCCGTGCAGAAACAGTTCTCCGGGACTTCAGCTCCAGCCCAGGGCGGACTGGCTGACCTGCTCGGTCGCGTCACCGGACGCGTCACCGGCGTCCTGGCCTCGGGCGCCAGCCTGGAAGACGACCTCAACCTCAGCTCCATGGACCGCGTGGAGTTGATGAGTGCCCTGGAAGACCGGTACCAGGTCGATCTGAGCGAAGCTAATTTCGCGCAGGTCACCACCGTCGGCGAGCTGGAGCGCATGCTGCACGAGCCCCAGCGGGGACAACAGAGCGGATACCGGTACCCTCGCTGGGCGCAGCGCTGGCCGGTGACGTGGATTCGCAATATCGTCTATTACCTGCTGTCGCTGCCGGCGACGCTGATCATGGCACACCCCAGGATTTTGGGCCGTGAAAATCTCGACGGCATCGACGGGCCAGTACTCATCACGTGCAATCACGTAACCTATGTCGATCTCGGTTTCGTGCTGATTGCCGTGCCGCCGCGGATGCGGCACAAGCTGGCAGTCGGCATGCTTGGCGAGCGGCTGTGGGGCATGTGGCGGCCGCCCGCCGGCACGAACATCTTCGCCCGCTGGTGGCAGCAGGCGGGCTATTATCTGGTCGTCGCCCTGTTTGACGTGTTTCCCCTGCCGCAACAGTCTGGTGTGCGCGAGAGCTTCGCCTTCGCCGGCGAATCGGTGGACCGCGGCTACAGCGTGGTCGTCTTCCCCGAAGGTCGCCGCACCCCGGACGGCAAGCCTTCGCCGTTTCGCTCCGGCGTGGGCATGCTGGCGCAGCGGCTCGACATTCCCGTGGTTCCGATGCGGATCGAGGGATTGTTTGCCCTGAAAATGTCAGGGCGCAAGATTGCACGCCGCGGTGAGCTGACAGTACGGATTGGTAAGCCGTTGCGCTTTTCGTCCGACGCTCCCGCGGAGGAAATCACCCGCCAACTGGAGAACGTCACCTGGAATTTGTGAGGTGCTCACCACTGCCGGTTTCAGGAGTCTGGCAGGTAACAAGCGGCAACCCCCGCGCGTTCCATCCCGCTCCAGGCCAGTGATGCCGGGCTGCAGTAGTGAGATACCTACCGTGGCGCTGCTCCCGGCGTCGCCATCACATCCAGCGGCACCAGTCGCGGTCTGAAGCCGTCCGTGCTTTTGGCTGTGGGCGCTCTCGGTCCGCAAGTCGTTTCGCGCAAGAACCTCGGGTTGCTGCCGGTGGAAAATATGTAAGCGCGAATCTTGTAGCAGATGTCACTGCTGGGGTGAAATTCCATGGCATCGCGCGACGGATCACTTTCCTGCTGGTTAAGCATCTGGGCATCAGGACGGACCAGAACCAGGGGCGGGGGAGATGTCAGCGGCGAATCATTCGAAGCCGTCGCCTGTGGCGCAACCCACGGAGCTGCTGCCAGGGCGGAGGACAGGAAAAGAAGGCTGAGCATAAAGGCCTCCTTAGCGCGAATGTTAACACCAATTGGCGATGCCATGGCGGATTTGGGACAAAACCCCGCCCACAGCTCCACCCTTTAGGTAAGTGCTTGATCTTCTACTGCCGCCAGCCTCACAGCAAAACCGGTCAAACCTGTAGTCTAATGACAGCGTAGCCGCCTGAACAGGCGAGGTTGTTCCGGGGCTGAGAGGTCCACGATGGAAGAGCGCGATTTTTTCGATGAACGGCGGGAGACCAGGAAGACCACCATGACCTGTCCGCACTGCCAGCAGGCGGCGGAGTACGAGTTGGGATGGCTTATACGCACCAAGAAAAGGCAGCTTTCCGGCAGGGCAGATGAGCGCGACCGCGCCAAGTTCGCCAAGGCCCGCTCCTACATGGTGAGGCATGATGACCTGGTGGCGTGCAAAAATCTCCGCTGTCGCAAGCGCTTCGAGGTTACTGGCGTGCAGTCGGTGGCATTTCTGGAATAGGGAAACCGGGCCACCGGCGCCAAGGTCATCATTCGGTTCTGCGGGGGTCTGTCGGCCGCCGCCCTTACTGCCTCTATAATCCTCTGACAGTCAGTATGCCTCAATCTCCTCCAGCCGCACCGCCCCCGCGCCGTCACGATGCTCTGACGGACAAGGTGGGCCCTATTGTCGAAAGGGTTGATCGCTTCTGGTCGCGCGTAACCGACGGAATGCGGGTGGACGAGCTGTGGAAGCAATTCCGCACCGATGCTCGCTCCAGTTATCAGCTGTATTCGAAGGAGGTGAATTCCGAGCGGCTGGCAGGCGTTTCTAAAGGCAAGCATTTCTTGCAGCTTCTAGGTAAGTTTTTTTGGGCGGTAATGGAGAAGCTGACCCCGGCGCGCCGGGTGTTGTTGCTCGTGGCCTTGGTCTTCATGCTGGGGCCAAGCGGCAGTTGGACTTGGAAAACCGGTGGTGGAGAGATCCGTACCGTGGGTCTTACGGGCGATGCACACTTCTGGGGCGCCCTGCTGATGTTTGCGCTGTTGATTATGGAGGTGGGCGATCGCGTGGTCATGAAGCGCGACCTGCAGATTGCCAAGGAAATTCAAGCATGGCTCTTGCCAGCAGTTCCACCAGCGATTCCCGGCCTGCAAATCGCATTTGCCACCCATCCTGCGAACACGGTTGCCGGAGACTACTACGACGTTTTTTCCCGGACTACCCCTTCCGGAGCACAGACGTTTGTTTTTGCCATGGCCGACGTGGCGGGAAAGAGCATTCCGGCGGCGCTTCTAATGGCAACCATTCAGTCCAGTTTGAAAACCCTGGCGGCGGGCCCCGCAAGTTTGGCTGACCTGGTGGGCCGTATGAACCGCTACGCTTGCAGCAACAGCCAGAACGGCCGCCGGTTCACTACCGCCTTTATCGCCGAGTACGACCCGGCGACTCACACCCTGGGCTATGTCAATGCCGGACACAATGCACCGATACTTCGCCGGTCAACTGGAGCGATCGAGAAGCTGGACCAGGGCGGCATCCCCTTGGGCATTCTGGAGAACGCAACCTACATTGCCGGATCGCTGTACTTGCAGAAGGGAGACTGGCTGGTGATCTTCACGGATGGCGTCGTAGAAGCGGAAAACGATCGCGCCGAAGAATATGGCGAATCGCGCCTGCTGTTTGCCGTCAACGCGGGAGCGGACCTTACCCCTGGCCAGCTCCTACAAAACGTTATGGCGGATCTTGACCGCTTTGTCGCAGGGGCTCCGCAACATGACGATGTTACCTGCATGCTGGTGAAGGTATCGTGATGGCCGCTGCGCTCCGTTCCACGCAGAGCATCCCCTGGGACGCTGTCGTTCCTCTGTACGGCCTGGTTCTAAGCCCCGGGGCCAAGGACAGTTGCCTGTGCTCGCCCTCCACTCCCCGCCACCACTCCGATTGTCCGTTGCCTCTACGATAATGTCGCTTGGACTGCACCCGGTGGCAGCTTATGGGCATCTTTACATGGAGATGAAGGTTTGCCCGCAATACTCGGATAGCGCCAGGTGAAGCCAAGCGCTACCTTTGCAACCATGCAATTCGACACCCAATGGCAGCATGTGATGGCCCGCGACGCTCGGCAGGACGGCCGTTTCGTCTTCGCCGTCCGCACGACCGGCATTTATTGCCGCCCCTCCTGCCCGAGCCGGCGCCCGCGACGCGATTCGGTGGAGTTCTTTTCCAACCCTACGCAAGCTGAACGGGCCGGTTACCGTGCCTGTTTGCGCTGCAAGCCCACCCAGGTCTCCGCCCAGGCTGAGACGGTGAGCAAGGCGCGTCGACTCCTCGATGAAGCCGAGGGAGTGATGACTCTGGGCGCGCTGAGCAAGCGGGTGGGCGTTAGCCCCTTCCATTTGCAGCGGCTGTTCAAGCGTGCGACCGGCGTGAGTCCGCGCCAGTACCAGTCGGCGCGGCGCATGCAACAGGTGAAACAGGGATTGCGCAAAGGAGATGACGTGACGACTGCTCTTTATGATGCGGGTTTCGGCTCGCCCAGCCGCTTGTACGAAAAATCATCGCAACAACTCGGTATGACGCCCGGTGTCTATCGTCGCGCGGGTGCAGGGATGACGATTCAATTCGCCATCGTGTCATCGCCGTTAGGCCGCCTGCTGGTGGCCGCCACTCCTCGAGGACTGTGTGCGGTTCGCTTTGGAGATAGCCCGACGGAGCTGGAAAGTGGTTTGCGCAGAGAGTTCCACTCCGCCGAAATTCACCGCAATGATGAGGCCCTCCAACCATACGTTAGGCCCCTGCTGGCCAGCATTTCGGGCCAACAAGTCACGGTTGATCTTCCCCTGGATGTGCGAGCGACGGCCTTCCAGCAAAAGGTGTGGAGCGCTCTGCGCCGGATCCCGCGCGGCGAAACCCGCAGCTACAGTGAGATCGCGGGATCCATTGGTGATCCGAAGGCAGTTCGCGCTGTGGCCCGGGCCTGCGCCACCAATCCCGTGGCGCTGGCCGTTCCCTGCCATCGCGTGATACGCAGGGACGGCGCCTTGGCGGACTATCGCTGGGGGGGCGCCCGCAAAAAGCAGCTGCTGGAATATGAGCGCGGCCGATCCTAACCGGGTTTCCCGTCCGGTTGCAAATTACCAGAACCTCCATCTCAAGGCGCGAGCCGGTTCCTCTGAGGGAAACTGGGCTCGCGATTGCTTTGGTATCCTCAAGCCCGTCATTTATACTCGCCTGTCTCGGTAGGTGGGCCGCGCGCTTTCGCGAGCGGTGATCGCCGCTCTTTAAATGGCCTCCTGGGTGGCAGCTTTGCTCCGCCACCCGAAACAGTGTTTGCCGGAGTCCGGCCGAAAAATCGCGGAGGCAAGGAGTACAGGGTGAAAATCCTGGTTTGCATGAAGCAAGTGCCGCAGAAGGACGCGCCGCTCAAGCTCAATGAAAGTGGGACCTGGATTCGCGAGGACGTGTCCTACGAAGTCAACGAGCCCGATGCCTACGCGCTGGAAGAAGCTCTGCGCCAAAAAGAGAAGCATGGCGGAGAGGTCGTGGTCATTACTGCCGGTCCCGCCCGGGCACAGCAAGTCTTGCGCGAAGCTCTGGCCAAGGGTGCCGATCGTGCCATTCACCTCGAAGGCGACGGCTTCGTTGGACTCGATGCCTTCAATACCGCCAAGGCATTGGCCACTGCGGTGAAAGGCGAAAACATCGACTTGGTTTTCACCGGACTGCAGTCGGACGACTATGGATTTGCCCAGACCGGCGTGGTTCTGGCCGAGCAGCTCGGGTGGCCGCACGCCACCATCATCATGCAAATTGAAAAGACCGATGCCGGCATCCGCGTGAAGCGCGAGCTCGAAGCCGGCTATTTCCAGTTCGTGGTTATGCCTTTGCCGGCGGTGCTGACGATCCAGTCGGGCATCAACAAATTGCGTTATGCCACCCTCATCGGTATCAAACAGGCCAAAACCAAGCCCCTGAAGAAAGTGGCGTTTGATGAGGTAAAGTCGGCCTTGGGCGAGAACCTGCAGAAGATTGAGAAGCTGTACATTCCGCGGAAGGCAAAGCAAACGGAGAAGATCGAGGGTCCGCCCGCCGAGGTCGCTAAGAAGCTTGTGGATAAGCTGCGGAACGAGATTCACGTGATTTAGAAAGCGCAGAACAACCACCAGAGGGTTGGTAGCGTTCAGGCAGGAGGCGGTGATGCCATCCACGAGGAGGAAAGGGCGACAGCGGACGTTCATTCGTGGTCCTCGGGTGGATCCTGGTCCTCTTCGCCCTGCTGGTGATGTTCTATGTGCCTGCGGCCGTGAGGCCGGGAGGATGGCGGTTCGAGCTCATCGCCGGTGCCATGGTGGCGGCAGGTGTGCTGCTGAACATCTTGGGATTTCGCGTGCGACGCCGCAGTTATTAATGCCGTTTTTGTTGGGGTTGTGGCCGTCGCCGGCAGGTTCCTGTATGCGCTTCCGCAAGCGACAGAGGTTGGTTTGCGCTGGAGTCGATTGCGTCGAGACCTGGCTTGGCCAGCGCACGGAAATGGATGGTCATGGCAGAAACCGTTCTGGTTGTGGTAGAGCAGCGTGAAGGAAAACTGAATCGGGCGTCGCTGGAGACACTTGCCGGCGCGCAAGCCCTGGCTGCAGAGACTGGGTGGGCCTTGGAAGCGGCGGTCTTGGGCAGCGCGGTAGCTGCTGTGGCCGGCGAAATCGCCTCCCGGAAACTCGCCAGGGTCTATGACATCGAGTCACCCCAGCTCGAGCCCTACACCCCCGACGGTTTTGTGGCCGCGCTCAAGAGCTTTGTTGAGCAGAAACACCCTAGGCTGGTGCTGATGCCCCACACCTATCAGGTGCGCGACTTCGCCCCCAAGCTGGCTACCGCCCTGCGCCGCGCACTGGTCTGTGATGCCATTGGCTTCAAATACCAAGATGGCAGGCTTCTGTTTACCCGTCCTATGTTCCAGGGCAAGTTTGTTGCTGACGTTTCATTGCCCGGCGACGCTCCCTATTTTGCGACCTTTCAGGCGGGAGCATTCCGGGGCGACAAGGTAGAGGAAGGCAGCTCCCCGGCACCGATCGAAACCCTGAAGGTCGACATTGCCGATGACGCCATTCGCAACAAGCCCGAGGCTCCGTTCAAGGAAGCCAAGCAGGCTGTGGATCTGACCCAGGCCGAGATCATCGTCTCCGTCGGCCGCGGCATCAAGGAGCAGAAAAATATCGAGCTGGCGCAGCAGCTGGCAGCCGCTTTGGGCGGAGAAATCGCCGCTTCCCGGCCGATCTGCGACTCCGGCTGGTTACCCATGGACAGGCAGGTAGGCTCCTCGGGGCAAACCGTGGCCCCGAAGCTGTATCTTGCGCTGGGCATTAGCGGAGCGATTCAGCACGTGGTGGGAATGAAAGGCTCGCGCAGTATCGTTGCCGTCAACAAGGATGCGGAAGCGCCTATTTTCGAGATCGCTGACATCGCAGTGGTTGGGAATCTCTTCGACATCGTGCCCCAGCTGATCGCGGAAGTAAAGAAGGCCAAAGGCGCTTGAACTACTCGCCGCTGCTCCAGCCCAAACCCGCTACCCATATTCTCCGGCTTCGAGTAGGGTGAAATAATCCAATAAACGGTCGCCCATAAGTAAGAAGGCCTCTCGCATGATCGTATTTCGCAAACCGCTTTCCGGGATTCAACGTCCTGCAATGGAAGCGGATGTCGTTATCGTCGGCGGAGGTCCCGCCGGCATGGCCTGTGCCTTGCGCTTGTCGCAGCTAATCGACGAGCACAACCAGAAGCATCCCGACGCTCTGCTCTCCAAGGAAAACATTTACGTTCTGGAGAAGGCGCGGGAAATCGGCGCTCATTGTCTTTCCGGCGCTCTGCTCGATCCCCGTTCCATGCTCGAACTGCTTCCCGACTTCGAGAACGAGGCCCCACTTGATGCCGCAGTGGTAAAAGAAGCGGTTTACTACCTGACCCGGAAGGGAAAATTCAAGCTGCCTATCACACCCCCTCCTCTGCGTGACCACGGTAACTACGTGATCTCGCTCAATCGCTTCACCAAGTGGCTCGGCGGCAAGGTGGAAGCGGCTGGCATCACGGTCTTCACCGGATTTGCGGGCACCGAGCTGCTGTTCGAAAAAGGGCGGGTACTGGGGGTGCGCACCGACGACAAGGGCATCGACAGGAATGGCCAGCAGAAATCGAACTTCGAGCCCGGCTACGATCTGAAGGCCAGGCTCGTCATCTTGGCCGAAGGCAGTCGCGGTTCGCTCACCAAGCAACTGATCGGTCGCTTTCAGTTGGACAATGAGCGTAATCCCCAGACCTATGGCATCGGGGTTAAGGAATTGTGGGAGCTTCCTCCCGGGCGGATTGCGGCGGGGGAAGTCATTTACACCATGGGCTACCC
>Ga0306921_10007553_pt1 | contig 11430 bp, 11 predicted proteins | sample sta12Cox44000080_FD_203760 | JGI IMG/M metagenome (GOLD analysis project Ga0306921, IMG submission 203760) | Lab enrichment of tropical soil microbial communities from Luquillo Experimental Forest, Puerto Rico - statoxic.12C.oxic.44.000.080 (v2)... | ecosystem: Environmental > Terrestrial >... | reverse complement strand
GCCGACGGACTGATGCCAAGAGGCAAGGGCGCGCCGGTATGGATCACCGGCCCCGACGCCCGTGCACACGCCCATCTCTTGCGCGCCCGGAACGATGCCATCCTCGTCGGTCGCGGCACCATCCTTGCCGACAATCCGAGCCTCACCTGCCGGCTTCCCGGCATGTCGTGCCGCTCGCCGGTGCGGGTCGTCTTGGACCGGCGACTCCGCACGCCGCCCCAGGCGCATCTGTTCGACGATCTAATGGTACCGGTCTGGCTTATCTGCGCCGCAGACGAGGAGCATCCCAGCACCGACGCACTCCAAGATCGAGGCGCCGAGATCGTCTATGTGCCGGTCGACTCGCACGGCATGCTTGGCGTGCACGACGCCCTAGAGACCCTCGCCACCCGCGGCATCACGCGCCTGCTGGTCGAAGGAGGGCCCTCGGTTGCGCGCGCCTTCCTCGATGCCGACCTGGTCGACGAGGTGGTGATCTACCAAGGTGCCAACCCTGCGGGCGCCGACGGCCTTATGCCGTTCGTCAATGAAGGGCTCGACCTCCTGACCGCAATCGGTCATTTCACGCAAGTTCAATCGCGCTCGTTCGGTCCCGACCGGATGACGGCCTGGCGGCGGATGGGAAGATGTTCACGGGCATTGTCAGCGGCGTAGGATCGCTGCGCGAGCGGCAAGACGGCCTCTTCATCATCGCCTCGCCCTACAAGCGTTCGAGCCTCGCCGAGGGCGGGTCGATTGCCTGCGACGGCTGCTGCCTCACCATCGTTGAGGTGGGCAAAGCCAAGAAGGGCTCGGAGTTCACCGTCGATGTCTCCAATGAGACCCTGGCCCGCACCACGCTCGGCGAATGGCAGGACGGACGCCGCATCAATCTCGAACGGCCGCTTGCCTTGGGCGAGGAGCTCAGCGGACATCTCGTGGCAGGCCACATCGATGGGCGCGCCAAGGTCCTTGCCCGTCACACCGACGGCGACAGCGTCAGGTTTATCTTGGGGAGCCCTCCGGGGCTCGCCCGATTCATCGCCACCAAGGGCTCCGTCGCGCTCGACGGCGTATCGCTTACCGTTAACGAAGTCGAAGGCAACCGTTTCGGCGTGAACATCATTCCCTACACGCTTCGCTGCACGACATGGCGAGACCGGGCGCCCGGCGATCTGGTAAATCTTGAAGTCGATCTCATGGCGCGCTACGCCGCTCGTCTCAGTGAAAGCCAAGGCGAGGCTCCTTGACCATCATCAGCAAGACCAGGGACCATCAGTTCCTCTCGCCCATCGAGGAGGTGGTCGAGGACGCGCGCAACGGCCGCATGTTCATCCTGGTCGATGCTGAGGAGCGCGAAAACGAAGGCGACCTCGTCATTCCCGCGCAGATGGCGACGCCAGACGCCATCAACTTCATGGCAAAGCACGGCCGTGGGCTGATTTGCCTTGCGCTCACACCCGAGCGCGCCAAGCAGCTCCACCTCGAGATGATGTCACGCTCGAACCGCGTCCGGCATACCACGGCCTTCACCGTATCGATCGAAGCGCGCGAAGGAGTGTCGACCGGCATCTCGGCGCACGACCGCGCCCACACCATTTCCGTTGCCATCGATCCGACCAAGGACTATCGCGACATTATGACCCCTGGCCATGTGTTCCCGCTCGTCGCCAAGGAGGGCGGCGTGCTCATTCGCGCCGGCCACACTGAGGCCGCCATCGATCTTGCGCGGCTTGCCGGGCTTTATCCCGCCGGAGTCGTCTGCGAGATCATGAACGACGACGGGACCATGGCGCGGGTTCCAGACCTTGTTGCCTTCGCGCAGCGCCACGGGCTCAAGATCGCGACCATCGCCGATCTCATCGCCTACCGGCTACGCTACGACCACCTGGTCAAGGTGGTGGCAGAGGGCAAGATCGAGAGCCCGTTCGGCGGCGCCTTCGACCTCAAGGTCTATTGCACGACTGTAGACCCCGCCGAGCATGTCGCGCTTGTCAAGGGCAATGTCGCTTCGGGAGAGCCAGTGCTGGTGCGCGTGCATGCGGTGAGCACGATCGACGACCTGGTGTCGATCGGCGGCCACCGCGAGACGCTGGTGCATAAGGCGATGGACGTAATCGGACGCGAAGGGCGCGGTGTCGTTATCTTGATCCGCGAGTCGCGGCCGGATGCCATCTCCGCGCGCCTCACCGAGCAAGCCGGCGGCGCGGGACAGCAACGGCTCATCGAATACGGCATCGGCGCGCAGATCCTGCTCGACCTTGGCGTGCACGAGATGGTGCTGCTGTCAAATTCGCCGCAGCGCAAGATTGTCGGGCTTGAGGGCTACGGGCTTAAGGTGACCGGCCATAGGGGTTTGGAGTAGCTGATCATGGCCCGCAAAGGTCCGCGTTCGGTTCTGATCATCGAGGCGCGCTTCTACGAGGACATCGCCGACGAGCTCGCGCGGGGCGCCATCGGGGAGCTCAAGTCCCACCAGGTGGCATTCGAGCGGCTCTCTGTGCCCGGCTCTCTCGAGATTGCGCTTGCGCTCAGCCTCGCGCTCGCCAATGGCTTTGTCGGCAGGGCAGGGCGGCATCGCGGCTGCATCGCGCTCGGCTGCGTGATCAGGGGCGAAACCACGCATTACGACATTGTCGCACGTGAATCGGCCGCAAGCCTGCATCAGCTCGCCGTACAGCATGCTGTACCGATCGGCTTCGGCATCTTGACCTGCGAGAGCCGCGAGCAGGCCTGGGAGCGGGCGAGCGTCGATGGACGCAACAAGGGCGGCGATGCCGCGCGCGCCTGCCTCACGCTGATGCAGCTCGAGCAGCACTTCTCGCAAGCGAGCCGGCGCTAGCGGACATGACCGGGCGAGGCATAGCTCCAAACCGCGCTTCGTCCCGTAGTGCGGCCCGGCTCGCGGCGGTCCAGGCGCTCTACCAGATGGACATGACGGGAATCGACCTTAACGAGGTGATCGCCGAGTTCGAGGCTTATCGCCTGGGCAAGGAAATCGAGGACTGCCAATATTGCGATGCAGAGGCGACCTTCTTCCGCGACCTCGTCGAGGGCGTGGTGCGCGAGCAGCTCAAGATCGACCCGCTGATCGATAAGCAGCTCGCCGAAGGCTGGCGGCTGACGCGTGTCGATTCGATCCTGCGTGCGATTCTGCGCGCCGGCGCTTACGAAATCCTCGATCGCGATGACGTGCCTGCGCGGGTTACCATCTCCGAATATGTCGATATTGCCCATGCCTTCTTCTCCGATGAGGAGCCGAAAGTCGTGAACGGTATCCTCGACCGGATCGGTCACAAGGCGCGGCCCGCAGAGTTTGCAAAACAAGGCACGAGCGATGGCTGACGATACCGGGCACGTCGAGGGAAAGCGCCTTGGCGAGTTCGAAATCATCGCCAAGTATTTCGCTCCCCTTGCCACCGACACCGCATCGCTTGGCTTGCGCGACGATGGGGCGGTGCTCAGGCCGATTGAGGGGCAGGAAATCGTTCTGTCCTGCGATACCATCATTGAGGGCGTGCATTTCCTCAAAGACGATCCGCCGCAGTCGATCGGCCACAAGGCGCTTGCGGTCAATCTCTCCGACCTCGCCGCCAAAGGAGCCCGTCCTCACGTCTATCTCCTATCGCTTTCGCTGCCGCCGCGTCCTTCCGCGGCGTGGCTCGAAGCCTTCGCCGCAGGCCTGCGCGATCTTCAGGAAAGTGCCGGCGCCGCCCTGGTCGGCGGCGATATGAGCGCGACACCCGGTCCTTTGAGCATCACCATCACGGCACTCGGCGTCGTGCCGCACGGCCACGCCGTGTTGCGGCATGGGGCCAAGGACGGCGACAGGCTCTATGTGACCGGCACAATCGGCGATGGCTATCTTGGCTTGCGCGTCCTAAAAGAGCCTGCGCTCGCGCGATCCTGGAGCTTCACCGAGGAGGACAAGGCCTTCGTTGTGGAGCGCTATAGGCGGCCTCAACCGCGCAACGACCTCATGCTTCTCATCCGCAACTTCGCCACCGCCGCCATTGATATGTCGGATGGCCTTGTCGGCGACGGCGAGAAGCTCGCCCAAGTCTCTCATGTTGGAGCAATGATCGAAGCCTCGCGCGTTCCCCTCTCCGAACCGGCGCGAAAAGCACTCAAGCACGAGCCGAAGCTTCTCGAAGCGCTCATTACTGCCGGCGACGACTACGAGATCCTTGCCGCGGTGCCAGATGTGAGCGGCACCTCATTCGAAGCCGAGGCTGGCGGCAAAGGCACGAGCGTGACCATGATCGGCCGCATCGAGGGCCGTGCCGGCGAGATGAGGGTGGTCGGTCGAGACGGCCGCGCTATCAAGCTTGAGCGCAAGGGCTTCGCCCATTTCTAGGCTCCAAACGCGGGCTTTTGGCCGGATTTCACGAGTCCAAGGCGTCTGTTGCGTCCTGCCTACAACTTTGGCATTTTTCGCGCGGGCTTAAGCCGTGACTTGTCTTGGGGGAGTCGGGCCGCGGGCACGTTCAAGTGTCTCGATGCTGCGGTCCTCTTCCTCCGCAATCCCAACCGAACGAACGAGGCAGAATTTATGACCTGGGTCCTTTACGTGATTATTCTTTGCGCGACGCTCTCGATCGCCTATGGCGTCTGGACGACTAGGGCCGTTCTTGCCTCGGACCCCGGAACGACGCGCATGCAGGAGATCGCTGCCGCCATTCAGGAAGGAGCCCAGGCCTATCTCGCCCGTCAGTACACCACGATCGCTATCGTCGGCGTGGTGATCTTTCTCATTCTCGCTTATTTGCTCGGTATCCCGCAGGCGATCGGCTTCGCGGTCGGCGCGCTGCTATCGGGCTCGGCCGGCTATATCGGCATGAATGTCTCGGTCCGCGCCAACGTGCGGACCGCGCAGGCCGCCACCAAGAGCCTAGCCGACGGCCTAAGCCTCGCCTTCCGCGCCGGCGCCATAACTGGCCTCCTTGTTGCCGGCCTCGCTCTTCTCGGCGTCTCGGTTTATTTCCTCGTCCTCACCCAATTCGTCGGCCTGAGCCCGGCCTCGCGCGAGGTCGTCGATGCGCTGGTCGCCCTCGGTTTCGGCGCGTCTCTCATCTCGATCTTCGCGCGACTTGGCGGCGGCATCTTCACCAAGGGCGCCGATGTCGGGGGCGATCTCGTCGGCAAAGTCGAGGCTGGCATCCCGGAGGACGATCCGCGCAACCCTGCGACCATCGCCGACAACGTCGGCGATAATGTCGGCGACTGCGCCGGCATGGCGGCCGACCTGTTCGAGACTTACGTCGTGACCGTGGTCGCCACCATGGTGCTAGCCTCCATCTACTTTGCCGGCGGCGATCGCGTCATGCAGATGATGCTCTACCCGCTCGCCATCGGCGCGGTGTGCGTCATCACCTCGATCATCGGCACGTTCTTCGTGCGGCTTGGCCCGAGCCAGTCGATCATGGGCGCGCTCTATAAGGGTGTGATCGCGACCGGCGTGCTGTCGCTGATCCTATTATGGCCGCTGACGGCTTGGCTGGTCGGCTGGGACACCGCGATGAAAGTTGGGGAGGTGAGTTTCACCGGTAAATCGCTGTTCTTCTGCGGCGTGGTTGGCCTCGTGGTCACCGCGCTGATCGTGGTGATCACTGAGTACTACACCGGCACCAATTTCCGTCCCGTTCACGCCATCGCCAAGGCCTCGGTGACCGGCCATGGCACCAATGTCATCCAGGGCCTGGCAGTGTCTCTCGAATCGACGGCGCTCCCGGCGCTTGTGATCATGGCGGGTATTGTCGTGGCTTACGGGCTTGCCGGCCTGTTCGGCATTGCCGTCGCGGTCACTACCATGCTCGCGCTGGCCGGCATGATCGTTGCGCTCGATGCGTTCGGCCCGGTCACCGACAATGCCGGCGGCATCGCCGAGATGTCAGGCCTGCCGAAGGAAATCCGCAAAACCACCGACGCGCTCGACGCCGTAGGCAACACCACCAAGGCGGTCACCAAGGGCTACGCCATCGGCTCGGCAGGGTTAGGCGCGTTGGTGCTGTTCGCGGCCTATACCGAGGACCTCAAATATTTCGCTGCCAACGCCGACAAGTTTCCTTATTTCCAGGGCGTAGATCCGACCTTCACGTTGTCCAACCCCTACGTCGTGGTCGGCCTCTTCCTCGGCGGGCTGCTGCCCTATCTGTTTGGCGGCATCGCCATGACAGCGGTCGGCCGCGCCGGCTCGGCTATCGTCGAGGAGGTACGGCGTCAATTCAGAGAGAAGCCTGGCATCATGAAGGGCACCGACCGGCCCGACTACGGCAAGGCGGTTGACCTCCTTACCCGCGCCGCCATCAAGGAGATGCTCATCCCATCGCTCCTGCCGGTGCTGTCGCCTATCGTGTTCTACTTCGTCATCAAGTGGATCGCCGGCAAAAGCGCCGCCTTCTCGGCACTCGGCGCGATGCTGCTCGGCGTCATCGTCACAGGTTTGTTCGTAGCCATTTCCATGACGGCGGGGGGAGGGGCGTGGGACAATGCCAAGAAATATATCGAGGACGGCCATTACGGCGGCAAGGGCTCAGACGCCCACAAGGCCGCTGTGACCGGGGACACGGTTGGCGATCCTTACAAGGATACCGCAGGTCCCGCCGTGAACCCGATGATCAAGATCACCAATATCGTGGCGTTGCTGCTGCTTGCCGTGCTCGCTCACCAATAGGGGAGCTGTTGCGATCAGGGACCACCGGGAATGCCCATCCCGCCTCCTTGCTGGCCCTTGAACATCTTGCGGTTCGAGATATTGCCGAAGATCTGCTCGAGCAAGCCCAAGTCCTTGCCGCGTGCCGGCGTCTCGCCTCTGTAGTAGTTGACCACGATGCCGTCCTTGAGCCCGTAATGGGCGACCTGGTCCACAGTCTGATTCGGGTTGAAATAGACCGCCACGACCTGCCGGTCGATCTCGTAAGGCTTGAGGAACGCTACGGTCTTTTGCGTGGTCGAGATGTAGTAATAGGCGTCGCCACCGATCGTGCTCGTGGTATCGGGCGAGCCGAGCACGGTCTTGACCTGGTCCTTGTTCATGCCAGGTTGGACTTGATTGAGATCCACATCGATGAAGACGTGGCCATGGCGGTCGATCTGGGCGCCGCAGCCTGCAAGCGCTCCGGCGCCAAGCGAGAGCGCGACAAGCGCGGGCAGCATCGCCCGGACGGAGACCGGCTTCAGCTTGCGCAACTTTAGGTGGCCCTCGACGCAGGCAAAGAACGGAAATCTGCTAGATGCGGTCCTAAGCCTTGCCCCGGGCGAGGCCGCCTTGTTGGCTACGCTCACGGCAGCCAAAGCTAGACCAACCGAGTCCGTCCTTTGAGCCCTCTTACTCCCCTGTTTTCGTGGCGCCACAAAGACCTTGGCGCCCAGAAACTCTATGGCGCGATTGTGGCACAGGCGCGGCTTCCCGTTTTCTATCAGGCCTTTGGCGTTCCTGACACGCTCGAAGGCCGCTTTGTCGTCCTGTCGCTCAACCTGTTCGCCGTGCTCCATCGCCTCAAGGCCGACGGAGGAGAGGCTCACGCCCTCGCCCAACAGCTCATCGATCAGTTCAGCGCCGACATGGAGACTGTGCTGAGAGAGATCGGCGTCGGCGACATCAGCATTCCGAAGAAGGTGAGGAGACTCGCTGCGTCGAGCGCCGGCTTGCTGCAAAGATATGAGGAGGCCTTCGCTGGCGGGGATGGCGGGCTCGCTTCCGCGATTGCTGAAGCCTTGCCGCTCGATCGTTTGGTTGCGAAGGCTGCAGGCGAGCGGCTCGCGCATTATGTAAAGGGTGTTGTCAGGCACCTTGAGACTGAATCTCTGTCCGCTTTGAGGGCAGGTGACGTGGAATTCCTGGAAATTTCGCGGGAAGATGATTGAGAATCGCCGCAAGAAAATTGCGAATTGCTGAGAGAAGAGCTGCGAATTGCGATGAAACAGGATTTGGACCGCCAGCCGCTATCGCGGGCGATCAGGGTCGACGAGATCAAAAACGGTGCGCAAGGCGAGATTGACGCCACCCAATCGGAACTGGTGGCGATCGCCAAATTGCTTGACCTGAAAGGACTTGACCGGCTTTCGTTCAGCTACAGGTTGAACCACGCCGGAGGCGGGCGGTTGCGGCTTACTGGAAGGCTTACGGCCCAAGCGACCCAGACTTGCGTCGTCTCGCTGGAACCAGTCGAATCCAGCCCCGATGTCCCGGTCGAGGCCGAGTTCTGGCCGGCGGAGCTCATTGAACAGCTAGAGAAAAGCGTTGACGAGCCAGGAGGCCCAGGTCACCTCGATTGGCCTGAGCCGATCGTCGACGGAAAGATCGATCTCGGGCCTTTCATCTATGGGACATTGGCCACCTCGCTCAACCCCTATCCACGGAAACAGGGGGCGAGCTTCGATTGGTCGCAAGGCGAACCTCAGCAAGGCGGCACCACGGCGAGCAGCCCATTTACTGCCCTTGCCGAACTCAAGCGCCGCTGAACAACAGCGCTGCGAAGGCAAAATCCGGTTGTCAACGCGCCGCCTTTTCAGTCTATTCGAATGTCATCTCCGGGGGTTGCGGCGGCCCAGTGGCCGCATGGACAGTTTCCTAAACGGCACTAAGAAATGGGTGCTCCAGTCACCATCGCGCTTGACGCCATGGGCGGAGATCACGGGCCAAGCGTGGTCGTTCCCGCCGCCGCCACGGCGTTGATCCGCCATCCAGACATGCGGTTTCTGCTCGTTGGCGATAGCGCGCGCATCGAGCCTGAGCTTGCGAGCCACGAAGCGCTGGCAAAGAAAGCCACCGTCATTCACACCGACGTCGCGGTCACCATGGACGCGAAACCGAGCCAGGCGCTGCGCAAGGGGCGGTGGAAGTCAAGCATGTGGCTTGCGCTCGAGGCGGTGCGCGACGGGCGTGCAGATGCCGCCGTGTCGGCCGGCAACACCGGCGCGCTCATGGCCATGGCCAAGTTCTGCCTGAAGACCATCGTGGGGATTGATCGCCCGGCGATCGCCGCGATCTGGCCGACGGTGGAGGCGGAGTGCATCGTGCTCGATGTCGGCGCCAATGTCGGCGCAGATTCCCGCCAGCTCGTCGAGTTCGCGCTAATGGGCGCCGGCATGGCGCGCGCTCTGTTCGGCATCGAGAAGCCTTCGGTCGGGCTCCTCAATATCGGTGTCGAGGAGATCAAAGGCCTCGACCAGATCAAGGAAGCCGCAGGCGTGCTCAAAGAGGCGCCGCTTCCCATTCGCTATCGCGGCTTTGTTGAGGGCGACGATGTCGGGCAGGGCGTGGTCGATGTGGTGGTTACCGACGGCTATACCGGCAACATCGCCTTGAAGACTGCTGAAGGAACGGCTAAGCAGATCGGCGAATATTTGCGCGCGGCCATGGGGAGGTCGCTCCTTGCGCAACTTGGCGCGATTTTGGCGCAAGGCGCCTTTCGCGCCCTCAAGGAGAAGCTCGATCCGCGCCAACTGAACGGCGGCATTTTTCTTGGGCTAAATGGTATTGTGGTCAAAAGTCACGGTGGAACCGACGCCACCGGCTTCGCCAGCGCCATCGACCTTGCCTACGACATGGCCTCTAACGGCGTGGTGAAGCGGCTTGCGAGCGACGTCGCTGGCTTCCATACCAAGCTCGAGCTTGAAGGGGCAGCGTGAGATTTGGGGAGCGCAAGTTCTGGGGGAGTAAATCGGATTTGGATAAGGTGCGGACGGTCATCAAGGGGGTCGGGGGATATCTCCCTCAGCGGGTGGTGACCAATGACGACCTCGCCAAGATGATCGATACATCCGACAGCTGGATTACGGAGCGAACCGGCATCAAAGAGCGCCGGATCGCGGCCGAAGGCGAGCTGACTTCATTCATGGGTGCCGTTGCAGCGCGCGCGGCGCTCGACGATGCCGGCATGGCGCCCGAAGATATCGACCTCATCATCCTGGCCACGTCGACTCCCGACCAGACCTTCCCTGCTACCGCCGTCACCATTCAGGCAGAGCTCGGCATCACGCAAGGCGCGGCGTTCGACATGCAGGCGGTGTGCTCTGGCTTCGTCTTCGCCTTAGCAACTGCTGATAGCCATTTGAAAAGTGGACTATTTAGGCGAGCTTTGGTCATCGGTTCCGAAGCCTTTTCCCGCATTCTCGATTGGGAGGACCGGTCGACCTGCGTCCTGTTCGGCGACGGGGCCGGGGCCGTGGTGGTGGAAGCGCAAAAGCCCAATGGGGCACTCACCGAGCGAGGCATTCTTGCCACCTGCCTGCGCTCTGACGGCCGCTATCGTGACAAGCTCTTCGTCGACGGAGGGCCGTCCTCGACCGGCACGGTCGGCCATCTGCGCATGGACGGGCCAGAGGTATTCCGCCATGCGGTGACCAAGATCAGCGAGGTGATTGATGTCACTTTGGCTCAAGCCGGCTACGCAGCCTCAGATATCGACTGGTTTGTGCCGCATCAAGCCAACAAACGCATCTTGGATGGCGCTGCAAGAAAGCTTGGGCTAAACCCGGAACGAATCATTGTTACGCTCGATAAACACGCTAATACCTCAGCGGCATCAATCCCTTTAGCGCTGAACGCGGCTTGCGCCGACGGGCGGATCAAGAAGGGAAATCTCGTCCTACTCGAGGCCATGGGCGGCGGGTTCACTTGGGGCGCCGTCCTGCTCCGCTGGTAGCGGTATGTGACAGAGGTGCCGCCCGAAAGTCACACCCTGATAGAAAATAGTGAAATATCAGGAATTTGATTGCGTGACAGATTGACCATCTCGCGCTGGCTCGATTAGCATCTTGAATAGTCCCGCGACTGGGGGAGCGCTGGCAAGATGAGCGGGAAAACATTAACGCGCGCCGATTTGGCGGAAGCGGTGTTTCAAAAGGTTGGTTTGCCGCGGAACGAATCCGCGGAGATCGTCGAGCTCGTGCTGCGCGAGATCGTCGCTAGCCTCGAGCGCGGCGATACGGTGAAGCTGTCCTCCTTCGGTTCGTTCGGGATACGCGACAAAGGCCAGAGGATCGGCCGCAACCCGAAAACGGGCCAGGAAGTTCCTATCACGCCGCGCCGCGTCCTCGTGTTCCGGGCGAGCAACATCATGAAGCAGCGCATCAACGACGCGCTCTCGCGAAGAAAGGCGGCAGAATAGCTGGCGAGATTTGACGCCGAGGAGGAGAAGCTTTGGACAAGGGGCCCGAGGCGTTTCGAACCATCAGCGAGGTTGCTGACGAGCTTGAGGTCCCGAAGCATGTCTTGCGCTTCTGGGAGGCCAAATTCACCCAGCTCAAGCCGATGAAGCGGGGCGGGGGCCGGCGGTACTACCGTCCCGAGGACGTGGCGCTTCTGCGCGGCATCCGTTTCCTGCTCTATAACGATGGCTACACCATTAGGGGCGTACAGAAGATCCTGCGCGAGCACGGGCCGCGTTTCGTCATGGACTTTCGGCGCATGACTGATCGCGAAGACAATGAAGATGCCGTGACCGG
>Ga0306921_10007551_pt1 | contig 11431 bp, 11 predicted proteins | sample sta12Cox44000080_FD_203760 | JGI IMG/M metagenome (GOLD analysis project Ga0306921, IMG submission 203760) | Lab enrichment of tropical soil microbial communities from Luquillo Experimental Forest, Puerto Rico - statoxic.12C.oxic.44.000.080 (v2)... | ecosystem: Environmental > Terrestrial >... | reverse complement strand
CCTTGCCGCCCCACGACCAGAGATACGGGTACCAGAACGCGTTCGCGTCGCCAAAGGCGTGCGCCAATGTCTGACCGAGCGGATGCCCTTTGGCCTTCAGTTTCTTGCCGGCCTCACGCCATTCCTGCCAAGTTTCCGGGTATTTCTCCGGTCCGTAGCCGATCTCGTTCCACCACGAGGCGCGGTTGACGATTTGCAAGCCGACAATCGTATTCGGAACGGCAATCCATTTCTTGCCGTCAAAGGCGATCGCTTTGGAGGTTTCGTAATAGCCGCCCTGCGCCTTGCCGATTTCCTCCGCAACATCGCTCACGTCGGCGACGCTGTCGGCATAGAGCTGCGCCCAATTGTTGATCGAGCTGATGATGTCCGGACCGGTGCCGGACGACACTGAGGAAGTGACCCGCGCCTGGATCGTCAGCCCGTCGACGGTTTCGAGATTGAATTTGATGCCGAGATCCTTTTGGCACTGCTCGAGAATCTTCGTTCTGAGCATCTGGTCGGAGACCGGCACATAATCGGACCCCCTCACCCAGTGCAGCGTCGTACCCTGCGCAAAAGCGGGCGCCCGCCCCGATGCGAGAATGCCGGCAAGTCCGCCGCTCGCGGCGCTCAGCGCGCCTGCGCCGGACAGCTGCAAGAAGCGGCGGCGAGTGGTGAATCTCATGGTTAGTTGATCCTTCTATCCGCACGCATCATTTGGTTTTTTGCCAAGTCAACTCATAGCTACAATAAGCGGCCATCTGGCGTGCGCGTACCGCACCATTGCTGTCTACTCTGCCGTTGACCATTATCAAATAGCGACCGTGGGGATCGGGTAGGTCGGATCGCATTGTGAGCTCGCCTTGCTGCCCGGCTGTTCCATCAAACTCGCGAGGGCCCCAGCGGCCGAAGCCAGAATACTTTGCCCGACCGTTCGCGATGGTGAGTGGTCTCGCTGTGATATCCCAGCATGGCCGGAGCCGGGTACTCGTGGTTGTCATAGATGTTTCATTTACTTTCGTCGCAGAAACGAACGCGTAAGTGCCGTCAAATTGCATGGTGGTGGCCGGAGGCGATGCCGTTTGCGCATTCGCGGAGGCAAGCAAGCCGAAAAAACCTACGATCCACAACCATCCAAGGTTCCTTTGCATGTGCCCGCCTTCCATTTCACACCCGACGAAAGGGCGGGCGTCGGGAAGCGGCGTCGTCGCCGTTGTGCGTGCTTCGAGACGCCCGCTACGCGGGCTCCTCAGCATGAGGAAAGTCTCTGATGGCATCGAGAAAGTTCCTCATCCTGAGGAGGTCGCGGAGCGACCGTCTCGAAGGATGCACAGGCTGATCCAGCGCGGTTTTCAACTACTGGCAGCGGTTTACCTGCCTGCCTTTTGCCACACGAAATCATAACTGCACGAGTGGCTGAGCTGGCGGACGCGAGCTATGCCGGATCCGTCCACGATGCCGCTGACGCTCAGATCGATCGGTTGGCTGGCCCACTGACTGGGCGCCGCCGCTCGCATCGCCAATTCGCCCTGCGGCCCGACCGTTCCCCTTACCCGCAAGCCTGTCGTAGTGGTGTACCGCGCCAGCCCATTCTCGATGTGAAGCGGTCCCGCTCGCCGGTACGGACAGGGCCCGGTCTGGCCTTTCCGCGACGTATAGGTGGCATTTACGTTCGCCGAGGAAACCAGCCGATACATGCCGTCGAAGGGCGCTCCGGGCCGGGGCGTCGGCGGCATTTGCGCATTCGCAGCAACAAACGACCCGAGAAGCCCCGGAACCCAAAACCATCCAATGGCCTTTGACATGGGGCTGCCTCCGAGATCAGATCGCTGCTTCGGACTGCATGTCGAAGAAATGCAGCCGCTCCGGGTTGAGCGCGAGCCGCATCCGGTCGTGAATGTTCGCGCGGACACCGGGCTCCACGGAGGCGACCATCGTGTCCGTGCCGACCGCGACATCCAGCAGTATTTCGGAGCCGAGTCTCTCGACGACTTCGACGACGACGTCGAAGCCGAGCTCGGTCGGGTCGGCTGTGGAGGCTACATGGAGGTCCTCGGGGCGGATCCCCAACGTCACCTCCTTCCCGACATAGCGACCCAACGCGTCGATGTGCGCGGGTGGCGCCTTGATCTGCATGCCGTCGTTGGCGGCCCACAGCGCTCCGTTCTCCTGGCTGACCTTGACGGTCGCAAAATTCATCGCCGGCGAGCCGAGAAACCCGGCGACGAACCGGTTGGCCGGCTCGTTGTAGAGCTCGAGCGGCCCGCCGACCTGCTGGACATACCCGTCTTTCATGACGACGACGCGATCGCCCAAGGTCATCGCCTCGACCTGGTCGTGGGTAACGTAAATCGCCGTCGTGCCGAGCCGGTCGTGCAGTTTCTTCAGCTCGACGCGCATCTGGACGCGCAGTTTGGCGTCCAGATTCGACAGCGGCTCGTCGAACAGAAAGACTTGCGGATGGCGGACGATCGCCCGGCCGAGCGCGACGCGCTGGCGCTGACCGCCGGACAATTGTCGCGGCTTGCGCTTCAAAAGCATCTGGATGCCGAGGATCTCGGCCGCCTCCTGCACACGCTTGGCGATGTCGGCGCGGTCGAATTTCCGCATCTTCAGCCCGAAAGCCATATTGTCGTAAACGCTCATATGCGGATAGAGCGCGTAGTTCTGGAACACCATCGCGATGTCGCGGTCCATCGGCGGCAGCTCATTGATGACCTTGTCGTCGATCATGATGCGGCCGGAGGTGATCGACTCGAGTCCCGCTACCATCCGCAATGTCGTCGTCTTGCCGCAGCCCGAAGGCCCGACGAGCACGACGAATTCCTTATCGCGAATGTCGAGGTTGACGTCTTTGACGGCGTGGACTTCGTCGAATTTCTTGTTCAAGCTGCGGATGACAACCTGAGCCATCTTTCTCCTTTACCTCGGTTTATTAGCCTTTGACCGATCCGGTCAGGCTGGCCACGTAATGCTCGACAAAGAACGAATAGACGAATGCGACCGGGATCGAGCCTAGTAGCGCACCCGCCATCAATTCACCCCAGTAGAACACATCGCCGCGAACCAGCTCGGAAGTGACGCCAACCGGCACGGTCTTCTGGTCGGGCGAGGACAAAAACACCAGCGCGTAGATGAACTCGTTCCATGACAACGTGAAGGCAAAAATCCCGGCGGAGAGAATGCCTGGAACCGCTATTGGAAAGATGATGTAGACCATCGCCTTCCAGCGCGTCGCGCCGTCGATGCGGGCGCACTCCTCGAGTTCTTTGGGAATGGACTTGAAGTAGCCCATCATCAGCCAGGTGCAGAACGGGATCAGAAAGGTCGGGTAAGTGAGGATCAAAGCCCAAGGAGTATCGCCGAGCCGGAAATTGCGAATGATGTCGGCGAGCGGGATGAAAAGCAGGGTCTGCGGCACGAGGTAGGTGATAAAAATCATCGTGCCCAGGCTGCCGGCAAACGGAAACTTCAGCCGGGACAGCGCGTAGCCGGCCAACAAGCCGCAAAACAGAGAGATGGCCGTGGCAGCGATCGAGATGATCATCGTGTTCAGCATCCACGTGCCGAACAGGGTCTCGGTCAAGAGGTCCCTGACGTGCTCCAGCGTCGGATGCAAGGTCCAGAACGGGGAGTAGTTCGGCGCGTTCCATGGCCGATAAAGCTCGCTGTCCGGGCGCACCGTGGTGACCAGCATCCAATAGAACGGAAACAGCAGCAAAATGATGAATGACGTCAATGGGGTGTAAAAGAACACCCAACGCCGCCAAATCGCGCCTTCGATCATGTCTAATGCGTCTCCACCCGGCGGATGTAGAGCAGCTGCACGATGACGACGAGCAGCAATACCGGGAAGACGGCCAGCGAAATCGTTGCCCCTTGGCTTAGTAGGCCGGTGCCGATGCCAATCTGGTACGCGTACGTCGCAAAGAGCTGCGTTGCGTTTGCCGGTCCGCCGCCGGTTAATACATATACCAATTGAAAATCGGCGAAGGTTTGGATCACCGAGAACAATACGATCACCAATGTGACCGGCAACAGCAACGGCCAAGTGACGTGGCGGAAGCGCTGCCACGCTCTGGCCCCGTCGATCGCTGCTGCTTCGTGCAATTCCGGGCTGATCGTCTGCAATCCGGCCAACAGGCTGATCGCGTAAAACGGCACGCCGCGCCAGACATTGACAATGATCACCGAGACCATCGCCAGTGTCGGGTCGCCGAGCCAGTTGATCCGGCTGTGGATGATCCCGAGCTGGAACAATAGCCAGTTGATGACGCTGAAGGTCGGGTCGAACATCCATTTCCAGGCAAGCGTCGACAGTACCGTCGGGATAATGAACGGCAACAGAATAAAGGCGCGGGTGAAAGCCTTGCCCTTGAAGTTGTTGTTCAGCAGCAGCGCCAGCCAGAGGCCGAGCGCGAGTTTAAAGATGGTTGTTACGACCGTGTAGAGACAGGTGTTCCAGACGGCGACGCGGAATATGCCGTCGTTCCAAACCTGCTCGAAATTCTGCAAGCCGACGAATTGGCCAGGCACGCCGACTTTGGCGTCGGTGACCGACAATTCCACGCCCTTAACAAAGGGATAGGCAATAAACAAGCCTAATAGGAGGACTGTCGGCAGCAGCAAGGCAACGGCGAGCCAGCGCTCGTCTTCGAGAAGCCGGGTGACCGGCCCGCGCCTCGGTGTGCCGGCGTAGGCTGGCGCAGCCGCATAAGTGAAGGTCATTGGCAGGCTCTCCGCGCGTCAGGTGTAGATCTTGACCAGCTCCTCATGCGCCCATTTTACCGCATCCTCGGGAGCCATCCCTTGGATCGCCTTCGCGTACATATCGACGATAATGTATTTGGTCTGCGCTTCGGCAGAGGCCCGGCCCGGCGGGCCCGCATAACCCATTAGGCGACCAGTGCGCGGAATGTCCTTGAACGGCAACAGGACCGGGTCGAGCCCCCAGACTTTGTCTTCCTCCCAATAGGCAGTGGGACCGTCGGTGTAGCCCTGCTGCGATGTAAACCATTGCTCGAAGATCTCCTTTGATGAGATCCACCGGAGAAAATCTTTCGCCGCCTTTGGGTTTTTTGAATAGCCCATCAGCATATTGGTGAAGGGGGTCGGCAGATTGAACTGGCCGCCGGCGCCCTTCGGCAGCGGCGCGTGCAGGATGTCCTGCCACATCGGCGTCCCCTTATCGGTCTGGTAGGTGTCCGGCTTGCGCTTCGCTTCGAGATAGATCGAAGCCCCATTGTTCGTGGCGCTGATGCTACCCGAAAGAAAGGCGCGGTTGTTGCTCGAATCGTCCCAGGCGAGCCCGCCTTCGTCGCAGGCCTCCTTCCAGAACGGCACCGCGAACTTGACCGACTCGATAGTTTCCTTGCTGTTCAGCGCGACCGTCTTCCCGTCGGCCTCGACCTCCTTGCCGCCCCACGACCATAGGTAGGGGTACCAGAACCCCGGCGCGTCGCCAAAGGTGTGCCCCGCCGTCTGGCCCACCGGACGGCCCTTGTCCTTGAGCTTCTTGCCGGCTTCGCGCAGCGTTTGCCAGGTGTCGGGGAATTTTTCGTAGCCGGCTTCCGCCAGCCAAGATTTGCGGTAGGCGACCCGCCCACCGCCAACGCACCACGGCACGCCGATCCATTTATTGCCGACGGTCGCCACTGCCTTCGAGATGTCGTAAAACCCGCCCTGCGATTTGCCGAGGTCTTCCGCCACATCACTGACATCCGTGAGGCTGTCGGTGTAAAGCTGCGGCCAGTTGTTGAGCGCGAGGATGACGTCCGGTCCCGACCCGGACTGGATCGCCGAGGTGACGCGCGCCTGGATGTCGTTTGCGTTGACCATTTCGAAGGTGATCTTGATCCCGAGGGCCTTCTCGCCTTCGGGAGCGATTTTGTTCTTCAGAAGCTGATCGGAAGCCGGCACGAAATCGGACCAGCGCAAGTAATGCACCGCGGTGCCCTGCGCAAAAGCCGGCGCGCGCCCCGAAGCTAGGATGCCGGCGAGACCTCCGCTGCCCGCCGCAATCGCCCCGGCACCGGAAAGTTTCAATAGCCTCCGCCGGTCGATCCGCGCCATGATGCCTCCTCCCTGACAACCCCAACGGGCTCGCCGTCTATCTCGTTGTTTAATTCGATCGGGTCGGCGGCACAAGTCGGATCGGGGGCGGTCGGAAATGATCGGAGAGGCGGATGAGCGAGGAGAGAGGAATTGGCGTTCTGGCGATTTGCGGCAGTCTGCGCCAGGGCTCGTTCAATAAGGCAGCGTTGCGCACCGCTATCGACGAGAAGCCGCCGGGCATGACCATCGAGACTGCCGATATCGGCGAGATCCCGCTGTACAACGAGGATGTCCGCGCCCTCGGTTTCCCGCCCCCAGTGGAGCGGCTGCGGACGCAGATCGCCGCGGCCGATGCGCTGCTGTTCGTCACTCCCGAATACAACTACTCCATCCCTGGCGTGCTGAAGAACGCGATCGACTGGGCGTCCCGCCCGCCCGACCAGCCCTTCGCTGGCAAGCCGGTGGCAATGATGGGCGCGGGCGCCGGGATGGCCGGCACGGTGCGCGCACAATACGATCTACGCAAGTGCTGCGTCTTTCTCGACATGCACCCGTTGAACAAGCCCGAAGTATTCATCGGCCAGGCGCATACCAAATTCGACGCCTCCGGTCGCCTGACCGACGATGCCGCGCGCGGCTTTATCCGAGACATGCTCGTTGCGCTCGACAAATGGACCCGGCTCATCGGCCGGAAATGACGAATTGAAGGAGGGAATGCCATGGATCTCGATTTTACCGGCAAGGTCGCGCTGATCACTGGTGGCGCCAACGGCATTGGCCGTGCCACAGCGCTCGGCTTCGCTAGAGGCGGCGCCAAACTGGTGTTGGTGGATCGCGACACGGTGGCCGGCGAGGCGACCGCCGGGGTCGTCCGGCAGCAGGGTGGTGAGGCCCGGTTCGTCGCCGCCGATGTCACTAAATCGGTCGAGGTGCGCGATTACGTGAAGGCGGCGGTCGACGCCTACGGCGCGATCGATTGCTTCTTCAACAATGCCGGTATCGAGGGCAAATGGGCGCACACCGCCGAATACGACGAAGACATGTTCGACGCGGTGATCGGCGTCAACGTCAAGGGCGTCTTTCTCGGGCTGCGTCACGTCCTGCCGGTCATGCTGCAGCAGAAGCGCGGGGCAATCGTCAACACCGCCTCGGTCGCGGGCCTCGTGGCGACCCCCGGCATGCCGGCCTATGTCGCCTCGAAGCATGCGGTAATCGGGCTTACCAAGACCGCTGCCGGGGAGGTCGCCCGCAGTGGCATACGCGTCAACGCGGTGTGCCCCGGCCCCGTTGACACGCGGATGATCCACTCGCTCGAGGCACAGCTTAACCCGTCCGACCCGGCGAGCGTCAGCCGCCGCTACCAATCGGCGATCCCGATGGGCCGTTACGTCAACCCGGAAGAAATCGCCAACACGGTTCTCTTTCTGTGCTCGGATCTCGCCTCGGCAATCACCGGCGCACAGTACGTCATCGACGGCGGCCGCACCGCGACCGGCGGTGCCGTGACCCAGGCCATGCAGAACTGAACAGCGCGGCCCCTACCCTATAACATCGTAGGGACGCATCATTTCGTTGTCTTCGTGTTCCAGGATGTGACAGTGGAATACGTACCGGTATTTCTTGCCGGGACTGACGGTTGCGTTATCTGGCAGATCGAACTTGGCGATGACACGCGTGACCAGCCCGGTCACGTTGCCGTCGGCGTCGAGGCCGGGGAACGCCTTAATCGTGTCCTTGAACGCAGGTCGTTCGTTTGGCGCCGGAGGAATCGGATCTCCGGTGAAGACGACTTTCCCGGTGTCCATGAAATGCGAAAGATCGAAGGCCCGCCGCTCGAGGAATTGCACCAGATGCAGATGGATCGGATGGCCGTCGGTCGTCGTGTTCACCAGGTTCCAGATTTCTACTGTGCCTGCCTTCGGGGCTTCGCTCACGGGATCGTCCCAGCGTGCGCCGCCGGTCGGATTGTTCGGGTTGGCATTCACCGGCGAGCCGCCCAGTTCACCCATGACCGGGAACCCGTCCGAATCCCGGTCCGCCTCGCTCAGCATGATGAAGCGCTCTTTCACTGCAGCTGTTGGCGGAAGCAGGCTTATCGGCTTCAACCGCTTCAGCAGCGAACTGGTATCTCGGCCGGAGAGCGGTTTTGTCACGTGAAACTGCATGATCTCGGGCAGGTCGACCTCTCCCCCTCCCGGGAACGGGGCGGGTGCGTCGTTCACCAAGGTGAAGGATTTTCCCTGAGTGCCGGAGAAGTCGATGACGAGGTCGAAGCGCTCCGCCGGGGCGATCAGTAGATCATTCGATTGAACCGGAGCCAGCAACAGGCCGCCGTCAGTCCCGATCTGGTTGAAGGCCGGTCCGGGTTTCCCCGCTGAATCCGTCAGCGTCAGGTGATAGAAGCGTGAGTTCGATCCATTCAGCATCCGGAAGCGATACTTGCGCGGCTCGACTTCGAGAAACGGAAAGGCGACGCCGTTTACGCAAGCGACATCGCCGAAAAACTCTGGGATCCAGACCAGGTGGGTACCGTCGCCGACCGTCGGGTATTGCAGTGAGCCGTCTGCGTTGAACATCCTGTCTTGGATCAAGAGCGGCACTTCGTAGCGGCCCCGCGGGAGGTTCAAGCCGTCCTCGAGATCGTCGCGGATGAAGTAAAAGCCGGCCAGACCCGCGAAGATGTTGAGGCGGACGATCCCGAGCGAATGGTCGTGGTACCACAGGCCGGTCGCTTCCTGGTCGTTGGGGTAATAGTAGTCCTTGGTGGTAAAGAACGGGCCCGTTTGGCCCCAGTTATTTGTGAACCAGGCCTCGGGATAGCCGTCGCTTTCCGGCCATACATTGGCGCCGTGTAGGTGCACCACCGTGCGCACATGGGGTTCTCCCATATCCGCGCCGTGGATAGTCGTGTCGTAGGCGTAATCCAAGAGGTGCCGCCGCCCAGGGAGGTTGTTGACCCACCGCACCTTCACCGGGCGTCCCGCTCGTGTTTCCAGCGTGGGGCCGGGCCAAGTCCCCTCGTACCCCCACAGGGTCGTTGGCGGAAGGTCCGGGTGGACCTTCCGCCGGAACTCGGTCATCTCGATTTTGTAATGCGCGATCCCATCCGAGACATGCGTCGGTTGCACGACATCTGGGATCCGCACGCGGCTGACATACTTTTTGAGCGAAGGAGAGTCGGCTCTCGTGCCGCCGATCCAAGGGACGAGCGAAACCCCTGCTCCGGCAGCGAGGCCGGCTTTCAACATGGTGCGTCTGCTAAGAGCGGGCTTCAACGTGCTTAGCGTGCGTCTGATCATCTCGTTTTATTTCCTGTATTAGGTTTTCTGAGAACTTTGCTTTATTTCCGGCAACAGGGAGCTCACGCCAGCGGATCCGGCGCCGATGTTCCGCTGGTTTGCTTTCTTCTAAGTGCCCCAGGTCTTGACTAGCGCGCGGCACAACGTGCCAAGGAGAGCGCCAATCGAATCGTCGCCGATCGGAATACGCTTCTCAGCTGGTCCCGCGGTGGACATGAAGGCGAGCTGCGTTGCTTGCGGTGGTACCTCGAAGATCAGTCTTGTGGTGAGCGTTTCCCTTGGGCCCAATAAGATCTCCGGGAAGTCGTCGGCGAGCGGCCCCCAGCCCGCACCGTCGCGCGCGACCACGCGAAATACCCCCCGTCCCACACCACGGAGCCGATCTCCGGCGTTTTCGAATGTGACTTCCAAGTAGATCCGGTCGGCATCGTTACCGGTCGCGGTTGCCGTGCCCGCTGCGGCGGCTGTCTCTGCCAGCTGCGGCTGACGCAGACGTTGGGCGGACTGAACGGTGACGTGCAAATCCTCGACGCTGAAACCGTCGTTCACCGAGATTCGGGTCACCGGATGGGTAAGCTCCAGGGCGCCTTGGGCATCGAGGTGGGTTCCCTCGGTCAAGTTAATAATCGATCCGGCTGCCCCGGCCACCACTGCCGCAAGCGCGATAGTGGTCGAGACCACCCCCATTCTCGGGCGATGCACTCGCCGTTGATCGTGCGAAACCTTGGCGATGGGTGGGCCGTCGCAACCCCGGCGAAATAGCAAAACCAGGCCTAAAAAGGTCAAGGGCAAAGCCGCGAGATAGCCTAGGGACGCGTCGCGAATCCCGCTCGATACTATCGTCTCAGCTCTATTCCGTGCCTCGCGCGGCTGGCCGTGAAAAACATGAGTTGGTGAGGCGCCAAAGGCACGCTCCAGCGTTTGTCGTGGGCCCGAGACACAGAACAGGAAAAGTGCAAATAGGCTTGCGACCAACACAGTTCGGGTCAATAGCCCCGGCATGGATTGTTCAGGGATCCTCAAATTTCGGCTCGCCAAGAGGCCAACTCTTACTGCGATTAACGCCAACGGGAAGAGCAGCAAGGCATTGCCCAAAACACAACCGAGGCTAAGCCCTCGGCTGCTGCTCGCGGCGAGCCCCGCGAAGGGGATGACGCAAAACGCGAAGATAACCCCCAGGGCGAGCAGGGCCGCCAGTCGCGAAGTGCTCGCTGACGCCCGGTCGCCGGGGGTCTCGAGCGCGGGCGCCGCTGAAAGGAACTGGAGGTTTCGGATCATCAATGTCGAGAGTCTCTGCGATTAATTATCATTAGCCCAACTGTGATCACACAAAATCGGAGTTACATCAAGTCTTTAATAAAAATTCCTACAACCGTCGCTTTAAGAGGGAGCGACGAATGCGCCCGGATCCCAGGTCCTCCCGCCAGGTGGCTAGGTCGCTTCCTTACCGATCAATGTCAGGACGAGCGAGCGGCGATGCGGCGAGGCGCGGTGCTCGAGCAGAAAGATGCCCTGCCAGGTGCCGAGCTGCAGCCGCGCGCCAGTGACCGGGATGGTTAGCTGGGTCTGGGTCAGTGCGCTCTTGATATGGGCCGGCATGTCGTCGGCCCCTTCGTCATTGTGGCGGTAGAGCGCGCTATTCTCCGGCACGATCCACCGCAGAAACGCAGCAAGGTCGCGCCGAACGTCGGGCGATGCATTCTCCTGGATCAGCAATGAAGCCGAGGTGTGCGGAATATAGAGGGTCAGAAGACCGACCCGAGATGGTCTGGCGTTCGGTCGATTCTGCCACCTCGGCGGTGATCTCCTTGATCTCGCGCGGCGCGGTGTCGATCGATAGCCTAGTCTGTGCAAGATACATCGATAGCCTAGTCTGTGCAAGATACATTGCAGGGAATCCTTCGGTGAAGATGTGGGGTTGCGGCCGCCTCCCGGCGACACCCTTCCGCGGCGTCGGCGGCCGGCATATCCTGGCCGCCGATGACGAGGATCTCCCCGATGCAATCTGCCGCCTCGGCTGTGTTGTTGCTGGCCATGTTGCCATTTGGTGGAGGTGTGGCCGCGCAGACCACCGATCTGCTGCTCGTGCTCGCCGC
>Ga0306921_10007550_pt1 | contig 11432 bp, 13 predicted proteins | sample sta12Cox44000080_FD_203760 | JGI IMG/M metagenome (GOLD analysis project Ga0306921, IMG submission 203760) | Lab enrichment of tropical soil microbial communities from Luquillo Experimental Forest, Puerto Rico - statoxic.12C.oxic.44.000.080 (v2)... | ecosystem: Environmental > Terrestrial >... | reverse complement strand
CCGGCTTTCAGATCATTCAGAACAAGCTTGCCGGAATGCTCGCGAAACTCACGAGCATGCAACTCCTCTGCCTGCGCCTTGCCCAACTTCAAGCCGGGAGCAAGTTGACCGACGCTAGAGCTTCGCTAGCCAAAATGAACAACACGCGCCTGGCTCGCGAGGTTGTTGCCGATGCGCGCGAGATGCTGGGTGGCAACGGAATTCTGCTCGAATATCACATCGCTCGCCACTACGCCGACATTGAGGGCGTTTTTACGTACGAGGGTACCGATACGATCCAATCGCTTATTGTGGGACGGGAGATCACGGGAAGACAAGGCTTTACAACACACTGATCCCTAGTTTCTTTCGTTACGACCGGAGGGCAGGCGGGGCAAACCTGAACTTACCATCAGCATGCTACATGAGTTCGGGGAACGCCCAGGAGGGCTAACGGGCCGTGATAATGTAGCTCGATACAACTATGAATATGTATAAGCCAGTGGCGCGCGTTCCGGATTTTCCCGTGATGGAGCGGGAGATTTTGCGTTTTTGGCAAGAGAAACGGATTTTTGCGAAGTTGCGGAACAAAAATGCCGGCGGGCCGCGCTTCTCGTTTCTGGATGGTCGTTTATTACCGGCCAATTCTGTGGATCACACAATCACATCGCTAAAAACTGCAGGTGAGCGGTGTTTTTCTCTCAGTTGGATTTTTTCTTCAGCAGAAGAGTTTGGTTCTCTTTCCTGCCCAGATCTTGGGAGGTCAACGCCGAAGGGGCAGGGCCCGATGTACTGTGATTCCTTTTATTTATTTTTCGTCCTGCCGCACCGGATCGAGGCGGATTGGGCCGTAAGCTACTCCGAATTCATCTTGCGATGATATTTGGCTTTTAGCCGCTGCGCTTCGGTTTCCCGCGTTTCACGCAGACTCGAAAGGTCCGCGCTCAGTGGACCTGCCAATCCAACGCATAAATTTCCTGGCTGCTCGTGTCCTTCACCAGCAGCAGCGAATCGTCCGGCGCCAAGCCGGTCCATGGTCCAAACTGTCCCCAGAATCGCCGCAAATTCTTCAACCCGACCAGCCGCTCCAGCTTCCGGTCCGCAATCCGAATCCGGAAGAACGCCGGGTCATCCGTCAGAGTTGTGTCGAAATATATATATTTGCCGTCGTGCGACCAGCTGGGGTATCCCATCGGCATGCTCGCCAGTTCGCTCCACTGTGGGCTCGCCCGATCAAACAGCATAAGCTTCAGCGAGTCGCTAGTGATGGCCGCAATGTACTGTCCGTCCGGCGACCACCGAGGTGAGAACAGCTGTTCCGCCCCGGGCAGTGGCGAAAAAGTCTGTGTCTGCACATCAACGATACCGATTGCCCCGGATTGGTTCAGGCTCAAAATCACAGATTTGCCATCCGGAGACCAGCCAGGATCGAACCCCGCTTCCGCACCCGGCAGCAACTCTCGCGTCGCGCCGCCGGTGCTGGAGATGACGTACGCCCGCCAGTTTGTCTTGCCAGATCGCCCCATGAACACGATCTGTTTCCCGTCGGGTGACCAGTGCGGCAGTCCAACCGCCATCGAAGAGTCGGTAAGCTGCAGCCGTTGGCTGCCGTCCACCCTGCTCCGCCACAGTGCTCCTTCGGGAACGGATACATACGCGATCCATTGGCCATCCAAGGAAAACGTAAGGCCCTCCGCGGAAATCCCGCCCAGATAAGAAGTAAAGGCCGACCTCCCGTCGTAGCTCACCAACTCACACCGCGGTTGCACTCCCACCGCGAAAATCCTTTTCCCATCCTTGCTTGCCACCGGACTCGCAAAATCCAAAGGTCCGTTGGTCAGTTGCACCGGCTTGGCCTTCATTCCAAACCAACGCTTTTGCTCCGGCAGCGCCCACAAGTTTCTCTTTCCATCGCGGAAGCTGTGGAACAAATAATATTTTCCGTCTGGCGTCCAGCTACCGCTGTCCTCCTCCTGAGGCTGCAAGTCCCGGCTCCACCCAGGGAGCAGCGCATGCAGTCCGCTCCCATTGCCATGCACCTCCCAAATCGTGCTGAACCCGTTTCCGGGATCGACAACCTCAAACCGCAGCCGGCCACCGTCAGGCGAATAACGCACTCCGAATGCGGTTCCATTTACCGTTGCCAGTTTCCGCACCTGGCTTCCGTTTGCTTTCGCCACGCAAATGTCAGGCCCCTTCCCAAACGCAATTTCGCTTCGGTCTCTGGACCAGGTCGCCCCCTGTGTCGATATGTCACCCACTCGCTGCGGAGATCCCGTCGGCAGCGGCATAGACCATAGCAGAGCATCCGTCACGGTGCCTTCGAAGCTACCCACCAGAAGGGCCGAACCATCCGTGGCGATGTCCTCGAGAGTCGTGTTTCGGAAAGGAGTCGGCAGTATGGACGTCTCCCCGCCCGTTACCGAAACTTGCGCGACGACGAACTGATCGCCTTTCAACTCCGTCAAGTACAGCCGCTCGCCGTCCGTGCCAATCGGCATTTTCGGCAGTCCATCGTACGTGATCTGCGTGTATCCGGCGATGCGCGGCGGTGCCGGCGGCCACATCAACCAAACTCCTGCGGCTACGAGCACCAGCAGCCCACCAAACGCCCACGCCAGCAATCGAAAATTTCTTCCCCGGCTCTTCGCGGGAACCGGTTCCGCGCTCACCGCCGTCTGCGCCGGCGCCGCAGTCGCCGAAACCGCGACCGGCTCCGCGGCTGCCGCCCCACCGTTTACCTGCCCGATGAACCTGTATCCGCGCCGGTACAGCGTCTCAATGTAGCGGGGGTTTTCTGAATCGTCCGCCAACGCCTGTCGCAGTTTCTTCACGGCGCTGTTCAGGCTCAGGTCGAAATCCACAAACGTGTCTTCCGGCCACAGTCTCCTCTGCAACGCCTCCCGCGTAACGATTTCGCCGGGCCGCTCCAGCAGCATGGCCAGGATTTGAAACGGCTGGTCCTGCAATTTGATCTTGATTCCCGACTTGCGCAGTTCACGAACCTGCAGATCGAGCTCGAACAGCCCAAAACGCACGACATTGGAGTTAATCGTCGATCCAGCCAAGGGTCCCTTCCTATGATCCACAGAGTGTATCACTGGTTGAGCCCGCGGAATCGCCCTCCGTCCCAGGTCACATTTCCTCTCACCACTCCCTGTTTTCAACGGCTTAGCCACTCATTTTTCTTCCCCGCCCAAATCACGCCCCATCCATTGTCCTGCCCATGCCTTTCCGTCAAGGTGCGGCATGCCGTGCAGCACCGACCGGGACCTCCCAGTCGGCGCGGCAAATGAAAAAAACAGGAGATGCCACCATGAAAAACCTCACCATCGTTTTCTCAGCTTTTTTTGCCTTTACCGCTCTCGCCGCTGCTCCGGCCCTAGCCCAAACCACCAACGCCGTCCGCGTAAACGTCCCCTTCAAATTCGTTGTTGCCAACCAGACTCTTCCCGAGGGCCAATATCTATTCTCCTCAACCAAGGACAACGTCTTCATCCAGGATTCCCACGGCCGAACCCTCGCCATGCTCCTGACCGACGCAGTTACCGGACGTACTGTCCCCAAGGCCGGCCAGATCGTTTTCCAATGCTATGAACAGCGCTGCTTCTTGTCCGAAGTGTGGAATCCCACCGAATATGCCGGCCGTCAATTGCCGAAATCCCGCCGGGAAAAGGAATTGGCCCGGAAGGAAGACGGAGAGTTTTTCGCCCTCATCGGCCTGCCCGACAACAACCGCCGTTAACCCGGCGAACCCGCGCCCCACTCAGCAACCCTATGGTCTCCCGTTTGGCTGCCAATGCCATGAAGTGCAGTATGAAGCCTAAGTCGACCATCTCAGACACTCGAAATTTTCCGGCCTGCGTGACGACAAGGATGCGCGAGCCGTGACCAAAGAGCAGGCAGCCAAAGGCTGAGGTAATGCAAGTGGGTGTTAATCCATTTCAATAGCCTGCCCAAAAACCCTGTTTCCGTTGCTCCTGTAAGTGCTTGACTGTGCGTGCTCCAGATTCACGGATACCGCTTCCCCAAAAACAGTTTCGGCAAGAGACCTTGGCGGCGCGCCGCATGCTCGCACGAGTGAAAGAGCGGTTCGGCATCAGCGCCGAGGGTGTAGGAGCAGATAAGGCATACGGCAGTGGAGAGTTTCTGGCGTGGTTGCTAGAGCGAAGCATCCAGCCGTATATCCCGGTGATTGATCGACGCCACCAAACGCACCGGCGCTTCACTCGTGACCAATTTCTGTTGGAAACTGCGGTTAAAAATCGCCCCAGTCCAGACCAGCTGCTCAATGTGGCCCTGACGTATCTAAGTCCTCCGCATTTAATTCATCCTGAGAGTGGATGCCCTGTCGCGACACTCGGGCCAGAGCTTGCGCGAAGCAGTAAGAAAGTAAAGCAGACGCTTGCAGCGGCAATCCGCACCCGGCTCAAGAACCTCTCTGACCTGGTTTCATCCAGTGTGCCACTCGAAAAGCGAAAACGGCTCACGGCTGGTGCGGTGGCTTGTATGGTGGGCGGACTGGTGGTCGCGCGCGGGCTGAAGGAAGCCGAAGCTCTGGAATTCCTCAAGGATTGTCATGCCTTCTTGCTTGATACCTTCGCAAATTCCGATGTGTAAGCCACGAGCCTAAAGAACGAATCGAACGGAAGTCCCGGCAGGACTGAAATGACAAGGACATCTGGGCGTTAGTTAGCGGAGTCGAGTGTTGCATGCAAGGGCATAGGAATGCGAAAGGCACTTGTGCCGCTGGCGCCGACCGAGGCCCGGACGATGGGCTTCGAGGGAGATCACACCCCCGACTTGTAAAATCGCGTACCTGAGCAGAGCGCGTAGCTCTAACGCGGCACGGACGTCTGACTTAACGGGGACCTAGAAGTGATTCTTGCAGCACTCTATATCACATTTTGGCGTATCAGAGTCAACAAAGCGGCCTCAACGGCATGTTTTCTTACTCTTGGCCCAAATAGGTTAAAAAAACGCATGTGTATGCGAGCAGGGAAAAAGAGGTGTATAGTTACTCACCGAAGCAAACAAGAGATTTCGGCAAGAAGGAATCTCTTATGAAAAAGTCTTCCTTCGCTGGCCTACTTATCGCGTTTCTTGCGGTACTGGCCCTCGGCGGAGTGCTTTTCGCATTTCTGGGGACACGCGTACACGCCGATCAGTGTCCTGGCTCCGATACCTGCCCGACCAGTCAAATTGCCATTGCGCAAGGCCCGAATGCGGTTGAGGTCAAGTGGATTGAGCCAGATAACTTGCCAATCGTCTACTTGCTTACCACCAATCCTCAAGGAGCAGCTCAGCCGTGGCAGGTGCAGGTCGTTAGCCCACAAGACTGGCAGGATCGTCTGATATTCAACTTGCAGCCAAGCACCACCTATACGGTCACGATCTGCGGATACTACAGCTCGTCAAATCGATCTTGCGTCACCACGAATTCGGTCAAAACGCTTCCTCCGTCAACAGGCGGTGAAACTCCTACACCGACGATCACATCCGCCAACGTAACAACCAATTCGATCTACATAACGTGGAATGGCAACCGTTCGTACGATTTCTACCAGGTTTTAGGTGGCCAAACGCCTCAGACCCAAACCGGAAGCGGTGCCACAGGTTCGTTTACATTTCCGGGCCTCCTGCCCGGAACAAGTTACCGTGTGGAAGTACTGGGGTGTTTGTATATTCTGCGCTCATTTTGCTCGCAATGGGCAAGTTTGGACGTTAGGACCGCGCTGCCACCACCACTGCCACCGATTGCGCCGCAAAATCTTCATACGGCAGATGGACCATCGGACATCTTGGTTTCGTGGACGAACACACCGAACTATGAGTCATTCACTTCTTTCCGTTTCCCCGCTTGGCCCGGAGGCTTGAACCTCCCCACAACGCTTAATAGCATCGACGACATTGCGCCTGTAGCCGGACAGTTATACACGTACAAGATATGTCTTAATTACAAGTCCGGCAGCGCCTGCGCGACTACTACTGGAGCCTTGCCACCCAAGTGCACGATTACCTTCAGTTGCCCTGCCAAAGTGTACGCCCCTCCGAACTATCTCGTTCAGTGTGGAGGACCACCTGTCGATTTTTACCAAATGTCCCCCGACGGCACCATGTCGTTCATGCTCACGGGTACGCAAGTTTCTGGAACGAGCTTGGACTACAACTCATTCATAGTGGTGTGTGCCTCGGGCACAAAAACACAATCGTCGTGTTCATCGTATTCAATCTTCGAAGGTCCACCTGACTGGTGCGCACCACCCCCGTCCCCGCCGCCCCCGCCAGGTTCTAACTGCTGCATAGCCTGCCTAAAAGCTGGTGGGAACTGCAATCGCGGTCCCCACGGATGCACGTGCTATTAGGTTATCCAATCGGTTTTTTCGCTCGCTTTGCTTGGCCTGTCTCGTGCGAAACTGCGCGGGAACATCTCGAACTGGTCAAGCTCTTTCCGCCTTCACCCGTCTTGCGTAGCGGAGCTCTGGAAACTCCGCGTATACCTTGGGAGTTAACGGAGCAGCCCTCAACGCCCGGCCAATTGGAGCGAAGCGTGAATCCCCACACACCGGGACTGTCTGTATGTGTCCATCCCACAACACCGGCGCTATCGTCTCCCGCTGTTGCCCCAAATACTCCGGCTCTGGATGATTTCCCAACAACTCTGACATCCCCATCCCATCGAGCTCATTCGATCCATCTGGCATAAGTGGTCTCCTTTTCTCAAGGCAGCCGCAAAGAAGGCGTGCGGCTGAGGCGGCGGTGGATGGATGCTAGCCATCCGCGAAAGTAATGTTGCTTTTTCTAGACTGGACTACAATCCAGAGAACCCCAGAGCCCGTGGAGCGTGATGTATGCCCCGATGGTTGTGGACTCAAAGGCAGGATATTGGCCCTCCGGGACGCGCAGGCGCCTGCATGGCTTTCGACCCGGTACGCGGAAAGATGGTGCTTTTTGGTGGCGATCCTGCCGATCCCGGCACTTGGGAATGGGACGGCCAGTTCTGGACTCAGGTCTCCGACATGGGTCCACCCCCCCGACGCGAATTTGGTATGGCATGGGACAGCGCCTCGAAATGTGTCATGTTGTTTGGTGGTGCTGTAGTCAGTCCTGGAGGGCCCTCGCCCTCGATTCCAACATTACTTGGAGATACCTGGAAATGGGACGGCGAAAATTGGACTCAGGTAGAAGACACTGGCCCGGTCGCTAGATTTGGTTTGGCAGTTGCCAGTGATAGTTCGCGTGGTCGCGTCGTTCTGTTCGGTGGGCTCAGATATGTGCAAAATACCCCTCAGTGGCTCGGTGACACTTGGGAATGGGACGGAGCCGCTTGGACACAGCAGAACGAGACGGGACCTTCTTCCCGCGCCGGACACTGCATGGCATTCGACACGATCCGTGCGCTTACTGTTCTGTTCGGGGGAGCTGGGCTCGATTTCATAAATCAGGGCGACACTTGGGAGTGGGACGGAACGACGTGGGTGCGAGTATCGGAATTCGGCCCGGCGCCTAGGACCGCCGCGTCGCTGTGCTTTGATGGATCGGAAACAGTCCTATTCGGGGGGCAGACTCAGGTGAACCAGAACTTCCTTTTCGTGGCGGATACATGGTCCTTTGATGGTCGATTCTGGACACAGCGACAGGACATTGGACCAGGGTCAAGAGCGAGTCATGTAATGGATTTTGACAGCGGAAGAAAGAAAGTTGTTCTATTTGGAGGGCAAGGCTCGACAGGGGCGGCTATCAACGACACCTGGGAGTTGCCGGGGTCAGCACTTCCGGCTTGATACATACAGGGTTTTTGGGCAGTTCACGAAATCTTGTTCGGTACTCAATTTTTCCGCTTGGCGAAATTGCGAATCATCAGCCGCGCCTCACTTCGCTGAATAGCTGACTTTTCAACCGAGTGGTCTTGATTTAGCTTCCGGATTGCCGACCATCCACCTGGAATCGAATTCTCTATATCCTGATGGCATGTTTCGCAACTTTCCAGGTCGGCCGCTGAAACAACAGACAAATATCACCCTCGGTGCCAGCAGTCCCGACCACGGGATGCACGAGCGACTTGAACTCATAACTCCTGTCGGAAGGCCGCGCGCGCCGCGCACGTCGATGTGCTACAAGCCTTGCGCTCCGAGTGACGATTGGGCGACTTCCGCGTCAGGAATCCAGCGGGTTCGGACATGGCGGCACGAGCCACCCTCGACAAAGGCTTGAGTGGCCGCGTTGTGCCCTACGGCATATTCACCGGCATCGCGGTATTGCAGGTCGGCGAGGCGTTCATCCCAATCCTTGCTGGCTGGGCTACGCAAATTCGGACGGGGGAGAAATCCAGCTTCGCTACTCAAATCAATTTCAACTTGGAACACGAACGCTTCGTCTTTTCGTTCATCCGGTGCTGGCGTGCGTCGATTCACGAGAATGTGCCGACTTCGGCCCTCCAGTTGGGCTGCGAATGACGTAGCGTTCACGCAGCATTAACGTTGCTGTTGCACGCTGGCCTTGTTTCGGAAACCTCGGTGAGGTTGAAGCATGAAGAAGCTAGTGCCGATTCTTAAAAACATTCGACGTTGCGATTGCCCGGATACATCAAGTGCAGCGAGACATGGCGATTTCGTGCCCCGACCACAAATCTGACTACATGCTAACCACCGAGACCATGAGAGCAGCGGAGAAGGAAAGCGAAAACAGATACAAGCTGTAACCGGGCTCGTCCGCTGGCAAGTCTATTGCGACCCCTGAAGATCGAGGTGTTCCAATAGTGACGCGTGCGAGGCCCTTGAGCCCGCCATTCCTTTACGGCTTCGCGCCCGCGCCAGAATTTGCTCCCGATGAGGTTGTAAGCGAGGATCGACCAAACTGCGCACGTCCACGGCGCGACCCAAAAGAAAATTTGACCGCCAATGGCGAAAGCCGTTAATCCCTAGGTGCATATCAGACGGTGATAAAATCCTCTCGCGGAGGCAAAGCCTAGAAACGAGAGCTTCCTATGACCGAACGTTCGGATGGGCCGGTTAATCTGGGTCGCCACAGGCGGAACTGCAAGATCTGTGCTCATCAACATCGGGAAGAGATAGAACGAGAATTCATCAACTGGACTGGTCCCAAAGCCATTGCCAAGGAATTTGGCCTTGCGGATCGGACGGCGGTTTACCGTCACGCGCACGCCTTCGGCCTCTTCTCCAAGCGCCAGCGGAACATTCATGCGGCACTTGAAAAAATCATTGAAAAGGCCGGGGAGGTGGAGGTCACTTCTGCGGCGGTGGTGGCTGCGGTACAGGCCTACGCAAGGCTCAACGCACAGGGTCAATGGATCGATCGGGTTGAGCCCGTAAACCTCAACGAACTCTTCGAGAGAATGAGCGAAGCAGAGATGGAGGCCTACGCAAGGGAAGGCACCCTGCCAGGTTGGTTCAAAGTGGCGGTATCCGCAACTCCATTGGACAGTCAGGATGCTGGAAATGACGATTAAATCGCAAAAAGGGCTACCTTTGACCGCTACTCTACGGCCCGGAGATTTCCCTCTCGGATCGCCTCAGTCCAGAGCTCGACTTTCTGTGTCCTAACCACAAAGAGATCGCCAAAACTCATAATCGTTCCCTCTAGGTCTAAACTTCACTTAACGCGGATATTTTCCGTGTGACAACGAATCGAACCGAGACGTGATTCTTCTTGGCCCAAACACGTATTGAATCGATAGTTCTTGTGGATTCTGCGTTTAATAGGAACACGAGCTCGGGCTGATGATTTGTTTCCCCAACAGCAATCCCAGCGACAGAGCGATCGCCTAAGAACATTGTTTCCGCTTCTCTCCTCACCGTTTCGATAAGCTTCGACATCTGGACATTGCTGCACGTGTGACGCGCGGACGCGAATGGCCTGACGGCACGACGAACGATCATCCCGGCAGCGTGATCATTCTAAGTGCGGAAGATGATCCCGGTGACACCATCCGCCCACGTCTTGAAGTAGCAGGAGCAGATTTGAACAAGGTGCACGTCCTGAAAGCAGTTCGTCGTTCGAAACCTACTGGCGGAACATCGCTTGAGTCTTTCAGCCTGGAGACTGACTTAGTCGCTCTGCAAGACGCGGCGGCGTCATTGGACGATGCGCGGCTGATCCTTCTCGATCCGATTTCCGCCTACCTCTCACCTGGCGCAAAAGCAATCGCTGACGCCTTCTACCTCTTGAGACTCGCCAAGAAGGAGAAATGTATTTGAGGCCATAAACTCGGCAAAACAAGGATCCCGAACAAATCGAGAGAAATTCCAGCCCGCCAGCTACCCTCTCCCCGCCCTTTTTTCAACAGACTCAGTTGTTTCTGGGCAACCGCGGACGCCGAAGAGAAACAGAAGCCAATGCCAGACTGCGTGGATTTGACCCTTCCTTATGACAAAAATATGAGAAAGGAGGAAGACCGATGGCCAAGATCATCTGCAAGGGCATGGCGCCGCCGGATCACCCGATCTACCAGGAAGCCAAGGAAAAGGAAAAGCCGGCGCCGCGCCCTCGGCCGAAAAAGCCGCAGGGTAGGAGGAGCGGCAACAGGTGAGGCCTTGTCGGGATCAAGGCCTCGGGCTTACTTCCCTCGCCCCAAGTCCACAAGTGAACACCGTTGGCTAGTACGAACCTTACCGGTAACGCGACAAATCGGGACCTATAACGAACCTAGCGGCTACAGCACAAATCGCGGTCTTCCTTTGACACTAGTCGCTTCATTTCTTCAAGATTCTTGGTGGGACCGCGATAGCCTCTCCAGAGCCCTATAGCAAGGTCTGGCGACTCCAGCCGAAAGAGTTCGACTATATAGGAATGAGCAATTCCGCCCTCTTCGTAGTGGATGAAGGCGCGGTCTTGGGCGACACCGGCAAATATCAGCCTCCTCTTTGGTAAGTCTGGGTCGGTGATGACATCCGTCGCCTCAAATCGTTCTCCTGCGTCTGCTATTGTAACGCGAGACCCACCCTTCACCGTGTACAGCTTCCGTATTCCAGCGGGGAGGTCAGCCACCTTTTGCACGATTCGGTAGTCTGCCGTGAGAAACGCTTGGCGCTCAACGGAACTCATGTTGGGCGAAGTAAACTTAATCGGCGGAGGCTCTCCAGACGGCCATTCTGTTTCAAGTTTACCTGTCGGAACGGCAAGCCTCGTGTGGAGGTACAATAAAGCGGCCACCGCGACAAAGACTGTCACCGAGCCGATTAGAACGAGCTTCGATAGCCGCGACATCCCTGTCGGGTCTCCTTGCTCCAGCCTATAGACTTAGACACCGGTCGGAAGAAATTGGCCGAGGGAATGTCAACTCTTGGTTAACGAGGTAACCGTCCAAATAGGTATCAGTACCCAACTTACCGGTAACCCGACTTGAACGCAGCCGCCCGGCGGCGGGCGCTTCGCGTGAAGTAACTCAGCAGTGATTGCCTATCGGTAGAGATAAATTTGGGTCACAAGGAGGT
>Ga0306921_10007548_pt1 | contig 11432 bp, 17 predicted proteins | sample sta12Cox44000080_FD_203760 | JGI IMG/M metagenome (GOLD analysis project Ga0306921, IMG submission 203760) | Lab enrichment of tropical soil microbial communities from Luquillo Experimental Forest, Puerto Rico - statoxic.12C.oxic.44.000.080 (v2)... | ecosystem: Environmental > Terrestrial >... | reverse complement strand
AAGATCTCGCTGGTGTGCTGGAAATAGCGGCCGATATGAGCGAACAGTACTAGCTCCATGCGACGGTTCCACATCTCGACAACGGCGCGGTCCTTGGCGTCGACCCCCATCAGCGCCGGCTGGGGGTGCAGATCCTCGAAATAACGGCAGATCGCCACCGACTCGGCGATGCACGTGCCGTCATCCAATTCCAGGACCGGCAGCCCGCCATAAGGATTGCGCTTCAGCGCCTCGGGCGTGCGGTTGGCGCCCGTGAACAGATCTAGCTGCTCCATCGGCACCCTAATGCCCTTCTCGGCGAGAAAGATGCGGACGCGGCGCGGGCGGGTTGGGCGCCCTCGTAAAGTCGTAGAGTTTCATGCCGCCTCCCCAATCAGATTTGATCCGACATTCGCCGCATTCCGGCAGCTTCGAGGCCAGGATCGCTCCTTTTGAAGGGTTCGAGCAAGGGCAAATCTTGCCTCGGGGAACGGCAGTGATTCTCAACGGCCATCTAAGCATAGACCCGTTGTTGCGCTAATCACGCCGGCCCGCACACCCGCGGGAAACGCCCGGTTTCTCGACATGGGAAGGCGAATTCCCGCGAGACCCTGACTCGCTGCTTGAGCGAATGGGGTTCAAACCATCGGTCCTCCTCATGAGCGAGCCGTAAGAGGAGGGCCCCACGCACACGACCGCATGCCAGCGGATCGGGTAGTGGCGGTGAGCGGCAGGCTAATCTTGCTCAGCGGGCTCGGCTCGGTTGTGGGCCCCTTGATCGGCGCGAGTCTAATGGCGCATTTCACGATCGACGGCGTGTTCTACTTCATGGCCGCCGCCGCACTGTTCTTGACCTTCCTGGCTGCAGGCCGGAGTTTTACGACGTTGGCGCCGCACCACGTAGATCGACCTTTTGAGATCTTGGCGCCGCAGGCGGCAACGCTCGCGCACGCTCCGCTCAACGCCTCCGACGAACTCTGTCGCCGGTCCCAATCAGGGTTGCTTCCGAGGACAATTAATTCACGTCTTCTCAGCGGGGCTGGCATTCTTCATCGTACTTTTATCGCCCAGCGAGAACGCGGACGGCAGCGAAGCTGCACTGCCGCGGAAACGGCCGCTCTCGGCGCGTCCAGCCGATCATGGCCCGGATCGTGATACGACAGGAGTTGGCCGATTGTGTTGAAAAAATCCATCGCAATCGCCTTTCGACGCCTAATAAGCGGATTTCGGGCAAAGACCTTACTTTTAAGCTATTGAAATTACGCGCCTATTGATCTGGGCCATCGGCATACGGTGAGCATAACGGAGCAAATCGGGAGTTTTTCAACAATATCGGCCGAAGCCGTCCCTTCAGCCGGGAGATAAACCGGCATACCGGCGCCTCTTGTGAGGCGGTGCTCGCCGTCACTGCTGCCGATCAGGGTGCGACGAGACGAATGCCAACAAGCGTAAGTACCGCAGCAAGCAAGAGACGCAAGGCACGTTCTGGAGCTCGTGACGCGACCACGCTCCCGAGCGCAATTCCGGGTAATGAGCCGACCAGCAGCGAAGCAAGCAGAGAAAGGTCCACCGTTCCGACCGCAAGATGACCGAGCCCGGCGACCAACGTGAGCGGAACAGCATGCGCGATGTCAGTTCCAATGATCCGTGCGATTGGAAGGTGCGGGTAGAGCAACACGAGCATCGTGACACCGAGTGCTCCTGCTCCGACCGACGATAGCGCCACGAGCGCACCGAGTAACGCGCCCAAAAGTACAGTCGCTGCGGCTTCTCTTCGCGGCCTGCGGTGTAACGACAACAAATGGGCCAACGCCAATATACGGCGTCGGAACAGAAGGCTTAGCGCCGACAACAGCAGCGCGTAACCGAGGACGTATGAAATCAGGCTCGCCACCGCGCTGCTGTTGTGCAGCTGGCGCGAGATCAGCAGCAGTGTAAGGAGGCTCGCTGGTAGGCTGCCCGCGCCGAGCCAACCAACTACCCGCCACTCGACGGGTCTGTCCGATGTGATGGACCGCAGTTCCGCAGGTTTTGGTGACCGATGCGTACAGCAGATCGGTGCCAACTGCCGTAGCGGGATGGAATCCGAAGAGCAGAACAAGCAGCGGCGTCATCAACGATCCGCCGCCGACGCCGGTCAAGCCTACAACGAAACCCACGCCGAATCCGGACAAGGCATAGGGGAGGACGATAAATTCAAGCGCGCGCATGGCGGTTATGGCATGAATTCGTCGGTATTCACCGCCAGGTAGTCGATGCCGGCAGTACTCACTGCGTCCGCCGACGCGTGTGTACGTATTAGTGCTCGAACGACGGCTTTGGTCGAGTCTTGCCTGTTGCTATTTCGGGGACGAGACGGCAGCTATCGGCGCCCGCAGGCCACCATCCGACAAGCAGCATGGTGGGCTGGCACTCCATCCGTCAGAGACCGCGCGAGCCAACGCCGAGAACGGCCGGGATCGTATCGAGCGCGGCCCGAGCACTGCGCGCCGGCGGGCTTCTTGTCGCTAAGGACACACCACTTTCCCTGCCCGTCGCGTGTTACACTCTGATCGCTTAACACGACGAATAAATCGAGGGAGAGAAACGATGAGGGATGATCCTTGGACTGCCGCCAACCGGGACAAGGAACAGCTGAAGGTAATGACACCTCCAAAACGCAAGCAAACGCCTGCGAGGGCATCGCCGCCGTCCAAGCCAACAGTCTCGGGACCGTTCTGGACCGGCAAGAAATCCGCGCCCGAAATTCCAAATCCTCAAGGCGTCGTCGACGCGCGACAACGAACAGATGATTGAGCATGCACGCAAACGGCTGAGCAAGAGAGCAAAGAGAGGATGTCGCGGAGAGGATTTCGCGGCTACCCCATTGCTACCATCGCGCTCTACGGCCCGGACGATTGCACGGCAACCAAGCTCACGGTCGGCATCGTGCCGGCCGAGCATGCCGACGCCACAGAACTTAAGCGCTGGTTCTTAGAGGGGGCCGATATCCGCAATGATGCTGACATTGTCGACGAAGTGCTCGCGTTCGTCACGGCGGCCGGTGCCGGGTCCGTCGTGATGACGGACAAAATTATCGGCTGCCCGCACGAAGAAGGCCTCGATTACCAAGGGCCAACCTGTCCCGTGTGCACATTCTGGGCCGGACGCGATCGTTGGACGGGAGAGCACTCACACTAGAGCCATCGCTGAAAGCCTTGGCCCAATTCCGATGCGGTGCGCGGCTCGCACGGCCGGCGCTCTCCCCGATCCCGCCCACCGCTGCAGAAGCAGCGGGCGATGTCGCATTGCGTAATGCTGATCGGAATAAACGCCCAAATTTTTGCGTCTTGAAGAGTAGGGCATCGACGCGAAAAGGCCCGTTCTGACGCAAACAACATCGGTTACCGGAAACTGTTGGTTCAAGGGAGGGGAGCTATGGACAACCTGCATCGATCTTTGGCGCGTGGCGCGCTGATGACCGCTTCGTTCTTGGCCGGTCTTTGCCCGCTCGCACCCGCTACGGCGCAGGACGCAAGTCCGTATGTGGTGGGTCACTGGAGGCTTGATGATTCCTTTAAGGACTTTAAGACTGGCCCGGCTATAACGACTGATAATACGGACATCGTCTTTCTTAATCCGACAGGCTTAACCCTTACGCTCGAATATGCCTTTTTTGCTCCGGATGGGACATTTTGCGGGTGTGATCGCGACACACTAAACCCGAACGGACGAACTCGTTATACGATGCTTGCGGAGAAGCAAGGCAATTTATTTTCGACCAAGTTATGCCCGACGCAGACCGAAGGTGTATTAAAATCTATAGTTTTTACCAGCACAAACCAGATCGGTAAGGACGACGCGGTGCAAGCCGGTGTTCAGATCCATATCTTCGGGAGCTCCCCAGGACAGAGGAGCGAATCGAATCTGCAGGGCGTAACGATAAATCCCACGACAATAACAGAAATGAACAACATCCATACTCAGTGTGTGGCGTTCATTGGGTCGTGACATTCCGGCTATGGCTGCTGGCAGAGGCGGCGGAGGATGCGCGCCGGCTCGACTCCATTTATTCGCGCTGACCGACCAGCCGGATTCGAACCTTTATGGGGCTTTTCCTGTCAAGTAGTCGTTTTTGGTTTTTGCCGGTTCTTTGTTCGGAGCGGGAAAGCCGTTCTTCGTCCGTCGCCTGCGATCAGGTTCGCGGAGCGCGCGGAAGGGGTCGACGGATCGAAATGGTAGCAAAGCTTTGCAGCTTGCCGACTAGCGACGCTTGAGTTTCGCAGCGCCTTGGCGCCCGAGCACCCGGAGGGATGATGAACCCGCGCTTTGCGCTTCTCGCTTCCGGCAGCCGGACCATCCTTATATGCTGTGCACATGGACATTGGGTTGTCCCCGAGCTGCTACCGAGACGTGCCGGAGTCCAGGTCCTGACGAACAGCAAAGATGCAGATTTATAAGACTCTGCCGGCTCCCCACCGCATGAGGGCATAATGGCGCGACGGATCGTTTCGTTCTTGCCTTCGGCCACTGAAATGGCCTGCGCACTCGGGTTGGGTGACCAATTGCTGGGCATAACCCATGAATGCGATTATCCGCCCGAGGTTAGGGACAAGCCGATCGTCGTCCGCAGTGCGTTAGCGATCGAGGGAATGGGTCAGCGTGAGATCGACGCGGCCGTTGCCGAACAGCTGCGGAATGGTCTCAGCCTTTATCGGGTGGATGAAAGCCTGATGCGCAACATCGCACCTGATCTGATCCTGGCTCAGGACCTCTGTCAGGTGTGCGCGCCTTCGGGCGCCGACGTTGCGCGGCTGTTGACTGAGCTTCCTACCAAGCCGCGGGTTCTATGGCTGACACCGAAATGCCTCGACGAAATATTCGACAATTTGCGTGAATTGGGCGCGGCGACCGGCCGTCTGCAACAGGCCGAGGAGCTGATCGGCGCCAGCCGTAGCAGATTGGAGAAAATCGTTACCGGGTCATGGCGGATTTCTAACCGACCGCGAGTATTCTGCATGGAGTGGGTGGACCCGGTGTATTGCAGCGGGCATTGGGTACCGGAGATGGTCGAGATTGCGGGTGGCAGCGATCATCTTGGGCGCCCGGGCTCGGATTCCACTCGCATTCCGTGGAAGGAAGTTCTGAACTGGGCCCCCGAGGTTCTGATCGTCATGCCTTGCGGCTGCGATCTGGAAAAGGCTGCGAGTGCGGCCTCACAACTCTTCCAATATCCCGGTTGGACTGAACTTCCGGCTGTGCGAAAGAACCGCGTCTACGCGGTCGACGCGAGCTCGTATTTTGCGCGTCCCGGGCCCAGGCTCGTCGAGGGAGCGGAACTCCTCGCTCATCTCGTTCATCCGACCCTTTTTGAATGGAAGGGACCGCGTGGAGCCTTCCGAAGGCTAGTTAGGCTCAGCGCCGAGCCGCCCGCACCCGAGGAGGTGGAGACACGGCGGTGAGGGCCTCGGCATGTCCTGCATTAATGGTGTCTGGTTGTGCGTCGGGACAAGGCAAGACCACGGTGACTGCGGGCTGGCGCGCTATCACGCGCGTGCCGGGCGTCGTGTACGCGTATTCAAAACTGGGCCTGATTTTATCGATCCGATGATCCTCGAAGCGGCAAGCGCCGCACCGTCTACAACCTCGATTGCTGGATGGTGGGCATTGAAGCCTCGCGAGCGCTGCTTGCCGCGGCGGCGGAAGCCGATTTGATCCTGATCGAGGGGGCGATGGGCTTGTATGACGGCGAGCCGAGCACTGCCGACCTCGCCACGACGTTTGACTTACCGGTCGTTGTGGTCATCGACGCAGATGCGATGGCGCAGACCTTCGGCGCCGTGGCAAAAGGGCTTAAAGAGTATCGAGCTATTCCGTTTGCCGGGGTGATCGCGAAACGGGGTGGCGGGACTGGGGCACACGCGCATGCTGGCCCAAAGCCTGCCTCCGGATATCGAGCTCGCCGCGGCGCTGTCCAAAGCCGCAAAGTCCCTGCCGGAACGCCACCTCGGCTTGGTGCAGGCTGCGGAACTCGCCAGCTTGCCCGATATCCTCGATGAGCTCGCCGGTTTGCTCGACGAGAGTGGCTACACCCAACTGCCGCGTCCGGTCGCGTTCGCCTGCAGCAATGCTCCTGCTCCAGATCGGCTGCTCAATCGCTATCGCGTCGCGGTCGCGCGCGACGCAGCGTTTTCATTCTTGTATCGCGCCAATCTCGACTGTCTGACCGCAATGGGCGCCGAATTGGCATTCTTTTCGCCGCTCGCGGACGAGCCCGTGCCGCCGGCGGATGGCCTCTATCTGCCGGGGGGTTATCCGGAATTGCATGCCGGCCGTCTTGCTGGCAATAGCCGCTGGTCGTCCAGCATGCGCTCTTTCGCCGATACGAAGCGTCCGGTGCTCGCGGAGTGCGGCGGTATGATGGTATTGTTCGACCGGTTAATCGCGCTGGACGGCACCGCGGATCGTATGGCTGGGCTGTTGCCAGGCGAGGTAATTATGGCTGAGCACCTCGCGGCTATCGGCCTGCAATCGCTTCTTTCGCCGGAAGGCGAGTTGCGCGGCCACACCTTTCATTATTCTCGGCTCGAAACCCCGCTTCATCCAATAGGCCGTTGTGTTCCCCACCTCTACGGAGCGGGCGAGTACGTCTATCGCCACGGTGCGATTGTCGCTTCTTACCTGCACGCTTACTTTCCATCCAACCCAAGGGCTGCTGCCGGCTTGCTTCGACCGTAATATGATGTCAGCCGCTGTGGATCCTGGTCGCCCGGGTGCTGACCGCCCCGCGCGACGAGGTCTCCCGGCCGGTGCGGCAGTGTGAAGAACCAGCGAGCGGACGACGCGCCTCGTTTCGCGCTCGTGAACGGGTTGTGATCGGGACCGCCATCTCAAGGGTGGGACCGAGGTTTCGAGCGGCGAGTCTGCAAAATGCAGCGGACCGGCGAGATCGAGGAACACCGTGAGATCACGTGGGAACGCATCGCCGGGGAGTAGCGCCTCAGGATTAGGGCACGCAACGAGTGACGCCCTCGACCACACCCTGCTCGGATTGCGGACTCGCAGGGGTTGGGTGGAGCGTCCGGTTCTCATGCAACCGATGAATGACGGCTCCCCTTACGCCGCCCCACGGGCCGGACCTAGGCAAGGTCAGCAATGGGGCGAGGCCGTGTGAAAACATGCACGAGCGAAGAACGCGCAGCATTGCTTTCTCTATTGTCTTTCCCCCGTAGCGGTCCTCAGTGCTTTTATTTTTCAGACTGACGAAATCGAGAAAGATTTTCTACGCGCAGTCTGAGAGCCGGGGTTTTCACACGGGTGCGCCGGGAGACCGGCACCTGCAAGCTGTTCTGCTTTACGTGCTGGTCGTACATGACGAGGTTGTTAAAGGCGCCCATCATTGGGCGCTCTGCAAAGACTGTTGCTTCCTCGAGGATCGACATGCTGGCTGTGCTGTCGACCGTATGCATCGTCAGACCGCCGCCTGCCTTTTGAGCTGATGCTGGAGCAGCGGCGAGCAAAGCGACGAGCAATGGGCTCGCAGCGACGGAAGCTCTCCGAGCTCGGCTCATTTCGGTCCCTTCATCCCTTTGCTAGCGGGCGGCCCATTTACTGCGCTCTAATGCCGCGTGACAGCTATTTGTCCAGCCAAACGTCCTCGAAGCGCGAGCCGTTGTAGATGCCGTTGACCATCTGCGTCATCCCCTTCACCCACGCCTGATTGCAGACCGCGCCGCGTGGGTGGAAGAGGACCGGCCGGACGTCGTCCTCAATCAACTTCCTCTCGATCTCCCATACCAGCCGCCGGCGCTTCTCCAGGTCGGACTCCATCGATTGCCTATCAATCAGCGCATCGACCTCATGGTTGCAGTATCCACCATAATTGCGCGCGGCGCCGCAGGCATAGTTCTCGTAGAAATTCTGGTCCGGGTCGTCGAGCCCGTTCTCACTGACCACCATGCCAACAGTGAAGTCCTTCCGCAGCACCTTGGGGAACCAGTTGGTTGTGTCGACCATCTCGAGCTCGGCGTCGATATAGATCTCCTTCAGTTGGCCAGTTAGGAGCACGGCCGGGTCACGGGTCGGGGCGATGTTGCGGGCGGAGACTTTGATCGCCAACCGGTTGTCAGGGCCGTAGCCCAGCTTCTCCATGATGCCACGCGCCTCCACGCGGTTTTTCGCCACGTCGGGATCGTAGCCGGGCAAGGTTCTGAGCATCTCCAGCGGCATCCCCCAGACGCCTTCGGGCGGTGGCTGCATCGCGCCGCCAATATCGCCCTGCCCCAAGCTGATGATGTCGATAAAGGCTTGATGATCCAAGCTGAGCGCCATCGCCCGACGCAGCAGGGGGTCGTCAAACGGAGGCGCTGTGCGGTTGACGAGCAGGGTGCGCGGCAGGTTGCCCGGGAAAACGTCACAGACCACCTGCGGCGCCTGGTTCTTGAGATCTCGCAACAGCGGGATTGTCACGCCGAAGACCTGATCGAAGCTGCCGGCGACAAACCCCAAGATGCGCGTCGCAAGGCTCGGGACGATCGGCCACTCGATGCCCTCGAGATACGGCCGGCCCGCTTTCCAATATTCGGGATTTCTGGTGACTCGGATCCGTTCGTTTGGCCGGAACTCGACGAATTTGAAGGGGCCGGTGCCAATTGGATGAGCGCGCATGTCACGCGGCAAGACGTGACACGGGTAGACCGGCGACCAGCCGGAGGCCAACAGCGCCAGGAACGAAGGCTGCGGCCGCTTGAGACGAAAAGTGATCTCATAGTCGCCGTTGGCGGTCACCTCTTCGAGGTTGCTGTACCAGGTCTTGCGCGGATTGAGGCGCAGCTTCTCGGCCGACCTGCCGGTCAGCAGGTCCCAGGTGCATTTGACGTCCTTGGCGGTAAAGGGTTTGCCGTCGTGCCATTTGACACCCTGGCGCAACGGCAGGGTTAGCTCGGTTCCCTCCTCGTTCCACGACCAGCTAGTCGCCAGGTCTGGAACGATCGATGCCATGCTGTTTTGCGCCACGTGCTGATCGAACATCACCAGATTGTTAAAGACGCCCATCATCGGCCGGTTGACTGCGCCCGTCGCCTCCTCGTGCATCGACATCGAGGCCGGGCTGTCGAAATGCGACATGATCAAAACCCCGCCCGATTTTTGCGCGTCTGCGATCGGAGCGGCGAGTACAAGCGACAATGCAAACGCGCTCGCGAATCGTCCCGGATTTCGCCACATCGCACATTACCTCCCGAGGCGGTCGCACCCTTCTCGTCGTCGGGCTCGTTTGGTGGAGCTCTCGTGCTGAGTGCCGACAGCGGCAGGTTACATTGCGGCCGATCCTGAAGCTATCGCGGCGAAGCCTGAAACACTGACTATTCGGGTTGACTAACTTCCGAGGCGCCTTTCGCATGGTCAATAGCGGGATTCGATCTCAGGATTGGTCTCCCCCAACTTCAGGCATCTAACGGTACCTCTCGGCCTTCGCGGCAAGTTTCAAGTCGGGTCGGGATCATCGAATTTCTCGCCGAGCGGCACCGCGTCACCTCGGCCAAGTCGACAACGAGGCGAGGACCAGTCGTGACCAAAAGGGCGGTGACGGTAGATCGCACTCCGACAACAGCCGAACCTGCCGGCCAGTACAGCTTTGTTGGGAAATAAGATCGAGAGGACGGTGCTCCGAGCTTCCCGAGCTCCGCTTCTCATCGCCGCCAGCCGGCGTTCGAGGATACCGACGATCTGGCCGCCAATATCGGCCGCCCATTCCTGCCCTTGAAACGCTGTCCCCTTGATCTTTGCCCGCCATGTTGCTGCCTTCTCGTGCTGATTAAGACAAGCAGCGCTCGTGACCGAGCTTGCTGCCGTGATCAAAATGATCACTTCCCGGCGTCGTCGCGCGTTCAAATGTAGAAGGCGAAGGAACCCTACTTGACCCTGGCCTGAGGCGCGATCAGGTTTGCTTCGAAAATTCGCTGAGAGAGGTGGTCATGAGCGCAGAAGCCGCCGAGGAGACGAAGGGTCCCGGCATTGTACTCCAGCCGGGAGAGGGACAATCGTACTGGCAGCCGATTTGGGCGAACGGCTACTCGATCGTCAAGCTGAGCCCCAAACACGCTGGTCCTGATAATCTTACGATGGGGATACAGGTCATCGCGCCCGGCGGGTATGTGCGCGAGCATTCGCACACACCCAACCAGGAGATCCTGTTCTGCTTCGCGGGTAAGGGCACCGTTATCGTCGACGGAGTGCCGCACCCATTCGTCCCGGGTACGACCGTCTACGCGGCCCCCGGCGTCAGACACAAGATCATCAATGATGGCGCCGATGAGCTCAAAGTGACTTGGACCTATCTGCCGCCCGGCTTGGACGAATTCTTTGCCGCCATCGGCCGTCCGCGCGAGCCGGGCGAGCCGGCACCCGAGCCCTTTGCGCGACCTGCCGATGTCCACGCGATCGAGGCAAAAACAGGATACGGACCGCCAATCGAGGGGTGAGCTTCGCCCGCTCAGGTCCTTTGAAGTGGATACTCGCGCAGATCAGGCCGCGGCCGGCTCGTGAGACTGGAGGGTCGACGCCGGGTTCGGCTCAACGCCGGGTCAGCGGGTTTCCACAAGGCGCCATCGCGGAGCCCCGCCAACCTGATCGCTATTCGAAGCTCTCGCGGGCCGGTGCCCGGCGACGACATCCTGCTGTGAGTCGTCGAGATACGTTACACCGTCGGGCAGCCCCAATTTGGCCATCGGACGCGATCTCGGGTGGTTGCCCGGCGCTCTGGAGGATGCCTTAACAGGCGAGAGCTGCCCCAGCAGCACGGCGGCCGCGCGAAACCCCGGGGGTTCTCGACCTATGAAGACGGGTACGAGAGAAAGACTGGCTGGCGGCCGAATATGGATCCGAACCGTCAGTCCCGCTAGGATCGAACAACGATGCGAGACCCACCCGTTCGACCTTTTGACACCTCACCCTTTCGCGAAAGAGACCGGCGTATCCGTGAGCGGGCCCGACGGTTCGAATCGATCTTCCTCCAGCGCCTTCCGTGGCGTGAACAACGTCGGCACCCGAGTTTATAACGCTTTCGCGGCTCAATGGCTGGCCTATATGCTCCCCTACCGACGGCAATTCGGGGTTCTCGAGAGACAGGCGCTCGGTCCACCCCGCCGCCCGCGCGAATTCGTCGAAGAACGCGATGTCGCAGGCGCGTTCCGGCGATCGCTCGATCGCTCACTGGACGCTTTCGACGTGGCGGCATTTGAGCCGTCCGCAGTGATAGGCCACGCCGCTGAGGAACTGATGGTTTGCAGACTCTTGAGCTGGGTCCTTCCCGCGGATCGTTGAAAGCAGACCTGACGCGCTGCGATCTTCGCCGCGATCCTGGCGCGTGCTTTGCCGCGTTCGATGCGTGGCAGCGTCAGCTGCAGGTGGTGCAGCCTGTCGGCTTTGGCTTCATCCAGCCACTACAGCTTGTAGCCGATCTTGCGCAGCAGGTC
>Ga0306921_10007547_pt1 | contig 11433 bp, 12 predicted proteins | sample sta12Cox44000080_FD_203760 | JGI IMG/M metagenome (GOLD analysis project Ga0306921, IMG submission 203760) | Lab enrichment of tropical soil microbial communities from Luquillo Experimental Forest, Puerto Rico - statoxic.12C.oxic.44.000.080 (v2)... | ecosystem: Environmental > Terrestrial >... | reverse complement strand
ATCTTGAAAGGGTCAGAGCGGGCAGCCGGCGTCGGCGATGCGGTTCTTGTCGGGATCGGCGAAGATGGCGTCGATCATGTTGATGCCCGATTGCTCGGCATTGTTGCCTTGCGTGATGCACGAGGCGTTGGCGAACCACAGCACCTTGCCGCTCTCGACCGAATAGAGCGTGAGCGAGATGCGCAGCGTCGGACCGGTGGCGGGCGGCGTGTAGGTGTCGCGGCGCTCGAGCTTGTTGCGTGGCAGATCCATACGCGGATTGGAGCCGGGCTCCAGGTAACTTGGGGCATCGTTGATGTAGCCGCTCCGGCCGGCGCCGCCCGACAGGTCGAAATACGACACGTCCATGCGCATGACATTGCCGCCGCTGAAGCCGACCTGGTTGCCGCGGCGCGCCAGACGCTCCATCACCTCGCCGCGCAGCTTGCGCGCCAACGACGTGTCGGACGTGAGCTGCACCGCCGTCTTGGTCTTGGGGATCGGCTGGAAGGCCTTGATCTCCATCTGGCCCGTCTTCAATCCGGGCCCGGGCGGCTGGGCATGACTCGGCGCCGCCGCGAGCGCCGCCAGCAAGATCAGGACTACGATACGCATAGGCTCTTCCCCCGTGCGGCCGTCTCAGGCCGCGGATTTGCGCCAACCCGGCTCGTCCCGGTCGAGCAGGCGCTTCAACGATTCGAAATGCTGCTCGGCCAGTACCGCGTCGCCGGCGATCTGCCGATAGGTCTCAGCGGCCAGCGCCGCGTCGATATTGTGCAGCGGCCGGCCGGTCTGCATCGCCAGCACCTGCACCATCGCGGTGCGTTCGAGATAGTAGAGGTCGTCGTAAGCCTTGGCGACGGTCGGCCCGCTCACGATCACGCCGTGATTACGCAGGAACAGGATGTCCTTGTCGCCGAGGGCCTGGCACATGCGGTCGCCCTCGGCGGCCGACAGGGCGACGCCGCAATAGACATCGTCGTAGGCGATGCGGCTCCAGTAGCGGAAGGCGTTCTGGGTGCACATCTCGATGCGGCCGTCCTGGATCGAGGTCAGCGCGGTGGCATAGGGCATGTGGGTGTGCAGCACCACCTGGGCGCGCTTGTTGCCCTGGTGGATGCGGCCGTGGATGAAAAAGGCGCTGTTCTCGACCTCATACTTGCCTTCGATCATGTTGCCGTCGAAATCGGCGATCACCAGATCGCCGGGCGTGACCTCCGACCAGTGCAACCCCATCGGATTGACCAGGAACAGGTCCTCGCGGCCCGGCACCGCCATGCTGAAATGGTTGCAGACGCCCTCATTGAGGCCGTGGCGCGCGGCGCACCGGAGCGCCGCCGTCAGATCGAGGCGCGCCTGGGTCACCGGGTCGTTGGCCAACATCGAGGAAACTTCGCCTAGCATGGACATTGCGGCCGATGATGCCGCCTGCGATGAGTTCTGTCGATGAATGTCCTGCTGTCCTCGCCGCTGGGGGCGCTGCTGGCTAAGCCCTGGCTCGACCCGGTGGGCCTGTTCGGGGCCGAGCGCTGGTATCTGCCGTTGTCGCGGCTGTGGGCGGCGGCCAACGCGGCGGGCGAGGACGCCGGGCAGTTTCGCGACAATATCGGCGCGCCGCAGCCCGATTTCCGATCGGCGGGTTTGCGCGCCACGCTGGGCCGTCATGCGCGGGCGCGCCTGCAGGCCGAGACCGCACGACGGGACTGGGAGGACGCGATATTCGCCGGGCCGCACAGCGCCTGCGACGCCGCCACGCTCGACCGACAGCGGCGGCGGTCGGCAACCCGCCATCTGTCGACCCGCGCGTGGTTCTATCCCTTGCTGTTTGGCCGCCGCATCCCGTCAGCGCGTTGGCGAATCGATGAACCCCGGCAATTCGAGCAGGCGCTCGGCCGCGCCCTCGGTGATCCGGCCGTGCTGTACGGCGCCTCGATCGACGCCGCTGCGGTCGAGGTCTCGCACGTCGGCGACGCCAACGGCCGGCGCGAATACTGGCTGCGTGCGCCGACGCCGTCGGCACGGCTGGGGCGAAGTCCCGGCAGCGAGCGGCTCTATGCCCGCGTCGTCGAGCCGGCGGCCGGCTCGCAACGGACGCTGATCTCAGGCAGCGGCCTTTGTCTGGAGACCGATCTCCTGCCGATGCCGCTCGATAGCGCCGCACAACTCGCCGCGATGGGCTGGCGGGTGATCGAGCTGGTGAGCCCCTATCACGGCCTGCGGGCGATGCCGGGCTACTATGGCGGCGAGCCGTTCTTCGCCCTGGCGCCGACCAGCGCGCTCGACCTGATCGCCGGCCAGGCTGTCGAAGCGGCATTGCTGGTCGCCTGGGCCCGCGGCCGCTTCGGCGGCAAGGTGGCGCTCGCCGGCATCTCACTCACGTCCTTCGTGGCCCAGCAGGCGGCGAGCCATTGCCATCTGTGGCCCGCCGCGGCGCGGCCCGACGCCGTGATGCTGATCAACCATTCGGCTCACATCGAGAACGTGGCGTTCGGCGGTGCGCTCGCCGCCATGCTGGGTCTCGACCGGGTGCTCGCCGATGCGGGCTGGACGCGTGAGTCGCTGGCGCGGCTGTCGCAGGCGGTCAATCCTGCCGGCGCGCCGGCGCTGGCGTCCGATCGCATCGTCTCGGTGCTCGGCGAGACCGATCGCTGGGTTCCTTACGAGGACGGTGAGGCGCTGGTGCGCCAGTGGCAGCTGCCCGAGGCCAATGTCTTTCGCTACCGGCTCGGCCACCTCGGCACGCCGGTGCAGCTGATGCGCGACAGCGCGCCCTTCGAACGGCTCAGGCAGGTGTTGGCCGGCTAGCGCTCAGCCCCGAGATCTCGCGGATCAGCTTGGTGCGCACGGCGCGACCGAAATCGTCGAAGTTGACGGCCGAGATCATGAACGAGCCCGGCCCGCCGATCACGTTCTCCTCGTAGTACTTGTCGAGGCCGGTGTCGGGTGGGCGGCCGAAGTTGGTGCGGTTCATCATCACCGGCAGTCCGTTGATGATGATGCCTTGCGCCACCAACTTGTCGCGCACCAGCTCGGCCGGCGGGCCGTCGTTGGTGCGGCCGTCACCCGAGATGTCGATGACATGACGCTTGGACCAGTAGCCCGAATTGTCGAAGCGCTGGCCGGCGAAGGCGAGCGCCGCACCGACGGCGGTCCAGCTCTGCGAGGTGCGTGGCGCCTCGGCGAGCTTCTCGGCGAAACGCCGCGCAGCGCCGACGCTGTCGATCGCGGTCCAATCGATCACCACCATCTGGTAGTGCGTGCCGGCCCATTCGGTGTAGCAGATGGCAATGCGCTTGTGCTCGCCCGATAGGATGGCGTCGAGCACGCGATCGTTGGTCAGCGCTTCGATATAGCCGCGGCGTTGAAGTTCGGCCTCGACCTCGTCGATCGAACGCGACACATCGACGGCGAGCACCAGTTGCAGATCGACCGGCGTATCGGCGGCTTTTGCGGAAGTCCCGGCGGCCAGGGTCATCAGGGACCCGACGAGCGCAGTGCGTCGCTTCATGTGCCCTCCGAGGCGGTCCTCTCGAGGATAGCACCAACTAGAGCCGCAAAAGCAAAACGCCGGAGGATCCCCCCGGCGTTCGCGTTCACAGCTGCTGCTGTCTACTGGTCGTCGTCGAAGCCGCGCTTGCGCGGTTCGTAGTCGCGCTCGCGCCGTGGCGGGCCGCCGTCGCGCCGGCGTTGCGGGCGACCGGCGTCGAAGCCGCCGCCTTCGGGTGCGCCGCCACCGCCACCGCCGCCACCCGAGAAGTCGGCACGGCGATCGCGCATCGGACCACCATCGCCGCCACCACCCGGGCCGGCGCCGCGATATCCGCCGCCGCCACCGCCGCCATAGCCACCACCACCGCCGCCGCCACGATAGCCACCGCCACCGCCGCCGCCGTAACCACCGCCGCCGCCACCACCGCCATAAGGCGGACGGGGCCCGCGCGGGCGGAAGCCGCCGCCATCGCGTCCACCACCGCCAAAGCCGCCACCGCCGCCGCCGGGCTGGCGCTCAACGGCTTCGCGGACGGCGATCGAGCGGCCGTCGAGCAACGCGCCGTTCATGGCCTGCATGGCCGCGGCGCCTTGGTCATCTGTTTCCATCTCGAGGAAGGCAAAGCCACGGCTGCGGCCGGTCTCGCGATCCACGATCACTTTTGAGGAAGTAACGGTGCCGAACTGGGCGAAGGCTTCTTGCAAACGCTCGGACGTGACCGAATAGGGCAGATTGCCCACAAACAATTTACGACTCATTCAAGGCTCTGGGCTGGAGAGAGTGGGGTTGAGCGGAGTCCGGCGAGCGCTCGCTGATGACCTGAGTCGCAGCGTTCGTAGATCTCTGACTGATGATGACCAAGAAGCTCACAGGGAAGACGTTGACCGGTATCGCGCTCTCACGGCTTTGCCGAAGACTCCTGAAGATACTCTTGGGCCAGTGTCGCTATGCCGCAGTTATGCGCTGATTCAAGGCCTGAGTCCACAAGGGTTGAGACGGCCTGCTCCAAGTCACACAATCGCCACGGTAATTGGAGGAGACGTCATGATCATCGACCATCGCACCTACGAACTGCAGCCCGGACGGCTGCGCGACTTCCTCGCACTCTATGAAAAGGAAGGTTTGGCGGTGCAGATGAAGCATCTCGGTCATCTGGTCGGTTACTTCACGACTGAAGTGGGCAATGTGAACGAAATCGTACACATCTGGGCGTATCAGGACCTCGCCGATCGCACCAAACGCCGGGCCGCGATGGCCGCCGATCCCGCGTGGCAGTCCTACTTGCAGAAGAGCCGAGAATTCCTGAAGACGATGAACAACAAGATATTGGTGCCAACTTCCTTCTCACCCACGAAGTAAGGGAAAAACATGTCGACGACACACCCTCGCCGCAGCGGCGCGCAGGTCCTGATCGACCAGCTGCGCATCCATGGCGCCGACACGATCTTCGGGGTGCCGGGCGAGAGCTACCTGGCCGCCCTCGATGCGCTCTATGCCCAGCGCAACTCCCTCCGCTACGTCATCTGCCGCCAGGAAGGCGGCGCCTCCAACATGGCGGAGGCCTACGGAAAATTGACCGGCAAGCCCGGCATCGCCTTCGTCACCCGCGGTCCCGGCGCCACCAATGCCAGCATCGGATTGCATACCGGCTTCCAGGATTCGACGCCCATGATCCTGCTGGTCGGACAGGTGGCGCGCGAAACCTACGACCGTGAGGCATTCCAGGAGATCGACTACCGCCGCATGTTCGGCCAGATGGCCAAGTGGGTGGTGCAGATCGAGGACGCGCGGCGCATTCCCGAGCTGATCAGCCAGGCCTTCCATCGCGCGCTGAACGGTCGCCCTGGACCGGTGGTCGTCGTGCTGCCGGAGGACATGCTGACCGACGAAGTCGAGGTCGCCGATGCCGGTCCCTACAAGATCGCGCGCGGCGCGCCATCGGCGGCCGACATGGCGAGCCTGCGCGCCATGCTTGACGCTGCCAAGCAGCCGATGGTGATCCTGGGCGGTGGCGGCTGGAGCGCCGAGGCCTGTACCGACATCAAGGCCTGGGTCGAAGCCAACGGCCTTGCCGTCACGACGGCGTTTCGTAACCAAGATTTGATCGACAACCGCAACCCGAATTTCGTCGGCGATCTCGGCATCGGCGTGAACCCGCCGCTCGGCAAGCGCCTGAAGGAGAGCGACCTGATCATCGCGATCGGGCCCCGGCTGGGCGAAGCGACCACCGGCAACTACACGCTGTTCGACCTGCCGGTGCCCAAGCAGACGCTGGTGCATGTCCATGCCGGCGCCGAGGAGCTCGGTCGCGTCTACCAGGCGACCTTGCCGATCAACAGCGGCATGGCGCAGTTCGCGGCGGCGGCCAAGGCGATGAAGCCGGTCGACGGCTCGCGCTGGAAGGCCAACCTCGAGGCGGCGCGCGCCGATTACCTGAAGAACATCGAACCCAACGCGCAGCCCGGCGCGGTCAACATCACCGAGGTGGTCGGCTGGCTGAACAAGCGCCTGCCCGACGACGTCATCGTGACCAACGGCGCGGGCAACTACGCCGCCTTCCTGCATCGCTTCTTCCAGTACCGCGGCTTTCGCACCCAGCTCGCGCCGACCAGCGGCGCCATGGGCTACGGCGTGCCGGCGGCGGTGGCGGCCAAACTCGCCGCGCCCGGTCGGATGGTCGTGTCGTTCGCTGGCGACGGCTGCTTCCTGATGAATGGCCAGGAGTTCGCGACCGCGGTCCAGCATGGCGCCAACGTGGTGATCGTGGTGGTCGACAACGGCATGTACGGCACCATCCGCATGCACCAGGAGCGCGAGTACCCGACACGCGTGCACGGCACCGAGCTCAGGAACCCCGACTTCGCGGCCTACGCCCGCGCCTTCGGCGGCCACGGCGAGACGGTCGAGAAGACAGCCGACTTCGCCGCGGCCTTCGAGCGCGCGGTATCGGCCGGCAAGCCCGCCATCATCCACATGAAGACCGATCCCGAGGCACTGACCTCGCGGATCACGCTCTCGAAGCTGCGCGAGCAGTCGCTGGCGCGCCACCAGCAGCACTAGCGGCCGCAGCGCAACAATCTTTCAGGCGTTTCCCACGAGTTTACCACCTCGTGGGAAACGTCCGATGCCGATGGCATAAGGGTTTTGGGCACTTTTTCCCATTTGGGACACCCACCCCCTCGGTTTGTGACTTGACACACTTAGGCGACGGAGCGCCGAGACGAATTAGCTCGCAGCGAAGCGCTCGAGGTCGGGCATGATGTGCTTTGCGCGCTGGTGGTCGCCGATCAGCTTCCACCAGCACCAAAGCTCGATGAAGCCGTAGAATTCGTAGAGCTGCAGAGCCTCCTGCCAGTCAGTGCGGCCGATAGGCCCGTAGCCGTCCAGCAGTGCGGCCCGCTTCGCCGCGTCGCCGCGCACCGAGTAGCTGAGCGTCTTGGCGATATCCATCAGCGGGTCACCCGCGATCGCGTTCTCGAGATCGAGGATGCCCGACAGCTTGATCGCGCCATCCTTCCGCTCTGCCAGCAGGTTGCCGGTATGGAAGTCGTAGTGGCACAGGCTCGGCTTGGCGCAGCCATCGAGCAGCGGCGACCGGCGGTCGACGAAATCGCGCAGTTGCCGGGCCAGCGTTTCGGGCGCGCCGTACTCGGCGAGGCCGCCAAGCTTCTTGTCGAACTGCGAGGCCATGTAGGCGCGGTTGCTGGCGAAGGGTGTCACCACGCCTTGCGGTCCGATGTAGCCAAACGAGTCGAGGACGATGCCGTGGATCTCGCGAAGGGCTTCGCCCATTTGCCTGTAGGTCGCAGCGACGTCTGACGGAGCGAGATCCCGCTCCAGATCGATGACGCTGTGACCATCAAGCCTGGTCATGACGAGGAAGTTCAGTCCGAATAAAGACCCGGTTTCGTCGGCCAGCACGATGCGCGGCACGGGCACGCTCAGTCTGCCCTCCATGAGACGCGAGACCGTGATCTCCTTCTGCATCTTCCAGCGCATGCTGTCGGGATAGACCTTGAGCACGAAGGCGGGTGGGCCGTCAGCCAGCGCGATCTCGAACACGGCGCTGATCTCGCCCTGGCGCATTTCGCTCACGCACGCCATGTGCCGGCCGGGCGCGACGCGGTCGACGATCGCTTGCGCCTGGTCCTGCGAGACGGCGAGGGCCGGTTTCAGTTTCACGATCACGGCGGACGCTTAACATGCGGCCGATAAAAGCGCTTGCGCCGGCATCTCTTCGCGCCTATAGAAGCCGCGATACCGTGGAATTTGAGCCGACCGGCTTGCGGCCACGTTAATCCTCGCTAAAAGGTCGGAGTGCTTCGAAAAAAGCCCCCGCCCTTTCCGGTCGGGGGCTTTTTCGTTGCGCGCTTTTCGCGCGAGCAGGAGAGGGACATGGACGGAGCGGTTCCACGTAAGAAGGCGGCGGCCGACGTCAAGAGCTGGCGGCCGCAGACGCGCGCGGTGCGCGGCGGCTTGAAGCGCAGCAGCTTCGACGAGACGTCGGAAGCGCTCTTCCTGACCTCAGGCTACGCCTACAACAGCGCCGAGGAAGCCGAGGCGACGTTCAAGGGCGAGAGCACGCACTTCCAGTATTCGCGTTTCGGCAATCCGACGGTCTCGATGTTCCAGGACCGCCTCGCCGCGCTCGAAGGCGCTGAGGCCTGCATCGCCACCGCGACCGGCATGTCGGCGGTGTTCTACGCGCTGCTCGCGCTGCTCAAGTCAGGCGATCGCATCGTCGCGGCGCGCCAGCTGTTCGGCTCGTGCCATTACATCATCAACGAGCTGCTGCCGAAGTACGGCATCAAGGGCGAGTTCGTCGACGGCGGCGACCTCGCACAGTGGGAGAAGGCGCTGTCGAAGCCGGCGCAGGCCGTGCTGTTCGAATCGCCGTCGAACCCGATGCTCGACATCGTCGACGTCAAGGCGGTGTGCGATCTCGCGCACAAGGCGGGCGCCCAGGTCGTGCTCGACAATGCGTTTGCCACGCCGATCCTGCAGCGGCCGCTCGAGTTCGGCGCCGACGTCGTGGTCCACTCGGCGACCAAGTACATCGACGGCCAGGGCCGCGCGCTCGGCGGCGCGATCCTGGGCAGCCGCAAGTTCATCATCGACAAGCTGCAGCCGATCACCCGCAACACCGGCCCCTCGATCAGCCCGTTCAACGCCTGGGTGTTCGTGAAGGGCCTGGAGACGCTCGGCCTGCGCGTCGACCGGCACTGCGCCAACGCGCGCAAGGTCGCCGACGCGCTGGCGGCGCATCCGGCGATCGGCCGGGTGCTCTATCCCGGGCGGCCCGACCATCCACAGCACAAGCTGGCGGCCAGCCAGATGTCGAACTTCGGCGGCGTCGTCACCTTCGACGTCAAGGCCGGCAAGTGGGCGGCGTTCGAGACGCTGAACAAGCTGCAGCTGATCGACATCTCCAACAACCTGGGTGACGCCAAGAGCATGGTGACCCATCCGGCGACGACCACGCACATGCGCATCGGCGCCGAGGAGCGGGCCAAGCTCGGCATCGGCGACGGCACGGTGCGCATCTCGGTCGGCCTCGAGGATGTCGACGACGTGATCGCCGACCTGGTGCAGGCGCTGGGCTGAGGCGGCAGTGAGCGGCCCGCGCTTCGCCGGCAAGGTCGTCCTGGTGACGGGCGGCAGCAGCGGGCTCGGGCTGGCGGCGGCGCAGGCCTTCGCCCGCGAGGGCGCCGAGGTGGTCATTGCCGGGCGCGATCAGGCCGCCATCGACCGGGCGGTCGCCGCCATCGGCGCCAAGGCGAGCGGTCATCGCGCCGACGTCTCGCGCGTTCAGGAGATCGAGCAGTTGATGCAGGCCGTCCGCGCCCGCCACGGCCGGCTCGATGTGCTGTTCGCCAATGCCGGCATCGGTCGCCTTGGCGCGATCGGCGACGTGACCGAGGCGCTGTGGGACGAGGTCATGAGCATCAATCTCAAGGGCGTCTACCTCACCGTCCAGAGCGCGCTGCGGCTGATGGGCAAGGGCGCGTCGATCGTGCTCAACGCCTCGGTGGCGGCCGATATCGGCGCGCCCGACTCGTCGGTCTACTCGGCCAGCAAGGCGGCGGTTCGCTCGCTCGGCCGCAGCCTGGGCGCCGAGCTGGTGGGCCGCGGCATCCGGGTCAATGTCGTGAGCCCCGGTCCGATCGATACGCCGATCTTCGACAAGTTCGGCGTCCCCGCCGCCGCGGTGGGCGACTTCAAGAAGTCATGGGCCGACGACATCCCGATGAAGCGCTTCGGCAGCGCCGAGGAAGTGGCGCGCGCCGTGCTCTTCCTCGCCTCGTCAGAGGCAAGCTACATCACTGGCGTCGAGTTGCTGGTCGATGGCGGCCGGGTAAGCTTCTAGCCATGTCGCTCGCCCGCACCCTGTGGCAGGCCAACGCCGACTGGGCGCAGAAGATTCTCGCCCATCCGTTCGTCCGCCGGCTGGGCGACGGCTCGCTGCCGGTCGCCTCCTTCAAGAGCTACGTGGCGCAGGACGCCTATTTCCTCGAAGCCTTTGCCCGCGCCTATGCCTTTTGCCTGGCCAACAGCACGGCGCGCCAGGACCTGCACCTGTTCGCCGAGCTGATCGCGGGCGTGCTCGAGGAGCTGAAGCTGCACAAATCCTACGCCGAGCGCTGGCAGGTCGACCTGACGGGGGTGACGCCTGTGCCGGCGACGCAGGCCTATGTCGGGTTCCTGCTGACCAACGCCCGCCATGGTCATCTTGGCGAGACCATCGCCGCCATGACGCCCTGCATGCGGCTCTATGCCTGGCTCGGCCAGTCGCTCGCCGCCGGCAACGTCGCGCCGCTTTATGGCGAATGGGTGAAGACCTATGCCGATCCGGTCTTCGAAACGCTGGCGGCGCAGCTGGAGAACCTGCTCGACCACCATGCCAGCGACAGCGACGCGGTGCGCACCAACTACCGGCGCGCCATGGAGCTGGAGTACGGCTTCTTCGACGCCAACACCTGACAGCTCTGCTGTCATCCTGAGCGCAGCGAAGGATCTCACGCCAGCGGCAGTGTCATTGGTCGTAGCGCCAGGTCCTTCGCTTCGCTCAGGACGACAGAAGTCTAAAGCGCCGCGAGCTTCTCCATCGAGCGCTCGATGGCGCCGTGCAGCTCAGCGGTGAGGCGGGTGCCCATAGCGGCCCGCACTTCCTGTTCGGCGGCGGCCCACAAGGGGAGCGCGCGCTTGAACATCATGCGGCCAGCCGTCGTTGCTACCAATTCGTGCCGCCGCTTGTCGCCCGACGTCGCGCGCTCGATCAGTCCGGCGCTGAGGAGCGGGCGCAGGTTGCGCGTCAAGGTGGTGCGGTCGGTGGTCAATAGCTCGGACAGCCGACCGATCGAGACCGGCCCTTCGGCGCTCACGAAGCCCAGCAGCGAGAACTGCGAGATTTTCAGCCCGGTCGGGGCGAGATGCTTGCCGTAGATCTGGGTGACGCGCCGGGCCGCGCCGCGCACGCGGAAGCACGTGCAGTCCAGCGGAGAAAGACGGGCGGTGGTCATGATGAAATTTTATGGATTGTCGCTGCGCCAGCCAAGCCCAAATCGTGTATATGCACGCAACTAACGACGGAGACGACGATGGCCCCCGATTCCGGCGATGCCGGCTTTGGCGTGATACCGCTGGAAAAGGCGCGCACCATGGATGCGCTGCCGATGTTTCAGGAAATGATGGCGGGCCGGCTGCCGGCGCCGCCGATCGCCGGCGCGCTCGGCTTCCGCATGTCCGAGGTCGAGCTCGGCCGGGTGGTGTTCAGCTACGATCCGGTATTCGAGCACTATAACCCCCTGGGCAGCATCCATGGCGGCATTGCCGCCACGCTGCTCGATTCGGTGATGGGCTGCGCCATCCACTCGACCCTGAAGGCGGGCAACGGCTTCACGACGCTTGAGATCAAGGTGAACTACGTTCGCGCCATGACCGACAAGACCGGACCGGTCAAGGCC